>JAEEGK010011954.1_pt1 | contig 19777 bp, 19 predicted proteins | sample 8958771 | NCBI WGS metagenome assembly JAEEGK01 (sample SAMN16246547, study PRJNA631951) | gut metagenome | biome: gut microbiome; feature: rumen; material: SC-attached | host: Bos | place: Iran: Karaj | collected 2018-10
AAGGTGACATTAAAAGGAAAACTGTCCCCTAATCTTAAAGTCCATTCGCCAAACGCAGCACCCGCTCCCGCCGGCAGCACCGAGGTCGCCGCGCCCATGCCCGGCAAGGTCCTTCGCATCGTCTGCAAGGTCGGCGACGAAGTGACGCCCGACACCAACCTCATCATTCTTGAGGCCATGAAGATGGAGAACGAGATCCCCGCCGGACGCGCCGGCAAGGTCCTCGAGATCCGCACCAGCGAAGGCGCTGCCGTCAACAGCGGCGACGTGCTTGTGGTGATTGGCTAGTTTAAACGTCAATATAAAGCGAGATCGTTCATTTTTTGTGGACGGTCTCGCTTTTTTGCGATGTTTGTGGCAAAATAGAATTTAGTGTTGTACCAAGTCTGTGATGTCTATAAGGAGGACGGTTCATCGTGAAGATTCTGATTGGTTCCGACCATGCTGGTTTTGAACTGAAGCAGAAGATCGTCGCGCACCTGAAGGGCCGCGAAGGTCTGACGGTGGAGGATTTCGGCACGGACACTTCCGAGGTGTCCTGCGATTATACCGACATTGCCCTGCAGGTGGGGCGCAGCGTTGCCCACGGGGACGCTGACAGGGGCATCCTTGTCTGCGGTACCGGTCTCGGCATGGAGATTGCCGCGAACAAAGTCTCAGGCGTGTACGCGGCCGACTGCTGGAACAAAGAAGTCGCCGTGCTCAGCCGTCAGCACAACAACAGCAACGTGCTCACGCTCGGCGCCCGCATGATTGACGAGAAAACAGCCCTTGAGATCGTCGACACGTGGCTCGCCACAGAGTTCGAGGGCGGGCGTCACATTCGCCGCACCCAGAAGATCTGCGCCTACGAGCGCAGCGCCAACCGTGCCTTCAACAACGGCAAGACCGGTCAGGTCGTCATCTTCGACCATCCGCTCGTTCAGCACAAGCTGAGCATCATCCGCGACAAGAACACGCCTGTGAAGACCTTCCGCGAGACCGTTGCCGAGATCGCGTCGCTGATGGTATACGAGATCACGCGCGACCTGCCGCTGAAGATGATCGATGTGGAGACGCCCGTGACGCGCACGAAGGCGTATGCTCTGGCCGGCAAGAAACTGGCCGTCGTGCCAATCCTACGCGCCGGATTAGGAATGATCGAAGGCGTCCTCAATCTGATCCCCAACGCCAAAGTCGGACATATCGGTCTCTACCGCGATCCGCAGACGCTGGAGCCGGTTGAGTACTACTGCAAACTGCCTGGTGACATTGAAGAGCGTGATATCTTCCTGTTCGATCCGATGCTGGCGACGGGCGGCTCATCGGCTGCGGCCATCAGTCTGATCAAGAAGCGCGGCGGACGCAAGATCTCGCTCGTCTGCATGATCGGAGCGCCCGAAGGTGTTGCTGTTGTACACGAACAGCACCCCGACGTGAACATCTTCATCGCGGCGCTTGACAGCCATCTCAACGAACACGGCTATATCGTCCCCGGTCTCGGCGACGCGGGCGACCGAATCTTCGGCACGCGTTAAACGGCGATGAACGTTCTCGGGCTCATCGTGCTGGGCGTGGTCTGGGGCGCGGTGATGACGCCGGTCTCCATTGCTCTCTCAAATCACTACGGCATGATGGACTACCCGGACGACCGCAAGCTCCATCATACACCCATGCCACGCGGCGCGGGGATCGTGTTGTGGAGCGGCCTGACTCTCTGGGCGCTGCTCTTTCCCGAAGTCACGTTTGAGCTGAGAATGGTCCTGACCGGCGCAACGATCGTGTTTTATGCCGGCTACATCGACGACATGTTCTCGCTGTCGCCGTTCGGTCGTCTGGCCGCTCATTTTGCCGCTGCCGCGCTTTTTGTCCCGCTGTCGGGACAGCTCGGTTTCATGCGCATCGGCATCCTGATCGTCTGGATCGCCGGCGTGACGAACGCCTACAACTTTATCGACGGACTCAACGGCCTTTCGCTGACGATGTCCATTCTCTGCCTGACCTTTCTGGGCGCTTTGTCCGGCAACGGCTGGGTGATCCCTGCGGCGTCGATCGCGGCCGGAATGTTCTTCTGGAATTTTCCTGTAGCGCATACGTTCGTCGGAGACGGCGGCGTGTACTTGCTCGGCTATTATATCGCCATGATCGCGGCGCTGTGGCTGCGTGAGGCGGATTTCGGCCTGATCCGGTTTGTCGTCCTGCTGCTGCTGATCGGCGGAGTGCCTGTGATCGATACGCTCTGCGCGATCACGCGCCGACTGGCTGCCGGAAAATCGCCGTTTTATCCCGATCGCAGCCATGTACATCACCGCCTGCTCGATCACGGATACTCGCCCGTGCGCGTGCTCGCCACGCTGGGCCTGCTTCAGACAGGCAGTCTCTGCGCGGCCTGGCTGCTTGCGCAGATCTGAGCGGGCACAAAACGGAATTAAGACGAAAAATGAATGAAGAAATGCGAAAGCCGTCGCCTTTTTTGGGGTGACGGCTTTCCTCCTATTGTTGTATAATGAGTGTCGGTCAGTTCTATAAAACAGAAATGCATTAGGAGTGGGATTTATGATGGAGAGTTCTCGCTATTTGAAAATCACCGGCGGCACGCCCCTGCACGGCAGCATCCGCATCCAGGGATCCAAGAACGCCGCTTTGCCCGTTGTCGCGTCCGGCCTGCTGCTAGGGCGAGGTGAAACTCTGACCTGCACGAACGTGCCGCAGCTGCGGGACACGGAGACGATGGCCGCACTGCTGCGCGCATTGGGCATGACGGTGACGTTTGAAAACGGCTCTGTCACGGTCTCGCGCACGGGCGACCTGTCGTGCGAGATGCCGGCCGCTCAGGTTCAGAAAATGCGCGCTTCGTCGATCGTCCTCGGTCCGCTTCTGGCGCAGCAGGGACGCGCTGTCATGCCCATGCCGGGCGGCTGCACGATCGGCGCGAGGCCGATCGACCTGCATCTCAAAGGACTGGCGAAGATGGGCGCTCAGATCGAGCTGCACCACGGCGCGGTCTATGCGACGGCCGAAAAATTGCGCGGCTGCCGCATTTATCTTGACTTCCCGTCCGTCGGCGCGACGGAGAACCTGGTTATGGCTGCCGCTCTGGCCGAAGGGGAGACGATCATCGAAAACGCTGCCCGCGAGCCGGAAATCACGAATCTTGTCCAGGCTCTCCAGGCGATGGGCGCCGATGTGGTGTTCAAGAAGGACAATCAGGGCATCATTCAGGTGAACGGCAAGCCCGAGCTTGCCAGCGGCTCGGTGCGCGTCGTACCGGACCGTATCGCGGCCTGCACATACCTGCTTGGCGCCGTCATCACCGGCGGCGAAGTGACCGTTACTGATGTGATGCCGCAGCACTTTGACTCGCTGCTGGCCAAGCTTGAAGAGGCGGAAGTCGGTTATCTCCGTCAGGAAGACCGTGTCACCGTCTATCCTTCGCGCGAGCGCATGAAGAGCCTGTCGGTGAAGACGATGCCGTATCCTGGGTTCCCCACTGACGTGCAGCCGCAGTTGATGGCCGCTCTGTGTCTGGCGCATGGCACGAGCGTGGTCAAGGAGAGCATTTTCGAGTCACGTTTCCAGCACGTTCCCGAGCTGCGCAAGATGGGCGCGGAGATCGACATTCAGGGAAATACGGCTGTCATCCGCGGCGTCGAGACGCTCAACGGCTCCGACGTCCAGGCCACCGATCTGCGTGCCGGAGCGGCGCTGGCACTCGCCGGACTGGCTGCCGAAGGCGAGACGCGCGTGCACGGACTCAAGCACATCCTTCGCGGCTACGAGGATTTTGACAAGGCGCTGAACAATCTTGGCGCGAACGTCTCGATCGAAGAGGGCGAAGGCATCATCTAAACGCTTGTCGAAAAAAGAACGCTGACGAAAGGGGCCTGTGAGCATGGCAGTTAAAAAAGTATCGCCGCCGCTGCCCGGGCGTTATGTCGTTCTGGCGTTCTATGGTCCTGCCGGCACAGGTAAGAGCATGAGGTCGCAGATGGTCGCGTCGAAGAAGAAAATCGACATGATCATCGACGACGGGCTCGTCATCTCGCGTGGACGGATCCTTGCCGGCAAGAGCGCGAAAACCGAGCCGAACATGGTCCGAGCGATCCGCCGCGCGATGTTCCACTTTGACGATCATCGCGAGGAAGTGCGGCGCTGCATAGCTCGTTTCCCGGAGGCACGCGTGATGGTCCTGGCCACTTCGAAGGGCATGAGCGACGACATCTGCGCGATCCTCGGCCTCCCGAAACCGTCGGAGTACATCCACATCGAACAGGTCGCTTCCGACGATGAGATCGAAAAAGCCCTCTATGAACGCAAGCAGAACAAGCGGCACGTGATCCCCGTCGCGCAGACGCAGATCCAGAAAAACTACACGGGGCGTCTTGTCGGACGACTGAAAAATCTTTTTTCCAGCCGCGAAGAGACGGAAAAGACCATTGTTCGCCCGCCGTTCAGCTATTACGGCACGCTCAAGATCGAGCCGGAAGTGGTGGAGCAGATCGCCGAGTACGTGGCAAAGAGTACGCCTCAGGTGACGGGCGTCAAAGAGCCGCGCGTCAAGCAGGAACACGACCGTCTGATCATCGTCCTCTCGCTGACGGTGAAAACAGGCGCGATGAACTTCAAGGAACTCACCAAACACACGGCTTTGCGCGTGCGCGTGGCTGTCGAGCAGCTGACGGGCATGGAAGTTTCGCGAGTTGATGTGACGATCGCCGAGGTAACGTTCGATGACTGAATTACTGTTCAAGGCGATGCGCTCGCCGGAAGAGCGCGCATTGCTGTACGAAAAGCTGCGCGGGGCGATCATGCGCTGCGAGCGCTGCCGCCTCGGCAAAACGAGAACCAACGTCGTTCCCGGCGAAGGCAATCTGACGAACCGCATCATGTTCGTCGGTGAAGGGCCGGGCGAAGTGGAAGACGAAATGGGACGTCCGTTCGTCGGACCGGCGGGGCAGCTGCTGACGAAGATCCTAGAAGCCGCCGGCTTTAAGCGCGAGGACGTGTACATCACCAATATCGTCAAATGCCGTCCTCCCGGAAACAGGGCGCCGGAGATCGAAGAAGTGCTTTGCTGTCAGGGCTGGCTGGAAGCGCAGATCGCCTTGCTGCGGCCGCGGGTCATCGTTGCGCTCGGCAACACGCCGTTGAAGTGGTTTCTGCACAGCACCGGCGGCATCACAAAAATGCGCGGGCGCTGGTTCAACTGGCGCGGCGTGTCACTGATGCCGATGTTCCATCCCAGCTACCTGCTGCGCAACCAAAGCCGAGAGAAGGACGGCCCGAAGGCGCTCACCTGGCATGATATCCAGCAGGTGTACGCGCGCTATGAAAGTCTGAAAGGAACGAACGATGGAGCAGGAGAATAAAAAGGTCCCCGTGCACGTCGCCGTGATCATGGACGGCAACGGCCGCTGGGCGAAAAAACGCGGGCTGCCGCGCCTGATGGGGCACAGGGCGGGGATCGAAGCGCTCGAACGGACGCTGCGAGCCGCGGCGAAGCTTGGCGTGCGGTACCTCTCGGTCTACGCTTTCTCGACGGAAAACTGGAACAGACCTAAACTGGAAGTAGCCGGTCTGATGGAACTGCTCCAGCGCTTTGCGAAAGCGAAAGTCCCAGAGCTGAAGGAAAACGGCGTGCGCGTTTGCTTCTGCGGTTCACGGAAAGGCGTCCCCGAGGAAGTGCTGCGCGTGATCGACTGGAGCGAGGCGGAAACGGCTGAGTGCGACCGCATCACGCTGGTCGTCTGCTTCAATTACGGCGGACGTCAGGAGATCCTCGACGCTATTGCTGCGGCTCGGGATGCGAGGTGTGAGATCAGAAGCGAAGCGGATTTGCAGCGTTTCCTCTATGTGCCAGAACTGCCCGATCCCGATCTGCTGATCCGTACCAGCGGAGAGCTGAGACTGAGCAATTTCTGGCTGTGGCAGAGCTCGTACAGCGAGTTCTATTTTACCGACGTGCTTTGGCCTGATTTCGGCGAAGAGGAACTGAAAAAAGCGCTGGAAGCGTTCTCAGGAAGGGAGCGGCGTTATGGCAGAGTCGAACAGCTTTAAACATACACTGATCGTTCGTGCGCTCAGCGGTGCGGCTCTCGTCGCCGTGATGCTGGCGCTGCTGTATCTGGGCGGTATGTGGTGGCACTGTTTTGCCGCGTTCGTTGCGCTGGGCTCGTTGTGGGAGTTTTACCGCATGGCCCCGGGCGTTCCGCGCGCAGGTATGTTCGCCGGATTCGTTACGGCAGTGATCGTGCTATTTTCCTCCGAGCGTGTTTCGCAGGCCGGGCTGATGGCGATCTTCGGCCTGTGCTGCTTCTTTGTTTATTTCGTTGAGCTGGCCCGCAGGCAGATCACGGCCGACAGCCATTCGATCACGAGCGTCGGCCCGGTCATGACCGGTCTGATCTACACGATCGTGCCGTGGTACTGCATGATCCGTTTTCGCTCGTTGCCAGATCCTGTCGGCTGGGCGGCGGTGCTTTCGATATTCCTCTGCACCTGGTCATGCGACGTGGCGGCCTATCTGGTCGGATCAAGATGGGGCACGCTGCGCATCTGTCCGCATATCAGCCCCAATAAGAGCCTTGAAGGGTTTATCGGCGGTTTCTTCGCCAGCGTACTGTGCGGCGCACTGTGCGCCTGGTATTTCAAATTCAGCCCCTGGGCGTTCGTGCTCGTCGGCGCGGCCTGCGGCAGCGCCGGACAACTGGGCGATCTCGTCGAGTCGCTGGTCAAGCGGGAAAACGGTGTCAAGGACAGCGGCCACATCCTGCCCGGACACGGCGGTTTCCTTGACCGTTTCGACAGCGTGCTGGTCAATACGCTGTGCGCGTGGCTGATCTGGTGGGTCTGTCTGATGTAAATCAGAGGAGAACAACGTGGATAACATCAAAAAAAGGGTTGCGGTGATCGGGTGTACGGGCAGCGTCGGCGGTTCGGCGCTGGCTGTCTGCCGGGCGTATCCGCAGCTGTTTGAGGTGACGGCCTTGGCGGCCGATACGGGGCGGGATTCTTTTCCCGCCCTTTGCCGTGAGTTCGGCGTCAAACACGCCGTCCTTTCACGGCCCAGAAACGATCTTCCGGAGAACGTGAAGCTGGACTGCGGCGCTGACGCGCTGCTTGATCTGATCGACGCTTCGGTTGCCGACCATTTCGTTTTTGCTTCATCGGGCGTTGCGGCTGTAAAAGCTCTGGAAACGGCTCTGGAAAAGGGGCTTGAAGTCAGCCTTGCCAATAAGGAATCGGCGCTGATCCTCGGCCCGCGGATCGCTCCCTATGTCGAATGCGGGCAGCTGCGTCCTCTTGACAGTGAGCACAACGCGCTGTGGCAGTGTCTGATGGGTGAAAAGCGTGAGGCCGTGAGCAAACTGGTTTTGACAGCTTCGGGCGGTCCGTTTCTGCACACGCCGTTGGAACAGTTTGAGGCGATCACGCCGGCGCAGGCGGCGGCGCATCCGGTCTGGCCGATGGGTCGAAAGATCAGCGTGGACAGCGCGACGATGATCAACAAAGGCATCGAACTTCTGGAAGCGAGTTACCTTTTCGGCGTTCCCGCCGAGCGCGTAAGCGCCGTCGTCCATCCCGGCTCGCACGTGCACGCACTGGTCTCGTTCGTGGACGGAGCGGCGAAGATGCTGCTCAGCGCCCCGGATATGCGGCTGGCCGCGCTGACGGCGCTTTCCTGGCCGAATCGGCTGGCGTTGCGGCTGAATGGTCTTGAGCCTGTGGCTCTTGACGGGCTTGATCTCCATTTTGAACTGCCGAAAAGCGACCGTTTCCCGGGATTTTACACGGCTTTGGATGTCGCTCGCCGCGGCGAGCCGTTTGCGGTGATCCTGATCGCTGCCGACGAGACGGCCGTGCGCCTGTTCCTCGAGGGCAAAATCCCCTTCACAGGCATCGCCCGGCTCGTCGCAGCGATGGTCGAGCGTTACGAAGGCGAAGCTGTTGTGGGCCTGGACGAACGGATCGCGCTCTATGAACGTTGTCTTACCGCGACGGGCGAGTATGTCCGGTGCGGCGGCCTGAACGGCAGCGTTAAGAAAGGATGGCGCTGATGGTCCATAGTCTGCTGGCTTTTCTGTTTATCATCCTGATCTGCGTCGTCGTGCATGAGTTCGGACATTATCTGACGGCGCTCTGGTTCGGCGTAAAAGTCCACGAATTCTCGTTCGGCATGGGGCCGTTGCTGTGGCAGCGGCAGGGACGCAAAAACGCCTGGTCCGTGCGGGCGATTCCCGTAGGCGGTTTTGTCCGTCTGGCCGGAATGGGCGAAGAAAACGAAGACGAAACTGTGGCTCCGGGCGAGGGCTTTCAGGAAAAATCTCCCTGGAAAAAACTCATTATCCTCGCTGCCGGGCCGCTCAGCAATGTTCTGCTGGTCGTCGTGATCGCGACGGTCATGTTGATGTCGCGCGGTGTGCTTGACCTTTCCACATCCGAGGTAGGGCAGCTGATCCCCGGCTTTCCCGCAGAGGCAGCGGGACTGCGCAGCGGCGACGTGATCGAATCTGTCGGCGGCATCAACGTCGGCGACTGGGCGGGAATGACCCGTGAGATCCGCTCCCAGGCTGCCCAGAAAAGCGAACTGACGCTTGCCGTGCGGCGAGGCGAGCAGAAACTGACGCTCGTGATGGGCACGAAGTCGCAGAAGCCCGGAGAACCGCCGCTGATCGGCATCCGTCCGGCTGTGAAGAAACTCTCCTTCTTTGCGGCACTACGCGGTTCGGTCGTCTACACGTTCAACATGACGCTTGTGATGCTGCACGGGCTGAAAGACATGATCGCACATCCCTCTGCGGCCGACGTGTCGGGGCCCGTGGGGATTGCGGCGATGGCGGGCGAGGCTGCGCGCGAGGGCTTTTTCTCGCTTCTCTCGTTCCTGGCGATCATCAGTCTCAATTTAGGCATCGTCAATCTTCTGCCGTTTCCGGCGCTGGACGGCGGACACATCGTTTTTGCTATCGGTGAGCTGATCACCGGCCGCAACGTCTCTGCCGAACTGGAAGGCAAGATCCATTTCATCGGCTTCATGTTCCTCGGGGCGCTGATCGTTTTGATCACGTGGCAGGATATTCTGCGGCTGTTCGGGAGGTAGGCATGAAAAAGACTTTGCAAATCGGCGCGCTGACGATCGGCACGGGCGCTCCGATCCGCGTCGAATCGATGCTGAAAACGCGTCTGTACGAGACGGACTCGTGTTTGGCTCAGCTGCGTCAGTTGAAAGACGAAGGCTGTGAACTGGTGCGCGTTGCCTTTCCCGACCTGCGGCTGAAAGACAGTCTGAAAACGCTCAATGAGTATTCGCCGCTGCCGCTGATGGCAGATATCCATTTCGATCCCGACATCGCCGTCGCTGCGATCGAAGCTGGCTGTCCTTCAATCCGCATCAATCCGGGCAACATGGGCAGTCCGGAGCGCCTTACGCACGTCGTTGAACTGGCCCGAGAACGCGGCGTCGTGATCCGGATTGGTGCCAACAGCGGCTCTGTCAACAACGCGCAGCTGGACGCTGCCGGGGGAGACCGCGGAGCGGCGCTTGCTCTGGCGGTTTCCGAGCAGATGGAGATGCTTTTGTCACGCAAATTCACCAATGTGATCGTCTCCGCCAAATCGACCGATATTGCCGAAACACTGCGCGCTAATGTCCTTCTGAACAAACGATACGGCGATTTCCCGTTCCATGTCGGCATCACCGAATCTGGAAGCGGCATGGACGGCATGATCAAAAGCGCCTGCGGCCTTTCGCGCCTGTTTGCGATGGGGATCGGCGACACTATGCGCGTGTCGCTGTCGCAGGACCCTGTCGATGAAGTACGTGCCGCTTACAGCATCCTGCGTGCGCTCGACCTGCGTCAGCGCGGCGGACGGCTGATTTCCTGCCCGACCTGCGGCCGCCGTCAGCTTGACGTGGCCGATGTGGTCCCCGAACTGCGGGAACTTGTCGCGCAGCTGCCTGACGGTTTCACGGTCGCCGTCATGGGCTGTGAGGTGAACGGCCCGCGCGAGGCCCGTCATGCTCATCTCGGCATTGCCGGCTCGCCGGCAGGGCTGGTGGTCTTTCGTGAGGGCGAGATCGTTGCCCGTGTCGAAAAGGGCGCGAGCGTCGTCGATGCACTTCGTCCTTATCTGCCGAAAAAATCATAAGAAAAAAAGCCATTGCGGCGTTCCGCAATGGCTTTTTCAGTGCGGAAAAAAGACGAGTGTGGTAAAATAAAACGTCATTCAACACGAACGAAAGGAAGTGCGTGCGATGAGAGACGCTCAGAAGCTCATCGACTTCATCAAAAAATGGATCGGTCAGATCATTTCCGCCTCCGGCGCCGGCGGCGCTGTCGTGGGCATGAGCGGCGGCATTGACTCGGCCGTGGCGGCTGCGCTTCTGAAAGAGGCTCTCGGAGCCGATAAAGTTCTGGCCGTACAGATGCCGTGCCACAGCCTTTCGCTCGACGCGGAGCACGCTCGCCTCGTTTCCGATGCGCTGGGGATCAAAATGATCGAAGCCGATCTCTCGACCCCCTACGACGCTTATATGAAGATGATCGACGCGGTCCTGCCGCCTTCGAAGCTGGCCGGCGCCAACATCAAGCCGAGACTGCGGATGATCACAGTTTATGCGATCGCGCAGACGTTGGGCTATCTCGTTTGCGGTACTGGGAACAAGGACGAACTGACCGTCGGTTACTTCACCAAGTATGGCGACGGCGGCAGCGACTTCATGCCGCTGGCCGATCTCACCAAGGGTGAGGTGCGCACTATGGCGCGTCTTTTGAACATCCCTTCCGTCGTCATCGACAAGCCGCCCTCGGCTGGCCTGTGGGAGGGGCAGACGGACGAGCAGGAGATGGGCCTGACCTATGCCGTGCTCGACGCCTATGTCTCAGGCGAGCCGGTCAGTGACCGCGACCGCGCCGAGATCGAACGCCGGGTTCGCATTTCCGAGCACAAGAGGATGATGCCGCCAAAGTGCGTCATCGGCGACATTCTGTAGTATTTCAACTGTCTTAATCAAGGGCCGCAGTGCGGCTCCTGTAAACTTTTCATGAGGTGATTTTTTATGTCGGGACATTCCAAGTGGGCTAATATCAAGCATCGTAAAGCGGCGCAGGACGCCAAGAAGGGCAACGAGCGTCAGAAGCTGATCAAGGCGATCATCATCGCTGCTAAGGAAGGCGGCGGTGACCCCGGTATGAACGTGAGGCTGAAAGCTGCCCTTGACCGCGCCAGAGCCGTGAGCGTTCCCAACGACACCATCACGCGTGCGATCAAGCGCGGTACCGGCGAGCTCGAAGGCGTCTCCTACGAGGAGATCACCTACGAGGGTTACGGTGTCGAGGGCGTTGCGATCATCATCGAGTCGCTGACCGACAACCGCAACCGCACCACGCCCGAGATCCGCGCCATCCTTGAGCGCAATGGCGGCTCCATGGGCACGCCCGGCAGCGTCGCGTGGAACTTTGAGCGCAAGGGCAGCGTCATCGTCGAGGGCGAAGTGAACGAGGACCAGCTCATGGAAGACGCGATCGACGCCGGTGCCGAGGACGTCGCCATGCAGGACGAAGGCGCTCAGGTGACGACCGATCCTTCGACGATGATGGAAGTCCGCGAAGCGCTTGAAAAGAAGGGCTACAAGATCGGCGATGCCGAAGTTATCCAGGTCCCCAAGACCAACATCACGATCAGCAACGTTGACAAGGCCCGCAAGATGGTGAAGATGATCGATCTGCTTGAAAGCCACGACGACGTTCAGAACGTGTTCGCCAACTTTGAGTTTACCGACGAGGTGAACGAGGCCATTGCCAACGACGACTAAGGGAATCGTCTGTCTGGGCATAGACCCCGGGATCGGCCGACTCGGCTGGGGCGTTGTCAGCCAGACGGGCGGCACATATACGGCCCTCGCTTACGGCTGCCTCGAAACGCCTCCCCATGAGGAAACGCCGATCCGAATCAAAGCATTGTACGATGGAGTGAGGGAGCAGATCGAACGCTGCTCCCCTCATTTTATGTCGGTGGAGCGTCTCTATTTCGGTCAGAACCGGACGACGGCCGAAGCTGTCTGGCAGGCGCGCGGTGCGGTACTGCTGCTCTCGGCGCAGTACGGCCTGCCCCTGGTCGAGCCGAAACCGTCGGAAGTGAAACTGACCGTGTGCGGCACCGGTGTCGCGGAAAAACGCCAGGTGCAGCGGATGGTGCAGCACCTTCTCGGACTGCCAGAGATCCCGCGTCCCGACGACACGGCCGACGCACTCGGCATCGCCCTTGCGGGGCTGGCGATCGCGCTCAGCCCGCAGTACGCTTACGGAAGGAGATAGCCATGCTTGCCAGCATCAGAGGAACTGTCATACAAAAATCTGATTTTTCCGTGGTGATCGAGTGCAACGGTTTCGGCGTGGAAGCGCTCGTGTCACGTCGCGCCGCCGATCTCTGCAAAACAGGCGAACAGGCGTTTCTCTACACGTATCTGCAAATCAGCGACGCCGGCATTGCTCTCTACGGCTTTGCCGACGAGACTGAGCGGAGGCTGTTCAAGCTGATGATCCTCACTAAGGGAGTGGGCGGTAAAGTTGCCGTTTCAGTGCTTCAGTGTCTTTCTCCGGCCGATATCATCGCGGCGGTGGAGAGCAACGATCCGAAGATGCTCACGACCGTGCCCGGGATCGGCAAGAAGACGGCTGAGCGGATCTGCTTCGAACTGGCCGACCGCATCCACCGCAAAGGCTTCGTTCCTCTGGCAGGCGTTGCGCCTGAGAGCGGAAACGTTGCGAACAATGCCGGCGGTGTGCTCGACGCGCTCGAGTCGTTGGGCTTCGATCGCGTCTCGTCGCTGCGCGCGTATAAACAGGTTCAGGCAGAACAGGGCGAGCTTGACGAAAGTGCTGCGATCATGGCCTGTCTGCGGCTGCTCCAGCCGCGCTGACGAGGTGAACGACGATGAATCAGGAAAAAATCCCCCGCGGCTTTGAACTGCCGCCGCAGGAGGAGAAGATCGAGCGTCTTGAGGAACGCGGCCTGCGTCCGCTCGAACTGGCCGATTTCAACGGACAGAGCGAGATCAAGTCGAAGCTCGAGATCTATATTCAGGCGGCGAAGAAGCGCGAAGAAGCTCTCGACCATATCCTCTTTTACGGCCCCCCCGGGCTGGGCAAGACGACTCTGGCCGGCATCATCGCGCATGAGATGCAAAGCGAACTGCGCATTACGACCGGTCCCGCACTCGAAAAAACCGGCGATCTGGCGGCGATCCTTTCAAACTTGCAGCCGCATGACGTGCTTTTTATCGACGAGATCCACCGTATGTCGACCGCCATCGAAGAAGTGTTGTATTCGGCGATGGAGGACTTTACGCTCCACATCGTCGTCGGTTCCGGGCCGATGGCCCGAAGCATCTGCATCAATCTGCCGCATTTCACGCTCGTCGGCGCAACGACACGTCTGGGACTGCTCAGTTCACCGTTGCGTGCGCGCTTTGGCATCATCGAGCAGCTGCGGCTGTACACGCCTGAGGAACTCTGTGAGATCCTTGACCGTGGCGCCGGCGTGATGAAGCTGGATGTTGCGCCCGAAGCGTGCCGTTCGATTGCCGAACGCTCACGCGGCACGCCGCGAATCGCGCTCCGCCTGCTCAGACGCGTGCGCGACTTTGCTCAGGTGGCGGGCGTAACCGTGATCGAAGCAAATCTGGCCGAGCGGGCGATGGATATGCTCGGTCTTGACCGACTGGGGTTTGACGACGGTGACCGCAAGATCCTCGACGCGATCGTCACGCTCTTTGACGGCGGGCCTGTCGGGCTTTCCACGCTTGCGGCCGCGCTCAATGAAGAATCGCAGACGATCGAAGACATCTATGAGCCTTATCTGATCCAGAAAGGCATGATCGAACGCACTCCGCGAGGGAGGAAAGCGACAGAAAATGCGTATCGCTATCTGGGAAAGAATCCGCCGGAGGATCCCGAGTCTGCCGGTCAGCTTAAAATATTGTAGCTTCGCAGTGTTTGCAGCTGTGCTGCTCGCAGCTTCGTGCGCACAGGCAACCGTGATCCGCGTCGGCATCCTGCGCGGCGCACCTTCCGCGGCTGTTTCCGGCGTGGGGCTGCGGGCGAGCGCCGGGGGACGGCATATCGCTATTCCCGCTTCGTTCACCGTTTCGGCAAAAGGCAACAGCCTTGTTGTCGGCGGTAAAGTCTGCGATTCTCCGCTGATCCTCACGGCGGTCGCCCCCATTCGCTGCGGCAAGGCTGCCTACGAGGGCGAGCTGGTCGTGCGTGCTCATAGTGGACGAATCACTGTCGTCAATAAGCTCGACATGGAAAAATATCTGCGCGGCGTGCTCGGCATCGAGATCAGTCCCGTCTGGGCACTGGAAGTCCTCAAGGCTCAGGCAGTGATCTCGCGCACATACGCGCTTTCGCAGATAGGGCGACACAGCGGCGAGGGCTTTGATGTGTGCGATACCGATCACTGTCAGGTCTACCGCGGTACGAACGTGCACGGACAAATGACAGATCAGGCTGTCATTCAGACCCGCGGACAGGTCGTCACCTACCGCGGCGCGCTGGCGCGCACGTTTTTCAGCTCCGACTGCGGCGGAGCCACGTCCGATATTCGCGACGTGTGGGGGCGTCCGGAACCGTATCTTGTTGTTCGACGTGAGCCTTACCCTTCACAGTCCCCAAAAGCGGAATGGGAAGCAACGCTGACGGCTTCAGAGATCCAGGCTGCTCTGGCCAAAAAAGGCAAAAGCGTCGGCGTCCTGCGCCAGATATCGATCGTTCAACGCGACGCGGCCGGTCGTCCCACGTTGCTGCGTTTTACCGGCAGTGCGGGCACTGCGACGCTGACGAGCGCCGAGTTCCGCATGGCCCTTGGCGCGAAAAAAGTCCGCAGCACGTTCTTTGAGTTCTCCCGCGGCGGCGTCCCTGCTCCCGCCTCTGCCCCATCGTACGCACCGCCGCGCCGGACCGTGCAAAAATCGACTCCCGGCGCACCCTTGAACGAAGAAGAGAAACTTCAGCTCAAAGCGTTGATTGCACAGAAAAAGTTTTCTGTCGACGAGCGTCTCGATATGCTGATGTATCCGGATCGCGAACGTTTTTATCTGAACAAGGCGCTTGGGCTGAAAAACGACGCTCCCGGAGCTGAATTAGCCCCGCCTCCTCCGCAGGAGGTCGAGAGAACTGCGCAGCCTGCCGCAAATGCCGGTATTTCTTCAGTTCAAGTCGCCGGTTCTGTCACGCTTTACGGCCGCGGCTGGGGGCACGGCGTCGGGCTCTCGCAGTGGGGAGCGAAGGCAATGGCCGATCATGGCTGGAGCGCCGAGAAGATCCTCAATTTCTACTATCCGGGGACCGTTATCCAAAGACGATGAAACAGGAGTGACGTGTGTGACGAACCAGCCGGATTTTTACAATATCAACACTTATGATTACGAATTGCCGCCTGAGCTGATCGCTCAGGTCCCTGTCGAACCGCGGGACCATTGCCGCCTGCTGGCGCTTCGGCGCAGTGACGGGGCGCTGTTCCATCAGCATTTTTACGACATTACCGAGTGGCTGCGTCCAGGCGACGTGCTCGTGCGCAACGACACGCGCGTGATGGCGGCCCGGATCGAAGGCGTCAAGGAGGGCGGCTCGGCAAAGTGCGAGATCCTGCTCCTGCGCCCGGAGGACGAAGCTGAAAAACGCTGGGAAGCGCTTGTCCGTCCGGGACGCCGTCTGCCCGAAGGGAGCGGCGTTCGTTTGCCCGACGGGACCGTCGCCGTGGTCGGTGAGATCAAAAGCGACGACGGAGTACGTACCGTCGTCTTTCCGTCGGACTGCGACGTGCGTGCTTTGGCCGAGGCCAACGGCACAATGCCTCTGCCGCCGTACATCCACGAGCGGGCTTCTCGTCCCGAGGATTACCAGACCGTTTATTCAAAAGATCCCCGCTCGGCTGCTGCGCCCACGGCAGGACTGCATTTTACGCCCGAGCTGCTGGAAAAGATCGAACGGCTGGGTGTGGACATTGCCGATATAACGCTGGAAGTGGGACTGGGGACGTTCCGTCCCGTCAAAACCGACGACATCCGTGCTCATCACATGCATTCCGAACGCTGTGTGATCCCGCAGAAAGCGTACGATCAGATCGTTGCTGCCAAACGACGTGGCGGTCGCGTCGTGGCTGTTGGCACGACGGTCGTGCGCACCCTGGAAGGCATGTGCGCTCAGTATGGAGAACTGCGTCCCGGGCCTCTGGAGACCGAGATCTTTATCTATCCCGGGTTTCAGTACAAAGCTGTGGACGCGCTGATCACCAACTTCCACCTGCCCAAGAGCACGCTTGTCATGCTCGTGGCCGCGTTCGCTGGCTACGAAAATATCATGAACGCTTATGCGGAGGCTGTTAAAGAACGGTACCGCTTTTTCTCGTTCGGCGACGCGATGCTGATCGTATAAACCAGACCTGTGAAGGAGAAGTCCATGAAAAAGTTTTTCCTGCTCTGTCTCGCCCTTGCCGTTCTTGCCCTGGGACTGGCTGCGTACCGCTGGAAGCCTTCCCAGTGGAAAGATACGCTCGTTATGCCGTTCCATAAGGATGAAAAAAGCGACTTCGTCATGCTCAAGGACGGCGAATCGCTGCGCGATTTTGCGAAAGAGATCCGCGAAAAAGGACTTGTTGTCGACAGCCGCAACCTGTTGTACTGGCTGACCAAAAAGGGCGCGGACCGCACGCTGCGTTCCGGAACGTACGAGATCAAATCCGGTCCATCATGGTATGTTGCCTCACAACTGAAAGACGCTGTGCCCACCTACGTCAGCGAGATCATCATTCCCGGCGCGTTGCCGGGCAAGCCGCTGCCGTTCGGCGATGAAAAGGCGCAGCGTGAGGTGATTGCCGACGACAACAATTACCCCGAAGCGATGCGCAAAATCCTTCCTAAAGAAGCCGAAGACCGCGCCGCATTTTTGCTGCCCGAAACCTACGCGCTGACGGAAAAATCTCTGCCCGCGCTCGTTAAATCGGCGTCGACAGCCTGGTTTGAGAAGTTCGGCGCGAAAGTTGCCGACAAGGACACGGCGTTCCGCACGGCTGTGATCGCCTCGCTCCTTCAGCGTGAGGGGCAGATCGACGCCGAGTATCCACTCATCGCCGGCGTGATCGAAAACCGTCTGGCGAAGAAAATGCTTTTGCAGATCGATGCCAGCGTCGTCTATGCCTGGTATCTGCTCAAAGGCGAGATCCTCAAACGCGTGCTCTACAAGCATCTTGAGGTCGATTCTCCTTACAACACCTACAAACGTGCCGGCCTGCCGCCTTCTCCCATCTGCGTGCCCTCGGCGGCAGCCTGGGAAGGCGCGCTGTCGCCTGACAAGCACGATTATCTCTATTATGTGGCGAAAGGTGACGGCACGCACGTATTCTCGAAAAACGAAAAAGAACACAGCCGAAACGTCCGCAAGTACATCACCAAAAAATGACGTTTCTGCACCGAGCATAAAAGAAGGTGAATTCCTCAATGGAAGAGAAAAAACGTTGTCCGGGCTGCGGCGCCGTCTTTCAGACCGCCGACGAGAATTTGCCAGGATATCTTGTTCCCGGAAAGGAACCCGGTGAAGGCGTCCTCTGCAAACGCTGCTTCCAGATGAAGCACTACGGCGTCTATAAAAAAGCGCTCCTCAGCGATCCGAACATTCAAAAGGAGATCGCCCGTCAGGCGGCCGACTGCGCAGCGTTGTTCCTCGTGCTCGACGTGACGCGGCCGGAAGTCTCCATGTCTGATCTCGACTGGGCCGAGACGTTGCGCAAGCCTGTTTTTCTCGTGGCGAACAAGGCCGATCTTCTCGATCCGTGGATCACCCGTAAGGAAGCTCTTGCCTGGCTGGCGAACCGTTGCGGCGTCCCGGCGGAACAGATTTTTCTGCTGTCGGCTCACAATCGCCGCGATATGGCTGACCTGCGCGCGCGCATCGAAGATTCGTTCGACGCGAATGACCGCGTCCTTTTTGCCGGTGCGGCAAACGTGGGTAAGAGTACCATTCTTGGCTCGCTGCTGAAAAACGACCTGCCGACCGTCTCGCGCCTGCCCGGAACTACTGTCGGCATGACCGAATACAGGATGGCCGACGGGCCTGTGCTCGTTGACGCTCCAGGGCTGAAAGGCGAGGATCCGTTTGTTCCGGTCCTGTGTCCTGACTGTCTCGCGGCTCTTTCACCGCGAAAGTGTTTTCAAAGCGCTCTGGAAGTGTTCAAGCCGGGACAGACTGTCTTTTTCGGAGGTCTCGCACAGGTGACGGTGACCGACGCCGGTGAGCGCGGCTGGGTACGGCTCGGAGTGTACGCCCCCGACAGTGTGACGCTGCACAAGACCCGTGAGGATCGTATTGAAGCTCTGATCGCGGAGCACTCCGGAGAGTTGCTTGCGCCGCCGTGCGAAAAGTGCGCCGGCAAGCTGGCAGCGCTGAACTGGAAGGAACAGTCGTTCCGGCTCCATGCCGAGGAAGATCTGGTCATCCCCGGGATCGGCTGGACGGCCCTGTACAGCGGTGCCTGCACGGTCACGTTGCGCACGCCGGACTTCGTGTCCGGGCTTGTGCGCCCGTGGCTGATACCATCACCGGCACGTCGCCGGCCGGGAAAGAGAAATTTCTGATGGACTCATCACAGGCGCTTGATGCTGCGTCGGAAGCTCTTTTGAACGCAAGAGGCGCGGATTGGGGCGACTTCTTTTTGAAACGGTCGGCGGCCCGGAATCTCTATTTCACCGACGGCAAGATCGAAGAAATATCCAGTTCCGTTTCCGCCGGCTGTTCCGCTCGGCTGCTGCGGGGCCGGTATACGGCTCTGGCCTCGGCTTCGGGCGTGGAGCGCGATGCGCTCTTGCTCGTCTGGAAGGACGTTTGCCGTCAGGCTTCGGTCGCAGCTCCCTCTCTACCGGAACTGATTGTTCCTCTGGAACGTCCCCGTGCCTATTTTCCCGATGACTGGGAGATCTGTTATCGTATCGACCGCGAATTGAGGCACGAGTGTCCGTGGATCAGACAGATCGTCATTTCCGGCGGTTCGGCCTGCACTTGTGCCGGGCTTGCGACACGCGAGTCCTCGCGGATGTGGCGGCGCGAGTCGAACTCATTCAGCGTCAGCGTCCTTTTGGAACGCGACGGGCGTGTCGAAAACGGGTACAGTTCGTGGCGCAGAAGGGGATCGGCGCGGGAGTTTTTTGACTGCCTCGACCTTGAACGCATGGCTCGCAAGGCGCTTGACCGTGCTATGCTCAACCTTGAAGCAGTGGAGTGTCCGGCGGGCGTGATGCCCGTCGTCCTTTCCGACAGGGCAGGCGGTACGATCATCCACGAAGCCTGCGGTCATGGTATGGAAGCCGATCTTGTCTATGAAGAGGACTCGTGTTTTGCGGGCCTGGTCGGTGAGCCAGTTGCGGCCGACAACGTCACGATCGTTGACGACGCCACGGTCCCGGACGCGTATGGGAGCTATGACTGTGACGACGAAGGAACAGCGGCGCAGCGTACGGTGCTCGTGGAGAACGGAATCCTCAAAAACTATCTGACCGACCGCCGTTCAGCCATGCTGTACCAGCTACCCCTGACGGGCAACGGCCGGCGCAGCGGTTATTCGTCCATTCCCCAGCCGCGCATGAGCAACACGTTTGTGGTTCCTGGGACCGAAGACGAAGGCGAGATGATTGCCGGTGTCCGTCAGGGCCTTTATGTCAGGTCGATGGGCGGCGGCGAAGTGAACACGACGACGGGGGAGTTTGTCTTTGAAGTTACCGAAGGCTATCTGATCGAAAACGGCGCGG
>JAEEGK010011955.1_pt1 | contig 19775 bp, 15 predicted proteins | sample 8958771 | NCBI WGS metagenome assembly JAEEGK01 (sample SAMN16246547, study PRJNA631951) | gut metagenome | biome: gut microbiome; feature: rumen; material: SC-attached | host: Bos | place: Iran: Karaj | collected 2018-10
GAGGATTTTATGATGAAATAACATCAAAAAAAACAATATTTGATATTAGAGCAGAAGAAATATATAAATTTGCAAAAACAAATCCTATAGAAGATTATTCATTATCAACTTTTTTAATTCCTCCATTTATATTACCATCTTCTCCTAAATTTGATCCTGATGACACAGAAGAATGTTTTACCATAAAATTCGATGAAACAAATAAAAACATTGCTTGTGGATTTTCATCAGGAAGATTAGGAGTATTTCAATTAAATTAACTAATATACATTTTCATTTTATATTATGAGATAATGATTTAGCTTTTAAGATGATTGTATTTACTTTTAATGCAATTGAACCATATTTAATGAAATTTAAAGTTTAATGATATTATTTCCTTAAAATTTAATAATATTTAGCCTGAATTTTTTTTTAGGTGGAGGAGAATATAAATTAAAAGTTGATCTTATTATTAATGATTTATGAAATTATTAGGAAAAAATGCTATTGTTTTAGATTCTGCTCCTGAGCAAAAAAAATAATAAAAATAATATATATTAATAATTATTTAGTTTATAAAACATATGTAAAATAAATTTTTTTTAAATAATTAGATTTTTTTAGTTAAAATTTATTTATTTATTTATATAAATATTTAGTAAAAAAATAATTTATTTTAAAATCCCTAAATTTTATTTTGGGATTTGGGATTAAGCCAAATCCTCAGATTAATAATTGAAATCAATAATACCTATTTTACGAAAATAATAAATAAATATAAATAAAATCAATATATTAATATATAATGAATAATGAAAAAAATTTCAGTTCCAAAGAAAATAAAAATTCAAATCACAAAAAATCTAAAAAAGTTAAATGCCCCAAGTGTAAACTAATAGAATATACTATTGTTGAGGAGAAATGTGATTGCTGTGCTGTTATTTTGATGCTTATATGTTTTGGTCCTTATTTTTTGATATGTCTATGTTTTGGTGAAGATGTTACGAAAAAATACATACATTATTGTAAAAACTGTGGATATGATTGTACAAAAGTTAAAGAATATAAAGAAAATGAGTCTTGTATTCTGTTTTAAACAAACTAATAATAAATGAAATATTGTTTAAAATAATAAAAATTGGTATTTTTCATTAATTTGATTAGAAATAAGAACATATAATTCTAAAATAATTATTATTTAAAACTCACTCATATTTTTTCAAGCAAAAACATTAACATTAATATTCATTGAGGAATAATAATGCTTATTATAAATATAATATTCAGAAACTTTATAAAGACCAGAAGGAACATTACTTAAATCAACTTTACATCTTAAATCAAATTGTGTATAATTAGAATAAATATCATAACATTGAAGAGTTTGAAGAACATATTTTCTAGAATAAAAATCATCTAAAACTATATAAGCTAATGTATCAGTTTCATATTTTCCAATAAAAGATAAATAAACTACTTGATCTCTTGTATATTTAATTAAATTTGAATAAACATTTAATAATTCAATTTCTTGATAAACTTTTCTTTCTTGAACATATAAATAAGCATATGAATAATTTGTTTTATTTTTATATGTAAATGCAGTTCTATAATAACCAATAGGGACATAACTGAAATTAAATATACAATCTACTATAGAATAATTAGTATAATAACAATAGAAATTTGGAACATAAGAATAATTTGTTTTTGTGTCAGTAAAAATGAATTCTGATAAATATCTAGATTCAATATTTTTGTTGAATATTAAAGTTAAATTATTTTGTTCACCCGTATAAGCTAATCCACTAATATTTAATAATTCAACATTATCATCATATGATTTTTTATTAACATAAAATGTTGTTCTATTAGTTAAATTATAATATTGATAATCATATTTGAAAATTTTAATTTCATAATAACCATAAGGAACATATGAGAAATCACCTCTACAATACACAAAATATTTATTTGAATTTGAACAATTTAATTGAATATAATATGAATCATTTTGATAATAACCATTTACAACATAAATACCATTAACTTTATAATATTTAATAGAATCATCATTAAATTCTAAATCTATAATTTGATTTCTACTAAATTCAACTGCAGATGTATTAACATAAGTGATTTCATAATTTTTAGTATAATTTTTGTCTTGGATATATAATAATGTGAAATTATCATAATATATATTGTAATCATAAACAAAAGAATCAATTAAATAATATCCTTTAGGAGTGAATCTTAAATCTAAGTAACAATAAAAATCATATGTTAAATTTGAATAATTTCCACAAAAAGTATTTAAATAATGTCTTGTTCCATTATTTATGTTTCTTAATGTAATATTTCCAAATTTGTAATCAAAAATTGGTTGATTTACAATAAGATATAATATTTGATTATTTTCATATTCATATAAACTTCCTGAAACATTTAATATTTTTAAGTCTGAATAATTTTTATTCATTTCTTGAAAAGGAGATTTTAATCCAAATACAGAGAATGATAATATTGAAAGAATGAGAAATTTGATTGTCATTTTTTTTATAAATTTTTTTATAATTTTGGGTAGAAAAAACAATTTGTTTGAAAAACAAAAAATTAATTTATGATTTAGAAACTTAATTAATAAATGCTTTTTAAAGTTTTAATTTCTATTTAGATTTATTTTAAATGACAAATTATTTCAATTTTTTAAGTCTGTTTTTATTTTATTTTTTTTCATTATCTTTTAATTCTGAGAATAAATTAGTTTATTTAGATTTTTAATTTTTTAAAAAATTAAAGATTGATAATCGATGTCATAAAAAATTAAAAAAAATAATAAAAATGATTCCAAAAACATTTTGATTTGATGAGAATTATTTTATTTGAGATATTTAAAAGTTGTTATAATTTTAATGACTAATTCAATATTATTTTTTAAGAAAATATTTTTTTGAATGATTATTATTAAATATAAATCTTCTTTTATTATTTAATTTTTCTTCTTTCATTATATTTAACCCTTATAAAAAAATAAAGATTAAGAATTATAAAAATAATTCTAAAAATACCTATAAATGAAAAAAAAGGTTAAATAAATGATGCATGCATATCCCATAAATAAATTCATTAAACAAAATAAACAATTAATTTAAGGAGCTTAAAAGAGGATTAAAAACATAAATCAATAGATTTTTATTCAATTCAATTAAACATCCTTCAATAAATATATAATAATTTTTTTATATAATTATGAGGCTTTAAATCACTAAAGCCTTCATAAACTTAGTAACAAAAGCTTTTCATTCAAACTGTTATCTATCAATAATTAAAAAAATGAATTACAATTTATATTATTATTAAATTTACAACATAATAATGAATAAAATTAAAAATAAATTAAAATTATAATAAAAACTATAAATGCAAAAATTTAAAGAAGAAATAAAACAAGAAGAAAGAGGATTTTATGATGAAATAACATCAAAAAAAACAATATTTGATATTAGAGCAGAAGAAATATATAAATTTGGAAAAACAAATCCTATAGAAGATTATTCATTATCAACTTTTTTAATTCCTCCATTTATATTACCATCTTCTCCTAAATTTGATCCTGATGACACAGAAGAATGTTTTACCATAAAATTCGATGAAACAAATAAAAACATTGCATGTGGATTTTCATCAGGAAGATTAGGAGTATTTCAATTAAATAAAATAGGGAAAAAAGATGAAGAACCATTGGAAAATGAAAATAATGAAAATGATGAAAATGATGAAAAAAACAAGAAAGGAAAAATAAATCCCTCTCAATTTACAGAATTATCAGATTTTCCGGTTACATGTTTACGTTGGAAACCAAATAATAAAACAATAATATTAACAGTATCTGCAAATGGTTTAATTCATGAAATTCATTCATCGACATTAAAAATATTACAAAAATTAGAAGATAAAAATCATTCATTAACATGTGTTGATTATAGTCTTGATGGAAATTTCTTTGCAACAGGAGGAAATGAAAAAGTAGTAAAATTATATGATGATTCTACAAAAACAATAATATCAAAATTAGAAAGTCATAAATATAATACAAGTGGTCATTCAAATAATATTTTTGCAATTAAATTTAATCCATATGATCAAAATATGTTATTTAGTGGAGGATGGGATAATACTATTATGTTTTATGATATAAGAGCTAAAGAAGTTCAAAATTATGTATATGGTCCTCATATTTGTGGAGATGCTATTGATATTAAAGATAATTTATTGTTAACTGTTTCATGGGATAATAAAGATCAAATTCAAATTTGGGATTTGAGAAATATGAAAAAAGATAATAATATTAAATTCCAATGTCTTATTCCTGATGATCATGAGAATAATTTAAAAGATCATCTTTCTTATTTGTATTCTTGTAAATTTAACCCGACAAATTATACTTTCTGTGTCACTGGAAGTAAAAAAAATTTAATGAGGATTTATGATTATAGAATGTTTTTAAATGACTTCAAGAATGATATTGATGTTGTTTGTAGAGGTGATAGATTAGATAATCCTTGTTATTGTTGTGATTATAGTCCTGATGGAAAGATTCTTGCTTATGGATGTGCTGATTCAATGGTTAGATTAGTTAATGTAAATAATAAATAGGATTATTATTCCATATTATTATTTGGGTATTTTTTATTTTTTCAATATATATATATATTATTATTAAATTTGAAGGGTATGTAATTTTAATATATAATTTTAATAATGTTTTTATTAAATTATCAATTTATAAAACGATGAATATAGATCAATAATTAGAGAATTATTTATATTCTTATTAGTAGATTAATGATTATAATTTATTTCTTTATATTAGAGATTTTTTTCATTTAAATATTATTTTTAATGAATATGAAAATAAAATGAATTTATTTATATTATTATTCATTCACATATATAATAGATCGAAAATTTTTAAATATAACAAACAGCAAAATAATAATCTAACATTATCATAAAATATTTCATATAGAAACATTAAGAATAAAATTATGATTTGTTAAAAATCAAAATAATATGAATACAACCAAATAATTTAAAGACTATTTTTAATTTGAAGAGCTTTTTGAAGAGCATCTTTAGCATTAATTCTCCTAGCAGGGTATTTTTCTAATAAATTAATACATAACTCTCTAATATTTTCATTAGGAATAACATCAAATTGAACATCTTTTTCCAGAACTTCATTATCAATATCATAATCAGTTCCTTCAGTATTAAAAGGTTGATACCCAGTAATCATATTAAATAAAATAATACCTACACTCCATAAATCAACTTTTTCATTATAAGACCATTTTTTAATAATTTCAGGAGCAGTATAAATTGGACTTCCAAAAAAAGAATTCATATAACCTGATTTTGGTATATGACATGCAAATCCAAAATCTATTAATTTGATTATTGGATTATTATTATTTTTTATTTCTATTAAAAAATTTTCGGGTTTTAAATCTCTATGAACTATATTTAATTCATTATGTAAATATGAAATTGTTTCTAATATTTGAATTAAAAAATCCATTGTTTGATTTTCACTTAATTTACCATTGTTATTATTTAAAATATACTCAAATAAATCTCCTCCTTCAATTAAATCCATTACAAAACTTATTGTTTTTGAATCTTCATAAATTTCATATGTTCTTATAATATTTTTATTAATTACTTCTTTACTTATTTGAACTTCTTCTGTCATTTTAATATAACTTTTTAATAATGATTTATTTACTCTTTTTACTGCAAATATTTTTCCTGTTGAATCAGTTGCTTTACATACTATTCCACATGAACCTTTTCCTAAATATTCTTCTTTTATGTTATAATATTTCGTTATATCATCTTTTTTTGTTAAATTATCAGGAAAAAAAAAATCACTTTTTCTTTGATTTTTTAAATTAATGGGGTTTATTTTTATTTTTTTTGATTTATTTGTCTGATAACATACTCCCATTATATTTAAAATATTTGATTGAAAACATTAAATAAAAAAAAATATGTTTTTTTAAAAAAAAAATAGATTCAAAAAAGTTATAAAATAATTTTAATTTTTAGAAGGTTCTTCAGTTAATCTTCTCCATTGAAATCCTTTTTTCTTCCAGAAATTAGTTCTATATTCAGTATCCTTATTACTTCCTTTTTGTCCAGGGAACATATTAGCAAAATCAATATGTCCTTGTAAATTAGTAGAAAATCCAGAATCTCTTTCTTCAGGATTAAATTCCAACTTATCATATCTATCTCTAAAATAACTAACTTTATCTACTTTATCCCAATAAGAACCAATCAATCTACTCATAGGGAAATAATTATTTTGAATGAGTTTATGATTATTAAGTGGATTTCTTTCAGGATGAGCACCTTCAGTTTCAGCAATAGAGGCATATTTTTTTAAAGGATCATAATAAACTTTTTTTTCAGCTTCTGCTTGTTTCTTTGCCATAATAGGAGAAACTTCAGTTTTTAAAGCATTATCATTTGCTGAAAATTCTCCTTCTTCTCCTTCAATTTTTGGAATATGTTCGCACATCACATCATAGCTTGTTTTCCATAAATTGTGACCATCATATTTTATAAAGTCTGTTGCGTCTATTGGTTTTGTATATTCATCAAATCCACATGATCTTTCGTAATATTTACGAGAAAACTCCTTTAGCATTTGTTGAGTGGGATATTCTGGTGATATTTTCTAAATATTTTTTAAAAATGATAAAATTGTTTTTATTCTTACGAATGAAGGAAATATTTGGGTTTTGTTTAAATAAGGGGCATCCCAAATATATTCACTTTGAGGTATTTGGAAATTTAGTCTTTTGGTTGTTTTGTGAAATTCTTGCTGTGTTGTTGTTGGTTTTTCTAAGGTTGCCATTTTTTAGTTTTTTTTTTTATTTGTTTGGATTTATTTTATTTAATTATATTGTAACGATTAAAAAAAATATTTATTTTTTTAGATTTATTTTTGGAATTTTATCTTTTTAAGAATATTTTTATGATTTTAAAATTTATTCTTATATATTTATATGTTTTAAAAATATAAAGTTAATAAATAAAAATTTAAAAAGAGGAAAATTACTTTTATTAAAAGAATTATAATTTATTTTAGCAATTTTATTTGTTGGAGAAATTGCATTTTGAATAAAAAATTTTTTATAATCTTAATAATTTTTTTTAACGGTTTTTATTTCACTTTCTTTATTATTATATCTTTCTTTATATATACTTCCTTTTTCTCTTAATCTTAATTTTATGACTTTATTATAATATTATCATCAAATTTATATTCTTCTATTATTTTTTTCATGATATAACTTTTATTTTTTATCAGCTATTTGAAGATCTTTCAATTCTAATTTAAATTTCATAATCACATGTAAATTTAATGCAGGCTTTTTCTTTATAGAATTATTATTTATTCCAAATATCTTGTTATCATTCTTATCTATTTTGATTTATTATAACATATTTATATATATTTTGTTTATCCTTCGAATTATTCAATTCATAATATTTATTTTCTATTCATATTATTCATTTTTATATTTGAACAAATTTTAATTGATTTTAGACATATTGAATATTATTTTTGATAATTTAATGATTATTACTTATTAATTCTTCATTCAAATTATTTGTGTTTCTGATTATATTTTTTTAATTATTCACTTTATTCTTATAAATATCACATTATATTTTATTTATACTTCTTTACTAATTAATTCATCATTATCTAAATTAAATCATCTAACTTGAAAATTAATTCATATTATCAATAACCAGGTCCATTTTGAAGATTTTACATTTTATTCTAAGTATTTAATTTCTTCAAATGTTCATAAAAATTCCTTAAATCATTTACTTCAAAATCAATATCATCTTCAGAAAGATATTAAAAAAATGGAAAGTTACATTATCATTTATTGAATAAATAATTATATTTTTTGTGAAATAAAGAGTTTCTTAAAACTTTAGAAGTAATATCATAAAAATGCTTCATTTTTTTTTATAATTTAAAATAAATTTTTTTATTATTTTTCTTCTTATTTTAATTATTTTGAAATCTATTACTAATAATAACATATTCAAAAATAACATAAAGAAGAATTTAACAATAGAATTTTAAAAACAAATAAATTACATTATAAAATATAATTTATTAAGTTTACTTTACTTCAAAAAATATAAAACAAAAAAACAAACATTATCAACAGCAATTATTTTTTTGTCTAATATTACTATTTTCATCATCTAACATTTGATTTTTTGGTTCAGAAGGTAAAAATTCAGTAAGAGATCCAGGTCTTGTGGTTCTATCCTTATTTTTTAAAAGTTCAGTATATAATAATTTAGCAGCTTGAATAAAAACATTTTTTGAATTTAAACCAGTTTTTACAGAAGTTTCAATAAAATTAATTTAATTTATTTTCCCGAACAAAAAATTTCTCCTTTTTCAAAATGAATAACTCTTTTATCTTCTAAATCACTTTTATTTCCAATTACAAATATTTTAACATCAGGATTACTTTGAGTTTTTATTTCATTTAACCATATTTCTAAATTATTAAAATTATTTTCATTATCAATTGAATAAACCATCATTGCTAAAGAAGAATTTGTATAAAAAGAAGAAATTAAAGAACGATAAATTTCTTGTCCACAAGTATCCCAAATTTGCAATTTAATGCATTTATCTTTTATTTTTATATAAAGAATTCAAAACCTACTGTTGGTGAATAGAAATCTTCAAAATATTCTTTTGTTGCTTTCATTGTTAAACAACTTTTACCTACTCCTGGATCTCCTATTACTAATATTTTAAAACTTAATTCGTAATTATCAAAATTTTCTGGTAGAACTTCATATTTTAATTCTTCTATTTTTTTAATAAATATTTATAATTTTTTTTGTATTTTTTTTATTTACTTCATTTTAAATAAAATAAAAAATGTCAAATTATTTAGTTTCTCAAGCTGATATTATAGGAAGACAACCTTTATTAAGAATAAATGATATGCCAAGAAATCAAACTTTATTAGGTGGTTCTTTGTGTATTATTGTTTATTGTTTTTTTATTTTATCTTCATTATATTTTGGTCAAGAATTAGTTTATAAAGTTTTACCGAAAATAGTTGAAGAAGAAAAAACTACAAATAAAGAGGATATTATATATTTATCAAAAGAACAATTTAATTTCTTTTTTGCTTTTTATAATAATGGAGTTTTTATTAATCCAAGTAATTATTTTGAAATTGATTTATCAATGAAAAGTATTACAAATAAAATTCCTTCTTATAAAAAAATAAATTTAGGAACTTGTGAATTAAGTGATTTTGAATCTAAAGAAAATAATGATTTTTCTTATAAATTATTAGATTTAAATCAATTTATTTGTGTTAAAAAATTAGATGATTCTTTTTATATTAAAGGAACTAATAAATTTGATGATTATACTATTTTACAATTAAATATTACTCCTTATAAAAATAATGAAAGTCAATTAGAAACTTTTTTAAAAAATTCCTATTTATCAATTTTTTATTTTGAAACAAATTTAAATTTTCGAGAATTCACAAAATTTTCAAATACTTTTATAAAGAAATTCGATATTGAGTTTAATAAAAATTTCATGAAAAAAATAGATGTTACATTAAGTTTAACAAAAATATACACAGATGTAGGATATATGTTTGAAATCTTTAAGAAGAAACAGCTTCATAATGTGAAAAAGATAGAAAAATTTTTTTTTGACAAATCAGAAGAAGATAATAATGGTTATCAAGCAACAATAAATTTTCAATTATCTTATACAAAAACAAATATATATAGAAAATATTATAAAATTCAAAATTGGGTTGCTGAACTTGGAGGTATTATAAGAGCAATGACTTTAATTGCTTCTTTTATTAATTATTTTAATGATAGAGCTTCTTTTTATGAAATGTTAATTAATAAATTATTCGATGTAGATGATATTATTAAATATTTCCAATTTAATGATTTATTCATTAATAAACAAAATAAAAGAAGAAAAAGAGATTCTATTGTTTTAAGAAATGCTAAAAGAGAAAAAGATTATTTTGAAAAAGGTGAAAGTAGATTTTTACATAATTTCAATGAGAAAAAAAGTTCCCCTCATCAAACTAATAATTTCTTAAAAATACCAAATAAAAAAAATTCAAATTCAAATTTAGTAAAAGAAGATACATTTGGATTTATAACAAATCAAATGGTAGTTACTCCAACTAATAAAGAAGAAATAAAAGGATATAATAACACAAACAATAATAATAATAATTTAAATTCAAATAATAATAATGAAAATAATAGTATAATAAGTAGTGTAGATGATGAAAGAGAAATATATATAGATAATTTAAAAAAAAATTCTTCAATAAAAGAACATTTTGAAAAAGTCAGAAGCAACAGATTTAGTTTATCTGGTTGTGAAGCTTTAAAATTTTGTTTAAAAAATGATAAAGAAAATCCTAAATTTAATTCTTTTATTGGAGGAAGAGAATTATTAAGAGAAAGAACTGATTTAATATATATTTTAAAGAAAAATTTAGAATTAGATAGATTTAAAAATTTAATTTTAAAAGATAATCAATTAGTTTTATTAAATTCTTTAACTAGATTTATGCTTGATCCTGAAAGAGTTAATTTAGTTGATTTTGATACTTGTTCTTATGAAAAATTTATTGATTGTTATGATAATGTTGCTGTTAATTCTAATATGATTGATTTAAAACTTGCTAAATGGGTTGAAACTAAGTTTAAATTTGATCAACATAATCCTAGTGCTTTATGATTATAAAAATTTAATAAAAAAATTATTTCTTTCTTTTCAAATAATAAACCTTATATAAAACATTAAATATTTTTATTTTTATAAATATTCCTTTTATAAGAAAAACAATATATATTTATTTTTAAAACCAAAAAAAAAAAAAAATTAAAAATTAACTAAATGCAAAAAGAAAATAATGAAAATTTAAATAACTCAAAAAAAATAGAAGAAAATGATATGGATTTATCCGATTTAACAGACAAAGAAGTATTTAAAGGAGCTTTAAAAAATATAGAATATCAAAATATAAAAAATCCAATAAAAAAACCATCTCATACAATAAACACTCCACATAACATATTACAAAACTTAATAAAACAAGATAATCCAAATAACAATTTATCATTTCAGCCAAATACATCAATATCAAGTTCAGGGTTTATTTCTTTTAGAAATAAAAAAGCAAGGTTTGTAAATTTAAACACAACAAATAATCCTGAAAATAAAATTGATGAAGAAATTGATCCTAAATTAATTACTCAATCTATTTTAATTAAATTAGGAACTTCAGGAAAACCTCATTTAGCTAATTCTTCTTTTTCTAAAGAAGGACATTTAATTGAATCTACTAAAGCTAATGAAGTTGAAATTGATGAAAAAGATTTAAAAATTATTCATACTAATTCTTCTAATAATAGTAATAATAATGTTAGTGACGATAGTAATGATAAAAATAATTTTGATGATGAAAATGAAAAGAATGTTTTTTGGAATTTAAATTCTCATAAAGATAAAATTAATGATTTTCATAATTTAGATATTAATGAAAAAAAAGAAGATACTATTAAAAATGAAAATAAAAATAAATATTTAAATACTATTATTTGTACTTTAAGTATTCTTGAAAAAGGAAAAGCAATTTTTGTTTCACAAGATGATATGATTTTTATTTTACCTTCTTTTTTTGTTCCTAAAAATTTAAAAATTGGAAATACTTATAAATTTAAAGTTAAAGAGTATTTTCAATATTCTAAAAAAACTGATGAAATACAAGAAATACAACAAAAATATGTAAAATAATAATATTTAGAATTTATTTTTTTCTTTAAGGTTTATTATTAATATTTTATATATTTTTATTAAAGTTATTTTGTGTATTAGTATATTTAAATTATTTTTTTATTTTAAAGAATAAATTAATATTTTATTTTTTTTCAAATATTTAAATAAAATGAATAGATCAGATAACGAGCATTTGAAAAAAATATTATTTGAAATGATGAAAGAATGTATTATATAATTTATAATAAAAACAATATAGTTAAATTAACACCAAATAATCAAAAAAAAAGTTTTAATAATTCAAAATTATCTGATGATCTTTTTAGAATAAGAAAAAATATTTTTTTAAATAATCCAGAAAAAAAAAGAAAAGATTTATTTGGTAATTTAAAAGAAAAAAGATTAGACAATCCTTTGATGTTAATTGATGAATTTAAGAAAAAAAAGCAATTAGAAATTTCAAAAACAGGAAAACTTTCAATAAGAAAAAGTTATAATAATTTAGATAAATTGGATAAAAAAGAAAAAAATGAGAATATTTCTTTAAAAAAAAAAGAATTAAGTGATTTTTTAAAATTAAATGTGAAAAGAAATAAAAATAAAAATTTATATGAAGGTTCTTCTTTTTTAAGTCCATCAAATAATAAAATTATAAGTGAATTAGATGTTATGAAATGGAGACATAATTTAAAAACAAGTGTAAAATAAAATAAATTTATTTATTACTAAAATAAAAAAAAAATCAAATAAAAAAAATATTTTTTTTTAATGATATAAGTTAATAAATCCTTTATTTATTTTAAAAAAAATGAATTTTAATTATTAAAATAAAGTCTATTTATTTTAGATTTTATATCTTCTGAATTATTTAAAAAATTTGTAAATCTTTTTAATTCATAAATAAAATAATTTCCAGAATAATTTTTTTTTTCATTTTTAATATTTTTATTATGATTAATATTATAATTATTAAAATTGAGTAAATCTCTAATCTCATTTTTTTTATCAATAAAAATATTATTTTTTTCTTTATTAATTAAACTATTAAAACTAGAAATAGTATTGTAATTTTTTTCTCTTTTATAATAATTATTGTTATCAAATTCATTTGATTCATTCTTTTCAATTGGATAATATATTTTCTTTTTATATTTAAGTAATTTATTCGGTTGTTCATATTTTTTTTTATTATTATCAAATGAAAATATTTGAAATTGACTTTTAATATTTTTTTTATTATTAAAATTCATTTCTTCAATTTGATTTTCTTTTATTAAATTATTATTATTTAAATTAACATTTTTTAAAGATTTTTTTTGAATTGAATATATTTTATCATACAACAAAAAAAGTTTATCATCATATATTTTAGATTTTTGTTGATTTTTTCTTAATAAATTAAAATTATTTATATCTATCACATTATTATATCTATGAGAATTACTTTTATAATTTGATATTTTTTTTTCATTATTTTCTTCTTCATTATTATTATTTATACTATATAATAAATTATAAATATCTTCATAACGTTTTTTTTTATTAATTTTTTTATTTAAAGAATTATTCCTTTCATCTTCATCATTTTTTATATTTTTATTTGAATAAGTATTGAAATGTTTATTGTAATTATCTTCCATTAAATTAATTAAATATATAATAATTTAAATTTAAATATGAATTTATCTGACCTTAAAACTCCCAAAAAAATTGAATGTTCAAATTGTAAATTAAATAAAAAATACATTCAATGTTCCAATTGTTTAAAATTAATATCATCAAAAAAAAAACTACTTCATGAAAGATATTGTAAACTTAATATAAAAAGATGTAATAAATGTAATGAATCAATTCCAATAGAAGAATATAATGAACATTTAAAAAAAAATCATAATAAGAAAAATGAAAAGAGTTCTCTTAAAAAGAAAAATCAATCAAGTACAAAAAAGTTAATACCTTGTAAATATTGTGGATTATTTTTAAATACTTTAGATTTAAATGAACATCAAGTTTATTGTGGTTCTAAAACTGAAAATTGTAAATTTTGTGGTGAATGTGTAATTAGGAAAAACATGGATGAACATTATTCAAAATTATGTGATTTTTTCAGTAGGAATAATAGTGAAAAAACTAAAAAAAAAATACAAAATAAAAATTTTTCATCAAAAAATAAATCCAGTGAAATTAGAAGAAGAGTTTTAAGTATTGATAAAGAAATTGAAAGAAAAGCTAAATTAACTAGATCAAGAACAAGAAATAAACATAAAAGTAAAGAAAAACTTAAAAAAAATAATGATTGTTTATTTCCTGAAGAAAATATTTCTAAAAATTTATTATCATATTTAAATTTTGATGGAAATAATTATTTATTGAAAAATAAAAGAAAAAGAGAATATGATGAAATTGATGAAGAAGAAGAAGAAGATTATAATGAAGAATATTAATTATTTTGTATTTTATTATTTTTTTTATTTTAATGAATTAATATTTAAAATGGACCTGTTAAACAAATATTATCAGAATACAATATAATTTATATATTTATTTTCTTTATATTATTTATTTCAGATTATTTATTTTTTCGGTGTATTTAAAATAGAAAATAATTAAAAATATTAAAATTATAAAAATTATGATTCAAATTTATTGAATTCAAGTACCTTTTTAAGTCCCTTAAATAATAAAAACTTAAAAAAGGGCTATTAACAAGTCCAAACTTTATTTTCCTATATATTTAATTAACCATAAAAAAAATATAACATCATCAAATAAAAACCCAAAAAAAAACCAATGAAAAAAACTATGAAAAAATCAAAAATAAAAAATTTAAAAAATCCTTTAAAACAAAAAAAGAAATATATATATTAATCAATAATTAACTTTATGTATACTTATGTCTTTTCAAAAATCTATAACACCATTTTCTTAAAGTTCTCCTAGATTTTTCAAGCATTTCAGGATAAATTCTACATAATTCATTAATAATTAAAGAAGTATCAACTTTAATTCCAATTTTATTACAATTTTCAATAAATTTAACAATTTGTTTTTCTTGTTCTACAGTTTTTGGTTTAGCTCCTCCACCAGGAAGTCTAAATGTATTTTCCTTATTATCTATTAATTTTAATTGTTCTTTTTTTCTTGTCCATTCTCTTAAACTTTTTCTATCTATTCCTGTTATTTCTGATACTTTTTTATATCCTATTTCTTCTGCTAATTCTATACATTTTAATTTGTTTTCTATTGTATATTTACGCATTTTTTTGGGGACTTTATTTTTTACTTTTTTTTATTTTTTATATATTTTAGAGGTTCATGGATTTTATTTTAATATTTTTTTTTGTTATAAAATATTTTAATTTTTTTGGATTTTACTTTTTTCTTTTTTGTTCTATTTTATTTTTTTTTAAATTTATCTTACATTTCGTTGTATTAAAAGATTGAGATATATATGAAATTAAAAATACCAATATTTATATTAATTTTAATTTAATTAACTCATTTTTTATATTATTATAAATTAAATACAATTAACAATAAACTAACATTATTTTAATATTATCATTTAATAAAAATCCTATTTCTAATATTTATTTAAAATATTGAATAATTAAAGTAAACACTTTAATATTATTTAATTAAATTTATAAAAAAAAATATTTATTGTTTTCAATATATAATAATATTTGGTTATTTTGAATGTAAATAATTAAAAGTATTTGAACTTCTTTTTTATATTTTTTTATTTTTTTTGAAAATAAATTATTAAGGTATAAATATTTATTTATTTGTTTTATATTTCATTGTTTCATATATGTGTTTTTCTTATGCGAAATTTATTAGGAAATAAGAAAATATGATATGAATAATAATAGTATAATTTAGAATATACTTATTTTATCAGAGAAAGATTTTGAGAAAATAAAATTTTGGACAACACCAATAAAAGAATTAATTAACATTTAAAAAATTAATATAGTTGATATTATATTTTTTTCAAATATTATTTTGATAATTATTTTTGGTAATTATTGTGTTATTTTTTCTATTAATTTTTCTTTGAATAAAGTCTTTATTAATCAATTAGAGTATCATTAATAAAATAATTATTAAATATAACGTTGAAATGTATTTGATATAAAAACAAAAAAAAATAAGTAAAAATTAAGATGTACTTAATTAAAGTTATTATAGCAATAAAAATACAAGTAAATCAAATAGTACTAACAATAATTTAAAAAAAAAAATAAGTTATTAAAGCGAGGATAAAAAATATATAAAAACATATTAATCAACTAATTTGATAATTAAAAAAAAAAGAATTTCATAATAATAATAATTTTAAGAATATTTATTTCTTTTTAAAAACCTATAACACCAACTTCTTAAAGCTTTTTGTGTTTTTTTTTTCATTTCAGGTTCAATTCTACATAATTCATTTATAATTAAATTAACATCAACACTAATATTTTTTTTCATACAATCATCAATAAAATTAACTAAATGTTTTTCATGCATTAAAGTTTTTGGTTTTGCTCCTCCTCCTGGAAGTCTAAATTTTTTTCCTTTATTTTCTATATTTTTTAATTGATTCCTTTGTTTAACCCATTCTCTTATACTTTTTCTATCTATTCCTGTTAATTTTGATACATTCTTTATACCATTTTTTTCAGCAAATTCTATACATCTTAATTTGTCTTCTATTGTATATTTTCTAATTTCTTTCATAAAAAAAAAGATCTTTTTAATTTTTTTTTATTTTTTTTTTTCATGGTTATTATATATTCTTTTTCTAACAATACCATATAAAGCCCCTTATCAATTTTTTTTTAAAATTTATTTTTTAGAGGGAGTATTTTTTATTTTTTTTTTAATTTTATTGTTTTTTGAAAATAAAGAAAAATAAATATTTAATTATTTGACAAATTATTTGAGTAAATTTTAATAAATAACAATAAAATGAAAAAAATAATATTTTAAAATATTAAATAATGTCAACAGAAGAACATTTGGAAAAACCAATAGAATCCCAAGAAAATAAAAATGAAAAAACAGAAGAAAAAAAAGAAGAAATAGAAGAAAAAGTAAATCTATTATCAAAAATTAATAAAACATTATCTCCATTATCATCATCAATAACAATAACATGTTTAATATTAATATCAATATTATCATTTCTAATTCGTATATTTTCAATAATAAGATATGAAATAATAATACATGAATATGATCCATGGTTTAATTATAGAGTAACAGAATATTTAACAGAAAAAGGAATTTATTCTCTTTTTGATTGGTATGATCCAGAATCATGGTATCCTTTAGGAAGAATAATAGGAGGAACTTTATATCCAGGATTAATGTTTACTTCATATATTATATTTAAATTATTAAATTTTTTACTTTTCCCAATTAATATTATTAATGTTTGTGTTTTTTTACCTCCTTTTTTTTCTGTTTTATCTTCAATTGCTACTTTCTTTTTAACAAAAGAAATTACAGGAAGAAAAGAATGTGCTTTATTATCTTCTTTTTTTATTTCTATTATTCCAGGTTATATTTCAAGAAGTGTTGCTGGAGATTATGATAATGAAGCTGTTTCTATTACTGCTATGATTATTACTTTTTATTTCTTCATTAAATCTATTAATAATGGAAGTATTTTTTATTCTATTTTAACTTCTTTTACTTATTTCTATATGGTTAGTTCTTGGGGTGGTTATGTCTTTATTACTAATTTAATACCTCTTTATATTCTCTTTCTTATCTTCATTGGAAGAACTAATATTAAAATTTATACTTCTTATTCTATTTTTTATGTTTTGGGAAATGGTCTTGCTATGCAAATTCCATTTGTTGGAACTTTAATTTTTAAATCCAGTGAACATTTTCTTTCTCATGGTGTTTTCATTATTTTAAATTTTGTTATTTTCATTAAATTTTTAAAAAAAAATGTAAAAAAAGAAGAAAATGTAGAAAGATTATTCAAATTATTATTTTTTTTTGTGATTATATTTTGTGGCTTATCATTTTTATTATTAACATTTAAAGGTTATATTCATTTTGGAGAAAGAATAATGACATTATTAGATCCAACTTATGCTTCTAAATATATTCCAATAGTGGCTTCAGTAGCAGAACATAATCCAACTACATGGGCTGATTTTTATTATGATTTACATTATTTATTAATTTTCTCTCCTTTAGGATTTTATTATTGTTTCAGTGATCCAACAAATTCAAAATTATTCATTGCAGTATTTTCCTTATGTTCAATATATTTTTCAAGTGTAATGATTAGATTATTATTATTATCATCTCCTGCATTATGTATATTATCAGCAATTGGAATAAGTGATTTACTTCATTCTCTAATAAAAAACAATAAATCTAAAAATTCAAAATATTCCCTAATTGAAATAATATTAATATCTCTCTTAATATCATATATATGTTTCATATTTATAATTCATTCAACATATGCATCAGCAGAATCATATTCAGATAATGAAATAATAGAAATATCAACAAATGATGAAGGAGAAAAGAAAATAATGGATGAATTAAGAGAAGCATATTATTGGTTAAGAATGAATACTCCTGAAAATGCTAAAATTGCTTCATGGTGGGATTATGGTTATCAAATAGCAGGAATGAGTCACAGAGCTGTTTTAGTAGATAATAATACTTGGAATACTTCACATATTGCAACTGTGGGTGCAATATTAGCTTTAGATGAAGAAGAATCTTTTAAAATATGCAAAAATTTAGATGCTGATTATGTTTTAATTATTTTTGGAGGTGCTAATGGAAATGGTGATGATGATATTAATAAATTTTTATGGATGGTTAATATTGCAAGTGGATATTATTCTAATATTAAAGAAAGTTATTATATTGGTGATGAAGGATTTGTAATTAATAAAAATGCTGCTCAACAATTTATGGATAGTATGATTTATAAATTTTCTTATTATAGATTTTGGGAATTTGATTTTAATATTAAAGATAGTGAATATGATTTAAAAGGATATGATGCTGTTAGAGAAGATTGGATTGGTTATACTCATTTTAATTTAGAATTTTTTGAAGAAGTTTATACAACTACTAATTGGAATGTTAGAATTTATAAAGTTAAAGATTTCCCTAATAGAGAATTTAAAATGGAATCAAGGTTTAAACAAAAAAATCCTATTTTTATTAATAATATATTTTTAAGGAAACCTCATAATTTCTAAATAATATTTAAATATTATGATTTCTTATTTAATCTCTATATTATAGTTATATTTAATTTTTAAATTATTTTATTTGTTTTTTTTATTTATTAAGTTATATATGGATGAAAAAGATAAAAATAATGAAAATGAAGAAAATAAGAATTCAGAAGAAAAAAAAGAAAATATAAAAAATGAAAATTTTAAAGAATTTTATTCAAAAATTGAATTAATAAAGCAAAAGCATAAAGAGCATTCTGAAATAGATAAAAATATTCATTTTTCATTAAATGATTATAAGATAGATGTTTTATTAAATGATAATAAATTAAAAGAAATATTTGAAATGATTGAGCCAAATTCAAATTATAAAGTTCAATATAAAAAATCTTCAGAAATATTTTCTTCATATAATTTCAAAAATGAAAATGCTAAAAAATTTTACGAAAATGCTTTATCAAAAAAATCAAATATGAATAAATTTAAAGATATAGAAGATGGAACAACATTAAATAAAATATATGTTTTATTTGAAGAAGTAAATAAACTTAATAATAAAAATCCAATTCAAAAAATAAATTATAAAAAAAATTCTTATGAACCAATTAGTAAAAATTATGAAAATAAAAGAATTAGATTATATACTAAAAAATATTTTCTAAATAATAGTG
>JAEEGK010011956.1_pt1 | contig 19775 bp, 11 predicted proteins | sample 8958771 | NCBI WGS metagenome assembly JAEEGK01 (sample SAMN16246547, study PRJNA631951) | gut metagenome | biome: gut microbiome; feature: rumen; material: SC-attached | host: Bos | place: Iran: Karaj | collected 2018-10
ATCCCCAATCCCCAATCCCCAATCCCCAATCCCCATCAAACATAATTTTTTTTTAATTAATAAAATTAAAAAAAAAAAAATAAAAAAAAATTAATTGATCTATAATATTATAATTAATATATAATAATTAATATTATAATTAAAATTAATAATAAATAATAATTAATATAATAGAAATAACTATAATAATTATAATAATAATAATAATTTTTAAAAATGATAAAAATGATAATAATAATAATAATAATAGTTGGACAAACAAAATAAATTAAAGATTTTTTTGAATCAAAGTTAATAATAAAGGGGAATTATTAAGAGTATTAAAATTTTCTCTACAAAATAAAATTTCTTCTCCTTTTTTATTAAACCCGATTTTTAATTTATTTTTTTCAAGAAAATCTTTACATTCATTAATATTTTTAAATGCTATTTTTTCTTGAACAAATTTAATAGAAATTTCAGAATAAAAACCATAAGCAATATTAATTAAAGCTTTTATTCTTAATCTAGGTAAAAAAGGTTCTATTAAAAATTTAGATAAAAAAGGTGAATTTTGATACAACTCAAAGAAATAAAAATAATTATTTTCATTAATAGATTTTAAAATTTTTAAAGAATAATCAATTTCAAATGGAAAACTATTATTATTATTATTTTTATTATTATTATTATTTTTTTTAATAATTTTATTCTTACTATTATTATGATTATTAAATTTTTTTTTAATTAATTTTATAATATTTATACATTCTTTATTTTCCATTAAAGAAGTATAAATAATTCTATAGCATAAAAATTCAATTTCACTTCCTTTAATTCCTTTTTCATACAATGGAATTAATAATGTTTGACATTGATTAAAATTTCCTATATCATAATTTTTTAAAGCAATTCTTGCATTAGTTTCATAAACTTCCAAAGAAAATTCATTTTGAATTGATTGAATAGTTAAATCTTGTCTAATTGAACGAAATTGTTCTTCAAAATATTTATAAGGAAATTCATTACTTTCATATTTTTCTTTTAACATTTTTAAACTTTTTTTTAAAATATTTTCAGGTCGAATTTGATTTGGGTCTGGAAGTTCATTCATTCTATAATATTCTTTTTCTATATTATTACAAGAATCTTCTGAAGGTTTTATTATTTCATTTTTCATAGTTAAAAAATATTCTTCTGAAGATGATTTTTTGTTATAAATTATTTTACTTTTTCTTCGGTTTGATTTATTCATATTGTTTTTATTTAAATTATTTATTTTATTTTTATTATTAAATAAATTATTATTTTTTGAATAATCAAACGTAAATAAACTTGAATCTGTTAAAATAGTTTTATTTGGTAATGGATAATTATCCCAATTTCTTGTATTAATTTCATTTTTTTTTGAAGCATCTTCAATAATATTTCGAAGATTTATGTTACAAATATTAATTTCTTCTTTTGTTTTACATTGTTTTATAGCACGATTTATGTAATTTTGAAGACTAATTGTCATTTTGTTTTTATTTATATTATTATTATTATTATAGTTATTATTATTTATATTTATATTATAATTATAATTAATATTTGAAAAACCAGAAGTTTTTAAAGAATTAATATTATTTATATTAGATTCTATATTATTATTTATTGGGTTTTTAAATATATTTTTATTAATACTGTTATTATTATTATTATTATTATTATTAATATTATTATTTTGCATTTTTGCTATCATTTCACCAAATGTTAAACCGGGAGTTTCTTTTAAAATATCTTTTTTTGTTTCTTTTAAATTATTATTATTTAATTTATTTTTATTATTTCCTATAATATTTAAATTAGAAAAAAATTTATTATTATTGTTAAATTTTTGATTATTTTTTATAATATTATAAATTGAAGATTGAGGAAAAGTAATATTATTAAAATTATATTTACCTAAATTATAAATATTATTAAAATTATTAAAACCTATAGAATTATTATTTATATTATTAATGTTATTAAAATTATTGTTACCTGAATTATCATTATTTGTAATATTATTAAAATTATTTGTATTAAATGAATAATTATTCATAATTAAATTTAAATTTTGTGAAAAAATTTGAGGTTGTTGATTTTTAATAATATTATTATTATTTTTATTAATATTATTATTATTATATAAAATTTGTTGAGATGAAATAATTTTTTCTTCATTTTTTTTATTTTCTGTTTTATTATTTTTTTTTGATAAAATATTTTGAATCATTCCAGCTAAATTTTTAGTTTTATCTTCAATTTTTTTATTATTTTTTTGTAATTTTACTAAATTTTCTATATTTTTTCTTTTTTTACCTAAAAATTCATTTTCATTTTCTGAAAAATTTTTAATATCTTCCATAAAAAAAAATTAATTATTTTTAATAATTTACTCTTATATATTAAAAAAAAATAATAATCTATTTTCTTAAATATTTAAATCAATATTTAATAATGAATAATAACGATGAAAATGAAAATGATAATATTAATAATAATTATAATATTTTTGATGTTCAATCAATAGAAGATCAATATAGTCAATCAATAATGGAAGAAAATAATTTTTATCATAAACCTATTTTAAGCTATTCATTTAATAATGAAAATATTTTTGAAATAAAAGAAAAAGATTTTGATATTAATGTTAATGAAAAAGATAATAAAGAAAATGTAATATTAAATTGTGAAAATGAAAAATGTAAAGAAGTTCAAGAAGAAATTTTTCAAATTGAAGAAGATATTCAAGATTTAAAAAAAAAAATATTAATGATTGATAAAAATTATACTGAAAAATTTATTGATATTTCATCAAATTTAAGTAAAGTTTGTTCAAAAATTGATGAAATTCAACCTTTTATTAATCATTATCAAGGAAATAATTTAGAAGAATTAAATTATGAAACATTAAATTTTTATGAAAATAAATTAATGCAATTGTTATTAATTGTTAAAAAAAGAACTTCTGAAATTGAATTAAATATTATGAATGAATCAATAAAAATTCCTGATGATAATTCAAATTTATGTTTAATTTGTAAAAAAAATTTAATTAATTGCTTAATTTTTCCTTGTAATCATGTTGTTATTTGTTGTTATTGTGCTAATTTAACTACAAAATGTCCAGTTTGTGAAAAATTTATTGAATATTATGATAAAATTTTTTTACCTAATTAATATTTATATTATAAATATTATTAAATATATTTAAAATTGATAAAATATTTATTTTATTTACATTATTTTTCTTTATTTTTTTAATTTTATTTCAAAAAATAATAACAAAAATAAAAAAATCAAATTCAAAAAAAAAAAATAAATATTTTTCATTTAAATTTAATATTTGAAAAATAATATTATTAAAAAAAAATTAAAAAATGAGCGAAAATCACACAAAATTCAAAGAAAAAATCTCAATGCCAATAAGAATAAACACATCATCACCTTATTTATATTCATGGGGATTTTCAAAATATGGTCAAACAGGAATAGAAAATTCTCAATACACAATAAATCCAACATTGAAAAAAATTCCATTAAACCCAAACATAAAAGAAATTTTCGCTGGAGAATATAATTCAGGTTTTATAACAACGGAAAACAACGTTTATTTATTTGGAAAAAACTCATATAACACAGTTTCAAACAAAGAAAATAAAAATATAATTTATTCTCCTAAATTAATACCAATTAAATTAATAAAAATTTCTTTGGGAGGTGAACATGTTCTTGGTCTATCAAAAGAAAAAAATTTATTTAGTTGGGGATTTAATTTTTTTGGTCAATTAGGTTTAGGTCATAATGAAAATGTTTCTACTCCAACTCACATTGAAAAATTCGGAAATTTTGACAGTGTTTCAAATTATATATCTGAAATATCAAAATATACTTTTAATGAAATTATTATAGATATCTCAGCAGGAGCTCAACATTCTTTAATATTAACAAATAATAATAATATTTATTCTTGTGGATTTTCTAAAACTTTTGCTTTGGGATTTGAATATGATGATGTTAATATATTTACAAAAATTAATAAAATTAGTAATAAAAAAATTATTAATAAAATAAACGCTGGTGTTTTTCATAGCGGTTGTATTCAAGGAAAATTTGAAATAATTTTGTGGGGAAAAACTGAAGAAATGGACATTGATGGAATAAAAAAATATAATTTATATAATATTATAAATAATATTGAAAATAATAATAATTTTGATTTAAATAAAGAAATAAATGATGAAAATTTCCCTTCAAATTCAAATTTTATTAAAGATTTACAAATTGGGGAAAATTTTTTATGTATTTTAACTTCGAATGGGAAAGTTTTTACTTTTGGTAATAATAAATATGGTGTTTTAGGAATAGGAAATCGAGAAAAAAATAAAGAATTTGAAAATGTAAATTTTCCAGAAAAAATAGAAGAAATTTCTGTTGGTTATAATTTTGTTTATGTTTTAAGTGAAAATAAATATGTTTATTGTTGGGGAAATAATAAATATGGACAAATTACAAATAATGAAAAAAATTTCATTTCAACTCCAATTTTAAATGAATCTCTTAATAAATTAATTCCTAATAAAATTGCTTGTGGAGGAAATCATTGCATTGCTTTATGTCGTAGTGATAAATATGAAAAAAATAATTTTTATAATATTTCATTAAATCAAAAATTCAAATTAACTTCTTTTAATATTGATATTTCAACTAAAACATTAGAATATACAAATAAACACAAAAAATTAATTAATGAAATTCATTCAAAAAACGAAATATTAAAACAATTAACACATAGCATCGAAGAAAAAGAAAAAATAAAAAAAGAACGTGAAAAAAATAACAAAAAATCAAAACGTTTGAACAACTCAAATTCAGGAATAATAAATCCCACAGTGAAAATCGAAACATTATTAAACGAAGAAATTAAATTAAAAGAATTAACATTTCCTGAAAATTGTTACATAGGAACAGGAGCATTTGGCGATGTAAAATTAGCATATTGGAGAAAAACTTTAGTTGCAGTAAAATTTTTAAAATCTAATTTCGAAAACAAAGAAGAACAAGTAATTCCTTTCATAGAAGAATTTAATTTATTAAAAAGTTTAAGACATCCTAATATATTACTTTATATAGGAGGATGTATAAGTGGACCTCAACATTTTTTAGTAACTGAATATTGCGAATATGGAAATTTATTTGAATTTTTACATAATGAAAATAATAATTTTGAATTAACTGATATTGAAAGATTAAATATTGCACTTGAAATTGCGCAAGGAATTAATTATTTACATAGTTTTAAACCTCCTATTTTACATAGAGATTTAAAAAGTTTGAATATTTTATTAGATAGTAATTTTGAAGTTAAAATATGTGATTTTGGATGGGCGAGATTAAAAAATATTCATATGACTAGATTAAGAGGAACTTTTCAATGGATGGCACCCGAAGTTATTTTAAAAGAAAATTATACTGAAAAAGCTGATGTTTATAGTTTTGGTATTATTTTGTGGGAATTATGGTCTAAAGATCCTCCTTATAAAGGAATTTTAGCTAAAGATGTTGCTAATTTGGTTAAAAAAGATAAAAATTTTAGACCAAAAATTCCTGAGATTGTTCCGGATGAAATTAGTGATTTAATGAAAAAATGTTGGGATTATGATCCACAAAAAAGACCGAGTTTTAATAAAATTATTAATTACATTGAAGAATATATGAGAAATATGGATTGAAATATATAATGAATTATAATTTTTATTTTTTTATTATAAATAGATAATAAATATAAATAATTTATAAATTGATATTAAATTAATGTAAAAAAATAAATTAAATTAATATTTATAAATTTTAAATTATTTTTTAAATTATTAAATTATAAAAAGATATAAATAATTTTGCTAAAATTTATTAAAAATAATAAAATAAATTTGTATATAAATAAAATTTAAAAAATAAAAGAAAAATAAGTATTAAAAATTCGAAATAATAAATTTTTATTTTTTATTTCATTTATTATTTAATATTTCAACAAAAATATATTTTATTTATAAATAAAAGATTAAATTAATGAAAAAAATGAAAGGTAAAGATGCATTAACTAAATTAAAAAATATATCTGAAATAACAAAAGAAATTAAAAAAATTAACTATAAGGAATTTTATGAATCAATTATTAAAATAAATTTGAATAATAAAGGAGATAAAATATTTGAACCAATTAAACAAAATTTTGTGAAAAAAAATTTTAAATATAAAATAATTGGATTTTATGGAAGTAAAATAAAAGGAAAAACTATTTTATTATCAAGATTGTTAAAACAATATGAAAATTTAGAATATTTTCAAAAATTTAATTCTTCTTCTTTTTTCTGGGAAGATAAAGTTAGAAATTTTACATTAAAAAAAAAATTATATAAAGACTCAATAAAACAATATAGCAATGATAAAAATAAAATTGAATATATTAATGAAATGATAGAAAAATATGAAAATAAATATAATTTATATAATGAAAAAGTAATTAAAATGGGAACAAAATTAGAAGAAATTTATAAATCACCTATAAACTATGCAGATACACCTTTATCAATAAATATTAAATCTATTTATAATTTAATATTAATTGATACTTCAAATAAAAAAAAATTATTACATGAAATTAATGATTACGATTATAAAACAATAAACAATAATGAAATTTTAAATGATTTAAAAAGAATTAGTAAAATTATAAATCAATTTATTTTAACTTATTCAAATTATATAATTTATGTTACAGATGATTTTTATGATAAAAAAATTATAAAATTTCGACAATTTAGTGAAAAAAATCCAAATAAAAAAATTATAATCATTCATAATTTTTTTCAACTATTTGATGATGTAAAAAATAGTTATCTTAAAAAATTCAAAAAAGAAGATTTTTTTATTAAAAAAATTACTGCAACAGATTTATATTTTTATGAAGTTGATTATAAAGAAGAAATTAATGTTTTTATTGAAAAAAAACATAAAAATATTGTTCACTTAACAATTTTTAAAGATAAATTTGATAAAAAATCAGTTAATATTTATAATTTTTCTATTATTAATTTTTTAACTAAGATGATTTATTATGATAATAATAATACATATGATTCATTTGATGTTTTAGAAGAATTAAAAAAATTTAAAAAATCAAATGAAAAATTATTCGAAAAGCAAATAAATTTAATAGAAAATAAATATTTTGTTCCTAATTTTATTAAAATTAAACAAAATGATTTTTTTTTATTAGTTTTAGAAGTTTCAAATTTTAGTGATTTAAATAATATAAAATATCAAATTATATTAAAAAATAATTATTATTTATTTATAATTAAAGGAAAAAAAGATATTTATGATGAAAATAATAAAGAAAATATAACAAAACTTGTAAAAGAAGATATTTTCATAAAGACATTTAAAATTTATTATTCTGATGTATTAATAAAAAAAATTGGTAATTTTTATATGAAAGAAAATTCAGGTTTAATAAAAATTAAAATATTCTTTTAATAAAAAAAATAATATATTTAACATTTAAATTAAATAATTTAATTTTTATTAAAAATTATTTTAAATTATTTAAAAATTTAACTATTATTATCAATAAAAAAATTTAAATTTAATTTTTTATATATTAATTAAATATAATAATAATTAGTAAATAAAATGAATAATTATCATCAATTTTATCCAACAACAAATTCTTTATTTTTAAGTAATTCTAATTACAATAATTCAAATAATTTTAATAGATATAATACTACTGCTCACATTTTAAATAATAATATAGCAATCAATAACCCAAAAGTTTTACCTGATTCACATTGTTTAAATTTAATATCCGACACAAACAATTCATTAAATAATTTTTTAACAAATTTACATAATGAAAATAATAATTTAAATTCATATAATAAAATTTATACATCTCAACCACTTTCAAAATCAAGAGAAAAAAATAATTATGATATTTATAATAGAACATACACACCTTCTATTAAAGATAATTATAATAATATTAGACAAATTAAAAATAATAGTAATAATCATTTAAATTATTTAAATAGTGATTTTAAACAAAATTTATATTATTCACCAATTTATACAGTTAATTCTTCTAATAGTAGAAATTTAAATAATAAATATTATAATAATAATGAAAATAATTTTATTAATCAAATGAATAATTTACGAGCAAAAAGTAATAATATTAATAAAATAATTAATAATAATAATAATAATATTAAAATTGAGCAAAATCAAATTAATAATAATGAATCAAATAATTTAATTGAAAATAATAATAATTTATCAAAAAATTTAGAAAAATTTAAAAATGATATTAAAAATTTGAAAGAAATAAATAATGATAATAAAAATAAAATTTCTAAATTAAATAAAAGTGTTGCAAATATGAATAATCAAATATTAAAATATATAATTGCTTTTATTCAAAAAAAATTTAATCCAAAAAATAATAATATCAACAATTTAAATAATAATAATAATAATATAAATAATAATGTTGTTATTGAAAATTTAAATAATAAAATAAATAAATTAAAATCTTATATAAATAAATTAAAATCACAACAAAATAATAATAATAACAATAATAAATTAAATTCATTTATTAATTTAACAAAATTTTCAAATAATTTTTCTTTTAATGCAAAACCAAAAAATCAAAATAAAAATAATAATTTTAATAATTATAATTATTTAGTAAATAATAAAGTTGATTCATTAAATTTTATATCAAATAAAAATACATCAAATAAATTTAAAAATATTACAATATCAAAAGATTTAAATTTTTCTTATAAACAAAATCCAAAAAATAAAAAATCAACAGTTAAAAAAGTAAAACCAAAATATGAAATTTCTTCTAAAGTAATAAACATATCATTCAAAGGAATAGCTAAAAAAATTAATAACGAAAAAAATAATATAAAAAAACCAAAAGAAATTAAAAAAGTTGATAATAATAAAGAAACTAAAGAAAAAGAAAATAAAATTAATGAAGATTTATTAAAAGCTCAAAATGAAATTGTTAATTATAAAAATAAAATTAGTAACAATGAAAAAGTTTTAAGCGACTATAAAAAAAAATTATATTCAATAAAAAAAGAAAACGAAACATTAAAATCTGAATTAGATAAAATAAAAAAAGAAGTTGAAAAAAAACAAAGTGATAATAATGCATTTAATGAAAAAACAAATGCTTTAAAAGAAGAAAATAAAAAATTAAAAAAAAAAATTTCAATAAATGAAACAAAAGAAAAAAAAAATGTTGCCGAAAATGAAAATAAAATAAAAAATTACGATTCAAAAATAAAAGAATATGAAAATAAAATAAAAGAATATGAAAAAAAATTAAAAGAAAATGAAAATAAAATAAAAGAAAATGAAAATAAAATAAAAGATTATGAAAATAAATTAAAAAATAATAATAATAATAATAATAATTTAGAAAATAAAGTAAAAGAATTAGAAAATAAAATAAATGAATTAAAAGAAGAAATAAATAATAAAGAAAGTGAAATAAACATTTTAAATATTGAAATGGAAACAAAAAATAAATTAATAAATGAACAAAAAAATTTTAATGGTAATAATATTATTAATAATGAAAAAAAAGAAAATGGAAATTTAAATGAAAAAAATAATGAATTAAAACCAGAAAAAGAAAATTTTAATAATTTAGAATTATTAAAAAATAAAATAATTTTATTAACTCAAGAAAATGGTTCTTTAAATGATAAAATTTATCATAATAATGCAACAATTGATTCTCTTTCAAAAGAATTAGAAGAAAAAAAAATTGAATTAATGAAATATAAAACAAATAAAATTGTTGAAGAATCTGAAGAAAAATATAAAAAAAAAATTAATGAATTAGAAAAAAAATTAGAAAATAAAAATACTGAAATTAGACAATATAAAAATCAATTAATTAAAAAAACTACTGATAAAAATTCAGAAACTAATCAATTAAAAAAAGAAAAAAATGAATTAGATAATAAATTAGATGAAATTAAAATTGAAAATGAAGAATTTAAAAGACAAATAAAAATTTTAAATAAAGATTTAATTGATATGAAAAATGAAAATGATTCTCAAATTAATCAAATTAAATTCTTAAATTCTAACGTTTTAAAATTATCTTTAGACATTGAAGAAAAAAATAAAGAAATTAATAAATATAAAACAGAAATTAAAAATTTTGAAAGTAAAAATAAAGAAAATAATAAAAATATTTTGTTAGATTCAAATAATTTAAATAATTTATTAAATACAAATGAAAATAATAATAATAATAATAATGAATTATTTATATTAAAAAATAAATTAAATAAAATTGAAGAAAAAAATAATGAATTAGAAATTAATAATTTGAATTTAAAAGAAAAAATAAATTTATTTGAACAAAAAGAAAAAGAAAATGAAAAAATGATTGAAAAAATAAAAAATTCTGAATTTGAAAATGATAATGAATTAACATTAAAAAATAAAATAATTTATTTAAAAAAAGAATTAATTGAAGAAAATGAAAAATTTAATTTAGCTAAAAAATTAATAAAAAAAGCAAAAAATTTTGATGTTTGTAAAAAATATAAAAATGATATTTTAAATCTTTTATTAAATAATAATAATAATGATATTTATTTAGAACTGAAAGAAATGTTTGATAATTTATCAAATGAAAATTCAATAGAATACAATAATTTTAACATAGAAGAAAATTAAATTTTATAATTTAAATAAATAAATGATAAATAAAAATTAAAAATTAATTTATTAATGTTTAAATAAATATTTTTATCTATTATATATAAAAATTATTTTAATTAATATTAATATTATACTTTTCCTTCTTCATTTAAAAGTTTAATTTGCAAAAATTTAATATTAAATAATTCTCTTGAAATATTTCTTGTTTCTTTTAAACCATCTTCAAATTTTATTACTTTTTTAGTTAATAATTTTTTAATAGTTTGTAAATAATCAAAGACAGTATCTTCCATACATTGTAAATTAATTTTTTTTGTATTTAAATTTGGAACATTTTCTTTTAAATTATAAATATTAATATCTTCATCAACTTTTATTTTATTTTTATTATAATTATCTATTATTATTCTTAATCTTTTTTCTTCTTCTATTAATTTTTCATTATGTAATCTTAATTCATTTTGATCATTTGATAATTTAATATCTTCTACATCATTAAATTCTTTTAAAGCTGATTTTTTTTTCGCATTTAAATCTAATTCAATTGAATATAATTGTTTAACTTTCGTTTCTATTTTATTTGTAATTGTATTTATAATATTATCAATTTTTATTGCTTTTTGATTAATTTCATCTTCCATTATTTTAAATAATTTTTTTCAAATTATTTATTAAAATTTTTCATTATTTAAATTACAATTTATTTATAAGGTAATTATATAATTTTTTATAAAGATGAAATTTAATTTTTATAATATTTCAAAATATTATTAATAAAATATTATTATCAAAATGATAAATTTTAGTTAAACAAAAATATTATTTTTTATTAATAATCATTTATTAATTTAATTCATAAAATATATTTTATAAAATTTATTTTATTAAATTAAATTTTTAATTATTTTAATTTAAAAATAAATTTTATTTTTCACATTTTTTCAAAAATAACATTTGTTTGAAAAAATAAAATGAATATATTATAATTTTTATTTAAATTACAAACATTTATAAAATAATAAATAATAAATAAAAATTATTTATAAAATTTGAAATATTAACAACAAAATTTTTTCTTCTTCTTTTTGTGCTCAATGGAGATGGAAGATTTGTTTTGACTTTTTTCTAAAATATAACTATTTTCATATAATGATTTATTTTCATTTATTTCTTCTTTTTTTTCTTCTAAATATTTTTTCGTTAATTCTAAAAATAATTCTTCAATTCCAATATTAGATAATGCACTTGTTAACCTAAAACTCGCATTAATTTCTTTAGCAAATTTTCTTGCTTCATCTTCATTAACTTCTTCTTTATCTATTAAATCAGATTTATTTCCAGCAATTCCTATAATAATATCCTTACTAAATTCTTTAATTTCATTAAACCAATATTTTTTTAATTCATCAAAAGATTTTCTATCACTTATATCATATACTAATATAGCTATTTTAGATTCTTTATAAAATAATTTTACAAATGATCTATATACTTCTTGACCTGCTGTGTCCCATATATCTAAAATCACTTCTTTATTTAAATCTGGAATTGTTATTTTTTTTGATGTATAATTCGAACCTATCGTTGAACCTGGATTGTCTTTATAATTATTATCTACATATCTATTTATTATACATGTTTTTCCAACAAAAGGTTCTCCTATTAAAACTATTTTAATTTTTAATATGTTGTCATCTGTCATATTTTAATAATATTTTTTTTTTTTTTATTTGAAAAAATTATTTTTAATTCACTTATTTAATTTTTAATAAAATTTATTTTTAATGTTTATTTATTTTAAAATTCTTTATTATGATAATGAAATATTAAAATAAAAGTAATATTAAGAAATTAATTTATATTTTCTAAAATTATAATTTTAGTTAAATTATTTTGAAATATAATTTTATTCATTTTATTTTTTAATTATTAATTTTTAAAAGTAAAATTAAGATATTATTAAATTTAAATTCTTTTTTATGGTCGAAAAAGTTTCACCAATAGTTTATAAGCAAATAAATGTACTTAAATTTAATAAAATAAAAACTATTGAAGAACATTTAGATGATCAAAAATTATTTTATGACAATGTAACAAGACAATTAATTCAAATATGTTCAAATGGAATAAAAGTTTTTAATAAAAGTGCAACAAAAATTAAAAAAGAAATTAATTTACAATTAAATAAAGATAAAATATATAAAATAGCAGTTGATAAACAAATAGAATATATGTTAATATTTTTAAAACAAGGAGAAGATAATAATATTTTAATAATTAATTTAAATTTAGGAAAAGTTATTAAAATATTAAGTGGAGATTTAAATAAATTAATTGGATTTTTTTTTATTTTTAATACACAAACATTAATTATTAATCCAGAAGAAGATTTATTTTTTTGTTTAATATTTAAAGATGTAATTAGTTATTTTAAAATAATTAAAAAAAAAGAAAGTTTGGAAATAATTGAATTAATTACTGAAGTTCCTTATCCAAATTTAATTCATAAATTCGTTTATAATCCTTTATATATGATTTTATGTGTTCAATTAGAAAATGAATTAATGAGATTTGATTTTTATAACTTAAATTCATATCAATATTATTCAATTGGATTTAATTTTACTTTGCCTGATAATCAAAGTAATTTAGTTCCAAAATTAATAAATAAAAATAATGAAAAAAGTTTATTTAATTTTTTTGGATTATTTAAAAATAATGAAAAAAAAAAAGAAGAACCAATAATAAATGTAAAAGAAGATTATAAAATTTCACATTTTTTTTTAGAATCATTATATCACAATTTATATTTTGTATATTTAAACTATGAAGATAAAGTTATACAATTTTATCAATTAAAAAGTTTAACAAAAGTTATTTATGTTGATAATATAATTTTTAATGGTAATCCTGAATTAACATTACAATTTATAGATAATTTAGTTTTAATTCATAATTTTGATAAAATGAATACAACTGTAGTTGATATTAAAAGTGAAAAAGATAAAATATTATTTAATAAATTTCCAATAAGTTCATATAATATAATTCAAGAAAATAAAAAATTATTAGAAAATTTAATTAAAGTTAAATCAACTATTTCACCCCCAAAATATGAAATAAAATTAGATATAAATATAAATAAAAATATTCAAACAATATCAATGTTAACATATACAAATACAATTATATATAATAAAGATATAAGGTTTATAGGGAGCATTATGGTAGAATATAAAAATTATAATTTTATTTTATATAATGTTTATTTTGATCCTGAAATTTATTATGAAAACTGTTCAAATAAATATGAAGCTTTAATTAATTTAACTAGAAGAAAACATAATAAAAATATTATTATAAAAGGATTATATGAATTAATTAAATCTAAACAAAAAATTGTTTTTATTAAAGAAATATTTAAAAATATTGTTTCAGAAATAATAAAAAATAGATTAAAATCTGAAAATAATTTAGAAATTAGTAAAGAATTAAAAGATAAATCAGAACAATTAATTGATCAATTAGAACAATATAATAAACCTGAAATATTACCTATTCCTTTTCAATATACTGTTATTAAAAAAAAAGATTTAATTAATCAATTAGATATATATTTTGAATTATTTAATTCATTTGAATTTGATAATAAAATTGAACCCGAATATATTATAAATTTATTAATATTATTTATAAATGAATTAAGAATTCAAAATGTTAAAATGCATCCATCATATAATAAAATATTAATATTATATTTAAGAAAAATAAAATTTTATTTTAAAGAAAGTATAAATTTTCAATATTTTAATTTTCCTGATAATATTGAATTAGCTCTATTTTTAATTTATGAAATAGGTTTAAATGAAAATAAATATTTTTCAGAGAAATGTAAAAATATTGCTATTCAACATGGAGTTGATATGCTATATAGATTAAAAAGTTATGAAAATATTTTTTTATATTTAATTAATACAAAAAATATAACTGAAGCTATTATTATTTCTAGAATTCATAGATTAAATATTGAAAATTTTGATGAAAAAGAAATTCAATTAATTATGAATTTAGCTAAAAATTTTCCGGAAATAATTAATAATTTTATAAATAATGATTAATTATTCATATTATTTATTTAATTTAAATTAAATATAATAAAAAAATAAAAAATTTTATATTATTTTTTTTATACTTAAAAAACCAGAAACATTTTTATCTCCATTGTATAATATAGATAAACGACTTTTTTCATTTAAATATAAAAATTCATTTAAAGTTAATCCATAATAAAAATAAATTTTTTCTTTATTTAATAATTCATAGGTATTATCATTTAATTCATGCTTAATTAAATCTTTTTTATTTTTTGTTAAAATATTTTCACCATTTACATAAACATCAATTGTTGGATCATTTAAAGAATAAATTCCTAAAACAATATTATAAATTCCTTTTAAATTTATAATTATTTGAAAATTATTTTCATTATCTAAAATAATATTTTCCTTACAATTATTTATTACTTCTTTGTCCCATTGAATGAAATTATTTTTTAAATTTGTAGAATTCCAAATATATTTTGCAATTAAATTATTATTAAATAATAAAGAATTTATATTATTTTGTGAATCAATAAATTGAATTAAATCATTTGTATTTGATTTATTATTTAAAATATTTTGAAATGAATTAAATATTTTATTAATTTCTTCAATGTTTGGAATATTTTTAATATAATTTGTTAATTCAGTTATGTTTGCTTTTAACATTATTTCATTTTTTAGATTATTCAATTGTGAGTTAATATCATTTATAAATGAATCGAATCTTTCATAATCGACTTTATTTAAATATTCTTTTGAAAATTTATCAAAATAATTGCATGTATAATTATCTAATTCATTTTTATTTAATTTATTTTGTAAATCACATCTAATTTTCATTAATTCCTGATTAATTTTTTCATTACAATAATTTGAATATAACTCATTAAAATTAATTTTTGAATTATTATCATTTTTAAATTTTGAAATAAAATCATTTTCAAAATTTTTAATATAATTTTTTATAAAATTTTCAAATTCTAATAAATCTTTTTTAATTTTATTTTGTAAATTATTAGAATTGATTTCTAAATCATTATATGTTATTAATTTATTTTTATTTAATATATTTTCAATTTCATTAAATTGTGTTGTTATTTTTTTATAATCATTTAACGTTAAAACATTATTTGATAATTCTTTATTAATTAAACACAAATTTTCTTTTAAATTACATATTTCATTATTTAATATTAAATTTAATTCTCTAATTTTATCATTTAATTGAATTATAGAATTATTATTTTCATAAATATTATTTTTTAAAAAATTATTATTTTCTTCATTTATTTTATTATTTGATTTTAATTTAATTATATTATCATCAATATCTTTAATTTCATTTTTTATTTTATTATTACTATTTTCAATAGTTTCATTTAAATTTTTTTTATCTTCTTTTATTTTATCATTTATATTTTTAATGATATTTTCTATATCTGATTTATTAGCTTTTTTATGTAATGAATTAATTACAATTTCTTTATTTGCTTTTGTATTAATTATTTCATTAAAATCATTTTTGTTTATAAATGTATTTTTTAATTTTTCTATTAAATCAACTTGAAAATTATCATCTAAAATTATTTTTTTTAATTCATTTAATTTTGGCGTATTGTTATTTAAATTTTCTAATTCAATTTTTGATGCTTTTTCATCCAATAAATTTTGTAATTCAGTTTTATTAGGAAAAAGTTCTAATTTATTATAAATATCTTGAATATTATTATCTAATTGTGAACTATCTGCTTTTAATTCTAAAGCAGATTCAAAATCATTTTTAGATGTAGAATTATTATATAAATAATCTATATTATCTTTATTATATATAATAATAGAATATAAATATCTTAAACATTGCCTTGCAGCATTACAAGGATTACAACACCATTGTTCACTATTATTAATTAAATTTTCAAAACAATTTATTTCGTTGTAAATATTTGCATATTTTTCATTATATGTCATATAATATATAATTATAATATTATTTAATTATTTATTATTTAATTTTTAAATAAAAAAAATAATTTAAATAAATTTTGTATTTTATAAAACTTCTATATATTAATAATATGAATATTTATAAAATTTTTTTATTTTCTATTCAAATTTATTTAATTATAAACAAAATAATTAAAATACCTTTTCAATTAGTTGAAGAAAGAAATTTCAAAGGTGATTTTATGAAAAATATTTTTCTTAAAAAAATTGTAATCTCATTTTTAATTGGTTCAAATAAACAACAAATATTTTTTACATTAAAAATGTCAAATTATTATACATCAATTACAAGTATAAATTCAAATTCATTATCAAAAAAATACAATGAATCATCATCTTTAACATTTCAATCTTTTGAAGAAATAAAAGATTTAGATTCTTTTCATTTAGGATTAAAATGTAAAGAAACATTTTATATTGATAATAAAACAAAATTAAATAATTTTCCTTTTTATTTAGTTGAAATTACAAAATTTGAGTCAATGTATGAATATGGAATTCTTGGTTTAAATTTATTATATAGATTTAATTTTGATAGAGATTTTAATTTTATAAACAATTTAAAACAAAATAAAATAATAAATGATTACACATTTTATTTTGATTTTGATAAAAAAAATTTATCAAAAGGAGAATTAATTATAGGTGAGAATAATATTAATTCTCAATTTGAAAATGTATATGATAATACTTTAAATATTAATGAATTCAATTATTGGGAACTTAATATTAAAAATATTTATTTAAATGATATATTAATATCAAATAAAAAAGAAATTGTTGATATTTCAATAGAAAATCCTCTTATAATAGGAACTATGGAGAAATTTGAATATTTAAAAAAAAATTTTTTTGAGAATGAAGATTGTGATAATAATGAATTTTATTATTTAAATTATGATTATTATTCTGTAAATGATGAATTACTTTTAAATTATTTTTATTGTAAGGAAAATGTTAATATTTCAAAATTTCCAAATGTTACTTTTAATATTAATAATATTAATTTTACTTTTACTTATAAAGATTTATTTTATAATTTTAATAATTCAAATTATTTTTTGATTTTATTTGGAACGAAAAAATGGCATTTTGGAAGATTATTTTTAAAAAAATATCAAACAGCTTTCAATCAAGAAAAAAAAATAATAATTTTTGGCATGAATAAGAAAAAAAATAATGAAAATATTAATAAAAATATAATAATATTCATATTATTTATCATTATTATATTATGTATTATAGTAATTATACATTTAATTTATTTAATTCCAAAAAAAAAAAGAGCTAATGAATTAAAAGATGAAAATTTTGAATATTTTTTTGATGATAAAGAAAAACATTTAGAATTAAATAATGGATATAAAATTATCAATTAAAATATTCAAATATTTTATCTTAATTTATATGATTAAATAAATCGTAAATATTATTTATTATTAAATAATGTAATATATATTTCTTAAATTATATAATTTAAATGATATCAATATATATAATTATTTAAATAAAAAATAAATAATTATTTTTATTTTAATTTATTTTTCCAAATTCATGGAATCAACAAATAAAAATGATAAACGTTCAATCCCATTAAGCAAAATGAGTACAATCGATTCCCCAGATTTATTTAAAAAATCATCTAAAGATTCTTTTATAAATTATGATCTTTTAATAAAAAAAGATGTAATTGAAACAAGAAATTCTTATTATAATAAATTATATTCAAAAAATTATTTACAAAATATTAATTCAAATCATGAAGTTCCAAAACTTAAATATAATTCAATAATTATTTTTGATTGGGATGATACATTATTTTGTACTTCTTATTTGGAAAATAAATATAATATTAGTGTAAATGAAAATATTAAAATAAGTGAAAATGAAAAATTAAATTTATTAAAATTAGAAGAAAAAGTTTTTAAAATATTACATTTAGCAATTAATTCAGGTGATACATATATTGTAACCAATTCAAGTGAAGGATGGGTAAATTATGTAACGAATATTTTTTATCCTTTAGTTTATAAATTTTTAATTAATTCTAATAAAATAAAAATAATTTCTGCAAGAAAATTATATGAAAATGAATACCCTAATAATCAATCTTTTTGGAAATTAGCTACTTTTATTAATATATCAAAATTATATAATAAAAATGTATTAACCAATATTATGTGTTTTGGTGATTCGAACTTAGAAATTGAAGCTATTAATAGAATTTCTCCTTTATTTAAAGAAAGTTATATTAAAGCAATTATGTTTATGCAAAATCCAAATATTTTACAACTAAACAAACAATTAAAATTATGTTTAAATGAATTTACAAAAATTCATTCACTTGTTAAAAATATTTCAATTAAAGTAATTAAAAAAGATTAAAATATAGTAATAATGATATGATTAAAAATTTTGATTATTAATATATTTAATTGTAAATATTAAAAATATTATAAAAAGAGTCAGTATTCGATTATTCGAATATCATTTAAGATAAGAATTGGTAAATATTTAATTATTATTTATATTTTTATTTCATATATTGTTTATAAAGGTAATAATTTTGTATATATATATATATATATATAAATAAATAAAACTAAATAAATATATAAATATTAATATAAATATTAGGTTTAGTGAATTTAGTTTAAATATATAAATAAAATTATAATTTAATATAAATGAAAAAAGTTATAATAAATATAAAATTAATAATTATTATATAAATTTATAATTTGATAATATTTATAAAAAACATATTATTTATAATATAATAAAAATTTTAATTAATATTAAATATAGAAATTAATTTAAATTTTTATAAAAAAAATATATATGAAAAAAAATATAATATAAAATTCTTAAATATATTGGGGATTGGGGATTGGG
>JAEEGK010011957.1_pt1 | contig 19774 bp, 22 predicted proteins | sample 8958771 | NCBI WGS metagenome assembly JAEEGK01 (sample SAMN16246547, study PRJNA631951) | gut metagenome | biome: gut microbiome; feature: rumen; material: SC-attached | host: Bos | place: Iran: Karaj | collected 2018-10
AAGGAGGTAACTATAAAAAAGCAAAGCTTAAGATTGTAATCCCATCTAATCTTGATGCAGACATTAAGAAACATGCTACTATTTTTTACAAGAAAAAAGGACTGGGAAATAGTCAAATGGATACAGTCCACCGCTCTTTCCCTATTCATGTGAGTGTAACGGGTGAAGGAGATGAGTTGGTGATTTACGATATGCCGACGATTCTTAACGGCATAGACAAAGCCATTGAATTGTATTTTAGAGTTGGTCATATAGGTAAAACATCCGAGCAACAGCTTACCGAAGATCATGAACTGAACAATTTTGAAAGAGTACTTAGACTGATGATAGAACAAGATGCATTCTGTAAGGATTGTGTTGAGATAGAAATAGAAAAAGATTTATATTAACGTGAGTTCGACGAATTCAGAATAATGCAAGCTGTGTGTCTAATGTTCTTTGAACATTGATGCACGGCTTTTTCGGAAAACAACAATATGCAGCTAATGCCCCCAGCATGTTAACGACGAAGTTGTCAAAGCATCTGTGCCTGGAGTGCTCGATCTGTGCGATGTTCTTCAGCTCGTCATTGACGGTCTCTATGATGGCCCTCTTCCTGAGCAGCAGTTTGTCAGAGACGCTCATCAGCGCGCCTTTCATGTTGTCCCTGAGCTTCGTGATGAGCTGTATGCCGTCGACGAAAAGCCTTTCAAAGAGGTTCTTGCCGATATATCCCTTGTCCGCGACGAGTTTCCCGTAGATGAACTCCACGAAAGCCTTGTATTCGAGAGGCTTCCTGTCATCCACATCCCCCGGCGTTATCATGAAGTTGAGCAGCTCTCCCTTCTCGTTGCAGATAAGGTGCAGCTTAAACCCGAAGAACCAGCCCATGGAACACTTGCCCCTTTGGGCGATTCCCCTGAAGACCTTGTGCATGTGGATTCTCTGGTTCCTGCACACCCGGAGCGGTGTGCTGTCAACGAAACTCACGCCCGTACACTTGCCAAGCAGCACCTTCTTGATGAACAGCGCCAACGGAACGGCCACATCGCGCTCCAGCTCCACAAACCGGTTGTATGAGACAACGCGAGGGAACAGATGGCGCATGTGCTTGCAGACAGATTCCAGATAGAAGTGCTTCAGGCAGCGGTAGCCGGAGTCGTGGAAAAGTATCATGATGAGCATCACTTCCGACTTCGACAGCGTCGAATCACGGTGATAATTGCGCTTTTTAGCCTCCTTTATGGTATATTTTTCCATCATGGCATCAAAAAACTTGCAGAAATCGTCGGCAATACAAAATAATTCCGTAACTTTGTCCTCGGTGATCATAGCGATTATTGTTTGTGAAACTTTTGATTTGCACTATAAAGTTACAACAATTTTCGCTAATCACCAAATTTTCAGATAGTTATATTTCGTCGAACTCACGTTAAATATTTTCACTGCAAATATACAACATCTTCTCCAATCTTCCACCCCTCTCACCAAAAATCTTCGTTTTATTCTTCAAACCCATTGCAAATAAACCAAGAAAAGCCAGCCCACGGCTGACTTTTCCCCTATTCTATTCATACTGGTTCTTGCGTCTATATTGTTCCGATAACGGCAGCAGTTCTTTAAACATCCCAACCTTGGCTCTTTCAACTGACTAGCATTCATCCTCTTCCTATTCGCCTTAACCCAGTTCAGCATATCATGTTCCTCGATCCTATGACGCGATGAATTCCGATGATAGCTCTTGATAAAAACCATCACCTCCTCATACCGTTTCATCCATCTCTCATCCTGTGTCATTTCTTCTTTTCAATTATCTGTTCCACCTCTTTATACACTCTCAAAAGCTTCTACCAGTGGATTCATAAAAGAAAAAGAAACAGCAGTATCCACCTTTGTCAATGTTGGAAACAAGCAATCCTCTTTGCCATCCAATAACGCCTCACTATTTATACAAAAATTAGCCGCTCCACCTTTCGTTACCATATTAAAAGAAAGCAAATCAGTATGTTCACCTTGCGACCTGTAAGAATAGTCCTGATTGTATGCCTCAGGATCGTTATACAATAACATTTCGCACACATGGAATACAGCTACAATAGGGGCACCATTTCTAATTTCACGTGCAATCTCGTTAATCTTTCTATAAGTGGTGGTCTTAATAGACGCATCATACGAGACTAGCGCCACCGCACCATCTTCTTTCAGAGTCATTATAGTAGTCATCAAATTCTTCTGCATAGAGAATGATGCCATATGCATTAACTCAAATGCCCGAAACGTTTCTTCCACATAATTACCCTCATTCTTTATTCCAACCATGTTACAGAGAACCTTATATGAGGATTCAGGATTATATGGCATTATCATTTCACATCTCGTTCCTTTCTCAAAAACATGGTCTTTGCGATAAAACACATAATCGTCGATAAACCAAAAATCCTTGGGCGCCCTATGGAAATACAGGTCATTGATTTTCTCTAGTACTGTTTCTCTTGTTTTAGAAACCTCCCCGTCAATCGTCTGGTTCAGTTCTTCAAGCAATGCCATAATAGCATCAATACCATGATCTATCGTTCCAAAAAGGTTTCTTTCAGTGCCTATCTCTTTATATACAAACTCCACTGAGAAAAATACTTCGATCGAAGGTATTCCTTCAATAACCCTTTTAACCATCTCAATGATAGATGAGTAATCCTCCTCATCCTCTATAGTATAAGGATCTGTAGGAAACACACCGGCCCCATTTGGCAGATAAAGAGTCAATACAAACGATTTCTCGAGGTTGAAAGGGCTTTCTTTTGTAACCTGGTTCCTCTTATCTACAAGCCAGGAGCAATCCTCATTTTTCAAATAATTATCTCTCAGAACAAAATACTCCGAGATATACTCTGTATGTGCAAGCGACTTCTGAAGCACAAAAGTTACATTGCGGAATTCTAACAAGAACGAATCTATACATGCTATATTTTCAAAAAGATCCTGCCCCTTATTGAATCTTTCTAGACTCTGAAGGGCTGCATACAATTTCTGATATGCTGGTAATAGTAGATCTCCCATTTCTTCTTGCTTCATCACACCTCAGCCTCAACCAGTTTTCCATCATCCCATTTCATTGGGATATTGTCCTTGATATACTCAAATCTTCCATCCATTACCACCGCTCCGATTGCAGGGCGCAAACTCATCTTGATATCTTCCAGTCGCAAATCCGTAGAGGACACAGCCTCACACTTCTCCACATCAAATACCGTCAAATTATATCCACCTCTATGCAAAGAGCTACTATATCTTATCCCATCATAACCTAGATGTCTTATATACTCAGCAATAATTTGCGATGCGATATAGTCATCTGGATTATTTGTCGATGAAGAGAATGCTGTTTGTATAAAGTACATCAGCCATTCATCTACACTATTATCCTTGGTTGCATCAATATCAATTCCAACCGCGATGTTTGCAATTATCAATTGCTCTTTAACCTCTATTCCTGCCACATTGACGGCATTATGCAATAACGGACGGACCTCAAAGACTGCGGTTGTCGGGCTCTCAGCAATATACAGATAACGGATGAATTTCGGATTAGAACGCCCATCTCTTATCAAATCAGGATTTGGTGGCACGTATGAGCCCTCTTTTGATAGCCCTCTGAACTTATTATTCTTATTATGATAGCTATTGCGTTCTTCCTCAGTACAATCCTGTCGGAAACATTTTGCAATCATATGCTCCGATAGGGCATTATCATCAATAATTCTGGCTCTATAATAGATTTTGCCTGCATTTACAGTCAATTTGCATTGTTCTGCAAAAACCGCAAGTTTGTCAAGAACAGGATGAGAAGGGAAAAATCTATGGTGATACTTCACTTCATTATGAAATGAGTACCACAACTCCCGTGCTTTATCGTAATTCGTAGCTTCCATTACCAAATCTATTACTTTTGCAGGCACTACAACCGGCGTTAAAACTTCAACTGTATTTTTTTCGGTCTCACCTTAATCACTTCAGCCTCATCAAGCAACTCCGACCTAATGTCGTTCGGCATCAGACCTGTAATGTCCGACAATTCCTCTTCCGAATAATTCAACTCCGTCACATGCAGGTCATACATCTTCCTAACTATTTTCGGAGAATCAATAGGCACTTGCACCGTCTCTTTTTTTCTTTCCCCGTTCCTGCCAAGCGTTACATATAGATACCTGGCAGTCTCTTCAGGAATACAGTTCAGTTCCTTAGCCCTGCAGATAATAGCGGCCTTCGATACCTTCCAGTAATACTTCTTCATGCCCAGGTCCTTATACTTCAAATTAAAGAAGTCTTCTTTACACTGACTGGCCGGCATCAAGAACTCCCCAGCAAACTGGTTCGCCTCGATTTCTTTTTGGTCTTCCGACTTTTCTAGGTCTTCCGAACGCAAATGCATAACCAGATGTCCCAGTTCATGCGCAAGATTAAAACGCTTTCTGTCGTTCGGTGTATTACGATTAATCCAAATCACAGGAGCCTGATTTGTGGTAAACATCGTCAACCCGTCGAACTTATCCATGCCGTCAAGATCCAGATACATCACTATGACACCGTTTTTCTCAAGCAATGAAACTATGTTATCAATCGGTCCCGCTGGTACTCCCAAGTATGTCCTGATTTTATAAGCGATTTCTTGAGGGGTGTTGTCTCCCGAAGGTTCAACAGCTGGTATCCTCAATTCTGGAATATCTATCGATTCCATCATTTCGTCAATGCTCTTGCTCAATATGCTTATTTTACTCTCAAGAACAGACAGGTTCTTAACCGTCATCGATGCCCTTTTCCTGTAAAACAGGCTCGACTCACCTCCCCGCCGAATATCCCTTTCAAAAAGAGACGTCGGATAGTTCAATGCTTGGGCTATTTTCGAAACTGCATCCGGAGTAACATCAATACCACCCTTCTCAAATCTGGATAGCGTTGCCTGTGTCACCCCGATTAGCTTAGACAAATCACTCTGAGAAAGCCCGCGGCTTTCCCTTGCAATCTTTATACTACTACCGTAAATCATAGTGCAGCCTTTTCCTTGTCTCTTTGCTTGCCCGGCTTAACACCAACAACCGGCTCTTCTGTTGCTGGTACTGTCATTGCCGCAATCTGGTTAGTAGCTGCCATATCGCCAAGGTCAATCGGTGCCCATAGATGTTGATCACCTTCCATATATGACAATGTAACCTGCGAGATATGCTCTATCTGATTCAGCTGATAACCAAGTATAAGCACAGGCATCACATCCTCGCCTTCTGCTTTCTGATTAATTCTCTTTACCGACGATTTTGTATCGTTTACCCAGGGCAATCCTCTCTCATCAAGTTTCTTAACCCACACTTTATAAGAGCCTATCTCAATAATGGTGTTTCTCTTGCTGGGCTTTGTCAGTCTGATGCCCTCGATTTCCGAAAGCTTCTCAATGATTAATCCATGCAAGGTACTCGATGGGAAAGTACTTTCTTGACGAGCTACTGGATGGTTCTCAGCAAATTCCAAATAGTTATCACCAGCCTCAATGATTTTCGTTACCAAACTGCTCGCTATAGGCGTAAATGCAGTCAGCACCTCATCACGAACGGCATTCTGACGAGGATTCATCTCCTCGTCGCTGAACAAGAATCTATCCAGATTCCTTAAGTTCATAATATTATTCCTTGTCATAATCATAAAAATTTTGCTGCAAAGATACAATATTATTTTTAATTACGCATAAAATTCTAAGAAAAATGTGCATAATATTTTTAAAAATATGTGTTAACCGTATAATATAAAACGTTTTCCCTACGAAAAACGTCATTTATATCATTTTCTAATTCACGCTATGCCTTACATTCCCTTCACATCTTCCTTCTCTCCCTTATCCACTTCACCGTATCCCTAAACAGACTATAATACTCTTGCTGTTCATACCCTCTTAACTGATTAAACATCGTAATTAGCCTATCCACTCCAAGATATATCACACATAGTGTTGGAATGGAATTCGCTTCTATCGTCTCAAAACAGGCCATAAAGTAATATACCACAAACGTATATAGAATCACAAACCTTGGGGCAAACGAAGAAATCAGGTTCGTTGGCCTACGCCTTTTACCATCGTACTCCACTTTTCTCACAAATGGCTGTATTGGCCAAATCGACCAAACACATGCCAGGATGACAACAGCAACCAGCCATATGCTCTTGGAAATATGAAATGTTTCTCTTTCGCCCAGCATTATCATATATGCAAACGCCCCTCCTGTACACAACAAAGAGTTTACAATCTGGTATATTGTCCAATAGTTCGTTGTTCTAACCGCAAGCTTCAACCCATATTCCCCATGCAGAGCATACCATTCATATGCTATCTTGAATGGTTGAAGTGCAGCAATAGCCAGAAAGAAAACTATGGTTGCCCCATATATTTCATATAGCCTGTAAGCATATGCCATCAGTACCGTTACGACCAACAGATACGCCGCACAAGATGTCCAGATGATAATTCTGCTATTTATCCATTTCTGTTTTATCATTCCTAAATACGACCAGCTTGAATATCATTAATCATACCCAAAAATATCTGTACAAACCCAGAGGTTAGCATATAGCCAAAAGAAGCTATTACCAATGAGGCAAAGATTATAGCCATTCCCAAAATCATCCAATACAGCAAATGATAAGGCCAATATTCCGATTTAATAAATTTCTTATTCAGGCTATACGCAAAAGCTCCAAGTGTACCTGTAGTCGCTATAAAGAAAACGACAGACACCAAAGCCTTTATCACAAATGCAATCGTTGCATTCTGTGACAATGTGAGTACCAAAGCAAGAATGGAACTCACCGCGCCAGCTACGTTCAAAAAAGCTAAATAGTCCTTACCTTTCATCGCTATGTATATCGGTTTAGTACTTTCTTCTGTCTTTGTCCCAGCCCTTTCTTCTTCGTCTTTTTTCCCGCTATTTCATAGCGTCCGCTCCCTGTGCCATGAGCTTTCTCGCCTGGGTTACAAATCCATTAGTCCTCATGTATAGGCTATAACATCTAGTCTATAGTTCTATTATCTATTATTAAAATCAAATAATATCACCTTATCTGCTGGAGAAGAATACGCCTCTGTATTATATTGGTTCGTCGATGCATAGCAAACTTGCACGTCAGGATATTCAAAAGCAACGTTTGCAACAGCCAACGTAGATAGTTTGTTATTCATTGGACAAATTATTATATTATAGTCCTCTTTATTTGCCTCAATAATTTCTCTTAGGCTATCATGTGTCTGTTGCAGATAACGGCACGAGAACTCAAAAACGTTACACTCACCAACTAAACTGACTAACCGATCAAAATTCGCCTTATTTATTCTTGACAACTCCTCATTATGACTTTCCTTTGGTGGTACACACCCCAAATAAAGTTTATCTGCCTCAAAACTGTTAATCAAAAACTCCGCTCTTTCTTTTTCAAAACCGACCAGGACTATTAGTAACGTTTTCTTTAGTGAGGTATAAGAGCCCGCGTAACCTAAAATGGTGCGGATAGCATTAACTCCTTTCGACAACCAGATGTCATTAGTATTATTTTCCCCATTACAATCTGAATATCTGTCTGCAGGAACATAGCAAAGCGTCACTTCAATATCCTTGAAGGCCTCCTGCTTGAATAGCATAAGGATTATCAGAATTGTCTCTCGTGTAAAAGTGGAAATATCTATAATGACAGACTTGGGTTGACACTCTGAAATCGCATCGTATAGAGTGTCATAGATTGACAACGGGGCATCCTTGTCGAAGGATATTCCCTTTGCTTTTTCTGCCAATGTCTCGAGTAACTTTGTATTATTGTCTTCTGACAATTCCGCATATCCGGAATAACGACAAACTACAGCCGTCTCAATCATACGCAAATCAATTGAGGACGCTACAGCAAGACACCTGTCTTCAAAACTGGCGCTACATATAAACAGATCATAGTGTCTGACACAACTGCGAAACTCATTTAGAGTCTTTGTCTCCCTATGTTTAATCATTGCTCTCAAAATCTGGGTTATCAAATAAAGTTGGCTGAGCTGGGGTATCCTGAGCAATTCCCTTTGACATAGCCTGAAGGAATTTCTTCTTACTCGTCAGGGCAATTTTTAGCGTTGCGCTGTCCATGAATTTATATCCGGCAAAGCTCATTGGATCTAACTTGAAATGAGGAGACAGAACTCTGCTGAGCACATACATTCTGTTCCTTCCTGTTCCTTCTTTATTACCGATGGTTCGCTTATGGATATATCCATAATGTTCACACTTATCTAAAATCTCATAGAGTTCTTCATCTGGACTATCTGTTAAAGCAACCGAAAACACACGTCGTTCTGATGCATTAGAAACAAGAATCACATGGAATAATTCTCCAAGAGAATCAACAAGATTATATAGTTTGTCCGCTTTTTCCAACGTAAAGTTTTTTACCCCCTGGTCTTTCCTTATTTCATCGAACTGTCCCTGAAGAAAATTGTCAGAGTAACGTTTAATCACCTCGTCCTGCACACCTGGTGTAATCTCTCGTATTTCCGTATTGGGATTCTTGGCCACCATCACTGAAAACATTTCCTGAGCTGGAGCAAGGAAGTAACGGATAATACCTGAAGAAATCGCAACCAACTGGTCAAAACCTGCATAACTATAGGTAGCTCCTGACTTATGATTCTTTTGCAAATCCTTGATAAAGTCCGGACGGGCATATCTTCGGGCTGCGTCACCACTTGCATATGGGCGTTCTGGATCGTAATTATCCTCAGCAAGTTTCTTCGCTATAGCATTAATAGCGGCCTCCTGCTCCTCATCTTGTGGAAAAAACATCTCTGGTTCTATCTTTAAATTGAGATATTTCTCCAAACGTTTTCTTACAATCTCTTTGATACGATCATTATAATCACTCGTCTTGCTTGAATAAACTGTACTGATGTTTATTTCAGAATAATCATGCGGAGCTTCAATTCTTTTGTCGTTGGCTGTAAGATGTGTCTTATAATCCAACTGCGCAGAAATTTTCAAGCAGATGTCCTTAGTACTGCGATAAGAAACCCACGTATTCAAGACCTTGGTTTGAGCCAGATTCAAGTAGCCGGCATCGTCTATGAGTATATAAAAAGGTTTTCCTTGTGGGAAAAGCGATATCTGTTTTAAACCAGTTATAATTGGCGAAACAAAATCAACGAAATCAGTAAGTGCCCCCGTATATGGCGTTGCTAAGTCTCTGTTTAGAGCAAGACGGTTGCAATATTTCTTGCATTCCTTCTCCATAGACTCAACGACATTTATCATTCTTAGGAAAAGATTGTTACCTTCGCAACCGTCACAATCCTTCTCAATGCCACCTTCATAACCTGACTGCACAACAACTTCCACAAAGGTATCCCGATAGAACCTCCTTATTTCTTCCGTATAATCATTCAAATCATCATTAAAAGTCTGACGTATTGAACCAAGAACATTTGCAATGACAAACGTTGATAGCAGATGCTCGTTGATAATCAATGTAGCATGGTTAGACAGACGTTCAAGGTCTGTATTGTTTATATTCGTCTGTTTTATACCAACATAAACAGCAAAATAATCCAAATCACACGCCTTGCTTCCTGTCTTAAGCATCTGGCAGTCTGGCATCATATAACGAAACATCATGCTCTTACCAGACCCTCTCGGACCATTCAAAAATGTGTGACCAGTTTCCTTAACCTGCCAGAAATCTGGAAACACATCAACAAACAACTCCAGGATATCCTCAGCAGAGTTGGTTTCTGGAGTTTTAATCTCAAACGGGTTATTGTTCTTGATTTCCATCGGCTCTCATATTATTTTTAACAAATTCCCCATCTAGTTTGGCACCATCCTTCTCCAAGTCTTTACCACATAAGGCATAGACATTCTCTTCCTTCAAACGTGGATAGCCCTTTTCTTGCAATCGATACCCGATAGTATCAAAAAAGGGTATAAAATTATCATCATCGTAAAACTCTATCGTAACACTAACAGAGTTAAAACGTAGTTTGTCGGAAACGAAACGATTATAGTACAGGCATTCACGAAAGGTTTTGAACGTCCTCTCATAAATCTCATCAAGGAGATAGGTATCAACCTCGCCACCATCTTTCGTAGGCTTTTTGAAAACTTCACTACAACGGCTCTTATTCAGATTAAACCTCATCCCAATCTCTTGTGTATCCACATGAGGGAGGAATGAATTCAAACTCATCGAAAAAGCATGAAACAATCTACTACCTTTTACTATCTTATTCTGTTCGAATAAAAAAGCAGAAGCACGAGATGCTTCGTCTGCCATCTCGTCGCCAAGCCTCAGAAGCGCTGCCAGCAAACGCATACGAACTCTGAAGTTTGAGATATCTTCTGACTGGGGGAGTTTTCCTATCGGATCATCTTTACCAGAGTGGGCACGAGCAACCTCATATATAATTTTCTTCTCTGGTGAACCAACAACATAACTGTCATACCTCTTTAAGAACTCTTTTGCATTATATTCATGATGTTCACGTCCGCCTATCACATGTCCCGCATCGTGTATTTGAATAGCGGATAGAAGGATGAAACATTCCAAAGGATTCAAATCCAATATTTGTTCGTCTTCATGCCATAGTATTCTCGATACCTTCTCAATAACCATTCGTATATGGTCAGCACTATGGTCATTAAGGTATATATCTCCTTCATCAATGACCAACGTCATGGCTTTTGTTTCTTTATGGACTTCCCTATCCATAAAGTCCTTGAACGTCTTATAGGCACTCACATAGTTATGCCTGCCGGGGAAATAATCCAGCTTATCCTCAAAAGAATAGAAATAATCTTCTAACGTCATGTTTAATCAATAAAAAGGCTATACTTTAACCATTATTGGCCATATTCCAAAATTTTTTCAAAAACTGCTTTTGCCAGCAACGGTGGCACGGCATTACCTATTTGCTGCTGTATATGCATAAGAGTTCCCGAGAAGACAAACTTATCGGGGAAACTCTGTAACCTTGCAGCCTCCCTGACAGAGAGTCCTCTATCCTGATAGGGATGAATTAGCATATTTTTCCTATAGTTGGAAATAACAATCGAAGGTTCATTACCTATCAGTCGTTTATAGATACCGCTATGACAATTAGCCGTGTTGGCATAGTTCTGCATCAGCTCGGCAGGGATAGCACGCCAGTTTTCCCCCTGGCCTATATGGCGATATCTTTCTATAACATAGTCCTCATTCCGCGAAACAAAGTTCTGGCGACTCCGCTTTGAGCCCTGACGCATCATTCTTGCGTATGCACTGGCTTGCCTTGCCGGAAGCTTATATGAAAGCGTTTCATCCATCTGGCCATTCTCCAAATCCGGCAGGTCTCCTATCGCATCATTTACAGTAATCTTTGTTCCAAAAGGCTCAGGGAATTGAAAATCAATCCCTAAACGGTTACCTACCATAAAGAAACGGTTTCTCCGTTGCGGCACACCGTAATCTGAAGCCCAAAGAACTTGGTGTTTCACCTGATACCCCATCTCCAGGAAGCACCGCTCCACGAGTTTAACTATCTTCCCATTTTCAAAATGCAAAAAGCCTTCTACGTTTTCAAACAAAAACCATTCTGGATTCAGTTCACTCACAAAACGCAAGAACTCCTCGAACAAGGAGTTGTTGGGGTTCTGCATATTACGTGTCATCGTGTTTGAGGTTGAGAAGCCTTGGCATGGCGGGCCTCCAAACACAATAAACACACTTTCATCATCGCGCAAGACAAGTCTTTCTTGAGGTCTGATATTGTGAATATCATCCTCAAGAACCAATGTCCCTGGATGGTTACATCTATATGTTGCAGCAGCACTTATGTCCTTTTCAACAGCCATTCTTATGTCATATCCGGCCATTTCCGCACCAAGACTAAGGCCTCCAGCACCGCTAAAAATATCTACACCTATTGGCATATTAGTCAATTTTCATTTTAGGGCATAATACCCCATTATATAATTCTAACTTGCAAAAATAATGATTTATCTCCATAAAGATTGCATTATTTGAGCAATATTTAGAAATTTTAACCCTTCCCACTTCGCTCAGCTCTGCCGCTTTGCTCTGCAAAGAACCATGAACCATCTCTCACCCTCTCCCCACCGTATACACTATCGCTTCTGCAAGCATAACAAATGATAACAAAGTGTATATCTTCGATAGTTCATTAAATACATGAGCATCATGCATCAACCATCCCCTTGTCGTAATCATGGCAGCAAACAGTGCATACACACCAGCAACCGAGTATGGCTGCAGCAGCTTAACATCTGTCACTACGAGCAAAATTATTGATAATGCCAAAAAGACCGATGCCACCCACGCCGCGTAATAAAGCCCATAATACCACCACTTCAAACCTTCAGGCACCTTCACCTTTATATTGAAAGGTATGCTACCTGCTCCTTCATTACCTCTAATCACCAGCGAGTGAATTTCCGGATCCTGGCTGCTCTGCCGTTCTATAAACCTTTCTTTCTCTTCAGGAACAACAGCCTCCAATTGGAAATCTTTTGGTGCCCGAGTGTAAAACCAGTTATTGGCTGATGATGATACTGGCTGATAGTTATACCTGAGAGCCTTCTCGATGATAGGCACCAACAACTTACAGCCTTTCACTCCTTCCCCCTCTCCCTTCTGCACAGAGTCATAGTATCTCAGTTTGATAGAATGACGCTTTCCCGTATAATGGATAAAGCAAGGCTTGCCATCAGATAGGTTGTAAAGCACATTCAGGAGTTGTTCCCTGCTCCAGCCGATAGCCAGAGCCATCTTCTCATCCTCACCGTTCAGTCTTGATGACAGAAGGTCACATACCTTGTTGCGAGATACAACAGGTACATGCTCGTTCTCCAAATAGATTGTCAACCAACTCAGCCTATCCCTCGTATTAAACAGGAAATAATCACCATCTGCGAGTGTTCCCAAGTTTTCCAATTCATACTCATTGGTCAGTTCCACACGATTAGGCGTCTCAAAAACAAGCTGTCGTTTCTCTCTAGCCACATGACTTATTAAATCGCCAAACACTTCTTCGTAGAAGCGTGTCGTTTCACTCAACAGCAGAGTTATAAGTGGATAGTCCATTGAGAAATGGTTCCAGAAACTATTCGGAAGACCTTCAGGAAAGGTCTTCTTAAGTTTACTAAAAGGAACACTACGTTTCCGTTTGTCGTTGAAATCTCCAAAATGTCCGTATTCTATCATATCAATTTCAGTGGGCAGACGTTTTGGCATCGATCGCATTGTCCGTTACCTATAACACATGAACGATTGTTTGCACGTAATCGATTGATTCTTTTCTCGTTCTCGATTGCATCTTCAAAGCCACGATAAACATTAATCGTTTGAGCAACCACTCTCATCGCCTTAACAGATTCTATTATCGAATCTGCAGTAATCTCATCCCCTGTATGCTCGTATCTAGTTACGCAGTTAATGATGTCAGCACAACCATGATAGCAGAGAAATGCTGAACCTATAGCAGCGCTAATGTGGTCTTGTCCTATAGCTGTATCAGTTGGAATAGGGCCAAGTGGCATAATAGGAACGTCAAACTGTCTAAGCAGGTTTGCGTGCTTCTCTATCTTGTCAAGCGAGATATGACCAACATTCTCAACCATCACATTGACACCTTCCTTTTGTAAACACCTACATATCTGCAACTGTTCCTCCGTTTCTTTAATATGAACTTCATCACAAGTATCAAAGATATTGGAGGGTCTAAAAGTTGCCCCTAGGCTAATTGTCATGTCGTACTGTTTTGCGATTGCAATTATCTCGTTGATATGCTCTAAGAAAAGATTCTGTTTACGAGAATTCTTTTCTATGTCATAAAGACACATTGCTCCACCTCGACTTGTGACAGGTATTTCCCTATCTCGTCTTGCAATCTCTAGTAATTCAGCATTTGCAGTGAAATGAATAGTTACAAAATTCACTTTATCTTTACCAAGCTGAATAAGATAATTTTGGCATTCATTCCATTCAAGTCCATTCTCTTTTGAGAATGGAATATATGCTAGGACTGTTCCAACTGGAATATTTAAGATTTCTTGTATATACTTATATAATGGAATCTCAGCCCGATACAAGCTCAAATCCATCATCATATCAGGTATGCAGCCACTATCCTTCATCCCGCGTATTTTCTCCAATTCAGTATAATACGCATCTTCTGAGTTGCACCCGATATTACAGTTCAACTTAACCTTACGCAATTCCTCTGTTGTTGTCATGCCGTCTTATCTTTGCCACCTCTCATCTTGTGTCAGACTCTTAACTTTATTTCGCCAACTTACCAGCCAAATTACTTCCCCGTATCTCAGCCTTTGGTGCATACTTATCTCTCAGCGCTTCCACTATCGCCCACTGCGCATCATCACAAAATGGGCTCATAGTTATAACCAAATGCTCAAAAGCCCCATCACTAAGATTCATGTCATAATATGAGAATTTCAATTCCTTATTTCGTTTCACATCCCTTATAATTTGTCTCTGTGCAGAAATGAATTTCTCACTATCATGGTGGTAGGGGAAAGAATTACCTGGCATGAAAAACATAACAAACCGAGATTCCTCTTGGAAAGCCCATCTCTTATGCTTATAACTACCCACTTTATCAGTTATCAGAGTAATAGCGTCGCTATTTTCATCATCAGGTATCTGAACACAATTATCAGCATATGTTGTTATATCATCCACATACTGTATCTTTCTGTAGAAATGGCACTTGTCATAATCATCTGTTAGGAAAGGTGGTAAATACTCCGTCTGATTAAACCTCAATTTTGGATCAAGTAAAAATCGTACTTCCTTCCCTACTTCTGTTACTACATTATTCTGACTTATATACTCATGATCAGTATAGGTTCTGAACAGCCCTTCTTTCTCAAGGCTTATCCTAATTCCCCATTTATCCTTTGTATACATCTTCCACATGGGTATACTCTCTTCTTTTACCTCAGTCCAACACGAGACGAATGTGTATTGCCCAAGGTTCACCCCATTCGATACAAAGTTACACTCCTCTGGATCATCCATCTGGTCCAGCCGAGTAAATCTCAGCGTCCGATTCTTTAGAATCAGTGCCAGCACGTCAATATTTGTATAATGATAGATAATGGTTTCCATTTCTCTTAAGTCCTTCGGTTTTCATCGCACTAATGATAGCCCATATGTTCCACCCCTGATATGAATTCAAGCTTTCTTCCCTATCCTTCTCCGAATATAGAAAGAACAGAAATCCAGCATCCGACATTCCTGTTAAACCAGTTCTTTACATTATATCCCTTTTCAACTTATCAAAGCATCTATGATTGTCCTTCGAGAAGTGAAGCCCAAAGATATCTTCCTTTACTTCGTCTGCAGTCTTGTGCATCAATCGGGCTATCTGACGGATGTTCGACATTGGGTATTTCCTTTTCAGGTCAAGCAGTCGTAGTGCCTCGCCCTTGTGATATTCATATCTTTCCTCCAAGCGAAACAGTTGGGCGTATGAAGCATAGACTCCATGCGCATTAACCTTTATCCGATAGCAGTCTCTGTGTCTCATAAACCCGCTAGTGCAGACTTTCTTCTGATTTACTTTGAAGTGGATTTGTTTGTTGGCATCGAAATCCTCGCTGCAAGGTGCAACCAACTTCACCCCATCCAACGAATCATTCAACGGGTTCTTTCGCTTAAGTCGCTCGTTGCAGACAGGACAAGATGGTACGAAATTATGTAACGACAATGCTACCAATGGGCAATCGTCCTTGGCTAATGCATGATCAAGGTCAAACTGCGATTTCATTTCATCAACATCGACTATATATGGATTGATATACGCCATGTCACAATAGTAGCAGGTATGGATATTCAAATCGTCCATTTTCTTTCTGAAGAAGCCAGAGATAATCCCCTGATGGGTTTTAAACCCAGTTCCAGACTTATCATAGTTAAACACCTTTGTCTGCAATTCATTCTTTATAACCGCCAACTCATCTTTCTGTTTCTTGGTTTTACGTGGCAACTTCTGATAACGCTCATAGACATTAATGAGTTCTCTGAACGTATATGACATCAATTTCTCCACAGTTTCTGGGAAAACCGATAGAACCTTATGAGTCTCCTTGATATTCTTCCAATGCTCTTCCAACTCGGCCAAGTCTTTAAACTCCGAGACGTATTCCCTGGCGAGATCAATCCACGCTTCCCCTTCTGGGTAAACCTTTCCTATCATGATTCTGTATTGCTGATTCTTGCTTTTAGATCGTCAAGATGCTGTTGTGTGCGTTCAATCTCGTCCTGTATGTCCCAAGGAGAATATTCGGAAAGCATTTCATAATACATCTGTGTCACATCATCCTTAACATATCCATCAGCGATTTGTTCTATTAAGAGCCGGAAAAACAACTTCTTTTCCAAAAAGGCTTCTTTCCTTAATGATCTATCTTCTTGATGGTACAATTTGACAATATCATCAATTTGCTTCAGAGCAACGTCGCCAATGGTCTCTTCAAGGAAGAAATGGTTATCAAGTAGATCATAAATGTTGGCTGCAAAGGTCCTCTTGTTCGGTTTCTGCTTTCCATCTTTCGAAAGGTATATGACATTGTTATCCAGCATGTCCGTCAAGATAAATGGAGAATGAGTCACGAAGATAAGGTGAATCCCCTTAATATTCTTCAACCCCGCATGTTTCATTTGCTCCAAGAGATAGTTGATAAGTGTCCGCTGAAATTCCGGGTGGAAATAAAGCTCCACTTCTTCAAATATTACCGACACATAGTCATACTCCAGCCTTTGCTGCTCACCTATTCTGTAGTCAAGATTCCTCAAATGGTACACCAGTGCTCCTGCAGAGTTTAGACGTTGCATCTGCCCAGAACTCAGCGTTGAGAGGGCATACGTCTCATCTTTCTCATTTTTCAGTTCAATCTCTCCCTTAAACACAGGGGGAGGTAGGTGTTTTACCAGTTCAGAGAGTCTCATATTATCACCACCGATGACAGCCTTTAACTTTTCAAATGTTACGAACCACTCATATCCTTCAGGTGTTCGGGCTATTTTCTCTGCCTGATACATCCCACCTTGCTGCTTCTTCAGATAATTAATAGTTTGGTGAAGTTTCATTGTTGTATAATCATCTTTCCGAAGAATGCTCTCAACATCTCGTTTCAGTTCTTCCTTTATGCCAATTGTTGGCCATTGCAATTTCAAAGCCTCACAAGTCGCATCGTAATGATAAGGTCTCTTTTTATATGGCTCATACGTTGAAAGAATTTCTATTATTTTGTAAGGTATATACAAAATCGCCTTGTTAGTAGGTATATCAGGCTCTTGCAGATACGTTTCCATCGATTCTTCCAGCTCAACAACATTTATTTCCCTTAACACCTCCCACACAGCCATGAGCAAAAGTAGTCTGTACAATTGAGCAAAGTTCATCCATCTTAATGGCCTGCCTGGTAGAAAATAATCCATTTCCTCTATCAAGTCAAAATAATAACCATCTTTTTCTTCCTCAAATACCTGAGCCATAATATCCACATATTTCGCCAACTCAGGATAATCATGTTTGATTGGATGATCAACCTCATAGCCTGACAACCATCTTAAAATACAATCGTTTTTGTCCAATAAATCATGAAATGACGAGAAAAATTCATGAAAGTTGCTTATTAATTCCTTTCCCACTTCCTCGGGATTACTACTCTCAAGATCATCTCTCATTCTACATTCATCATCAACTACATTTTCAAAATATTGTCGTAGCGTGACATCCAGTAGTTTTGTTTTTTTATCCAAAGAGAAGGCAAAGCCGTATGCTTCCACCCCATCGCTTACGATACGTTGATTTTTGTTTGAGCCTGCCTCTGTAAAGACGGCCATTAATCGTTGCACCGACAAATCCAACTCTTTATTAACGTTGATAATACCATTAGTGCGCATGGGATTCAACACCAATGGGGTCTGATAGGAATCGTTCTTATGGAATAGTCCGTCTAGCCAACTTCCATTACCAGGTGTTTCGTATGCGAAGATGTTTGAGTTATATGAATACAATGCATAGTTGATTACAAGTGTATAGAACAATTGTTGTCGATGGTATTCCATCAGGTTATTTAATCTCGCTGATGAAGTACCCTCGTAATGTCCTATTTCTCTGTTGCCTTCAAACCATTTTGTACCATGATCATCGCATCTAACGCAGTAAATGGTATTATTAACCTCATAAAAGAGGCAAGCACGTAAACCCTTCACATAACAGAGTGTTTCCTGAGAAGCACGAAATCCCATCGTACAAGCGAAGTTATTCAGGATGCGAAGCATCAATTCTATCAGTGTACTCTTACCTTCACCGTTCTTTCCAACAATAGCAGACACCTCTACTTGAATTATACGCCCCTCATGTCCCTTTATGTCGTATACCCTCAGTTTCTGTTCTACGTTCTGCTTCTTACGAACAAAGTCTGTGTCTTCTACATCTTCGTAGCTATTATCGAAGAAATAGGTTTTCTTATTGTCCAAACACTTTCTAAAGTTCTTGGGACAACCATCTAACACCCGTAATGCAATTATCTTAAACATACTTTCGCTTCCTCCCCCTTCTAGGCACAAAAAGGAACCTGGCAAACTGCCACATTCCTTTTACAATCTCCTTCACCCTTTCTTCTCCACATTCAGTATCCCATCCACCTCATGCTCCACAAACGGTCCCTCCTTGCACTCAAATATCACGCTATCCGGCTCCATCGCCTCAATCGTATGCCACACCCCTTTCGGAATATTCACGCCATATCTACCATCTTCAGCTCATAGCACCACGTCCTCGATAATCGAACCATCATCCCTATGCGTAGTCACCCGCACCTTCCCTCGCAGAATCACAAACGTCTCATCCTTCGTGGGATGCTTATGTATTGGCATCTCAGTCCCAGGCTCCACCGCATTTAAAAATCTATGGCACAACTCATCCAGGCTCTGATGAAAGTTGTAATTCATCCTAAGCCTTGGTGATGCTTTTGTCCGTTCTGACACTTTATCCAGAAATTCAGTATCGATAATCATATCATCTTATATTCATGAATACTTGTCTTACTTGTCCCCTCATCCATTCCTCCTCGCGCAGCCCCCATAAAAACTCTCATGTTTCACCCGCAGGGCGCGTAAGCTATAAAAGACTCAACGCGTGTCCCGCGTTACCAAAACCCACGGAAAGTCGACGGTTTCTGTGACTTTTCGTTTGCATCCCCCTATATAGGGTGCCTTGGGGGTAGCGTCCCTCTTTTGGTTCATTTTCTCGGGACGAGCGAGAAAAGAACTAATCTCCACACTCTTTGAGTAGTGTAACTGGCACCCACACTATCGCCACGCTCGCCACACCTTCTATCTCCACTACTACCCTCTTACACCTCTTCACTCTCCTGATCACGCCCGTCACGCCCTCAAACGCGCCACCCATAATCTCCACGCGCTTGCCTTCCTTCCCCACGACCGTCTCGTTGTCCAGAAACATCACGCTGTCATCAGTCCTTGAAGCCACGCGCATAAAGTTCTCCATTTTCCTGTCCGCCACCGTCATAATGGAATGTTCACTGGCGGCCGTATGGTCCATCATATACCTCAGCGGCTCCAGTACCTCGTTCCTCCTCTTCAGCTCGCTCACCCGCTCCTGTGTCGACCGCACAAAAATCAGGTTATTGATAGCCGGCACCAGCACCCTCCTCAGTTCCGTATCACCGTCATTCTGCGA
>JAEEGK010011958.1_pt1 | contig 19773 bp, 7 predicted proteins | sample 8958771 | NCBI WGS metagenome assembly JAEEGK01 (sample SAMN16246547, study PRJNA631951) | gut metagenome | biome: gut microbiome; feature: rumen; material: SC-attached | host: Bos | place: Iran: Karaj | collected 2018-10
TAAAAAATTAAAAGGGAAGATTGAAAATGATTGGGGATTGGGGATTGGGCATTGGGGATTGGGCCCAATCCCCAATTTTTAAATTTTTAGTTTCAAAACAATGATTAATTAAAAATTTATTTCTAGATAAATAAAATTAAATTATTAATTTAAAAAAAAAAATAATTAGATTTTTATATTAATTTTTAATATTTATCCAAATTTATTTATCATACAAAAAAAATTAAAAATCAATTTTATAATGGACATTACAAAAACTAAAATTGAAGTCCCCAAATTTCTTCAACGTAAAAGAGTAAGACTAGATTTTTGTAAAACATCTCCATTGATAGATCAATCAGGAATAAAACAAAAAGTGATATTTAGACTAGGTGAAATAAATTTTGAAACAGCATTAAATATATCTGAAAATTGTCGTTCATTTCAATTAATTCCTCATGACAAAATAACTTTATATATTAAAAAAAAAAATAAAATTTATATCGCATTTCCACAATTAAAAAATATGTTAATTAAATCAATTGAAGAATTTGGAGCAAAAATAAGATCAAATTATAAATATAAATATATTCATCAAAAACAAAATGATATTAATATTACAGAAAAAGATTATTCTAAATTAAATGATTCTACTTATATTAATGATGTTATTGCTAATTTTGGTTTTAAATTAATTGAAGATAATTATTCTATTAATGGTGTTGATGATGTTGTTTCTTTGAGATCTTTTTTTTATAATTTTTTACAAAAAGAAAGTGATTATGAACCTTATACACCATTAAATAATTTTGAAAGGACAAATTTTTCAAAAACAAAATTGAATATTTTTAAATTTAGAATTGTTTTAGTTCCCATGTGTGAAAAAAGTCATTGGTCTTTTTTGATTATTAGAAATCCAATTAATATTAAAAATATTTATTTAAGAGCTCAAAGAAAAAAAGGAATTTTTACTATTAATCAAAATTATATTTCTATTATAAATGATGATAATGAAAACAATAAAGAAAATATTCAAAAAGATGAAATAGTGAATAATAATAATAATAATGAAGAAATTAAAAATAATAATATTAATAATGAAAGTAATATAAATAATATATTTAAAGATACTATTTTAGATTTACATAATAATGATAATGAATTAATAAAAAATAGTTATATTATGAAACAAACAGAAATTAATTACAATAATTTTTGTCAAAATAATGTTATTGATAATGAACATATTAATAAAAAGGATTATGATAGTGGGAAAAATGAACAAAATGGTATTAAATATAATTTTGATTCACAAAATAACAAAAATTCTTTTAACAAAGAAAATAGTATTAATAATGAAGAAAAAAGTCACATAAATGATTTTGATTTCCCATTTAATAAAATTGAATATAAAAAAAATAATAGTATATTTCCTCAAATAAATATGATTCAACAATTAGAAAATAGTAATAATCAAAATTTATTTGAAACAAATAATGAACATTTAATTAACCATATGACTGTAACAAAAGAAGATAAAAATATTAATAATAATATAAAAAAAGATGAAATGATAAATTCAAATATAATAGAAAACACTTTACTTGAAAATAAAAATATTGATATAAATAAAAATATTGATTGCATAAATAATATAACTTCAACTCAAGAAATTAAACATATTAATACTCAATTAAACCAATTAAATATAATAAACAATACAAAAAATGAACCTGAATCAAATTTATTAAACACAAATTCTCAAATTCAAAATTCTGAAAATCAAAATAATGATAATAATGAAACTAAAATAAATTCTCTTCAAAATTCATCAAAAAAAAACAATCTTAATATTAAAATAATAAAAAGATACATAACTCTTGAAATAAAAAAAGAAATATCAATTCAATTAAATTCTAAAGATAAATTAGAATATCCAGAAATATATAATTTAGACAGTATTTTTCCAAGTAATCCAAAAGCAGTAATGATAATTAAAAAATTTCTTTTTTATGAATTTAATTTAATTTATCCAGTTTTTACAGGAGAAAATAAAAATTCTGAAGTAAAAGATTGTATTAAAAATTATCACTATTTAATTAGAGATTATACTCCAAAAGTTCCAAAACAAACAAATAATTATGATTGTGGAATTTATATGATTATTTTTGCAGAAATGTTTTTATTTGATAGAGAAATGTTTTTTATAAATGGAAAAAAATTTAAATCATTACCAGAGAATAATAAATTAGTTGAACATGATAAATGGTTTTTTGATAAAATTATTAAAAATAAAAGAAAAGAGTTTAAAAAGTTAATTGATGATATTAAAATTAATCAAGATAAAGCAACTAAAGAGTTTTTTGATAATGAAAAAAAAATATTTGAAGAAATGATTAAAGAAAGAAATATGTTACTTGTTGATACTTCTGAAGGAAAAGATTTTATTTATAACCAATAAAGTTTAATATATATGTCCTTATTATTATTTTAATATAATATTTAATAAATTAAAATCTTTTTTTTAAATATAAAACTTAATATTATTACCTAAATTATAATATAAAATAATATACATTTTATTCTTTTTTTTACTTTATTGTAGGTAAAATAAAACCTTCACCAATAGAAGGAATAGATTGAATACAAGAATTTCTTTTTGTTTGTATTATTTTTGTATTTATTATATCTTTATTGTTTTGTAAAGGAATAAATGAATAATTTTTATTTAATAATATTGATTTTGATCTATCCATTATTCTATGTGTAAATGATTCTTCTGGTTGAGTATAAACTCTTTTTAATTTTTTTATTTTTTCTTCTTGATTTAAAATTATGTTTTCTAATTCTTTTTTATCTGACATTAATTGATTGTTTAAATCAATATATTTTTTTATGTCATCTACTAATTTTTTATTTTTTTGTTTTATTTCATTAAATAATTTTTCATTTGTTTCATTTACAAATAAAGATTTTTTTTCTTTTATTAATAATTCATTATCAAATTTTTGAGATAAATCTTTTATAGAATTTTTCATTTTTTCTATTTTTGATTTTAATAATTCATTTTCTTTTGTTAAATTATCATTATTTTCTTTTAATATTTTAATTTGATTTTTTAATGATTCATAATCTTTTTCATTAATTATATTTTTCATTAATTGAATTGATTTTTTATTTAATTGTAATTTTAATTCTTCTATTATTTTTTCTTTATCCTTAATTATTTCTTTTAATTCTTCATTTTCTTTTTTTATTTCTATATTTTCTTTATTTAATATTTTTATATTTGTTTTAATCTCTTCATTATCTATTTTTAATATTTCATTCTCATTATATAATTGAGAATTTTTTTGATTAATTTCATCATTTTCTTTTATTAATTGATTATTTTTATTTTCATATTCTAAATTTTCTTTTATTAATTGATTATTTTTATTTTCATATTCTACATTTACTTTTTTTAATTCTTCATTCATATTTTTTAATGCTTCATTCATTTTTTTAATTTCTCCAATATCATTTTTATATTCTTCGTTTTCCTTTTTAATTTTTTCATTTTCTTTTTTCAATTTCTCAATTTCTTTTTTTAATAACTTAATTTCCTCCATTAATTCTTTTTCTCTAATAATACCCAATTCATTTTCTTTTAATTCAATTTGATGATTTAATTCATTTAAATAATTTTTTTGTTCTTCAATTCTAGCTTTATACAATTCCAAATTATCTATTAAATTTTCTATCTAAATTTATTATAATTAAAATACCATTTCTTTAATAAAATTTTATATTGTGGTGAATATAGTACATAAACATTTTGTCATATATCTCTGTTACATATTCTTATGTAAATTAGTATTTCTTAATATATAATTGTACCATCAAATGAGAAGAAGTGAACATCAATAATAGAAAGGAGTTTTTTATAATTATGTATACTGATATTATCACATTTATAAAGTTTTTACTTTATTATTTTCATTAATTGAATAAAATAATTTGAATAATTTATTAAAGCTTACTTTTAAATTAAATAAACATTTTTTTTTCTTTTTATTTTCTATGATTTTTTCTTTTTAATGGATATTTTATTTATAAATTTGTTTAAGGCAATTTTTTAATTTTCATTTATTTCAGTCCTAGTAACATCAAATTTATCTGTTCTAACTTGAATAGAGATAGTAACCATATAAAAATTAAAAAAAAATGGAATTTTCAAAATTAAATAGTATAATTGAAAAATGGGATATAACAAGGATAACAAGTTCCCAATTAAAACTAGAAAAAACAATAGCATCAGGTGGTCAAGGAAAAGTAAAAATAGGAAGATATTACAGTATGTTTGTAATAGTAAAAATATTACATAAAATAAACACAAATAATTTCACATCAGAATTGTTAAATGCATATAAATATCGTCATCCAAGTATTCCAAAATTTTTAGGAGTTTTCGAATCAGAAAAACATTATGGTTTAGTTATGGAGTATATTAATGGAATAACATTAACAAAATTAATCCAATTAGAAAAAGGAAATAAAATTCATATAACATTATTACAAAAAATCGATTATTTAATTCAATTATGTTGTATAATAGAATTTTTACATTCAAATAATTTAATACATAGAGATTTAAAAACAGATAATATAATGATTGATTATTTTGGTAATTTAAAATTAATTGATTTTGGTATTGCACTTCAAGGAAAAGAAAAATGGATAAATATGGAATCTTCAGATTATTCTTTAACTCATTCATATATGGCTCCAGAAATTGCATTTCAAGCTCAAGAAGATGAAGAAGAAGAAGAAGAAGAAAATGAAGAAGAAGAATATATTAAACCTAAAAAATTTACTAGTAATAAAAATATTAATAATAAATTAATTAAGAATAATTTTAGAAAAAGAACTTTATCTTATAATTACTCTAATATAAATATTAAAAATATTGATTATTGTGATAATGGAAAATGGATTTTAATTACTAATAAATATGATATTTGGACTTTTGGTTTAATTATGGCTTATTTATTTACGAGATGTAAACCTTGGTGTAGAAATGAAAAAGAAGATTTAAGTGATATGGAAGTTCAAATTAGATTAATGTCACATTTACCTTATCCTTTACATAATATTTATCCTTTAGATGAGTGTAAGGAATTAAAAGATAAAATTAAAGAAATTATTTTAAAATGTTTAGAATTTGAACCTGAGAAAAGAGTTAATATTCAAGAAATTAAAATTTTACTTTTGGATATTTATAATTTGGAAGTTATGCATAAAACTCGACTTGATAAATTAATTAAAATGCAAAAGATTCATAAAGATAATGTAAAAATTAATGAAATATTAAAAAATATAAATGAAGAAAAAAAAAAGAATATTATTAGAAATAATAAAATTTTAATTAGGAAAAATTTAAGCTTAGAAGAAATTAATCAAATTAATTTTGAAGAAAATAATAATAAAAAATTAAAAGAAGGATTCCAATTATTAAAAGAAAAAATAAATAAAAATAATACTCAAAATTCATTCCATATAAATACATTATTAGAACATTTAAAATTTGTAAATATATCACTAGAACAAAAATTATTAATAAACAAAAGTATAATACAAGAATTAGAAAATCTAAATAAATAAAATTAAAAAAATTAAAAAAAATAATATTTTTTAAATGAAAACTCCATAATATAAAATCAAAAAGAATTAATGATCTTTATGTTTATTTTCTATCCTTTTGGGGATCATAAAAACTCAGTCTAACTTTAACAGTATATAAATGAAGAGTAAGAGTAGAACCAAATTGTTTAGCTTCAAAAATTAAATCTAAAGTAATATCATGATGTAAATTCTCAGTTGTTCTAAATTGAAAATCATAATAACCATCATCTAATCTTCTTTCAGGATAATTATCAAGTTTATGAAAAGGAACAGATAGTGTCTTTTCATCTACATTTACTGGGTGAACATGACGTAAATGTGCTTCATCTATATTCATTAATTTCCATTGATTTCCTATTAAATGATTACTTTTAAAACGTAAAGTAAAGTTATGATTTCTTTTTATTGATGCATATAACTCTAATGTTCCTTTTGGAACTTCTAATAAATCTCCTATTAATGGTGGAATACATAATATTGTTGATATTATTGTTATTAAGATTAGAAGTATGTTTATTTTTGACATTTTATAAATTATTTATTTTAATATACTTATATATTTGATTTTTTTATTGCAAAAATTTTTTATTGTTAATGAATTTTTTTTATATTTTTGGTTTTATATTATTTTTATTTTATTAATTTGAAATATTAATATATTATATTTTTTTGTAATTTAAAATCTAAAATATATTTTTATATCAAATATTGAATTTTATTGTCTTTTTGGCTTTTATTTAATCAATAATATTAAAAAATATAATAATTGAAAAAAACTATTTTTTAAATTAAGAAAAAAAAAACAAAAAAAAAAATAAAAAATTTAATCTTCACCTTCATCTCCTTCATCATTATCTTCAGTAACTTCTCCTGTAACTAAGCTATTATTAACAGGAAAACATTTAATTTCTCTTTTTTTAATTTCTTCAATAATATATGACTGATCAGAATCTAAATCTTTTTCATTAATTAATTTAAGATAAGTTAAAAATCTAATATAAGTTTTAACATTATGTTCATTTTTAGTATGTTCTTTAAATTGAATTTTCAATCTTTCAAAAACAACTCTATCAATATTACAAATAAAGCATTTATTATTAATATCTTCATCTTTGGCATTTGATTCTTCTCTAATTTGAGAGAAAGTAGAAACAATAACACCATTAATCATATTTAATAACATTAAAATAACAGCAATGAAAAATATTAAATCATTAAAAAATCTAACCCAATACATTCCAGTTTCAAATTCTCTTGGAGCTAATAAATCACCAATACCACCTCCTGATCTTACACCTTGATTAAAATATGTTATTGCACATTCTAATAAAGTAGAACAAATATTTCCAGTCACATTTTCACTTAATTCGACTTCGAATTCTTCTGGGAAGAAATTATATCCAATATTAGCTAAAAAGAATAAGAAAATAAATAATAAAAATAATAATGAAACTAATTGACCAATTCTTAATTGAAATGCTAAGACTATTTCTTTTATTGTTGCTACAAATTTTACTACTGTTAATAATTGAAGTGTAAATAAAAATGATGCTGATTCTGAAATTATTCCTATTAAACCCATTATTATTATTAGTATCATTAATGATACTTCATCATTAAATAATAATGAATCTAAAATGTATATTTGAATATAATCTAATATTTCTAATTCTTTTTTTTCATATTGTGATTTAGATAATATTACATAAAATTTATATTTGGAATTTATAAATATTGATATATATATTATATTTACTATTATTTGAAATCCTGCCATTAAAAGTGTTAATACATGAACAAAATTAACTGATGAATGTTTTCTATCTAAAAAAAATAATAACATGAAATTAATTGCAAGTGACCAACAAAAATTGAAAAAATCTATTTTTTTATAATCAATCTCAAACATCCATTTTAAATTTTCATTTTCTTTAAATGCATTATATTTAAAATTAACTTCATACATAAATTCATTTAAAATATCAATAAATGATTTTAATTTAGTAGTAGATGAACTTCTATCAACATCTTCAAAGAATTTATCAATATTAGTTTTACTAATAAAATAACTTCTAGGATCAGTAATAAAATAAATAGTTTTCAAAATCATTTTATTATCATTTTCAATCATAAATTCACAAGTTTTAATAATTTTATTAAAAAATTTAGAAGTAATAATAAAATTATTCATTTCATTTTTCATATCAGTAGGAGAAGCTTTAGTAGTAATATTTCCTTTAAGAATTCCCATTTTTTTAACATGACTTTTTATAGTTTTTAAATTGTCCATTCCTTGAGATAATCTCTCAGAAGCAATATTAAATCCTTCAGTAGCTTTACTAATAACTCCAGAAATATATCTATTACTTGATAATTGATCTTGAATAAATTTACCACCAATACTACTTAATTTTTTAATTTTTGTATTTAAATCACCTATTTTACTTATTTTATCTAATCCTCCTTTAATTCCATCTCCTAAATTATTTAATTCTCCTCCTATATTTTTTAATCCTCCTTTTATTTGATTTAAATTTCCTAATATTAATGAATCTAATTTATTTTGTCTATCTATTAAATCTTTTTCACTGTATCTTATTACTTTATCTGCTTCTGGTAAATGGTATTTTTTTCCTAGGATTGTTAAAAATAAATACATTTGACCTGCAATTTTGAAAAATTTATCTTCATAAATATCTAAATGTTCTTTAAAATAATTTTTTAATTCTTCATATTTTGTATTATCAAATTCAAATGATGATAATTGTTCTTCAAACATTGGTTCTTCATAATCAAATTTTAAAATATGTTTAATTGTAATTCCTTTTAAATATTCACTTACAATTGCTAATATTTTAATAGGTGGAAAAATAATAATTAACATTTGTAATAATGAATCATCTTTTAATTCTTGTGAAATAATATTAACAATAATTGTAAAAATAGTTAAAGAGACTTCAACTAATTCATTATCAAATAAAAAATTACATCTAAAAAGACTTTGTGAAAAATCCATGCATAATTCTAAAAAAGTAAAAGAATCTAAAGTTTTATTATTAATTTCATCCATATTATTTAATAATTGATTACTATCAGTTAATTTTCTATAAAAATTATCAAAATTTGTAACATGAGTTCCTTGAATCATTTCAACAATTAAATCAGTAAAATGTTTATATATATCAATAATTCCTGAAGTTGATTTTATTTGTTGATTTTCTTTTAATATTTCACTATCAATAAAATTATCAACGTGAATATTTTCAATTATTAATCTCATATTATTCATTATAAAATTAAAAAAAGAATATTTTTTTTCTGATAAATAATTTCTATTTTCTGATTCTGCTTCTGCATCAACTTCTTCATTTTTTTTTTTCATTTCTTCTACATTAAAATGTACTTTTTGTCCTTTTTTCTTTTGAATTATTTTTTGAAAAATTGAATGCATTTCTATTTTTTTTTCTCCTTTTTCTTCTTCTTTTTCTTTTTCTTTTTCTTCTATTTTTTTTTCTTCTGTTTTTTTTCTTTTACTTTTTTTAATAACTAATCCTTCATCTTTTATATTTCCAATTGGTAATAATTTTAAAAAAGGTTTATCATGTTTTTTATTTGTATTAATTTCATTTTCATCTTCTTCATTTTCTTCATTTTTTTCATCTTCTTTTTTATCTTCATCTTCTTTTTTATCTTCATCAATAAGACTTTTTGATGAATCTTCTTCACTATATTCAATTAATTTTGTTATTGGTTGTGATTCAGTAAATTTTGATAAAGATCTTTTTGATATTATTGAATCTTTTTTTCCACTTTTTTTTCTTTCTCTTTTTGTTCTTTTTGGTGACATAATTTCTTCTTCTGGATATTCATTATTATCTTTTATATAATCAAAAGAATCAACATCAAATTTAAAATTAAAAAAACGATTTTGAAAAATTTTATTATGACTTTCGCACATATTTTGTAAAAATTTAATTGATAAAGTACATAATTCATTACAAATACTTTTTTTTCTTTCTCCTGTTTCATTATCAAAATCTTGAATTCTGTCAAGAGAATATAATTTAACATTTTCATTTAAATTACAAGAAAAAATTAAATCTTTTACTAAAAATGAAAATATTTTACTAAAATTTTCTCCTATTGTTTCACTTAAATCACTTTGAAAATTTTGTGAATAATTATAAAATAATTGATTTAAAAAAACTAAAGGATAACAATTTTGTAATTTAAAATTTTTAATTGAAATTCTTCCTAAAGTACCTATTGAATATTCATAAATATTTTTTGTGAAATAATAAAAATTTTCATCTGTTAATTCATCACTCATTTTAGTTAATAAATAATATAATATTTCTTTTCCTAAATCAAGTTCCATTTCTTTTTCACTTAATTCTAAAGCATTAAATAATGATAATTCTAAATCATATGTTTTTTCCATTTTTTTATGATATTTATTTATAATTTTATCTTTTTTATAAACATAAATTGGTACATTTGCTTTTTTTTCTTTTGATGATAAATTTGTTTTTGTTTTTGTTTTTATTGTTTGAAGTGTTTTTGGTTTCATATATATAATTCTATCAATATTTTTAATTAATATTTTATATAAATCTTCAATATGATAATATTTAGTATGTAATTTTATTTCTTTTAAATCATCCATTATATAATCAAAATCAATAAATGATAATTCTTTTATTAAAGTTATATTTTCATATTCTAAAATTTCATTTTTTTCAAAACAATTTTTATAATGTGTTGCTCTTGGTGTTGTTTCTTTTTCATTCATTGCACTTGCTCTAATTTGAGTTATTTTTAAATATAAATATATTATATCTTTTAATAATAAGAATAAAGTAATATAATATATTTCACAGTCAATTCCAGTTATTGCTTCATAATTTAATAAAAAGAAATTAAATAATTTATGTGTTGGTCTCAATATTGTATTTTCAAAATATTTATATATAAAAATTATCATTTCAAAATGACTTCCAAATAATTTTATTCTATTTGCAATAATTTCATCTATTTTATTTTCAAATTCTATTTGAATTTTATTTAAAAATTTAGCCATTAAATTCATTTGCTCAATATTAGTTCTTAATATAGTTTCATATTCTTCAGCTGATTTTATTTTTTCATTAATAGTTAAATTAATTAAAGCAACATTTGATATTTTTGTTACAATTTTGTTATCAGGAGATTTTTTTTCTTCTCTAGGAGAACGAAAACTGAAAACTGATCTTCTATGTTTACTAATATTACTACCTTCTTCAATTGGTTTAAATAATCTTAATATTGGATTTCTAGTATTTGTAGTAAAGAAAATTCCTATTTTTGAAGTAAAATAATATCTTAATAATGCATATTCTAAATTTATTGGAAGTGATTTCTCTGTAATATAATTTTCTAAATTTTCTAATACTTTATCTATTTTGAATAAATATAAATTTTTATTAGAAGTGATTAGGAAAAAATTAAAATCATTTATTATTAATTCACATAAATATTGAAAATAATGATTTAAAGTTTCACTTATTCTTTCATCTTTTTCTTTTTTATTAAAATAATTTTCAAAAATTTTAGGTATATCAGAAAAATTTTCATCTGAATTTACTTTTTCTACAAAACTTTGAATTCTATCAATTAAATTTATAAAATCATTTTGATATATTGTAATAGTACAAATTAATTTTTTTGCAAATTTAAAAACTTTACCTAATAAATTTAATTTTATAATATCATCATTTTTATCTCTTAAAACTGTAGAAGTAAAATAATTTTGAATATGTGTAATAACAAAACAAAGACATTCACTCATAAAATAAAAATTATCAAATTTATAATCTAAATCAAAAACCATTTCAACCATTCTTTCAAAAAAATAAAATAATTCTTCATAAACTTCAACAAAAGTTTCAACAAAAATATCAGGTTTAATATTCATAACAAGACAAAAATTTTCAGGATTTTTAATAGTTAAAAGAAAATAAACATTTAACAAATTTCTTAATAAATGATGAACTTTTTTTTCATCTAATTCAAATATAAATTCTTCATTTTTAAATCCTTTACCTTTAGCATAAATATGAATAAATTCTTCAACTTTTTGAAAATAAAGTGAACATTGTGCAGCATTTTGAAGATTAGTTAATTTAGTTAATATTGTTTTATCATTGATATCAACAAAATTATAATATTTTAATTTTAAATCTGGTAAATAACCAATTTCTTTATTAATAAATGATTGAAATTTTGAAAAAATTTCCATAACATTTGTTATATATTTTTCAAATGAAATATCAAAATCAAAATATTGTCTATTTATTATTCCCATTTGTTCAGTAAAAGAATTAAAATTTTCTGAAAATGAATTCATTAAATTTGTTTTTATTGATTCTAAAAAATCAGGTGTAAAAATACAATATATTTTAATTGGTGCAATTTTATCTAAATTTTCTAATGATTTAACATAGAAATTATTATCTTTCTGAGTTAAAATTTCCATTATTTTCCTAACATAAAAATCATAAATAACAACTCTAGATAAATCTTCTTTTCTATAATAAGTATTTATAATCATCATAAAAACTTTTGCAATTTGTTCAATAAAAGGATTTTTCATAAAAACAAAAGTATCTTTAGAACTATTATAAGTTCCCTTAAAATAATTAATACAAATAGTATCATTACTATAAATTAAAGAATATAAAATAGATTTCATAATATAATAAGAGCTTTTTAATTTAACTGATTCATCTTGTGGTTTTTCTTCAATTTTTTTCAAAATATCTTCATCTTCTATTGACTCTCTACTTTCATCTAAAGAACCATCTTTTTTTCTATGAGAAGATAATTCAATAAATTCATTTAAAGTATTTTTAATATTTCCATCATTTTGTGCAATTTCTTCTTCTTTTACATTTTCTTTTTTTAATCTTTCATTCCACATTTTTACAGAATCAAAAACTAATTCAAAATATTTTGACAATTGTTCATGAGTTAATAAATGAGATTTAATCATATATTTAAATATTCTTGTAAATGTTGGAAAATAATATGAATAAAGTAAATCTGATAAATTACCAGCATTGTCACTATCAGTAAATTTTAATATTGCATCATATAATTCTAAAATTGCATAAATTAAATTATTAATTAAACTTTCATTAAATGCATTTTCTTCATTACAATGAAATTTAAAAAAATTCTTAATATTATATTGATAAAGATATCTTTGAAATAAATTCATATTTATTATTGTTCTAATATTCCATAAATTATTATATTTTAAAAGATATGTTCTTATAAAATAATTAAATAATAATTCAGCAAAATAAAATTTTGCATTAAAAAAATCTCCTCTTATAGCTTCATTTATATCAGCAACATTTTCATTTAAAGATAATAATTGAACTAATTTATCTTTAGGAAAATCTTTAAAAAAATCATAAATATGAAAAAATTTATTTTCCCATCTTTGAGCAAAAATGGAAAAACATTCCAAAATTTTATAAGTAATAAAATCCGAAAAAAACTTTTGTGATTCCCTTTTTTGTCTTTGAGTAGGACATTCCATATATTCTTTAATTTTCTGATAAAGATAATTTAAATATTTATCTCTAGTAAAAGGTATTTTAGATAAAATATTAAAATTAATATTTTGAAAATGTAAATGAAACTTAGGTTTAGAGTTCAAATCTAAATTTAAATTAACAACATTAGGTTCAAAATGTTTAGGACATTGACAAACAAGAGTAGCTTTATAAGGAATTTGATAATCACTTAAATTTTTTTTTTCATTATCACTTAAAACAATACAATAATCCATACAAACAGCACAATAAGTTTTATCATCATATTCATAAAAACCTTCATTAGGACAAATATTCATAAATTTTCTATAAAAACAAAAATTTGATTTTTTATTTTTTCTCTCTTGAAAAGTTCTTATATTATTTTCTGTTATTTCATGATTATATTCACCACATTTACATATGTATATTCCTCTTATGTTTAATGATGGATTGTGCTCTGCATGACATATTTTTGCACATGCCTCACATATTGGATAAAAGTCTTCTTTTGAACAACTACAAAAGTAGAATGTTGATATTGCTTTTACGTCGTTTGCAAATGTACAATCTTGGACTTTTATTACTTCTTTTTCTGAACGAGTTTTAAATGTTAATATATCTTTTTCTGGGTTTGGGTGATATGACATTTGATTTTTAATTAAATTTTATTTTATATTATTTTTATTTTTAATTTTATTTTTTTTTTTAAATAATTTTTTTTTCTTTGTTGTATTTTTTTTATATATGTATGGATTTAATTTTTGGATTTTGAGTTTTATTATATAAAGATATTTTATTTTATAGATTATTTATTTAAAATATTTAAAATAAGAATAAAAATGTTAAAACAAAGTTTATGATTTCAAAATAATATTAATATAATAATATCTATTTATTTTTTTTTCTTTTATAATAAAAATATTATTTATTCTTTGCTCTCATCTTTCTTCTTCTTCTTTTTAATCTTCTCATTCTTTTCTTTCTCCATTTTTCTCTCATTTTATTTATTATAAATAAAAAAATTTTACTTTTAATTAAATTATAAAAAAATAAAAATAAATTTAATAATAAATTATAAGAAAAAATTAAAATCATAATAATGAAAAAAAAAAGAACAAAAAATCCTACTAATTACATAAAATATAAAAAAACAACTATAAAAAATTAATTATTTTTCAAAGCTTTAATTACAGCTTTAAATTTGTTAAAAGTAGAATTATTATTAACTGTACTATAACTTCTATAATCTATATTTTTATTTTTAGAATTAGTTCTACTTTTAATAAGAGTTAAAGGTTTAATTCCAGTAAGAATACTTTCTTTATATTTTTTTTGTGCAGAAGATTCAATAGGTTTATAATAATGAATTGACTCATGAATTTTTCTTTGAACTGGATATGATGTTCCAATTAAATATTTTTCCATTTTATTTACAAAATATTTTAAATTTTGTAAATCTTCTTCTTCCATATATTTCTTATAATTTTCTTCTTCATATTTAAAATGTTTTACACAATGAATAAATATTTTATATGTTTTTTCTGGTGGAATCATTTCTGGTAAAAATAAAAAACTACTATTTAATTGAGATGTTGAATTATTTGAATTTATTGTGTTTGTTTCTGTATTTATTTGATTTTTTTCTTTTTCAATTTCTGAAAGAAGTTTTATTTTTTCTTTTAAATTCTGTTTTAATTCTTTATTTTCTTTATCTACTTCTGATATTTGTAACGATAATTTTCTGTTTAAAAGTTCAAGTTTGTCTAAATCTAAATAATTTATTTCTGTTTGACAATTTTGAATTTTGAATATTTTTATATTTTCTTCTTTTTCTTTTTTATTTTGAATTATATTTATTTTATTTTCTGGAATTGATACAATTTTTAATTTAAATTGATTTTTAGGAGTTTTTGGTTTGTTTAAAGTTTTTATTATTTGTTTATTTATTTGTTTTATTTTAAATGAATTTTGATTTGAAATTTTTAATTTTTCTTTTTTAAATATTTTATTTTCTTTTTCTATTATTTCTTCATTTATTATTTCTCTAAACATTGGTTTAATTTCATCAAATAAATCACTATCTGTATTTGTTCCTTCTGTTTTATATTTTCTGTATATTACAGGAGGTAATGAATCTAATGAATCATCATCTTTATAATATTTTTTTCTTTTAAAACTTTTATTTTTTTTTATTAAATAATCATCATTATTTTGATTATTTAATTTTAATATTTTTATCATAAAATCATTTTCTTTAGAAAACATTAATATATTATTTTTTTCTTTTCCTATTATTTCAATATTTAAATTATTATAAAGAGTAAAATCATTTTTTTTATTTTTTAATGACATTTTATGATTTAATAAATTAAAACTTTCTTCATTGCATATTTTAAAAATAGAAAATGCTTTATCTTTTGCTAATTTAACAATAGATTTAACATTTTCAATAACTGCAAATTTAAATTCATTAGAAAAAGGATCATTTTTATTAATATTAATATTTTCTAAAACTAATTTAGCAATATCTAAATAAAAATTTTGCCAATACTCAATAAGATTTAAAACTTCATTATATGATTTTTCTAATTCATTATAATTTTTCTCTAACTCTTTATAATTTTTTTCCAATTCAATATTTTGTAAAATACCAAAAGAAGGATTACTTTGTTTAAAATTATTTAAATTTTTTCCTTGAATAAAATAATCAAAAGAATTAATTTGATATATTTTATTATTATTATTAAATTTATTAAAAGTATTAAAATTATTATTTTTAAATTTTTTACTATTATTATTAATAAAAGTATTATTTTTATTATTTAAAATATTATCATAATCAGTATTAAAATTACTATTCCCATAATAAAAATTATTATCAATTTTAGTAGGAATTTGTTGAATTATATTAGAATATTTTAAATTTGGATTTTGATTATCAAATTGATTAATAGAACTAATAAAATTATCATTTCCAGGTCTCATTAAAGGAGCATTAAAATTTTTAGAATTAATAATATTATTCAATTCACTATCTCTACTTAATTCTTTACTAAAATCATTTTCAGTACTTCCATTAAGATTATTTGTCCCTAATTTTTTATTATATACTTCAGTTGTACTATCAGATAATAATTTCATTAATTCAGTATTTGTATTTCTTTTTATTGTACTTGCTTTTGATTTATCATCATCATAACTAAAATCAGGATCTATTGATTTATCACCTTCAATTTCTACTAATTCTTTTTTTCCTAAATAATTATGCTCTTCTTCATTTTCATGAAATGATACTTCATCATCTCCAATATCATCTATTTGACGATGTTTTAATATCCTATTTTGATTGTTCATTTTATTAAAAAATATTATTTTTTTTATTTTTAAAAAAAAATTGTTAAATAAATTTTTAAAAAAAATAAATAATATAATTTTATATTTCCATTTTCATATATTTTATCATATTATTATGATTTCTAATTAATTAACATATTCATATTAATAAACTTTTCAATTATATTTTTCATCATCATTAATATTTTACAATTTATTTTTTTTATTTTTTTATAAAAAAAAGTAAGAGTTTATTAATTATTTTTTTATTATTTTTTTTTAGTCATTTTATTTTTTTAATTGAGTTTTATAAAATTGTTATTTTTAATTTTAAATGATGTTTATAAATTGAAAAATTAAAAAAAATAATAAATTTATGAGATTTTTAAATGTTGTTTGTGAAATATAAATTAAACTATTTATTCTAAAATAAAATATTTTTCACATATAAAAAAATAATGGAAAAAACACAACCAATTTTTGATTCTTATAATATAATAAATTTAGAGCAAATGAATAAATTTCCATATTGTTTTCTAGGTTTAGTTTTTCTAAAAAATACTTCAAAACAATCTGTTGGTTTAATAATAGGTGAAGATATAATAATTACTCATTTTCAAGAATTAATAAATGAAAAAGAAATAATTTCCTTTATGCCATTCACAACTGGAGAATTTAGATTATATAAAGAACCAATAAAATCAATTAAAAATGAAAATATTTTATTAGATTGTGGAATAAATTCAAATTCATTATATTTAGTAGTTTCAATTTTGGAAAGAAAAGTAGGAAAAGAAATAATAGAAATGTTAAAATTATCAGAAAATCAAGAATTTCAAATAAATGATAATGAAACTAGATTTTATTCTTTTTTTAAAAATAATATTTTATACAATGAAAAAAACAAAAAAATGAGAATGAATGGTTTTTGGGAAAAAAAATTATTAATATTGACTTATATAAACCCAAATAAATATTTTCATAAAGAAAATCCTTCGTCAACAAGAATAACAACTGGAGATAATTCAATATCAAATTTAAATTTATCAGAAGAACCTAAAAATGACAAAATAAAAAATACTATAAAACAAATAACAAAACAACAATATTTCCTAATTTGTAGTAAAAAACTCAGAAATAAACTTTCAGATAATTCAGGAAGTTTTTATAATAATGATAAAGATTTTATTATTAGTCAAATAAAGAAAAAATTAAAAAGATGTGATAATGAAAATATAATTCAATATGAACATTCAAATATTTCAAGAGGAAGTGTTTTATTTATTGAAACAAATTTTGGTCTTTGTTTATTAGGTTTAAGTACGAAATTAACAAAATCAAAAGAAATTAAAGATTTATCACCAAAAAAAATGAATAAAGATGATAGTATTGGAATAACATTAACAAAAAATGTTTTTGATATTGTTGAAGGGAAAGTAAAAGATATTAGAAATTTTATTGATAATAATATTATAGAAATTAAAAATAATTTTGATAATGATACTTTATTTTTAAATATTTTAGAAAAGAATACTTTATTAGTTCAAGGAATTTTTCAAAAAGAAATTACTTGTGATAAAATTTTAGAAATTCCAGAAAAGATAATTGAAATTCCTAAAGAATATTTATCTTTAATTATTAAAAATGATGATAATGATATTATTATTTCAAATATAAATTCTAATTTACAATTAAATGAAATTATTAAAGATAAATCTAAAATTTATTTTGATGTATATATAGAAATTAATGTAAATGGGGTATCTGATTCAATAATTGAACAAATTAAAACCAATCAAAAGTTTGAAGAATATAAATCAAATAAAAATATAGAAAAGATTTTGAAATTAGTCCAAATTATTATGATAGCAAAAAATATAACTAATCAACTTTTATATTCTTTAATCTTTAATAATATAATTCAAAAAATAACTCAAGAATTTATATAAAAATAAAGATTAAATAATTTAAAAATAATAGAATAATAAAATATATATTTATAGTTGTTTAATATATAATTATTTTTCTAAATTTTATAGTTATCATAAATTAAATAAATAATAAATATAAAAATAAAAAATATGAGAAGTAGAAATATAAGTAAAAAAGATTTCATTCCAACTAAAACAGGAACAACAGATACATCAAACGGTTATTCTTTTAATATTTCCCATAATAAAACAGATTCAAAAGTATCAGAAATTATTTTATCATCAAGAACAATAAGAAAATTCCCAGAAACTGCAAGAGTAAAATATAACATAACTTCAAAAGAAAGAAAAACAATAGATCATTTTTTACTTACAGATATTCCATCATATTATTCTCAAACAGAGAGAAAATTAAAAGACAAAAAAGCATTTTTAATTATAGAAAAAGAAATAGGATATAAAAAATATAATAATTACCATGTTCCAATATTAAATATAATAAAAAAACATAAAGAAATGATTGTAGCAAAAAAAAAAAGTACTGATATTAGAAAATATAATATAAGAATTCCAAAGGAATATGAATTATCATCTGGTCAAAATACAGAAAGAGAAACAAATAAAGATATAAATGAGACACCTAAAAATAAAAAGAAAGCAAAAAGATTTTATGTTGGTCATATTGAAGAAGATAAAAAAAGTATATCTTCTATTTCTTTTGATGATAATGTTACTCTTCTTTTAAATTCACCAAAAAAAATAATTAATTGTCCTAATAGTCCAAATAAAACTAATTATAAATTATCAATTAAATCTCCTATTAATAATGAAAGATTTTCTGTAAAATCTCCTATGGGAAGAGATAGATATTCTATTAAATCTCCAATTTCAAAAGATAGATTCTCTATTAGATCAGCAAAGTATTCAACAATTTTAAGATATCCTAAAAATTATAGAAGATCTTCTGTTATTGTTTTAAAAAAATTATCAGAGGAAAAAGAAGATTTGGAACAAATTTATTTAAAGAATATTCATCATATGAAAGAATTAGAAAGGAAAAAAAAAATATTAGAAATTAAAAAAAGAGAAAAAATTTCTAGAAGAGTACATATTATGTTAATTAATGATTTATATCCTATTCCAAATATTATGAAAAGTAGATTTGATAGAAATAAAAAATTTTTATATAAAGAAAATAATATATTTTTTACTGATAATATTTATCTTACTGATCAAAATAATTTTAGTGAACAATTTAGATTAAAATATAAGTTTGAAAATAT
>JAEEGK010011959.1_pt1 | contig 19772 bp, 12 predicted proteins | sample 8958771 | NCBI WGS metagenome assembly JAEEGK01 (sample SAMN16246547, study PRJNA631951) | gut metagenome | biome: gut microbiome; feature: rumen; material: SC-attached | host: Bos | place: Iran: Karaj | collected 2018-10
GGTGTCGGAGCTGCCTACATTGACGAACCCGTGTATGGACTGCCAACGAAGAAAACCGATGAGTTTATTGCCGACGGTTTAGGTGCCCGTTTTGAGAGTGGTCTTGACAAAGCCATCGTCGTCTCGATGGGAACCGGTACAAGTTTCGTACAATGCGAAGGTGACAATATCCGCCATATCGGAGGAATAGGTATCGGTGGTGGCACCTTACAGGGGCTTGCCCGTGTAATGCTCAACACCCGTGACCCGAAACAGATTCAGAGTCTGGCTATGCAAGGCGATATCCACAACATCAACCTGCTGATTGGCGACATATCTACCCATCCGCTGCCGGGACTACCGATGAATGCCACAGCATCACTATTCTCAAAGGCGCAATACGATGCACCAAAGGAAGACATTGCCCTTGGCATCATCGTTATGGTGTTACAGTCAATAGGTTCGGCAGCCATTCTCTCTGCTCTGAATACAGGTATTAAGGATTTTGTACTGATAGGTAATCTGACGCTCTACCCACAATGCAAAGAGGTGTACCCCATGTTGGAAAAATTCTATGACGTACACTTCCACATACCTAAGTATTCAGAATTCTGTACGGCAATTGGTGCCGCTCTGAGTTTCAAGGAGTAAGGTTACTTCCGGTGCTTATCAAACTTATGGAGGAAGTAGTTGAAGGCTTCCAACCCTAAGAGAACCATCAACGTACTGCCGAAGGACAGTATATACATGCCTCCACCGCAAGCAAGTCCGATAGCCGCTGTAACCCAGAGGCCTGCTGCTGTAGTCAGTCCGCTTACAATATTCTCGGTCTTACGGAAGATAATCGTACCTGCACCAATAAAACCAATGCCACTGACGACTTGGGCAGCTACACGAGAAAGGTCCCATCGCTGTAAATCATTGGTGAGGGCATCGGTAAAACCATATGCCGACACAATCATGAACAAGGCTGAACCAAGTGCTACCAGGAAATGGGTGCGAAAACCGGCCTCTTTCGACCTGTACTCACGTTCCAAACCAATGATGCCTCCTAAGACGGCTGCACAGAAAAGACGCAATAAAAACTCTACTTCTGGTATCATTTTACAACTTTCTAATAATTTTTATTTGCAAAGGTAATCAATTTTAGAAAAAAATGATTATTTTTGCAACACAAATAATAACTAAACTCAAAAATTATGTTTGGATTAGGAATGTCTGAGATTCTCGTGATTGCCGTCATCGTCCTGTTACTGTTCGGTGGCAAGAAGATTCCCGAGTTGATGAACGGTCTGGGGAAGGGCGTAAAGAGTTTCAAAGACGGAATGAAGGATATTAACGTTGACGACAAAGAAGAGGCAAAGAAAGAATGAGTGAGGCGCTTACCTTCTGGGATCATCTGGACGAGTTGCGCACTTCATTATTCCGCATCATATGTGCCGTCGCTCTCTTTGCCGTCATCGCTTTCGTGATGAAAGAGGAGTTGTTTGGCATTATTCTGGCTCCACGGTCGAGTGATTTCATCACCTATCGGCTATTGGGAACAGACGACTTTAGTATTCATCTGATGAATACGGGGCTGACCGAGCAGTTTATGATACACATGCAAACGGCTATCTATGCCGGACTGCTGATTGCCTCACCTTATATATTATATGAGCTCTTTCGCTTTGTGTCACCAGGACTCTACGCTAACGAGCGTCGCTATGCCGTTTGGATTGTAGGAGCTTCCTATCTGATGTTTATCATCGGTACGTTGGTCAACTATTTCATTGTATTCCCTTTTACGGTCCGATTTTTAGGCACCTATCAGGTATCGCCCGATGTCGCCAATATGCTGACGCTCCAATCGTATATCGATACACTGTTAGGCATGAGTCTGATTATGGGAGTGGTCTTTGAGTTACCCGTAGTGTGTGCCCTGATGGGGCGTATGGGACTTATCAATGGCAATATGATGTCAACCTACCGGCGTCATGCATTAGTAGCGATACTGATAGTAGCAGCCATTATCACCCCGACCACCGATGTCTTCACGCTCTTTGTGGTGGCATTACCCATATATCTGCTCTACGAGATAAGCATTCTCATTGTTAGAAAAGTAAACTAAACAAATACTATATATGTTAAGAAAAATCCGTATTTCACTGGCAGCCGTGACTTTTATCTGTATCACGTGGTTGTTTATTGACTTCACAGGAACGGCGCACGGCATTAGCTGGATTAATTGGATGCCCAAAATGCAACTGCTTGAGGCAATCCTTGCGCTGAATGTTGTTGCACTTGTTTTCCTTGTGGTGATGACGCTTGTCTTCGGACGCATCTATTGCAGTATTATCTGTCCACTGGGCATCATGCAGGATATCTTCGGCTGGATAGGAAAGAAGGCAAAGAAGAACCGCTACACCTTCTCGAAAGCTATCTCATGGCTACGCTACACCATGTTGGGAGTAATGATTGTTGCCATTGTCGCAGGCATAGGCAGTATTGTACAGTTGCTGGCCCCCTACTCCGCCTTCGGTCGCATAGCAACCACCCTCCTACAGCCCTTATATAAAATGGGTAACAATGTACTGGCAGCTATCTCCGTCAACTATGACAACTATGCCTTCTATCATACTGAGAACGGCATTCCCAATGTTACAATAGTTCTTATCATAGCCAGTGTGACCTTGGTAGTATTGGCATTCTTGGCTTGGCGTAACGGACGCACCTACTGCAACACCATTTGTCCTGTGGGTACAGTACTCTCATTCCTCAGCCGTTTCTCATGGATGAAAATTCATTTTAATGCCGATAAATGTAAGAACTGCTCGCTCTGTACCAAGAACTGTAAAGCTGCATGTATTGACTTTAAGAACCATCAGGTTGACTATAGTCGTTGTGTTGTCTGCGGTGATTGTATTGACAGTTGCAAGTTCGGAGCCCTTGAATATTCCAGAAAATCTATAGAATTCAATAATTCTCCCGAACCAAAAGAACCTATCGACCCCAGCAAGCGTAGTTTCCTGTTAGCCTCAGCTATGGTAGCCACAGCAGCCTTTGCTCAGGAAGACAAGATGACGGATGGAGGACTGGCTGAGATAGAAGACAAAGTTGCTCCAGAACGCCAGACCCCACTTACCCCTCCAGGTTCCCTGTCAGCAGCGAACATGGCGAAGAAGTGTACTGGCTGTCAGCTCTGCGTGTCGGAATGCCCTAATCAGGTATTACGCCCAGGCACTAATTGGCTTTCTATCATGCAACCTACGATGTCGTATGAATTAGGCTATTGCCGACCTGAGTGCACCCGCTGTTCGGATGTTTGTCCTGCAGGAGCCATCAAACCCATCAAGAAAGAAGAGAAATCATCTATTCAGATAGGCCATGCGGTATGGGTGAAGAAGAACTGTATTCCTCTGACTGATGGTGTGTCATGCGGCAATTGTGCCCGCCATTGTCCTGTAGGAGCTATCGAGATGGTTCCTTCTGATCCTAAAGATGAGAAATCGCTAAAGATTCCTGTTGTAAACGAAGCTCGTTGCATTGGTTGCGGAGCTTGCGAGAATCTGTGTCCTGCACGTCCTTTCTCTGCCATCTATGTAGAAGGACACGAAGTACACAAGGAGATTTAATTAGAAACCTCTAAATAACGAAAGGAAATGAAAAATAAAGATATTTCACGTCGTTCGTTCCTCAAACTACTGGGAGGAGGGGCAGTGACAACAGCGGCTGTCTTGACTGGCTGCAAGTCGAACAAAGACATCAAGGCTGTTCAGGAATACAAACAACAGGTAGAGCCACCTGTAGGTAAAATGACTTATCGTATCAATCCGAAAACCAAAGAGAAAGTTTCTATCTTAGGTTATGGCATGATGCGCCTGCCGTCAAAAACAGAAAACCAGGATGACTATGATCAGGAGATGATAAATCGTCAGGTTGACTATGCCATTGAACATGGAGTCAACTACTTTGACACCTCTCCTGTCTATTGCCAGGGAAAGTCGGAAGCCTGTACAGGTATCGCTCTCAGCCGTCATAAGCGCAGTGAATATTTCGTAGCCACCAAACTGTCGAACTTTAACCCTGCCACACAGACCCGCGAGGGTAGTATTGCTATGTACAGGAAGTCGATGGCAGACTTGAGAGTCGATTATATTGACTACTATCTGCTACATAGTATTGGTGGCGGTGGTATGGAAAACCTGCATAAGCGTTATTTGGATAATGGCATGCTCGATTTCCTGCTAGAGGAACGCGAGGCTGGCCGCATCCGCAACCTCGGTTTCTCGTATCATGGCGATATCGAAGTGTTCGATTATCTGCTCTCAGAGCACGACAAGTACAAATGGGATTTCGTACAGATAGAACTCAACTATCTTGACTGGGATTATGCCAACGAGATTAACGACAGGAATACCGATGCCAGCTATCTCTATGCAGAACTGCAAAAACGCCACATTCCTGCCGTTATCATGGAGCCTCTATTAGGAGGGCGACTGGCCAATCTGCCTCAATACATCGCCACAGAACTGAAGCAACATGACCCAGAACGCAGTATTGCATCATGGGCTTTCCGCTATGCCGGTACACCAGAGGGAGTGCTCACCGTACTAAGTGGAATGACCTATATGGAGCATCTGAAAGACAACCTGCTTAGCTATTGTCCCCTGAAACCACTGACCAAGGTACAGATGGAATATCTGCAAGGGGACATTGCCAAAAAGATTGTAGGCCTGAGCAATATCCCATGCAATGACTGCAAATACTGCATGCCATGTCCTTACGGCATTGATATTCCTGCCATCTTCGTACATTATAATAAATGCAAGAATGAAGGTACGCTGCCTCGTGACAAAGGAGATGAGAATTATCGTGAGATGCGCCGTCAGTATCTTATCGGACTTGATCGTGCTGTTCCCAAACTTCGCCAGGCAGACCACTGCATCGGCTGTGGTCAGTGCGAGCCCCATTGTCCTCAGAACATTCGCATACCTCGCGAGTTGCAGAGAATCAGCGATTTCGTTGAGGCGCTCAAACAAGACAAACTGGAGCGTCCTAAAGACATGAAATAAGTAACAACAAATAATCCCCGGAATTTTTCCGAGGATTATTTGTTTATTTAGTTCACTACAAAATTGATAGCTTTCAAGTCCTTGTCAAGCGATGATGTACCATAGAGAATCTGATAATGCCCAACCTTCGTGGAGAGTTCATCAATACTCTCGTCGTAGTACTCAAAGGCCTCACCGTCAAGTTCTATCTTAGCAATCTCAGTTTTCCCTGGCTTCAGACTGAGTTTCTGGAATCCCTTCAACGCTTTGATTGGAGCACCGGGATCATCCAAAGATTTCACATACACCTGAATAGTTTCTGTTCCCTCACGTTTTCCCGTATTCGTTACGGGGACGGTAAGAGTCACTTTCCCGTTTTTCTTCATTGACTTAGCCGACAGTTTACCATTACCAACTGCAAAGGTGGTATAACTCAAACCATAACCGAAAGCATACTGAGGGATACCAGTAAAATAACGATAGGTGCGATTCTTCATACTATAGTCAAGGAAATCAGGCAGATCACTTGTTGAGCGATAGAACGTCACTGGCAACTTTCCGCCAGGGTTATAATCACCAAACAGCACATCAGCCAGAGCCTTTGCTCCACCCTGTCCGGCATACCAAGCCTGCAGAAGTGCATCGTACTGTCCTTCTACACTACCAAAAGCAATTGCCGAGCCAGAACAGTTGACAAAGATGACGGGACGGCCTGTGGCATGCATCGCACGAAGAAGGCGCTGTTGTACTGAAGGCAGTTCGATGTCAGCCTTATCTCCTCCTTCTCCTTCCATCTGTGCCGAAATACCACCAATAATGACAATGGCATCTGCCGAAGCTACTGCATCAGCCAATGGAGTAAAGTCAACAAGATTTCTTTCGCAGATATCGCCACGCAACATAGCGAACTGTCCATTGCCACGTCGGTATTCTATCACGACATCATAGACTTCACCTTCTTTTACAGGAAATGACTTGTATTCGCGTGAGCGATGAAAATATCCTCCCTGAGGGAGCGAAGGCTTTGCCGTTTCTATCACCTTGCCATTCACCTTGATGACATAGCCGTTATCTGAGGTCAGCGAATACTTCATCTCACCCGTAAAGGTTGAATGATACTTTCCACTCACTCTGACCGACAGTGAATCATTGTTTACGCCCTCTGCAAAGCCCCAGGCTCCAAAGGTAGTGAAAGCCAATTCTTTATAATAATCAGACTTAACAGGTTCGCCTTTTAACTCCTTATTATTCCAAAACTCTACAAACACGCCTTTACCATCATTAAAATCCTGCAGATGGTGAATCGTTGCATATTCATCATTCAATTCACAAGCTTTCTGATAAAACACTTTAGCACCGGGTACAGCCTGTCTGATACCCTCCAGTAATGAATGCGTATGTGCCTTGGTTGGTGTTCCACCATAATTACCATTCAACATAGCAGCATCATCAGCATTCGGGCCAATCACGGCTATGGTCTTGATATTCTTTGAAAGTGGCAATACCCCACCTTTGTTTTCCAACAGAACCATTGACTCGCGAGCAGCCTCAACGGCAAGATCATTATTTTTCTCACTGCTGATGACATCTGGTCCCAATTTAGCCCAAGGCAGGCGGTCGGCAGGATCGAACATACCAAGTTCGAAGCGTCCCAATAGGGTCTTACGCAAATGTTGGTCCAGGTCTGACTCTTTAATCATTCCCTTCTTCAAGCCTTCTTCCAGCGACATCATCACTTTACCACACTCCAGGTCGGTACCATTCAGTACTGCATCAATACTGGCAGATAATCCATCCTTATGAGTTTCATGCTGGCCTTTGTTAAAGAAATTATTGATGGCGTCACAGTCCGTCACCACAAGTCCGTTGTATCCCCATTTATTTCGCAGAATATCAATCAGCAGGCGGTCACTCGTGCAACAGGGTTTCCCTTCAAAACGCTGGTAGGCACACATAACCTCTCTGACATTTCCTTTCTTAACCAGCGCTTTGAAAGCAGGAAGATAAGTTTCCCATAAATCACGGTTCGTTGGCTCGACATTCATAGAATGGCGGAGCGGCTCTGGACCGCTATGAACAGCATAATGCTTGGCACAAGCGTGAGTCTTGAAATAATGATTGTCATTCCCTTGCATTCCCAATACCGTCTGCACACCTAACACCGCATTCATATAGGGATCCTCGCCACAGGTTTCCTGACCACGTCCCCACCGAGGATCACGGAAGATGTTGACATTGGGACACCAGAAGGTAAGTTCCGGATTACCAGGATAATAGATAACTCCCATTGGCACATTGAAGATGTGATGGTCAGAACGGTTCCAGTTGGCTCGTGCCTCATCTGAGACTGTCGAGAACACATCATAAATGAGTTGCGCATTGAAAGCAGCAGCCATACCAATGGGTTGAGGATAGACGGTGTAACCTTCTTGACGCACGCCATGACAAGCCTCGCTCCACCAATTATAGGAAGGAATACCCAAGCGATCAACAGAAGCTGACTTATTCATCATCAGCCCAACCTTCTCCACTGGGGTCAATAGTGATATAAGGTTTTCCACTCGGTCGGCATAAGGCAGGTCGGGATTCTGGAAGGGATAAGTATACTGTGCCGACACTTCGCCAGTAAACAAGACAACTAATGCGAGAAATAGCTTTTTCATATTCATCATTATTTTTTAAGACTAACCAATAGTTTTATTAAAGCCCTACGACGCTGCGACCACGTAGGGTAATCTGAGGCACGAAGTGTATGAACTTTAAAATCGGGCATCTGCGGGGCCTGCTGCATAAAGTCAAGTGTACTCGTTGTAATGACACAGGGCACCGTCTTTCCGTCAGCCAACAGCCGATCAGCTATAGCGTCAGCGCCACCCACCTTAAACCAACTCTCCATCGTGTCGTCATCTCCTGGTACGAGTTGAATAAATTCAGGACGAGTCGGTGTCGTCGGCATTGGCGACATATACCATGCTTCCATGCGTTCCACATCATAGTCTACACGTCCATGGGCAATGTCGCCTTGAGAGGCAAAGTTGAAAGGCGAGCGTGGATTGTCTGCAATACTATACTTAAACCCTTTGTCGGGTGAAAGATACATATTCTGGGGGTCTGCAACCCGCATTCCATCCACTACAAAACAATACTTAAAGGTTTCAAACAAGCAGTCGGTAAGCATGATGCTCCACGCGCCATCAGCATCCTTTTTCATCTTCAATGTCTCGGGCAGTATCTCACTTTCCAGTTCCACCTGCTGTGCATCAGGAGCCTTGAAACGGAACACAATACCCTGCTCAGTATATTCTGGCGAAATGAGTGGTTTGGGGAAGAGGCGTGCCATCACTCCAGGCGTAAACTGCTGCTCCTTACCTGTAGCTGCTGGGGCTGGTTGCGCCTCCTTCATTGCTGCTTCCGAAGCTTTCTTGTTGAAAAGCAGAGGCAATGTCTTAGACAGGAAGTATTTGGCATTCATCCATGTATGACCGAATTTGTCATTGGTAAACACCTTCACAGAACGGATGCCCTTTTTGTCCAGGAATTCCATATAGTCACGTGCATTGCCATAGAGGAAATCATCCGTACCTACTCCCAACCAGAAAAGATGGATTTTCTTATTGGTCTCGCTAGCTTGATCGTACACTTGGGGAATATCCATCGAAGTGAACGAACTATAGGAACAAAGATACGAGAATTTATCGAGATTGCTTAGACCATTGAAGAGCGCTTGGTTACCCCCTCGTGAGAAACCACCGATAGCTCTATGGTCAGCATCGTTTTTCGTGCGATAGTTCTTTTCGATATACGGCATCAGATCATTTACCAAATCACGGCTAAACACGTCACCGCCAAAATTCGTCTGAGGCATAGTCAGGCTATCCGACTTGGCAGGTAGCAGTTTGTATGGATTGCCATAAGGTAACACGACAATCATTTCCTTAGCAGCCTTGTCAGCCAGCAGATTGTCAAGAATATAGTTCACACGTCCCACCTTATAATATACCTCCTCCGTATCTGTTGTGCCACTGATAAGGTAAAACACAGGATATTTTTTATCCCAACTCATTATATATGAAGGCGGCAAATAGACTACAGCAGTATTCGTTCCGCCAAGGCTCTTGGAATAGTAGTGGATATATTCCAACCGACCATGAGCTACCTGCCTGATATCGTGAGGGAGTGAACCTTCTTTAGCAGGAATCTCCAATAGACTGTTCTTGAATCCCTCGTTTGGGAAATACTGTGGATTCGCTGGATCCATCACACTGACTCCATCAACCACAAAACAATAAGGATACATGTCGGGAACTGCCGGACCTAACGTAACACTCCACACACCTGTTTGTGCGTCGCGTGTCATCTCTTTACGACCAGCAAACTGCACATCCACAAATACCTGCTTGGCATTATCGTTCTTGTAACGGAATGTGACAGTGCCGTCTTCGTTGCACTTCACGGACTCTGTTACAGCAGTCTGTTGTGCCCAGCCATACCCTGCCAGCACAACGGCAATGATTGTTAATAGTTTTCTTGAGTAATTCATATGAATAATGTTTGATATTAAGTTGTTTTATGATGCAAAGATACGAATAAGTAAGAACAATACAAAATAAAAAATGTTTTTTTAGTTAACATTTTATAATAAAGTGGTGACTAAAATTTACATTTCACACTTTAGCACGTCCTAATTAAAGATTTATTACTTACAAAATTTATGTTATGAACCTGTTATCTTACTACACTCAACTATTCAATTGCAGGAAAGCACTGTATCTCAGTCTCTTTCTTTTAACAACCTGCTACGTGTCTGCCCAAGACCTCAAACTTAATGATTTAGAGTACTTTGACCGTCAAGGTGTCAATGTGCTGGTGTACAGCAACAATTTCAATGGAGGTTTCAATGACGAGAAAAATTCCGGTATTGAGATTATACACCATGGTGTGCGTACTGTTCAAGGCGGAGCTGTGAGACTGAACAACACCCCTGAGCAATGGGACTTGGTGCCCACGACAACCTCTCGCAAGGTTAATCGGGACACACAGTCAATAGAAGTTGGTTTGCGCTATAACGACTACGATTTTGACAGTCGTGTGATGGTAACTGCCAAAGGGAAAGCTGTTGAAATAGCTGTATTCCTCGACAAGCCCGTTCCTGAAGCTCTTGCTGGCAAGGCTGGTTTCAACATCGAGTTCCTCCCATCACAATATTGGCAAAAAACATACGTGATGGACGGCCGTTTGAACAGATTTCCACGCTATGCTGCCAGCCAGACAGTTACACGACCCAATAGTGAAAAACCTCGTCAGTTCAAGGGGTTCAAGACTTATGACGATCGCGGAACCAATCGCTTTGTCGATCCACTACCCATGGAGACTGGACACGAAATCATTGTTGCAACTGATGCACCAGAACGAATGATTCGCATCAGCAGCGAGGATTCCGAACTCCAACTTTTCGATGGACGTATGCTGGCACAGAATGGTTGGTATGTGCTACGCAGTGTATTGCCTACAGGGAAAACGGGCAAGGTTGTTACATGGACTGTAGAGCCACATGCTGTTCCCGGATGGATACGCGAACCGAACATCGGTTTCTCTCAAGTAGGATATATCCCCGAGCAACCTAAGATTGCCGTTATCGAACTTGACAAGCAGGACCCTGTCAAGGCGACAGCTTCACTATGGCGCATAAAGACTGACGGTACGAAAGAGAAAGCCTTTGAAGGGGCCGTTAAAGAATGGGGACCTTATTACAAATATAATTATGTAAAGTTCGATTTCTCGTCTGTTCACGAGCCTGGTGTATACTACATCCAGTATGGTGATACCAAGACTAACGACTTCCTCATTGACAAGAGTGTCTATAATAAGATTACCGATGCCACCACAGACATTTGGATTCCCATCCACATGAACCACATGTATGTAAATGAGGGTTATCGTACCTGGCACGGAGAGCCCTTCAAAGAAGGCTATCTTCAGGCACCGCCCAGTGACCATTTCGACTTACATGCACAGGGTGCTACTACCGACACGAAATATAAACCATTGGAGCTCATTCCTGGACTGAATGTCGGAGGTTTCTTCGATGCAGGCGATTTTGACATTGAAACGGGTTCTAATATTAATGTTGTACAAAATCTTGTACGCGCCTGGGAGTTGTTCAAGCCACAACGTGATGAAACATTTGTCAGTGAACAGCAACGTTATGTTGACCTGCACCGCCCAGATGGCACGCCCGATATTCTCCAGTTTATCGAGCACGGCATGCTTAACCTCGTGGCACAGGCTGAGCAAATAGGCCACATGGCTTCTACGCTCTCTAATTCTGTGCTCGACAACTATCACCACTTAGGCGACGCAGCCTCGCTTACTGACGGTTTACATTACGATCCAAGTCTGAAGCCCTACGAAGTGTCTGCTGATGGCAAGCGTAGCGGAACACCTGACGATATGTGGGCCTTTACAACGCGTAATCCGAACCTCGATATGCAAGCAGCTGCTGTCTTCTCTTCTGCTGCCCGTGCACTCAAAGGATATACCGCCCCACTTGCCCAGCGTGCCTTGAAACAAGCCGAGCGCCTAACTGCTGAAAGCGCTCAGAAAGTAAATCGCCGCCGTTTCGACATCTGGCAGATGCTCAATCGTCCTCAAGAGGAAGATTGGATACACGGCAATGGTTTCGTTTATGCCATACAGGCAGCCTTCGACTCTATTCCGCTGAAAGATGAAGCATACAAACAAAAGCTACGCCCCTACGTTATCAAATTTGAGAAATACATCAAGGGATTCGACAAAGACAATCCTTATGGTGTACCCATTGGACTTGGCAACTGGGCAGGTGTCAATATGGTACTCAACTTCGGTATTGCCATCAACTATGCACACCTCTATTATCCTGACATCATAGGCAAGGATGAGATTTATCGTGTAGCCAACTGGCTCTTTGGTTGTCACCCCTACCACAACTATTCGTTTGTGGCAGCTGTAGGAGCAGCCCGGTCCAAAGCAGTATTCTATGGCAACAACCGTGCTGACTTCTCGTTCATACCAGGCAACGTGGCTCCAGGACTGCTCTTCCGCAAACCTGATCACTTCGAGAATTTCGACGACTGGCCTTTCTTGTGGGGACAGAACGAAGGAACCATAGCAGGCAACACTCAGTATGTCATATTTGGCTCTGCCTTCAAGAATTTAGTAAACAAATAATATATTATGAAGAAGATTCTTTCTATCATAGCTACATCCCTGCTGTGGGTTTCATCAGCAGAGGCAGGAGTTCCCCTCATCCAAGAGCAGGGGAACTCTCGTTATACTATTCAATTGGATAGTATTTCCATGACAATTGATGCTAATGGTGGGAAAATACTATCGTTCCGCTATGGCAATCAGGAAGCTATCTCACAGCTAAAATGGCCTAATGCCTTCGGCAGTACATTTTGGACGAGTCCGCAAAAGGAGTGGTATTGGCCTCCTATACCAGAATATGACAAATTGCCATATACAGTCAAGCAAGAGAATTCTTCACTCGTGATGACGAGCCAGATATCGCCAACCCAGCAATATCAAATTATAAAACAATTCTCCGCTGATCCAACCGACGATGCCGTTATTGTCAGTTACACCATCACCAATAAATCGCCCCGTACACGTCAGGTAGCGCCATGGGAGATAACCCGTGTTATCAACGACGGCAACGGACTTATCTTCTTCGATGCCGACCTTTCCGGAATAACACCTGCAGGACTGATAAACTTCAAGGCTGCTGACGGTGCTGTATGGTATCAGCCTGACGTAGCCGACCAGAATCGCAAGATCAATGCTGATGGCAAGGGGTGGCTCGCATATTACAACCACGGACTATTATTATTGAAGAAATTTCAAGACCTTGACGTATCACAACCTGCCCCAGAAGAGGCAGAGATACAAGTTTACGTCAATCGTGGAAAAACTTATATAGAACTGGAAAGCCAAGGAGCCTACACTACCCTGGAACCTGACCAATCACTCACTTGGACCGTCCGTTGGTATCTTCGTCGCGTTAACGGCTACCCAACACTGCCTCTTTTACTTGAAGCCATCAAGTAAACAGCGCTTCAGATAGAAAGCACGGAAATCCGACCATTTGTAATAGGGTGCCTGTGTGGTAGGAACAGGAAGCGACACCTCGTTACCATTCAGAAGACATTTCACAAGAATGTCTTCTTTTTCTTTCTGACCGCGATAGAAGACAAGCTGTACATTACAAGCCTTACAGGTTTCCCAGTTCTGGTAACAGTTTTTCACCTCATTGGGGTCCTCCGGATCTTTATCAGCACCATTGATACCCAGCACGACGGTCAATGGCCCCATAAAGGAATCATGCCCGAAGCGTAAGTCGGCTATACGGTCACTGGTGCCATCAATCACGGCATCAGCCTTCTTGATAATATCCTGCAAGATGGGCATCACATCATATTGGGCAGAGAAAACCCATGAGTACGAGCCTAAGTTTGAAGCTTCCCACTGAGCAGCTATTTCATCGTCATTGAGCAACCGACCCATCATACCTTCATAGTTGATACTTGGCAGTGTCTTATAGAAATCTATCAGGAGATAAGCCGCCTTATGTGCTTTATAAGGTAATCCTTCTGTAGAAGCGAATGTCCGTGCCAGCACCTTTTCTGGTAACGAGTTGTCACTTTTGAACATAGCACGGTTCTTCTCGTAGCGAGGCCTGACCGGTTTTGGGAAATGGTGCTTGACGGGATTCTGGCGGTCTGTCGGTACAACAGCATCAAGTGTGAAACGGGAAGATTGCTCACGTATCTCAATTAACGGATTACACTGTACCAATTCCTGACAGAAAGCCGACATACTAAGTATGCAACGGTGTGACAGTGAAGAAACAGCCAGCACATTGCCTCCCTTCCTGAACACGTCGGTAAACTCATCATACATGATACGTGCTATCCGCTGGTGCTGATCCCATCCCAACTGTGTCAATTCCCCTACTCCAGTCATCAACTCTTGTTTGGCAGCCATGAATTTCTGGCAGAAGGCCTCACCTTCAGCAGTTAATAGTTTCTTGTCGTGTGCTACAGTCAACAAAGTGTCCAAATCGAGATAAAGTTTCTCTGACCAGTTATAACGTGAACCATGACGCGCATAAAGACTAATATAAAATGGTGTATAACCCTGAGGAGCCTCTGTCATTGGATATGATTCAAACAAATATGGGCAATCATTACCATAGGCTTTTCTGGGTTCAGCCTTTAGCTGACTAAGAGCATCCATACGCTGAGTCTTGGCAGCCAACTGATAAAGAATATCCGATTCGACATCCGACATCTTAGCTGTTGGCTCATAACGCTTCACCACCTTACCGTCACGGCTGACGAGGAACTTCGTGAAGTTCCATTTAATGTCGCTTTTCTTATCAAAATCAGCATCGCGCTTGCGGAGCATATCGTCCAGCATCTTACCTATCTGATCGTTAAGGTCAAAGCCTCCAAAGCCCTTTTGTGCCTTCAGCCAAGTGAAAAGCGGATGGGCATTTGCACCGTTTACGTCAATCTTGTCAAACTGTGGGAACTGAATGTCAAAGTTGGCAGTACAGAACTGGTGAATCTCCCGAATACTACCTGGCGCCTGAGCTCCGAACTGGTTGCAGGGGAAGTCCAGTATCTCAAACCCCTTAGCATGATACTTCTCATAAAGGGCTTCCAACTCTTTGTACTGAGGTGTGAATCCACATCGGGTAGCAGTATTCACTATCAGCAACACCTTCCCTTTGTATTCGGAAAGCGACACATTTTTTCCAGCATCGTCCTTCGCCTTGAAATCATAAATACTCTGTGCTGAAAGCACCAGCACACATACCATTGCCAAAAGGCTTACCACCAGTCTTTTCATAACTTATTCGTTTTTATATATATCATTCTCTTTGTTGTAAGCAGGTGATTGTATTGACAGCAGGTTGAGCACAGAATGGAAAATATAGTGCTGGTCAAGAACTGCTGGCAAATCACTTTCAGCCTTGTAGTTTCTGAAATTCTTCGAGGTCCAAACCAAGAAAGGTATTTCATATTGCACCTTCGGAGCCAGTTTCATTGGGAGACCGTGCATGAACATCTTGTTCTCGCCAAGCGACTCACCATGGTCGGAAATAAAAATCATAGCACTATGCCAATCATCCATCTCACGCAACGTATTGATAAGACCATCCAGAAGATAATCGGTATATCGGATGGTATTGTCATATGCGTTAACCAACATTCCGACATTCTTCTCACCTTCCTCTACATTCTTTGCCACAGGCTTATACACCTCAAAGGCTTTAGGATATTTCTCGGAATAGTTTGGTCCGTGACTCGTACTGGTATGCAAGATAATCAGCACTTTGTTTTTCTTGCTCGACTCAATGCGTTCACGAAGTCCTCGGAATAGGATACCATCATAGGCACTCTTCTCATCGGGATATTGAGTGGCTAACTCTTCATTATCAAGATATTCGTCAATATGAATAGGCGGTTCGCCCCAGTTAGAGGTCCTCCACGATACGTCAACACCTGTTCTGAAGGCATAGTTCGGCAACAACTCATACAGTTCGTCAGTGTTCTTGGGTTCCAGAATAGCTTTGGTGCCAGCCGTGGTGAAAGTGGCACATGATGTCGTCTGAAACACCTTCAGTTCTTCCTGCTTAGACAACAGCGGATTGGTATCGCGCTGATAACCGTATAGTTGAAAGTTTGCCTTACGCGCCGACTCTCCGATAACGAGTACCACAACAGCCTTCTCATTGTCGGCAATATGACCATCGGGCAATTTTATCTCCTCAGCCTGTTCGTCCTGATGACTACTGATGACACGACATGTATTCACCAAGTAGGACCATGGTTGCAACAACCCGCCCAATTCTGTATCGTGCTGACTGATCCATAGTGTTTGGCTGATATTCATCAGTGCTATTATAAGTACGACTGCCAACGAACCGCCACAGTAAATACCCAGTTTCTTCGCCTTGCCGACTACTACTGGTTGTAAAAGACAGAACAAAGCAGGAATTACGCCAAAAGCAAATATCGACAGCCATAATGACCAACTGAAGAATCCTGATGCCTCAGAATAACGGGTATTGAACACGTTGCCGACCGTTGTCGCATCTATCATCACACTATAGGTGAAGATGAAATAAACAGCCGTTGCATTGATAATCGAAAGAACCGCAAGTATTATTCTACCTACAATTCTCGTAAGGTACATCGTCAGATAAGTCATCATGAAGTTAACCGCCAACATGATGACCACCAGCGACCCTATGAGAAACAGCTTTCCACCTACATTCTCGTTGGTATTGCTAACCACATAACTAAAGAAAGGAATATTGTATAACAACAAAGTTCCTATACTCACAATACATGAAAATGCAAAAAGCGAAATCTGTTTCATGATAAACCGTCTGACGAACAACAGTTATTCACACCTTATTTCACTTCACGTTCCTGAATAGCCTTGCCAGAGCCCCAGGCTTTGCCGACCTTCTCACCGACAACGCGATATTCTGCCTTGGAGGAATCAAAGATAACGGGTTGCAACTTACCAAGATCAATATTGCCTTCCTCGTCGAGGATGCTCTCGTCGGCACTCATATTGACAATTTCGCCAACCACACGTGCACCACCGTTCTTATCCTCGTCGAAGGTCACAACCTTGCACTCCAATGTCAGCTTATACTCGTTGATGATAGGAGCATCTACGTTAGGACTTGGAGTGATAGTGTAACCTGCCTTTGCCACTTTGTCAGGTACATCATTACCCGACACTATACCAAAATAGTCACTCTGAGCAATATCGTCTTTAGTAGCAAAGCTAATGGTGAAGGCTTTCTTCAGACGGATATTATCTGTTGTCTTGTGCTTGGAAAGGACAAAGGTGATATGCTTCGGACCACATTGACCGCCCCATGCAGCCATCATCACATCAGGATTCTTCTTCTCATCCCATGTGGCAATCATAATGGCAGGCAATGGCGTAATGACAGCCTTGTCACTGAAATTCTTACGACCCTCAACGTTCTTTACCTCAACTTTCTCCTCTACGGGGTTTTCGTTTACGTTTGATTCACTCTTCTGCTCTTTGTTTCCACAGGCTGCAATGAGCAGTGCAGCCGCCAGCACGAAGGCTGATTTCGTAATGATAGTCTTCATATTTTTTGCAATAATGATTTGATAATCTTGAATATCAAGGCAAAAGTAACAATAAAAGCCGAAAAATCACCATATTTGCACAAGTTTTAACAAAATATGGACAAAAGCAAACAAAACCAATAGTCATCATGGAATAAATCCTCCCAAAGGTGTGATTTTTTCAAAATTTATGTTTACCTTTGCCACAGTATTGATTATTTGGCAAAACTGATATAGACAATGAAAAAATATCTGTTGACGATTATTCTTGCACTGTGTGTGTGTTCTCTCCCGCTCATGGCTATTGTAAGCGGAAGGTCGCTGACTAATACGCTGAAAGACCTCTGTACGGAGTTGCAGACTACCTACCAACAGCGTTCAAATACGCAGCAGCGTTTCAACGACGATTATGAGCGCCAACACCAACGGATGATTGACGTTGTCACCGCGACGAACGAACTATCCATCCTGCTTTACACGCAGGAACAGGAGATGACGTTCGACCTGGCCTACGCCCTGAAAAAGGTTGCATCCGACTACAAGGCCTTCAATAAAAACCGAAGACCATATGATCACATTGTCAACAATCTGAACTACGAAATTGACCGCAATGCCCGATTAATTGAGGCCTTGCGCCGACTGCCACCGATGAAGAAGGAGATAGAGGTAGAAATCGTTCCTGACAGTCTGATGTACCACAACGACTCTTTGAACATTCACTTGCAGGACTCGCTCTCCTCGCTGGAAAAGGAGGTTATCAAGATAGCCTATAAGGATTCACTGTCGGCACCCTTTGTCTTGGACTCTCTAGGCGAGACACTGCGTGACTCCTGCATATTCTTTGTATCGGAAATCTTGAAGATGAATGCTGACAACAGGGCCACCGTGATTGCCGACAGCATGCACTACCAGGAGGCATACCTGCGCTTGAAGGAGACCTATGACTATGCCTGTACGCGTTATCAAGAGCTGGAACGCTATATCTTTTTGGATGGACAGACACCATTCTTGGACATTTTGGCAAATCCTGGCTATTATTGGAATAAGACCAAAGTGGACTTGCGTGAACAATATAGCTTGTCTGAATTACAAAAAGGACTTGATGAAAGCGATCATGATAAAAATCTTTCTGAAGAAGAGAAAGACACCAAGTTTTACATGCATCTCTCCAGCAAGGCAGAAAACACCTTGTTGGTGTTTGCCTGTGTCATACAAGTAGTGGTACTGGTTTTCTTCTGGCTCCTGACTTTCCTGATTCTTTGGCTACTTTACCGCTATACCAGACTTAAGAACTATATTCCCAGGACAAAACTGTCTATCATCTCAATACTGATGGGTACCATTCTCTATTTCCTGGTGTTTGGTTTCTCTTTATATGGCGATGAATATATCAATTTGGGCGTGGCGCATGTCAACACCTTCCTGTGGTTGCTCATTGCCATTACAGCATCGCTACTGCTACGCGTTAAGCCCGACCAGTTCCGACAAGGGTTCCAACTCTATTCCGCTACTTTCTTAGTGGTGCTGATTATCATTTCCTGTCGCATAACTTTCATGCCCGACAAACTGATGGTGCTTCTGTTTCCACCCATTCTGTTGTTGGTTGTAATATGGCAGTTATGCTGCTGCATCTGGATCAGCGGCATGGCCACATCCATTGACCGTACACTGGGCTGGGTGGCATTAGCTGTCTATTTGGTTGCCTTTACGTTTTCTTTCTTCGGCTACACCTTTGTGGCTTTGCTCATTCTAGTGTGGTGGTATTTCCTGTTGGCTGCCTGGTTGACAGTGGTCTGTATCCTGGACTTGATGAACCGATACAAAATACGCTGGTTGGACAAGCGGGTTGACAATTTGCGTAATCGCATTACCTACGTGTCGGGTGAAGACCGCGAGTCGTTGCTGCTTGGTGCCACCTGGTTCTACGATTTAATTCGTCAAGTGATTATTCCCACCTGTGTGCTACTCTCCTTGCCCATGTGTGTGCGCCTGTCGTTAAGCATCTTCGACTTTGACAGTCTGTATGTATATCTTTATGAGGAGCCTTTTATCCATCTAACCGATGCGAAAAATGTTGTGACATTAAAAGTGTCTGTCAGGAGTATCGTCTTTCTGTTGTCACTCTTCTTTTTCTTGCGTTACATGAGTCGGGCTATACACGCCACCTGGCAATACGCCCGTTATTTCGCATTCATGCACAAATATAACCGCACCTCTATCCGGCCCAATGAAATCAACCTCTCGTTGGGCAACAGCATCATCAGCGTACTTATTTGGATGTTATTCGCAGCCGTGGTTATATCCGTATGGCAGATTCCGACAGGTTCATTGGGCCTGATAGCAGGAGGTCTGTCGGCAGGTATCGGTCTTGCACTGAAGGACGTCCTCAACAACTTTATTTATGGCATCCAGCTCATGGGCGGTCGCCTGAGGGTTGGCGACTGGATTGAGTGTGAGGGCATACGTGGCAAGGTGACCGCCATCAACTACCAATGCGTGCAGGCAGAGACTATCGAAGGGACGGAAATGTCGTTCCTCAACTCGTCGCTCTTTGGCAAAAACTTCAACAACCTTACCCGCAATCACTCTTATGAGC
>JAEEGK010011960.1_pt1 | contig 19771 bp, 20 predicted proteins | sample 8958771 | NCBI WGS metagenome assembly JAEEGK01 (sample SAMN16246547, study PRJNA631951) | gut metagenome | biome: gut microbiome; feature: rumen; material: SC-attached | host: Bos | place: Iran: Karaj | collected 2018-10
ATGTCATTCTTGGCCTTGTTATTGCCGTAGCCGGTGGCACGCTGATTGAGAAGCTGCGCCTTGAAGATCAGGTGCAGGATTTCATCCGCAACGGAAAAGCTATAGATCTTCCGCAGGAAGATCTGCATTTTAGGGATCGTTTGAAATATGCCTGGGAACAGGTGGTTTCAACAGCCAAAAAAGTATTCCCCTATGTATTGATCGGCGTGGGTATCGGCGCAGTCATTCATAACTGGATACCCGAAGAATGGGTCATTAAGGCACTCGGCGGTAACAATCCCTTCGGCGTAATTATCGCAGCAATCTGCGGTATTCCGATGTACGCTGACATTTTCGGCACAATCCCGATTGCTGAAGCATTGCTTTCCAAAGGGGCATTGCTCGGCGTTGTCCTCGCCTTTATGATGGGTGTTACCACTCTGTCCCTGCCGTCAATGATTATGCTGAAAAAAGCGGTCAAAACGAAACTACTCACCATTTTTGTGTCGAGCTGTACTGTTGGAATTATCCTTGTCGGGTATTTCTTTAATGCAATTCAGGGATTGCTGGTATAGGAGATAAGTATGATGGAAAACAAAAAAGGGATTGGTGTATTTCAGAGATATCTCACCATATGGGTGATTCTCTGCATGATTATTGGTGTTTTACTCGGAAAGCTTATGCCGCAAATTCCGGATTTCCTCGGACAACTTGAATACGCAAATGTGTCAATTCCGATGGCAGTTCTGATTTGGCTGATGATCTACCCTATGATGATGAAAGTGGATTTTCAAAGCATTCGCAATGTTGGCAAAAATCCCAAAGGACTTTTCGTCACATGGGTAACCAATTGGGTAATCAAGCCATTTACTATGTACGGAGTTGCCAGCTTATTCTTTTTCGTGATCTTCAAGACACTGATCTCGCCGGAACTTGCAACGGAATACCTGGCAGGAGCGGTTCTTCTTGGCGCAGCGCCATGCACGGCAATGGTGTTCGTATGGAGTACGCTTACTAACGGCGATCCCGCCTATACAGTTGTGCAGGTGGCAACGAATGACCTTATCATACTTGTGGCGTTTGTCCCCATCGTCAAATATCTACTGGGTGTATCCAATATTACTGTACCTTGGGATACGTTGATTCTATCAGTGGTTTTATTTGTTGTGATACCACTTGCGGCAGGGCTAATAACAAGAAAAGTTGTTGTTAAAAACCTTGGAAAGGAATACTTTGACAATACCTTCGTCAAGAAATTCAATGTGGTCACGACGATAGGACTGTTGCTGACACTTGTAATGATTTTTTCCATTCAGGGCGGAGTTATTCTTGAAAACCCGCTTCACATCGTATTAATTGCTGCGCCTCTGATAATACAGACATTCCTGATCTTTGCCATTGCATATATTGCGTGTCGAATCTGGAAACTACCGTATAAAATAGCAGCACCGGCAGGAATGATAGGCGCTTCCAATTTCTTTGAACTTGCCGTGGCTGTGGCAATCGCTTTATTTGGAGCATCATCTCCAGCGGCGCTGGCAACAACGGTTGGTGTACTGACAGAGGTGCCCGTTATGCTTTGCCTTGTAAGAATAGCCAATAAAACGCAGGGATGGTTTCCTGCGGGATAATAAAAAAGGAGGATTATATCATGTCACTGTTCGGAAAGAAGAAAGAAGAACTCAAACAGCCGACCTGCTGCTGCGAAGGCAATTCCGGCAATGAACCCGCAGAAGGTAAATCGGTTAGTGAGTGCTGCGGGAAACCGGTTGAGGGCATTTGTTGCATTAAGGTGCTTGGCGCCGGGTGTAAATCCTGCCACCAGCTTTATGAGAATGTCAAAAAAGCTGTTTCCAATCTCGGGATCAACGTAGAGGTCGAGTATATCACCGACATGGAAAAGGTCATGTCCTATGGTGCTATGAGTATGCCCGCCCTCGTCGTAAATGAAAAGGTTGTATCAGTTGGCAGAGTCCTGAAAGAAACGGAGATTGAAGCTTTCCTCAAATAACTCCTTAGACCGGTAAAGCCAAATCGAAATATCAAACAAGCGGAGAGGCGTGACATACGTCTCTCCGCTTGACCTTCGCTCGTCCATATCGAGCACGCTGCCTTTCGGCGGGCCCATGGAAGCAAAGGGATTTGCCTGGGGCAGCACGCCCCGTCAGGCACCACTTGAGAATGCCTTTGCATATATATATCACATTCTGCTGGGAAAGTGAATACTATCTGGAAAAATTATTCTTCGAAATCCGGGTACAGATCGAGCGAATCGTATTCTTCGTCGGTGATGCCGTCCAGCTTTCTCAGGACACTTGCGGTCAAATCGGCGAGCTCCACTTCATCGTCTTCGAGATACTTCCGAATGTCTTCGATCTCATCCATTGTGCTTTTCCGGTCGCCGGTGTTGTAGATCGAAATCAGGCTGAGTTCATCCTTGGTGAAATCCATCGTCAAATCTCCATTTCCGCGCTCTTATGCGCTGTCGTTTTCGGGATTCTCTCCGCAACGGGCTGTCGGAGTTTTTCAAGAATCGAGGGCTTCTTGTCCGGCTCCTGCTGCTTTGAGCCGTTGTTGATGATCCCGTCGATCATGCCGTAGTCGTCTTCCATAGCCATTTCCGCGTTTTTCAGATAATCCCCGCGTTTGAAATCATCGAGCTGCTTAAAGCCGAAGCTGTCGCAGTAATGATAGGTTACTTCGGGGCCGCGTTTGATGGCAACGATGTCGCTGACTGACAGGCTGTGCCCGCAGAAATCCGCGGGATTGCGAAGGTTGAACTGCTCAAAAGCCTGTTCCAAGACTTCGCCTTTGGAGCCGCCGTCGTACAGCGGCTGGGTGTAGATCGCGCTGTAATGATCTGCCGAAGGAGCGTTTTTCAGCTCATCGAAAGAGGCAAAGCGAATCTCCACGGGAGCCGTGTTATTGAGCTGATAGATCAGAATGCCATCTTCCGGGTTTTCCTGAAATCGCTTCTCAATATCACGGGGCGGGATGTCAGCTTTGATCGCGTCCCAATCCTCGCGGGCGATTCCGAACAGGCCGTCATGCTGGATGATCTCTTTGGTGTCCAGCGCCATAGCCTCGGTGCTGTCGCCGAAAAGCAGATAAACGGTTACGTCACGCTCCATCAGCTCCAAAGCGCGGTCTTTGGAAAGCGGGAGCATACTCTCGTCAGTGTACCCGAAGTGCTGCATAGCCGCAACACTGACCAACGGATCGGGCATAGGATAGTCCGTCTCAGCGGTATCCAGCCGGATTTCAGGCTCACCGACAGGCTCCGCAACAGCGGCTGTGGGAGAGACGCTGCCGTCCTTCTCAGCGGTCTGTTCATCAATTCCGCGTTCCTTCATAATCGCGGCATAGTTGCGGTCGATGTCGGTAATCAGCTCGGAAGAAGCCTTGTTGATGGTTTCAAGGGACGCTTTGAGCTCTTTCAGCTCCTTGTCTTTGCTCCAGCTTGCGATATAGCCGAAGCTGTTCTCGCCGGTGGCAATACCGTAATATGCGCATACGGCAAAGGAAACGCTCTCGGCTTCGACTTCCTCTGTGTTGCGGGATTTCCTTGCTTTTTCGGGATATGCGTCCTCGTAGAACTGGCGAAGGGTCATGGAGCCGCCGCGGAAACCCATATCGTCGTACACGTCGAGCCGTCCGCTCTCCGGCAGTTCAATGGGTTGAGCCGTGATAACGCTTCCGGCGTGGTTTACAACGACCCGTTCCTCCAGATACCGGAGCTCTCCCGGATCGTCATCCGAGCCGCGCAGATCGTAGCAGTACAGTCCTTCCGGCAGCTTGTCACGGTCAACGCGCCCGTTGGTAAAAAGGGCGTCCACGCCGCAGATCTCCATATCGTCGTAATCGTCTCTGGATTCCAGCAGCTCGTTCTTCTTATAGTCATGGAGCTTGGAGTGAGCGATTTCGTGAAGCGTTGCGGAAACGGTCTGAATCTCGCTCATTCCTTCACGGACATGGATGCTCTTGTGTTCCGTGTCGTAGAAGCCGTCCATGTTTCCCGCCATCGGCTCAATGGTGATCGGAACCGGCGCGGAGCGTTTCAGCGCCTCCATGAAAACGTCATAGTTCTGGACATTCCCGTGGAGATCAGAGGCGAGCTGAGGGAGAGGCTTGCCCTCGGTCTGCGAAACATCGAAAACGGTGACGGGCTTGAACATGGGGATACTGATTTCCTTTTCCTCGATGATGACTTTCCCGTCAGGGTCAAGGATTGGAAGTTTGGTGTCCGGGTCGAGCTTTTCCTGTTCGACTTTCTTTTTGAAGGGCGTCGGGGCGATTATCTTGATCCCTCGCTGGCCTTTCATGACGTTCCGCTCGAACTGATCGCGCCACTTGTTGAAGCCGGCGACGTGGGTAGCGTTCGGCATCTGCATATAGATCAGCATCTGGTTGTTGACGCTGTAATGGTGGAAGCGGCTCATAGTCGTCAGGTACTGCTTGTATTTGTCGCTCTCAAACAGTTCCTTGATTCCTTTCTCGATAGAATCGGTAATCTCTTTGAGCCGCTCCTTATTCGTCTGCTTTTTGGGTTCAGTATTGTCCTGAACAGGCATAGGATAACCTCCTTCATCAGTTTTTCTGGATTACCCGTTTGAACTTCAAGGCGCTGGCCTCGATATACTCGTCAATCAGCCTGTTCTGCGCTTTTGTTTCAGCGTATGCCGTGACGGTGATTGTCTTCGTGCCCCAATCCCGCGTATAACTGTCCGCGGCGACATTCGTGATGTGATTGTGGGCCAAGAAATCCCGGAAATCCTGCATCGCGGCTTTATCATCCGACATGACCACGTTCACAAAGAGACGATCCTTTGAGAGCCTGTTTCCGATGGATACTGCGAGGCAGCAGCCGATTCCTCCAGCTGCTGAAACAACCACCACAGCCAATAAACTGTCAGCGGAGAGCACGTTTTTTATGAGCATGAAATAGATGAAGTCCGAAACAGCTACCGTCAGTCCGGCAAGCAGACTGCGGTTACGCTGAATCAGGATCGTTTTCGTGGTTGAAAGGGTGTTGTCGAACACCTTCGCGCAGAACAAGGCAACGTAGTAAAGAAAGAATGTCATGTGTCCTCCCTAAAAGTAGGCTCCCGTACAGGTAAGAAACCCATACGGGAGCCAAATCGTTATTCCGCGCTGTCCCTGCGTTCCTCTTCACGGGAGCATCGTCCGCTGACAACACAGAGACACATTACGGTCACGCCGAGTGCGCCGCCCGCCATGCAGCCGAGGATGAAGCTGAGCATCACTTAGCCTCCTTATCAAATTCGAGCTTGTAAACGCTGCGGGTTCCGTCATCTTCCAGACGGATAAAGGCGTCGTAGCTCTTGCCGGTCTTTTCGGAATAGATGCCGCTGACATAGGTTTTTCCGTCCTTCAGGAGCGCGGAAGCCATCTTCCGGGTCAGGTTGATCTTCTTCGCGGAAAGAAATTTGTTGTCCCGCCAGAGACCGAAACGGCAGTCGTTCTTTTCACAGAAATAGCCCTTCTTGCTTACGGTCACGGGACTTCCGCAACGGGGGCACTTGCCGATTTCCTCGCGTCCCGAGGGGAAAAGAACCTCGGAGCCCTTCACCGGTTCGTAGTTCTTCACGAGGTCTTCGACCAGGGCGGTGATGTCTCTGATGAAATCGTCGGCTTCGGCCTCGCCGTGTTCTATCTGCTTCAGCCGGTTTTCCCACTCGGCGGTGAGAAGCGGAGACTGGAGCTGTTCGGGAAGAACGGTAATCAGAGACCGGCCCACCTGCGTGGGGATCAGGTTCACGGTCTTCTTGCTTTTCTGCCGCTCCACAAAGCCGGTTTCCACGAGCTTTTCGAGGATCGCGGCGCGGGTAGCCGGGGTGCCGAGACCTTTTCGCTCAGCGTCTTCGGGCATCTCCTTCACGCCCGCGGTCTCCATTGCAGAAAGCAGCGTGTCCTCAGTGTAATGCTTGGGCGGCGTGGTCTTTCCTTCCTTGATCTCCGTGCTTTCGGGAACGATCATGTCCCATTCCTTGAGAACAGGCAGCTCCTTGTCCTCCTGCTCCTTCTTCACGAAAGCCTTCCAGCCGGGGTTGATGACGCGCTTCCCCTTGGCGGTCAAGGTGGCTCCTTTCGCTTCCAGAGTGACTTCGGTTTCCTCATACCTGTGCTGCTCGCATACGGACATGAGCACCTGGCGGGCAATCAGCCGAAGGATTTCGCGTTCCCCGGCAGGCAGGGATTCCTGGTCTGCGGTTCCGGCCACGAGGGTGGGAATGATCGCGTGGTGATCGGACACCTTTTTGCTGTCACAGATCTGTCCGGGGAGAACCACTTTCGGAGGATTCAGGTCACAGATACCGGCGGAGCACAGGACGAGAGCTTTCACGCCGTCTTCCATATCGTCGGTGAGGAAGCGGGAGTCCGTGCGCGGATAGGTCACGAGCTTTTTCTCGTAAAGGGACTGGAGATAGTCGAGCGTTTGCTGCGCGGTATAGCCGAGCTGACGGTTGGCGTCCCGCTGGAGAGTGGTCAGATCATAGAGCGCCGGGGCTTTCTCGGATTTTTCTTTGCAGGAGACAGACTTCACGACCATAGACTGCCCGCTGACTTCTTCCCGGACATTTTCGGCATCAGACTTATCCTTGAATCTCTCCGTCGCCGCGCTGAAAGAGCCGAATGATGCGTTGACCGTATAAAATGGCTCCGGAATAAAAGAGTCGATTTCCGCTTCCCGCTGAACAATCAGCGCGAGCGTGGGAGACACGACGCGCCCCACGTTCAGAGTTCGGTGATACAGCACGCTGAACAGCCTCGTACCGTTGATGCCAACAAGCCAGTCGGCCTTGCTGCGGCAGAGCGCGGAGGTAAAGAGATTGTCATACTCCTTGCCGTCACGGAGATTGTCAAAGCCCTCCTGAATCGCCGCGTCTTCCATAGAAGAAATCCAGAGGCGCTTCATCGGCTTTTTGCAGCCGGAAAGGTTGTAGACGGTGCGGAAGATTGCCTCACCTTCGCGTCCTGCGTCGCAGGCGTTGATGACCTCGGACACGTCGCTGCGGGACATGAGGGATTTCAAGAGATTGAACTGTTGGGCCTTATCCCGGCTGACGGCATACTCCCACGGATCAGGCACGATGGGAAGATCGGCATAGTTCCACTTCTCGTATTTGGCGTTGTAAACATCGGCAGACGCAAACTCTGCCAGATGGCCGAAGCACCAGGATACGAGCCAGCCGTTTCCTTCCACATAGCCGTTTTCACGCTTCCCAGCACCGAGAACGGCAGCGATGGACTTTGCCACGGAGGGCTTCTCAGCAATTACGAGCTTATACATTCTGTTCAGTCTCCTTTGCTTTCATCATTTTCATCGTCGGTTTCTTCTTCGATTTCATACTCGTCTTCATCGTCTCCGAAATCGTAATCGTCGAGATCGGAGCCGCCCTTGTTATCCGGCTGCTTCTTGCGGAACTTGAACCACCAGAGAGCGCCGCCGCCGGCGAGAGCCAGGATCAGAACAATGATGAGCAGACTCCCGGAAGACTTCTTCTCCGAGGTCTCCGCGAGTTTCTCCGTCTCTTTATCGGCGGGTTTTTCCTCCTTGTCCTTGTCGGTTGCCGGTTTTTCCGCTTCTTTACCCATGCACTCGCTCATATTGGTCTTGCAGACAGGGCAATTCGTGTTGACTGCGCCGGGTTCACAATGATCTTTGCAGGTGCAGGTGGGGGCGGTTTCCTGCTTGCCGTCGTCCATCAAGGCGAGAAGATCCGCCTCGTCCACCATGTTCAGGAAGTAGACGTTTTCCGTTTCGCCGGAACGGTCAATGATAATATAGAAATAGTTGCCGTTCTTGGTTTCCACGGTGATAAACTGCTTGTCTTTCAGCACTTTCTTGTCCTGTACGACGTAGCTTTCATCCTGAAGGATGTCGTCAACGAGGGTCATATTGCCGGTTGGGGTCAGCGGAGTGCCGCCTATCATGGAAAGGAAACCGGAAAGAAAATCGTCGATCTCTTCAGCGTTTACATCCCAGGTGATTCCCGGCTCGCCGCCTTCGCCGGAAGGATCAGGCACGGTCTCGGTGGAAATGCTGATTTCGTCGATAGGGCTGGGAGTGGGGGTCACACCGTTCTCATTGGACTGGTAACTGGTTCCGTCGCTTGCATACGCGGAAACAGAAAACGCCATGAAGCAGCACAGAACGGCAAGCATCATGGCGAAAAACCGTGTTTTATTCTTCTTCAAGGGTTCTTTCCTCCGTTTCTTTGAAATCGTCGGGGATCGGAGCCGTGGGGTTCTTTTCCAGAAGCCCCATCAGCTCCGCAAGCTGGTCGAGCGACAGACCGTTTTCTCTGACGATTCCGATAATATCGGTGTTTTCTAACCTGAGAATCTGATCGTCCAGAGCTTTGAGCCGTGCGGTCAGAGACTCGATCCTGTGAGCGATTTTGTCCCGCTCAGCTTTCAGTTTTTCGATGCGCGGATTCATTTCTTCCTCCTTCATCAAGGATTGGGCAAACGCCCGTAAGACAGGAAATGCGCCTGCCAGTAGCTGTTGTTTAGATTGGCGTACTGGATAGGATCGCCGCAGTGGATCATCATATTGTTGCCGACATAGATACCAACATGAGAAGCCCCCGTCGTATCGTATGTCCCTTGGAAGAAGACAAGATCGCCGGGTCTCACGTTGGCGGCTGATACAGCGGTGCAGATGCCCCGCAGCCCGTCAGCTCCGAGGCGTCCGAAGTTCCAGCCGACGCCGCAGTTGTTGCAGACCCAGGAAACGAAACCGGAACAGTCGAAAGACGTTGCCGGACTGGAACCGCCCCAGACATACGGATAGCCGAGATACTTTTCCGCTTCCGCGATCATCTTGGCAAACTGTTCGTCTTCCAATGCTTCGGGGGGAATCTCATATTTTTCGTAGTCCGTACCGAAATATCTTCCGACATAGCCGGAGCCGGGGAAAAGATCAGGCCGGTTGCCGAGCGTGGCCATATACATTGCGTACATGGAAAGCTGATCTTGCGACATGATATACACCGGAACATGAGAGAGGTTGAAGTTTTCCAGAGTGACGGTGCAAATGAAGTAGTCGTAAGGAACTTCTTCCTCATACTCATAAGGAACCGGGACATACTGGCCGCTGTCAGGGTCATATACCCAATCGACGCCGGAGACCGTTTCTGTTCTGTACCGCGTTTCCTTGGTGACGGTTTCCGTCAGGATATACTGCTTCTCAAACAACAGGGCGAGCGTACCGCCGACTTCATCAATCGTCCATTCGCCGCCTTGAAGGGCTGTGATCGCGGAGATCAGGACGTAGGGATCGTGTTCTATATCGTCCAGATCGAAGTGGTACTCGTCGTAATCGTGGGTGCTTTCGTAGGTGTCCAGATACTCCTGAAGCTCGGCTTCCATACCGCAGTAAGCGGCTTCCGCGGCCAGCATATCGCTGTCTTCGAGCGGATAAGTCGTGGAATTGATGGTCGAGCTCATGCTCTGGAACATGACGGAGCAGGAAGAAACGATGGTGGAAATCACGAGGATCAGGGCGAGGATGCCGCCGACGATCAGGAAAGCCTTCTTGTGCTTGGCGATGAACTCGCCGACCTTTTTCGTTTCTTCCGCAGACTTCTTCGCCGCTTTCGCCGTCGTTTCGGACGCTTTGACCGTTTTCTCCGCTCCGCTTCCGGCTTTCGCGGCAGCGTACTCCTTCTTGATCGCGCGTTTCTGCTGCCATTTGGAATGTGGATTGGAGGAATATCCCGCCGTTTCAGCCTGTTCCTTTTCGAGAGCCCTCACATTGGCCTTATCTGCCGCTGCCTCGGCCCGATTCGCTTCACGGTAGGGTCTTCCTTCATGGGAGCGGTGTGCGGTTTCGACCGTGCGGTATCCTCCTTCGGCGGTTTCCGACAAGGTGTTCGCCGCATCCGTGCCGGAGTTGTCGTCATTGTTATCCCGGATATTCCGGTGCACGGTTGCCCGGAGCGTATCCACCGGAGCATCTTTGGCAACGTGGGACAGCTTTGACGGCGGTTTCTTTTCCTCAAAGGTCAAGCGCGTTGTGACCTTTCCATCAGGAGTCACAACGCGCTCTTTTACTGCTTTTTTCGGGATTTTGGCCTCGGCTTTTTCGAGCCTGTCAACAGCTTTCTCTGCTTTCTCCGCTGCTTTTCGGATTACGGGATTCGACAGCTCCTCCTCCGAGAACTGCAACCGCGGAGCCCGTTTTGCCATAGATCATCACCTCGGTTCTTCGGGTTTGGTGGGATCATCGGCAAAAACTGCCTGTTCGGTGATTGCTTCACCTTCCTCGCTTTCTCCGGGCACCCACGCGAGAATCTTCTCACGCCGTTTCAGGAAATGAGCTTTCCCGTCGGGAGTGACGAGGGTGTACTCGCTCTTGGTGCCGTCAGGGAGATAGAAATCCTTGGTCTGGAACAGTGGGTTGTTCCTTTCGCTGGCTCTGGCGAACAGCCTGTCCTTTCGGTGATGATCCCGGAACAGGTAGCCTTTTTCCAGAAGATAGCCGACGAACTTCTTCTGTGGGATGCAGAGTTCTTTGGCAGTATAGCGGATATTGGTCAGGCTGTCGATCCCCACGAAGGAATCATAGTAGGTGGCCTTCGGAGTAAGCAGCGCGTTTTTGGCCTTTTCTTTTTCCAACGCATCTCGATCCGCTTTTGCCTTCGCGTTTTCATCGCGGAGCCGCTGAAAATACTCTGGAATCAGTTCAGGGTGCTCATTCATCTGGTCGAGGACTTTATCAGAGACGTATGCGCCGTGCTTGCGGATAGAAGGAATGACCTCATGGGTGATCCAACGCTTGAATGCTTTGGCTTCGGGTTTACGGCTGGTCAGAATCAAGGAGTACAAGCCGGATTCGCTGATATAGTTCAAAAACTGGGCTCCTCCAAGCTGTCCAAAGTGACCCTTACTATTAGTAAGGGTCACTTTTTCATCATCATCCAGCCTACTAATCGCTCGCGTCGGGTTACCCAACTCCAATGCCCGACAAACATCCGATGCAACAAACCAAGGTTCGCCATCTATCAGGGTACTCCGCTGCTGACCAAATCGCGGGTCTTCAAAGATCAAAAGGTTTTCGTTTTCCATCAATTCATCCTTTCTCTTCACCATCCGTCTGTTCCTGCGGCTTGGTGGTCATGATCCGATAAAGCTCTGTGTCCTTGGGGAACCGGTCAACGAACGGCAGAATGATGCTGCCGTAGAAAAGCAGACCTTCACCTTCGGACGAGTGGGTAACATAGGAAAGCTGATGCGGGGAGATATTGAGCTGCTTTGCGAGAATCTGTCTGTCGCCGGATGCTTGGTTGAGCATATACACATAGTCGGAGTTCTCAAAGATGTTCTCGACCTCGCGGGAGGAAAGAAGATCTTTGACATTCTGCGTGATTCCGGTCGGGATGCCGCCCCATTTCCTGAAACGCTTCCAGATCTCCACGGTGTAGGCGGCAGTCTGCTCTTCCTTTAAGAGCAAGTGCATTTCGTCGATATAGTACCTGGTGGACTTGTGGGCTTCCCGGTTCACAGTGACACGGTTCCAAACCTGGTCTTGGACGATCAACATGCCAATTTTCTTTAATTGCTTCCCCAACTCCTTAATGTCGTAGCTGACCACGCGGCTGCGGATGTCCACATTCGTGCGATGATTGAAGACGTTCAGAGAGCCGGTGACGTAGATTTCCAGCGCGGTTGCGATATACTGCGCTTCCTTCTCGTCCTGCTTCCGGAGCTCATTGTAGAGGTCTTCAAGGATCGGCATGTTTTCAGGCCGGGGATCGTTCAGATATTTGCGGTACACCAGCCGGACGCAGCGGTCGATGATGGTTTTCTCGACGGGCTGCAAACCGTCTTTGCCGCCGACGACAAGCTCACAAAGGCTCAGAATGAAGTCTGATTTCAGGGAAAGCGGGTTTTCGTCGTCGGAATAGTTCAGGTTCAGATCCATCGGATTGATGAAGTCCGAGGACGTGGGAGAAATGCGGATGACCTGACCTTCCAGCCGTTCCACAAGGGGGCCATACTCAGCTTCGGGGTCACAGATAATAATGTCGTCGTCCGTGACGAGGAACACGTTTGCGATCTCGCGCTTCGCCGAAAACGACTTGCCGCTGCCCGGAGTACCGAGGATCAGCCCGTTCGGGTTTTTCAGGAGCTTGCGGTCAACCATGATGAGGTTGTTGGAAAGTGCATTCAGACCGCAATACAGAGCCTCTTTGCTCTCCTGAAAAAGCTCCTGGGTCGTAAACGGGACGAAAATAGCGACGCTTGAAGTGGTCAAGCCCCGCTGAATCTCGATCTGGTTGTACGCGAGCGGCAGGCTGCTCATGAGCCCTTCTTCCTGCCGGAAGTCCAGCTTGGTCAGAGCGCAGTTGTATTTCTGTGCGATGCCGGACGCCTGAAACACCTGATTGTCAAGCTGCTGCTTGCTGTCAGCGATATTCAGGAGCGTGAAGGTCAGAAGGAACATGCGCTCGTTCCGGGACTGCAAATCCTGAAGGAGCTTCTTTGCCTCGCTGCCGTAGGTCGCAAGATCGCTGGGGATAATGTCCATGTCGTAGCCAGAACGGACGGCTTTTTTCTGTTCCTCGATGGTCATCTTCTGAATGTCCGTGATCTTGCGCTTGATGGTCTTGATCGCCTTGACCTGATCGACGGACTGGACGTGGAGGCTCACGACGATGGAACTTTCCATATCCAGAAAGTCAGCCAGAAGCCTGTCGTTCAGCTCCGGGGCAAGAATCTGGAGGAACGATACCGTCCCGATCCTGTTCCCGATACCGAAGTTGCTGCCGGTCTTGAACTCAAAGCTGGACGGAGCAATGAAGTCCTTGACGGACAGGCCGGACGGTGCAAGCCAGTCCCAGGAAAAACGAAACGGCTCTTTTTCATCAAGATGGAAGATGCCGTGCATGACCCGCAGCCGTTCCAGGCCGTTCAGCGGCTGCGCAGAAACACCGAGGCGCTTGAAGTTGTTGAGAATATCCGTTTCGATGCGATCCAGCCGGGGCTTGGCGGTTCTGAGCGTTTCGGATTCGATGCCGAAGGTCAGATACTTCGTCTTGACCAACCCGTTGTTGCCGCGGGCAAGCTGATTCTGAAGCATTTCCGTATATTCGCGGCGGATGCTGTCGAAGTTGTCGCCCTGAAGCGGGATGCTGATGCTGTTTGACCAGTTATCCTTGGTAGCGGATTTGTTGACGAAGGAGAGCTGGAACCTGACGGAGCTGTCGAAATAGTTGAGGAAGTCGCACCAGCCGTCGAAGATCGCGGTCTTGTCCTCGTTCTGCGAGAGCTGATAGTTGATGTCCTGATACTGAATGGTTTTCGTGAAATAGGTGTCCGTAACACGGCAGATCCCATCAGGATACATGCGCTGGAACGGGATACTGTCCTGTGCGGAAAGCTGTCTTTTGTCTTGTCTCTTGGCTTTGGCGATTGCTGCTTCAATCTGCCTTTTCTCGGCTCTTGTGAGCTTCCTTGCCTGAGACAATGGCGAATACCTCCTTGTCGAGAGAATCCTGCCGTTCGAGGACGGCGTAGAAGTTGTTTGTCTGGAACGGTCTCTGTTTGGGCCTTATGAAAAGCACCTGAACGATGTTACGGATGATCTTTTCAAGAGGCTGACCGTTCTTCTCATACATGCCGAGCAGAAAAGCCGGAAGCATGACGATCATCATGCAGATCGCGGCCCCGCTGACGGCAATTTGGGTTTTCAAAAGAAAAAACAGCGGGACGCCGATCAACGCCCCGCTTCCGAAACAAATGAGCTGCCGCTTCGTGAGATTGAAAAGAACCTTTGTCTTGACGGCATTCAAGTCTTTCGGGACGGGTACATAGGCCATTCTTCGTACCTCCTCCGGTTAATGTGCGTTGAACACACTCTTGGCCAGCGAGCCGGTCTTAAAGAGCGTGAAGCAGAGCAGGACGGTATAGCCCATGCACGACCAGATCGCGGTGGAAATGTTGGTGTCGATTATCATGTTCTGAACGAGTACGGCGTAGATAGCCACACAGACGATGATTAAGAAGCCCTGGAAACCGAGCGCGAACAGGCTTCGAAGATAGTTTGTACCCATTTGCCCCCATTCACGGTTTGCCATCGTAGCCATCGGGATAGGTGCGACGGACGTGACAAGGTAAATCTCGATCATTCGACCGTATGCGATGAGGAAGATGCAGATAGACAGGAACCACATGGAGATTCCGACGATGAAGGACTGGAGCCAAAGGCCAAGAAGTTCTCCGATGCCCATTTCCATAAGGCGTGCTTCAAGATCAGCAAAGTGAGAGGCAATGTCGATGTTGACATTCCCAATAACAACGCCGGAAGCGTTGCTGATGACTCCTTGCGCCACATCGAAGACGCCCATGACGATGTTCCAGGTGTTCGTCACGATGAGGACGGCACAGGCGGTCTTGAATATCCACTTGAAGAACATCCAGGTGTCCACATCGTGCATGTTGTTCCGGTCAGTGATGAGCTGGATCAGCTCGAGCGTCATAACGAAGGCGAGGATCACGCCGGCAATCGGAAGGATCACATTGTCGGATAGAGACCGGATCATGTTGTAAATGCCGCCGTTCCAGCCCTGCGGCGTAGCGCCGACCTGGCCGGAAATATCGGCGACTTTGGCGTTGACGTTATCAAAGAGGCCGGATAGATTATCCATAATCCCGCCGACCAGTATCTCTTTGAGCCACTCGGTAAATTTCTCCCATATCAAATCCAAGCGGGCAGACCTCCTTTCGGGGAGTGCCCCTTATGAGGGCACTCCCAAGAGTTGAGGATCGGTGAGGGATTAACCGAACAGGCCGGAGAGCAGGGGCACGAGGACGAGGCCGATCAGGGCGACACCGCCGCCGGCCATGAGCTGCTTCATGCCCTGGGACTTAGCACCGGGGTTGTCGTTGCCGTAGCCTTCGAGCAGGTTGATCGCGCCCCAGATTGCGAGGCCGGCACCGAGGGCGATCACGAGGGTTTGGAGAACATCGACAGCAGAGTTAAAGAAATCCATAACATAGTTGCCGGAATCAATTTGAAGATAGTGAAGTGATAACCTCTGACATGCAAAAGCCGGAACGATGCCGCGTTGAGCGGAATGATTCCGGCGTCTCCTTTCAAATATTGAATTGTCGAACCGGCATTGCAGAGAAGAGCCGGTGTCTTGTGTTTTTCGGGGGGATTTATATAAACAGCAGCGCCGGTTAAGACGCCGCTGGGGTTTGTTCACTGACATCTACTTCGTAGGTGTCGTAAACTTCATCCTCTTTCGGGGTGAGCTTGGTGGAAAGGAACTTCTCTATACTGAATTCGTTCCGCTTATCAAAGTCAGAAAGGTACTTGTAGTTCGGGTGCTGGGTTATATCGTACTTCTTCGAGAGGAAGGGGCGCACACCGCGGATCTGGAGGATGCACTTTCCTCCGTCCAGTACCCCCAGCTCGTCAATGCTCATGAGGTCTTTGCCGAGCTTCTGATAGTTCAGACTGTGAGAGACCTCGCGGCCCCGGCTTTCGCCGGTATTGAACGTGTCGATTGTTTCCTTTCCAAGCGACTGATTCAGCTCTTTCAGCGTCGTCGGCTCCTTGCCGCCGAGGAAGATCGAGCTGTCGCAGTTGCCGATGATGGTGTCTGCGTTGTCTTTGTATAGGGCTTTGAGCTGTGACTGCGCCTGCAAAACGAGGCAGGCAGAGATCTCACGGCTGCGGATGGTGGCCATCAGCTTTTCGAGGTTGGGTATCTGGCCGATGTTGGCGCACTCGTCGATCAGGCACCGGACATGAATCGGCAGACGTCCGCCATACACATCGTCGGCTTTCTCGCAGAGCAGATTGAAAAGCTGAGAATAGACCATTGAAATCAGGAAATTGAAGGTGCTGTCGGTATCGGACATGATAAGGAACAGCGCGGTTTTCCTGTCTCCGAGCTTGTCCAGCTCCAGCTCGTCGTACATCGTGATCTCCCGGAGTTCCTGGATGTCAAAGGGAGCGAGGCGCGCGCCGCAGGAGATATTGATCGACTTTGCGGTTTTGCCCGCCGCCAGCTTATATTTGGCATACTGTCGGCAAGCGAAGTGGTTCGGTTCGCGGCTTGCGAGCTCCTTGAACGCCAGATCGACCGGGTTTTCAAAGGTTTCGTCATCCTCGCGGACTTCCATCGCATTGACCATTTCGATCAGCGTAGCAAAGTTCTGTTCTTCTTTCGGGGCTTCATAATGGATATACCCAATCAAAGCCGTATAGAGAAGCGTTTCGGCTTTCTGCCAGAAGTCGTCGCCGGATTTGCCGTCCCCCTTGGTGTTGGCGATTAGGGTGTTGACGAGTTTCAGAATATCTTTTTCGGAGTGGATATACTCGAACGGGTTGTAGTGATGGGACTTTTTGAAATTGATCGTGTTGAATATTCTGATCTTGTAGTGATTGCGCTGGAGGAGCTTCCCGCACTCGATTACGATGCTGCCTTTCGGGTCTGTGACAACGTAGCTGGAATGGAGCTGCATGAGGTTCGGCTTAATGAAGAAGCGGGTTTTGCCGGAACCGGAGCCGCCCACAACAAGGACGTTCTTGTTCCGAGCATTTCGCGGGTCTTTCGGCCTGTTTGACATCATAAGCCGCTCAGTCTCCGTCAGGATTACGTTGTTTTTGAATACGGGGTCTTCAAAAGGGGCAATGTCCTCATGCGTTCCCCAGCGGGCGCTGCCGTACTCCATGTTCTTGCGGAACTTCTTTGCGTTTTTGCTTTTCACATAGACGACAAGCCGCAGAATGACGGCAAGCGCGATACCGATCAGCAGATCTGCGGGGTGAAAGCTGGGAGCGAGACTCTGAAACGCCTCTCTGAACCCTTCCAGGATGTGCAGAACCTTCTGCGAGAAATCAGCTCCGGGTGCCAGACGCCAGCCCTGTCCGACCTTAGTTGCGAACAGGGCTATGAACGCATAGGGCAGGTTCGGGAGGATGATTTTCTTGAGATTGACCGGCTTTTTCACAGCTCCAACCCCTTATCCTTGTTCCGAACCTTGTTGACATCCTTCGTGAGTTCTTTCGGCTTGAGCGACCTGATGAGCTTTATGACGGAGGGCTTTTCTTTCTTCTTCTCCGCTTTCCTGGAATACTCGGTAAAGGCAGCGGTCAGAGCGTCGGCGTCCCGCGCCTTGAAGAAGACAAGGTACTTCGGAATCTCGCCGGAGCAGTCCTTCTTGACGGCGTAATCCACACCATACTTCCGGGCTACCCGTTCAAATCCCTTGATATTCTTCTCCGTAACCTCAATGTTTGAGACGCCTTGATTCTGGCCGACCAGCTCCTTGACTGTCTGTTTGCCGGAGGGCTTCACAGAGAGAGCGGCTTTGCTTTTGGTTTTTTCCTTCCGATAAGCAAGGTATTTGGAGATTGCCTGTTTCAGCACGTCCCCGGTGAGCTTGGCAGAACGAACCGCCAGCGTTACCGTCCTGTTTTCAACCTCTTCCTGCATAAAATCCCTCCTTTCAAGATGGAATTAAGGTTTATTTCGGAGCCCAGCCGACCACGAAATACAGGGTGAGAACAGTTTCTCCGATGATGGGACGAGATATGGCGGATATTACGGCATCATAGGTCAGAGGCAGCGCACTATCCGGCGCGATGATCCACTCGTATTCTGTGAGCGTGAGAACCGCAGTGTTATCGCCGCCGATTATTTCCGTAGCCGTGTTGTTTAGCATCAAGCCGATCTGTTTGCTGTCCACTTTTTCCGACGCCATGTTTCTGTTGTAAGGGACAACGCTCCAGCCGTTCTCACCGGAAACCCAAATATCTGTCACCATGACCGTTCCGGCAGAGTTGTTGAAGATCTGAGCGTTAGCGGCGGTAGTGACCGCGCCGGTTTCGGAAACGGCGATAGGAAGACAAGCGGGTACGGTTACCGAGAATCGCTGCACGAGCTGATAGCCACAGTCGTCGCAGAGATAATCGCCGTCGTCGTCATGGTGCAAAGCGGTTTCAGTGGAGGAAAAGCCGCAAATACAGCTTTTCTCCCGCTGGTGTTCCGTGTCGCTGATGGCAATCCAGTCGGAGAAGGCCAGTTCATGACCCTCCGTGACCGTTTCAAGAGCTCCGCACACAGAACAAAGCAGATACACTTCATGTTCGACGGTATTCAGGGAAGCCCAAGAGACCGCGTTGAAACTGTGTTCCGTATGCTCGATCTCGGTTTCCGGGATCACCTCGATCTCAATATCCGTATCGGACAGCTGGACAGGTTCTTCCGAAAACGCCGGTTCTTCATCGGGGACTTCCTCTAAGTCGGAGGCAAAAGCGGTGGTGCTGAACAGGGACATCAGGAACAGAACAGCCAGAAGCATTGCTCCAAACGGTCTGCGTCTTGTTCTTGTCATGGCGTCCTCCTTAGTCAACGATTGAGATAGTGAAAATGACGCTGGCCGCGGGGACGTTCTCCGCGTTGGGCGCGTCGCCGGAAACTTTCGCAAAGTATTCCAGAAGCATAGAGCCCTGCGCCGAGATCACGGGAAACGCGGAAGGAGTGATTGCAACGCTGCCGGAACCCTTGGTGCTGCATCCGTTGATTTTGAGCGCGATAGTCTTGGAACCGCTGAAGCTGTCATAGTTGCCGACCTTGTACGCCCCATCTGTGACCGAAAGGCCGGTGACCTGGACAGACCCGGTTTTGCTGTTGTTCGTGATCTTGGCGCTGTCCGCTACAACAACCTTGCCGTTGATAACGTAAATCGGGAGCGAAGCGGGCACGGTCACGTTCACGGAACGGTACTCATTGGAAACGGTGAGGGTGACCGGCACCGTCGCTGTGGTACTGCTGTCCGCAAAGGCCGTTACCGAGACCGAGAACATCAGGAGAAGCGAAAGGATCAATGCCATTACGGTTTTCTTCTTCATTTCTACTTCCTTTCCGCGGAGGGAAGGCGGGAAACCGCCATCCCTTCGCTGATTTGTCTGGGGGATTGCTTATTTCGCGTATTCCACAGCGTCCCACTCGACCACGAACACGACGGTGGCAACGGTGGCGCTGGTTACGGCGCTGGACAGGGGGGTAACGATAGCCGCGTAGTCGATATTGGCGTAGTTGCCGTTGGGATTGCCGACGCCGGACATATAGCAGCCGACAATCGGGCCGTCGATCAGGAGCTGCGTGTCGTCGTCAGTGGTGGTAAGACCCCAGGTGCTCCCGCCGACGCGGATAGCGAAGCCGAGCTTGTGAGAGTCAACCTTTTCCCACGCCAGAGAAGCCTTGTCGCCGTAAGCGGTCAGATGCCAGCCGTTTGCCGCGGTAATGGTGACGTTCTTCACGCGCACCGGGCCATAGCTGTTGTTGACGATCTTGCAGCCGGTCGCGGTAACGACAGAGCCGTCGTCGGACATAGCCATAGGCAGAGCGGTCGGGACGGTCACGCTGAGCTTGGTCGGCGCGATGTCGTCTTCACCGCCGCCGATGCCGCCGTTGGTGGTGGTCAGCTCGACCGGGGTGCTCCCGGTTCCCCCGGAAGTGTCGATTTCAGCAGCGAACGCGGTGACGCTGACGGCGAGGCTCAGGCAGAGGACGAGGATGAGAGAGAGGATTTTCTTCATATTGATTACTCCTTTTCTGAAACCGTCTTAATGAAGGACGGTGATTTGAATGATTGCACCGGCACAGCCGAGATAGCTGCCGGTGTTCGGATCGACATTATAGAAAAGCGCCGTACACTCGTAGGTGCCGGCACTCAGGACGGTATTGAGCTTTGCGGATTCGATCTTGCTTCCGACAGGGATCGCGCCGGACTTGTAAATCTGCTC
>JAEEGK010011963.1_pt1 | contig 19769 bp, 13 predicted proteins | sample 8958771 | NCBI WGS metagenome assembly JAEEGK01 (sample SAMN16246547, study PRJNA631951) | gut metagenome | biome: gut microbiome; feature: rumen; material: SC-attached | host: Bos | place: Iran: Karaj | collected 2018-10
ATCGTTCCTTATTTCCCAATCCCTTATTGAAATTGCGAGTCTCATAAGGCCTTTGGGTTTTTCTTTTCTCGTCATATAAATAATCAAGGTGTTACGGTCATTTTTGTGTCTGTTTATTTGTCGTTTCCAGGATTCTTTATACCTTTGCAGCAGCATCAAGAGCAGAAGCCATTTGGCTTACTCACCAACCGAGCATTAGGATGCCACGGTGGTCAAGGTACGATGCGGAGTTAAAATTATTATTCACTCAAAAGAATCCTAAATATGGAAACAAAGATTTCAAATCCTGATTTCGCAGCAAGATTCAAGGCTGCATCAATCCAAGAATTAGTTGACATTTTCAATCAGTCCGTTGGTAATCGCGGATGGACATCTATGCGTGCCGTGCATGACCAAATACTTATCGACGAGATAATCCGCCGTGGAATAGATGTATCGGCTATCCACAAAGGGAACACCACGAACTTTTCCCGTAAGGTTGTCTATGACGAGACACAACAAAAGTTGTTGATTGCCGAAGACAAGTAATACATTTCATATAAAGCCCCTCCTGTCGTCTGCTCTTGACGGGAAGGGCTTTTGTCTTTTCTGGAGATTCTTATTTGAGGTATTTTTGCATCGTCAAAAATACATTATCTATGCTTCTGATAACAACTAACGAACAACTCACGGCACTCCTCCCAAACATAGCTGTGACGGTCAAAGGCGAAACGCCTCTCATTGACAAATTGGCCCCATTCCTCAATGCTGCAGAGCAATGGGCAGCTGACACGTTCCTTTCTTCCGTAATGCTTGCGGAGATAAGTTCCCGTTACGAGACTGATAGCCTACGCGCAACCACCACCCAGGTAATACTTAATGAAGCCTTCCGGCGTGCCTTGCCACAGTTGGATGTAATCCTTACACCCAATGGCTTCGGCATAGTAAGCAACGCGAACATAGCGCCAGCAAGTAAAGAGCGTATAGAACGCCTCCTTTCCTCCCTCCTTAACAATCGCGATGCGGCGATCTATCAGCTCCTTACTCTCCTTTGTAAACAAAACAGCTGGCTGGCCACCGAACAAGCTGAGTTCTTCCGTGGCACCATGTTCCCAACACTAAAGCATAGCCAAAGCCTGCAAGAATATCTGGAGACTCATGAAAAGCTCATTCCCATTGAAGAGCACATTGCAGAGCAATACCTCTCAATGGAGCTTTTATCCACGCTGCGGGCACAGGTGCAATCGAGCCAATTCAGTACGGCTAAGCACAAGCACATCTGCCGTGTCCTGCAGGCGGTCGAGGTGGATTGTCTGAGCAATGCCACTTCCACCACCTTATCAGCCCGGGCGCACAAGACACTTACCCAGATTGTTGAGCTTATCCGTTCCAATCCCGAGGATTTCCCTGAATGGCACGCTTCCGCCACTGCCCAATTATACACCCCACAGGTCTTTGACAATAAAAAGGATTCAAAAGCCTTTTGGTTCTAAAAATATTGTTGTAATTTTGCACCGTCGTTGAGAAACGGCGACCTAAAATCAAAAATATTATCAATTGAAAAATCGATAATTTCATTCTGTAGAGCGATGAGCCGTGAGGCTCGTCGCTTTTTCTTTCCCAAATCATTATGATTCAGAAATTAATCTATATCTTTGCAAAGGCGTTGTGAAACGCAAGAATGCTTAAAATGCGTGGGCGTCGACACTTATTCGTTGTATACTAGTCTTTGACGTTTCCAGGTTTCGGAGCATTCTGAATAATAGCGAACGCTAATTATATTTACCGAAGGAGCGATAGTCCGTGAGGGCTGTCGCTCTTTTTCTGTCTTTTCATGTCTCATGCTGCATCTATACCTTTGCGGCATGAAACAAATAGTCAACATCATAATCCCCAAAGACTGGCAGGAGCTCAACGACAAACAGCTTCGCTTTGTCTATCGCTTACTTGGACGCAACTACTCACTTCCACAGGTGAAGACAAAATGTCTTATCAAGTGGAGTGGGATAGAGGTCATCAGACGTGAGGGAGCATTGTTTGTTGTACGCTACAATAAACAAGTGTTCCCAATTTCCGCACTTCAAATCGCTGAGGCAATTCAGCAGATGGATTGGCTCGGCGATTTCCCACAGCAGCCAGTCCGACTGTCACGTATCGGGTTCCACCGGGCCGTGAGAGCGGACTTGCAAAACGTCTGCTTCGAGGACTTCATTGCGTTAGATAATCTCTATCAGGGATTCCTTCAGACACGCAATGAAGACCTCTTGCATGAAATGGCATGCATTCTTTATAAGGCTCGTTCCATTAAGCTAAACCAGGAAGAAGCCACGAGCATCTTCTACTGGTTTACCTCAATGAAAAGATACTTCGCCAATCTCTTCACGCACTTCTTTTCCAAGCCATCTGATGGTTCTGGCACGTCCCTTACCTTCGCTCAACTCCAAGAGAATATGAACACGCAGATCCGCGCGCTCACGGGTGGAGATATCACGAAGGAAAGAGACGTGCTACGGATGGATTGCTGGCGTGCGCTCACAGAACTGGATGCTAAGGCCCGCGATTATGAGGAAATGCAAAAGCATACAACAAAATAATCTTTTATCAATTATCAAAATGGACAAGGAATTTACAAAGAAACTCCAGGAGTGGCTTAATACTCCTGCAGACAAGAGAGACTTGGAGCAAGGAGCAAAGTATTTGCTTCAGCTCACAAACAATGTAGTGTTGTACAAGAACCTAAAACGCAATCTTTCGGGCCATGCTGATTTTATTGAATTCAGACTAAAGAGGTATCTTCAATACCGCCTTGCCGACCTTACGCATGAACAGGTCAGCGAAATGCAGAAGCAGGCCGACCAGATTGTCAAGCAGCATGCCTTGGATAGTGAACCAACCCCAAGTCATATAGCTCCATCTTCTCCCGACAACTCCAACGCTCGTGAATTCAACGCAGGTAAACGTCCCGACCACGATTCTCTACCTCTCGAAATCCAGGCGTTGTATTTGGAAAACGCAAGCCTTCTCCAGAAGATGCGTGAACTCCATCTTCAACTGAGAGCCCTCTCAGCTCAGGAATCCACCTGCCCGGATTCAGACCGCTATCCCTTCCTGAAGGAAATGATAGAGTTGGATAAGCGTTATCATAACAACTGGCTCCAGTACGACCGCTACCAAGTAGCGCCCGTCAATGAGTCTGCTAATGAGGAAGCAACGGCTCCCACATCAGAAAGCGTGTCAGAGCTTGACGGTGCTCCTGTCATTGCTGATAGTACACCGAACGCTCCATCCACAGAGAAGGCAGAGGCCGATGAAGAATCAGCTGCAGAGGAAACACCAGCTCCAACACATGAAAAGGTGTCAGAGCCTTCAAGTGATTCCGCAGCAGCTGATAATAGTACGGCAGGTTCCCTCGTTGACAAGGAAGCTGCACGTCTGGAACAGAAGAACATCCTACGTAAAATCAACCTGGCCAAAGGCCGCTATAAGAAAACACCAACGGATGCCCTGAAGGAGTCAATCCTTTCCCTCTACAAGCAGCTCACCGCTCCAGCTGATTCACTCACCGAGGAGCTGAAGCAGCTTGGCATCCTTTAATGTTCATCGTATATAATGAAAACGAATGCAAAAATCCAAACCGTTGTGGCAGTGGCTTCTTTCTTAGCCGCTGTCGCATTCGGTGTTGCTGGATTTACAGTCCCGCCCTCAGGTGAGATACATGAATCTGTGCTATATCTGATAGCGCAGTTCCTGCTTCTCACAGCATCCATCTTTGGCGTTGGAGCCATGTTTACAATTCATCAATCCAACCATGCGAACAATCAATGAAATCATCATCCATTGTTCTGATACCCGTGAAGGCAAAGACTTCACGGTGAAGGACATTACCTCATGGCACAAGGCCAGAGGATTTAATACAATAGGGTACCACTATGTCATCTATCGCGACGGCAGCATACATGCAGGCCGTCCCGAAGAAGAACAGGGTGCCCACTGCAAGGAAGGCGGACACAACCGCCACAGCATCGGCATCTGCTATATCGGCGGCAAGACCGCCGACGGCACAGGCTACAAAGACACGCGCACGCCCGAGCAAAAGGAAGCTATGCTTTCTTTACTCCGGCAGTTGAAAGCGCGTTATCCCCATGCCCGTGTGTACGGACATCGGGATTTTGCAGCCCGCGCTTGTCCATGCTTCGATGCACGCAGCGAATACAAGAATCTGGCTATTGGCCTGATACTTGCATTTGCAGGGTGCATCCTTTCCGGATGCCGATCCCACAGCACAACCGCGGAAGAACAGGCGGACATGTCGGTACAGCAGGCTGTATCGCAGTCTGCCATTTCTTCCGCTATGGACAAGTTCTACCAGAACATTGTCCTGAATATCGACAGCATCGTATTTACGCAGCTGTCTATGCCGCCAGTACCAGAAGCTGGCAATGATTCCAGCATTGCACAGCCTTCTGCCACCCGCAGCTCAAAGCCACACGCCGTGAAGCGCCAGGGCGCATCACCGCGCTACGGCAAGGTGGTAGTCAGTGGCATTAACATGCAAGCTGTTACATCGGATAGCTGTAGCAGCCAGCAGGTTAACACCACCGACATTCAGCAGCAATCCACTAAACAGTGGCTTGCCAAGAAGAAAGAGGATAAGAAGGTATCTGCAAAGCCCTGGCTTTCTCTTTACATTATTGTATTTATTATAATAGCCATAGCAGTGGCAGTTGCCATTGCAATGGCTAAATCCTCACCCCTTTGTGCGGCAGTCCGCTCCCTGCTACGGAAGGTGATGATATGAAGTATTGCCATCTGTAAGTGTTGGCGGCTCACGGCGAAGTGGATATGAGCCCGTACCACATTCCCTGATAGGAAAAGAGGTGCGGGCTTTTCTCATATCCTTTCCGCTGTTCACCGTTCTCCAACACACACAGATAGCACCGCGCATTCTGCGCTATACTTCATGTCACACTTTCCTCCGCTTTCCGCTCCCTTACACGCACAAAGGCTCCTCACCGCACATTCTCATTTTTAATGCTCAATACATATTCCGCTTTCAATGAGACCCTTCTCACGGACACGCGACGCAGGGCGGTCGGGGGGTGCTTAGGCAGAAATGAGGGGAAAATTCTTTTTCCCTCAACCCTTTTGCTTTGATATATAAGGAGTTACATTTTTGAGTCCTGGAAAAATCCATATTTTTCTAAAAATGCCCTTTTTGCGGGGCTTTTTCCGTCTTTTCCATAGCGTTTATAATGAGGTATTTTTGCGCTGTAATTACAAAATAACAGTACATGAGCGATTTATCATCTAAGGCAACCGTGGAGTTGCTTATCAATGGACAACAAGCACAACAGACACTTAATCAGTTACGGCAGAATGCCCTGCAACTGGAATCTGCTATCGCCAAAGCAGCATCTACAGGCAATAAGACAGACCTAAAGCGGCTACGTAAGGAGTTGGCAGATACAAAGCGCCAAATACGTGAAATAGAATCTGCTACACAACAAGTAGAAAATACTCTTCGCAATCTGGATAAAGCCACGCCTCGAGAATTGAACAAGTCCCTGCAGACGCTTACCCGTCAGTTAGACTACATAGAACGTGGAAGTGAAGCATGGAAGGCGCAGGTTGAGAAAATCCGTATAGTGAAAGCGGAAATCCATAGCCTAAACAGCGAACTACGGGATAGTGAAGGCTTTTGGGACCATCTGAATAGGAAAATTAACGATTGGCAGACCTCCATCATGGCAGGCATAGCGGCCTTGACTGGTTTGATAATGGCTGGTCGTTCTGCTGTCAGTGCTTATGCAAACATGGATGCTGAAATGGCAAACGTCCGTAAATACACGGGTATGGATGAAGAGCAGGTTAAAGAACTGAACGAGGAGCTTAAAAAGATTGATACCCGTACAGCCCGTGAGGAATTAAACAAGTTGGCGCAGGAAGCAGGTCGCTTGGGTAAACATGCACAAGAGGATGTTTTAGGATTCGTGAAAGCAGCCAACCAAATCAATGTAGCTTTGGATGATTTAGGGGATGGCGCGACGCTTACGCTATCCAAGCTGACTAACATCTTTGGTGACGAGGAAAAACTAGGTACGGAGAAGGCTTTGCTTTCCGTTGGTTCTGTTATCAATGAGCTCTCGCAGAACTGTACGGCATCGGCTCCATACCTTGCCAACTTTGCCCAAAGAATGGCTGGAGTAGGAGCGCAGGCTAATATGACAATTCCTCAGGTTATGGCTCTAGGTGCAGTGCTTGACAGTCAGGGCCAAAAGGTGGAAATGTCATCTACTGCCGTATCAAAGGTCATTATGGATATGTTTAAACAACAAGATAAGATAATCAGTGCTACTGGTTTGAATGCTAAGGTGTTCAAGGAAGTTGTTGTTCGTGATACGAATGAAGGTTTGATGATGCTTTTGGAGCAGTTGCATTCTTTGGGTGACATTGATGTACTGGCTCCTGTTTTCAAGGATATGGGAGAAGACGGAGCACGGGCAGCACAGGTGATTTCTGCCTTGGCAGGAAATCTTGACATGCTAAAATGGGAGCAGAAAGAAGCGGCAAAAGCATACGAGGAAGCCACCTCTATAACCCGCGAATATGATGTGCAGAATAATACAGTTCAAGCAGGTATTGAAAAGGCAAGAAAGCGTCTGAATGAACTGGCTGTAGAGTTGGGTGAAAAGCTGCTGCCTGTCATGAAGCATGTCTATTCATCCACCTCTCTGACGCTCAGGTTCCTGAGTACAGTCATATCCTTTATATCAGAGCATCGCAAAGCACTTCTTTCATTGACAGCTGCAATCGTTGCCTATACTGTCGCTGTGAATCTAAGCACCATCCGCCTAAAGGCTCATAATGCTTGGGTTGCAGTGTCTACGACTGCATCCAAGGCATACGAGGTGGTGCTTGTTCATCTGAAAGCAGCACATTACGGGCTCCAGCTCGTTGTGGCAAAGTTGACAGGCAATTATGCCAAACAAAGCTTGCTTATGACGGATATGAAGAAACATGCAGCAGCCTTAACGAATGTCTATGCACTCCTGGCAGCAGCCGTAGTAGCTGCAGGCGTGGCTATCATTGCTTCTATGAATAAGCAGACGAGAGCACAAAAGCTGATGAATGATATTGATACTGAGGCACGCAAGAGCAAAGCGGAGGAAATCAAACAGATTGATATCCTGAAATCAACAATTGAGAATGAGACACTGAGCATAGATAATCGTAGAAAGGCTATCGAGGAATTGCAGAGCATTATTCCAGACTATCATGCAAGCCTTTCTGACGAGGGTAAACTGATAGGACACAATGCTGAAGCTTTGGGGCTATATGTACAGCAACTGAAGAATACGGCAAAGATTCAGGCGGCTATGGCAAAGCTTCCAGATGCAGAGGAGCGTTTGAGAAAGATACAGAATGAGGCTCCCGAGAATTTGACAAGTGCGCTGGTCTACGAAAAACTGGAAGGTCTTTCTCCTGATGAAGCAGCAGGAAAGGCAGCAGCATCTCCAACCGCCTACAAGGTGTTCAAGAAACAATTACAGGAGGCTGACAATGAGGTGAAGATGCTGAACCGTATCATTGATGATTTGACGGTACAGAATCAGTCTCTGTCCGACCAGGCTTCATCAATTCAAGGCGGTTCAGGAGATGGTAGCGGTTCAGGTTCCGGAAACGGCGGCAGTAATGATGACAATAAATCACATGACAAATTTGAGAAGGAAAAAGAATGGAAAGAGCGCGAGGAGGCTATAAATAGAATCTCCTACGCTACAGGCCAAAAGAACTATCTGGAGTATACAAATCGTATGCAGGAGATAGAGGTGGAATACAACAAAAGAAAACTGGAGCATACTGATTTGTCAAGTGATGAGCGATTGAAGATTGAGGCAGACTATTATGAAGCAGTAAAGAAACAGTCTGACCTAAGCAACAAGGTGACAATAGAAGAGGAGGAAGCTGCCTATAATGAGCGTTCAGCCATTCAGAAGCAGCGATTCATTGACAGCAAGATTTCCTATGCCGTCTATGAAGAATCTGTTGAACGTCTGGAGATAGAACATCTGAACAGGATGGTTAGTCTCTATGAGAATGGTTCTAAGGAGCAGATTCAAGTTCAGAAGCAGCTACAGGACAAACTCTTTTCTAATCAGCGTAGACATCAGAAGGAGTATGAGGATGCTGAAAAGAAGCATCAGGATGCTTTGGCCAAAATGAAGGAGAAATACTTTGGAGATAATCCGGAGGAGCGTAAGGCTAAGTTTGACGCTGACTTTGCCATTCTGTGTGAAGTGTATGCCAAAGAGCTTATTGCTGCAGGGGATAATGCCAAGGAAAAGCTCCGTATTGAAGAGGCTTTTCAAAAGGCACGTATCGCCCTGATGGAGAAGTACAATATTGAAGGAGCGCAGTCTAACAAGCTTTGGCTGCAGCAATGGAATGACGATATCATGTCATTCCTGGAGTCAGACTTGGGACAGGCTGTTGGCGGCGCTATAGATACTCTGGTGTCAGGCATGAGCGGTATCTTCTCACAGCTGACAACCATCGTTCAGGCTGAGTTGGACATTCAGACGTCAGAGATAGAGAAGAAATATGATCGCGAGATTTCCCTTGCCGAGGGAAACAACTACAAGGTAAAGCAGCTGGAGAAGCAGAAACAGAAAGAAATTGCTAAAGCGAAGAACGAGGCGAACAAGAAGATGTTTGCTATGCAGGTCATTCAGGCTGTGGCTCAGACGGCCACGAATGCCATCAATGCCTATGGTTCTGCAGCAGCTATTCCATTGGTGGGTTATATCCTGGCTCCTATAGCAGCAGCTACAGCGGTAGCAGCAGGTATGATGCAAATTGCTGCCATCAAGAAACAGCAGCAGGCATCCGAGGCGCAAGGATATGCCAAGGGTGGTTTTACGAAAAAGGGCAGACGGGATGAAGTGGCCGGAGTAGTTCATGCCGGTGAATGGGTGGCTTCTCAGCAACTGGTACAAAGTCCTGTTACACGTCCTCTTATAGATGCTATGGAATATGCTCAGCGTACTAATACCATCGGTTCGCTGAATGCCGAGGATGTTTCCCGGACCATTACAGCGCCTCGTGTGTTGGCAGACTCAGCTATCCACTCGCAAATATCACCACAGCAGGTTATCGTACAGAATGAGAACAATGAACATGTGTCTGCAGCTCTAGCTGAATATGCAATGACAATGAAGCTATTAAAGGAAAGATTGGATGCGCCTTTCATGACTGTCAACTCAGTTACGGGTGAGACAGGTATGAAGCAGGCGCAGGATGAATATGAAAAGCTGATTCGTAATAAAACTCCAAAATCACGTAGAGTATGATTATTCTTATCAATAAGAAGAAAGCTGTGCTGAAGAAAGGCACGTCATTTGATTTCATATCCGAGAACCGTTTCTTTACGGGTGCCGATAGCTATACGCTTTCCATTACTTTCCCGATAAAGGGATGTGCCCAGAATATTGAAATCTTCGGGCATATATATAGGAAGGATTTTGATTTCAATACTGAGATGTTGGATTGTGAGATTCATGACCGACATTTCCATAAGTATGGTTGCATTTCCATTGTGTCGGTTTCTGAGACTGAAGTTAAGACTCAGTTCTTGGAAGGTCGTTCTGCTACGAACTTCCATTCCTCACTGGATGATATGTACATCAATGAAATGGGAATGACAACACTCCATGAAATTGCGCACTATGGTCTAGATTTCTATATGCGCCCATATAAACAGCAGAAAGCGGAAGTGGCTCAGGGGAAAGAGTACCTTGGATGGGTCATGCTCCCTTGGGTGAACAATACTTCTGGTAATATACAGAATAGGCTCCGTGCTACGTCAACAGGTTATTTCCTGACGGATGCTGCAGGCGGTGGTAATGAGGCCTCCATTGTAGGTTTTCCTTTCTTTTTGGAGGTTATATATCAGGTGCTGATAAATGCAGGCTATGAATGCGACTTGTCGGAGATAGAAAACTCTCAGTGGTGCAATCTGATTGTCTGTCAGGGATTCCCTATTGTATGGGATATGCCGAATATGAATCAGATTCTACCTCATTGGACGGTTAGTGAGTTCCTGGAACAAGTAGAACTTTTCTTAAATGGTACATTTGAGATAGACGGAAACACAAACAGAATGAAGTTTACCTTTAATGTTGATACTATCAGTCAACTGAAAGTGGTTCCTATTACGTCTGTAGTGGATTCTCACTCTGTGGAGATTGCAAAGCAAGATAATGTTAGGGATGACTATATCGAGCAGAAGAATGTGGCTTACAAGGACTGCAATCATCAGATGTGGAAGTTCTATTCTTGTGATTGGGTCAAAGGAAATCTTCCCGTATGTTCTTATGTCAATATCGCTGATATGCGTGCAATTCTTGACGGCTACCTTGATTGCCCAGGACCATATAGGTCTTGGTATTACAAGTGTCTTCATTACTGCCAAACCGAGGATACATTCTTTGTGCTTAAATGCACGAGTACATTTAAATCAGACGATGTGATACACCATTATATGAGATATCAGCCTGTGAACGTTTTTGGTCCAAAAGTGGTAAACCGTAATGAGAATGCCGAGGTGGTAGAATTAGGTATCGTTCCTGCATGTATAGACCATACTAACAAAGCACGTGGCGATATGCTTTATGTGGAATGTGGTACGCTTGGAGCCGACGAGGTGGACGCGGAGGATAAGGATGAGAATCAGACGCAGGCAGTGAATACGCTTGTTGTAGGTGAATCCAGTCATAAAGAAGAGTTCTTTGACAAGATTCATGTGGCATTCTGGGAGGGGAACAAGAATAAATACCATCCTCTGATGCCACATCCTTATGTTGACATTCATGAATTTACGCAAGAGAATACATATTACAAGAATAATTGTTCTATGCGTTTGGATGGTTCCTTAATTCCATCCTCACGTGCGGTAAGGTATCAAGTTGAGCAGCGACGCAAGTTTACGTTCTCTTTCTTGTCTGATAGCATACCAGACGTGCGCAGCATCTTCCTAATTCATGGGAAGAAGTACCTGGCAGAGAAAATAACAGCGACATTCTCTGCCGAAACAGGAATGTCGCAATTATTGAAGATGGTATGCTATCGTATGAAGGAATAGCTATCGGATAAGCGAAGCAAGATTGCTGGCATGCCTCTCAATGGTGCTCTTCAATATCTTGGCATATACTTGTGTTGTTCTGATGTTGCTATGTCCCATCATTCTTGCAACATCTTCTATGGGGATGTCGTAGGATAGGGCTAGGGTAGCAAAGCTGTGACGAGCAACGTGCATAGTCAAGGGCTTGTGAATCTGACAGGCTATCTCTACAAAATCAAGGTAGTCGTTAGCCTTCTGATTACTGATGTGAGGCAGCTTGTAGTTGTACTTCTTCAACACTTCCATTGCCGGAGGTAGGATAGGAGTGAAGAAGCTGTTACCCGTCTTTATTCGCTTACCATCAATGTAAGTCTGTCCGTTGATGGTCTCTGTCATGGTCTCGTAAACGAAGTTCTGACTGTCAACGTAGGCAAGGCCAGTGTAAGCACAGAAGATGAATAGGTCACGAACACGACCTTCCTTCTGTCCTAGTTTGCATTCACGGATTCTTATCAGCTCCTCTTCTGTCAAAGGGCGACGTTCCTTGCTCTTGCCGCGCTCGAAATGACAGAGTGGGGCTTCATAAGGATCTTTCTCAATGAATTCATATTGCGCTGCAAGTCTCGTGAATTTCTTTACCACCTTATGATAGTCATGAATAGTGGGCTGTGTACGACTCGGGTCTTCTTCACGAAGGAAATCATCAAATCCCTTCACGTTCTTTGGGGTGAGGTCTGTGAATGAGTTGAGTTTGCCGTATCGTTTCAGTGCCTCCAGTACGACATATCTGCGCTTCATCGTGTTTAGCTTTAGCTGCTCCTTGGCAATCTGTTCTACAATAAAATCTATAAAGCCAGTCTTGGACGATTTCTTTTCTCTGATTTCTCGTTTCTCACGAATCTTACTAGTGTCTAATCCAAGATGTGCGTTAAGGTTCTCTATTGTCAGCTCTTCACCATTTTTCTTCATGTTTTCTACAAGATGTTTGTAGATGGAGAGTTGTGTACGCAACTCATCACTTGTCTGGTACTCCTTCCACTGAAAAGGATCACAGCTGTGAATGGTTACATACTTTCTTTGATTCATGCCAAAATAGATACGGATTTCTACTTTGCCATAACCCTTTTTAATTAGCTCCTTTTTTCTGTCATAAACAACAGTAACAATTTTATTTTGCATTTTGCATAAAATTTATGCGAATGCAACAGATTTTAACAAACGGGTAGGGATAGGAGAAGCTCCTTATCCTTGGCGAAATTAAGTTTATGTCGAGATTGTAAGTGTTAAAATAGCTTAATTTTTTGTTACTAGCTCTATTTAACCTCAAATTTCTCCATTTTTTAAATCTGGTAACAAATTTTCCATTGAATTTGGTAACAAATTTGGTAACATTTTGTCCAGATATGTCCAATAATCGCCTTCATGTCTTCCGTCTGCTCACTCGCAGGTTCAACATAATTGTTCTGCATTCCTGGATCACAATTTAAGTAAAACACCTGATTTTCAACGATTTACGCTAAGATTCTGTATAAAGAAAAAGAGCGTCGCATCGTTGCTGATGTTACGCTCTATTTCTCCTGTTTTTCAAATTCTGTAGCGCCTACGGGAATCGAACCCGTGTTCCATGCGTGAGAGGCATGTGTCCTAGCCGCTAGACGAAAGCGCCATTTGCAATTTGAGTGGCTCTCTGGCGGAAGCTGGGGGATTCGAACCCCCGGTACGGTAACCCGCACGTCAGTTTAGCAAACTGGTGGTTTCAGCCACTCACCCAAACTTCCTTCCGGCATTCCGTTTTGAACCGTTTTACCAGCTCTTTTTCTCAAATGCGATGCAAAGGTATAGCTTTTTTCCGAATCTCGCAAGTACTTTATGGAAAAATTTTGTATCTTTGCATAAAAATAATGGAGATATGAATAGTAAACCATTGGATAAGTTGCCGAGAGGGTGCAGACTGATAGAATTGCCCCTTATAGATGACAGGCGCGGATCACTGGCTTTTGGCGAGTGTGAGCGGCACATCCCCTTCAGGATTGAGCGTGTGTTCTGGACTTATAATATTATGGACGGGCACGTAAGGGGTGACCATGCGCACCGTACCTGCCAGATGGTGATTTTCCCGTTGGGGGGCAGCTTTAAGATGGAGGTGGATGATGGTGAAGCGAAAGTGGTACTGGAGATGGATGATCCGCATATAGGGGTTCTGATTCCGCCACTGGTATGGTGCCGCCTGTATGACTTTACACGGGATGCTGCCTGTGTGAGTCTGGCTTCGGAACCTTACAGCGCGGGGGACTATATTCATGACTATAACGAATTTAAGGAACTGGTGAAGAAATGACAATCATACCATATTCTATAAATAGGAAAGAGACGTGGGATGCGTTTGTGGAGAAGTCGAAGAACGGAACTTTTCTGTTGCAGCGTAACTTTATGGATTACCATAACGACCGCTTCTTTGACTGCTCATTGCTGATATATGACGGGGTTTCGCCTGATGATGAATACAAGGAGAGCCACATGACGACCAAGGACCTGGTGGCGGTGTTCCCGGCTAACTATGATGAGCATACGAAGTGTGTGTATTCCCACCAGGGGCTGACATACGGCGGACTGATAGTGCTGCCGGAGGTCACGCAGATGGAGGTGATATCCATTATGCAGGAGATTCTGTGCTACTATCGTGACTATATGCAGGCGCTGAAGGTTTACTATAAGCCTATACCTTATATATATAGTGTCATTCCCAGCGATGAGGACCTGTATGCGCTGTTCCGGGCCGGCGCCCAGTTGTCAAGGCGTCTGGTGAGTACGGCTATCAACCAGCGTAATACCCTGAAGATGCGTACGCTGAGGATGCGTCAGGCCAAGAAGGCTGTGGATCATGGCTGTTATCTGGATCATATCCCTGAGAATGACGAGGTGGGGCTGAAGGAGTTCTGGGACTTGCTGACGGATGTGCTGATGGTGCATCATAACAGCCGTCCTGTGCATACTTATGAGGAGATACTGCGTCTCATACGCATGTTCCCCAAGAACATCAGGGTTTATGTGGTAAGGCATGATGAGCGGATTGTGGCCGGTACGGTTATCTTTGAGAGCCGTCAGGTGGCACATGTGCAATATATTGCCTCGGGTGACAAGGGTAGGGAGTACGGTGCCCTGGACCTGCTGTTCAAGCATCTGATCAATGAAAGGTACAAGCAGTTTGAGTACCTGGATATGGGAACCAGCAACGAGAACGACGGAAGGTTCCTGAACGAGGGGCTGATATTCCAGAAAGAGGGATTCGGCGGCAGGGCCGTATGCTATGACACTTACGAGGTGGATCTGCGTAACTCCCAGATTGACAAGATGGCGGGTAATGAGCGCAGTACGCAGAGCCAGATTGTCAAGTATTTGGACCTGAAGTTGGTGAATGAGCATTTTGAGCCTGAACTGAGCAGCGAGGTGACACGGGTGATACGCAGCGGCTGGTATCTGCTGGGTAAGGAGAACGAGCGCTTTGCCCGCCTGTTCTCAAAATACTGCGGATGTGAATACTGTGTGCCCGTGGGTAACGGGCTGGAAGCTTTGGCTCTGATACTGAAGGCTTACAAGGAGATGCTGGGCTGGCAGGACGGGGATGAGGTGATTGTACCCTCCAATACCTATATTGCCACCATCCTGGCCGTATCATACGCCGGTATGAAGCCGGTACTGTGCGAACCGCGCCTTCAGGATTACCTGATAGACCCCTCGCTGATAGAGGAACTGATTACTGACCGTACGCGTGCCATCATGCCTGTTCATCTGTACGGAAGGGTTTGTGACATGGATGCCATCAATGCCGTTGCCGCCAGACATGGCCTGAAGGTGGTGGAGGATGTGGCACAGGCGCATGGTGTCCGTTATAAGGGCAGAATGGCCGGTAACCTGTGTGATGCTGCCGGTGTGAGCTTCTATCCCGGCAAGAATCTGGGCGCATTGGGTGACGCAGGCTGTGTGACTACCAATGATGCCGAGCTGGCCCGCATTGTACGTACAATGGCCAACTATGGCAGTGCCCGCAAGTATGTGAATGAATACAAGGGTCATAACAGCCGGATGGATGAGATTCAGGCTGCCGTACTGTGTGTGAAGCTGCCTTACCTGGATAATGATAACGAACGCCGCCGCGAGATAGCGCGTATGTATGACGCCGGTATAGTGAATCCACTGATTACCAAGCCGTTGGTAGCTGAGCATCCTGAGGAGAATGTGTATCACATTTATCCTGTAAGGTGTCCTAAGCGGGAGGAGCTGGCCCAGTTCCTGAAGGAGCGGAATATCCAGACGGTGGTGCATTATCCCATTCCGCCTCATGAGCAGAAGGCCTACAGTGAATGGAAGGGGATGAAGTTCCGCATCTCGGAACGTATTCATAAGGAAATCCTGTCCCTTCCCATCTCACCAGTCATGACGGATGATCAGGTGAATCGCGTGATTGACGCGGTGAATGCCTTTACCACGGATATTTAATCCAGTTCTACTACCGTAATGCCGGCTCCGCCGAACTGCACATGCTCATCATGTACCGAGGCTACGCCTGAAACCGTGCTGAGGTACTGACGGATAAGCTGACGCAGGGCTCCGGTTCCCGTTCCGTGCAGGATGCGTACCCGCCCGGCACTGACCAGTATGGCGTCATCTATGAAGTGCATCACAGCCTGAAGGGCTTCCTCGCCGCGCATTCCGCGTACATCTATATCCTGGTGGAAGTTGAGATGCTTCTCCCGTACCTGGTTCTGTGTCTCTCTGCCTACAAAGGATACAATCTGGACGGAATGGTCCTCCTTCTCCCTGGGCTTTGCCGGCTGCAGGCGTGACAGTTCCACCCTGGTACGTACCATACCGAAGGTTACGGTAGCCTTCTGACCGTTTATCTCCTCAATCACACCTACTGTAGTCTGCCCCTTCAGCCGAACGGTGGATCCCTTTTGGAGAGTTGAGAGTTGGGAGTTGACAGTTGAGAGTTGAGAGTTGACAGGTGACAGTTGGGAGTTGACAGGTGAAAGTTGAGAGTTGACAGTTGAGAGTTGAGAGTTCCCGTTCCCGTTTTTCCTCTCCTGCTTCCTCTTCCTACGTTCCTGAATCTGCTGCATTTTGCGTTCAATCATCAGGTCATGTTCGTGGCGCTGCTCTTCCTCCAGCCGGGCGCGGAACTCGTCAATCTCCTGACGTACCTGCCGGGTGCGGGTTTTCTCAGCCTGAGCCTCCTTAATCTCGCGGATGGTCTTTTCCACAATGGCATTGCTGTCCTGCAGAATCTGCTCCGCCTGCTTCTTGGCTTCGCGTATAATCTCCTTGCGTTTCTCCTTCAGCTCAGTCATCTCCTTCTCATAACGCTGTATGGTGCTCTCCATCTGCTTCTCCTGTGAATGGATGGTCTGGCGCTTGCCTTCCCAGTAGCGTTTGTCTCGGGTAATGTCCAGCAGGTATTTGTCGGCATTCACATAGTCTTTGCCCACAATCTCGGTAGCATCGGCAATTACTTCCTCGGGGATTCCTATCTTACGGGCAATCTCCACGGCAAAGCTGCTGCCCGGGTTGCCTATCTGAAGCTGGAAGAGGGCCTCCATGCGGTGTCGGTCATACAGCATGGCACCGTTTACCACGCCGGGTGTGTCCTCGGCGAAGTGCTTCAGATTCTGGTAATGGGTGGTGATGACGCCGTAAGCGCCGTCACGGACAAAGCACTTGAGTACAGCTTCCGCTATGGCTCCGCCTATGGTAGGTTCCGTGCCGCCTCCGAACTCGTCGATGAGCAGCAGGCTGTGCGGGTTGCAGCCGCGCATCATATTCTTCATATTCAGCAGATGGCTGCTATAGGTACTCAGGTCATCCTCAATGCTCTGTTCGTCACCTATATCTATAAAGATGTCCTTGAAGATGCCGCATTTCGAGCTTTCGCCCATCGGTACGGGCAGTCCGCACTGCAGCATGTATTGCAGCAGACCTACCGTCTTCAGGCATACACTCTTGCCGCCGGCATTGGGGCCGCTGATAACCAGGATGCGCTGCTTACGGTTCAGTTCTATCTCCAGGGGAACAATCTTCTTGCCCTGCTTCTTCAGGTTGAGGGCCAGTAGGGGATGCTGGGCAAGGGTCCAGTCGATGAGGGGATTCTTGTCAATCTGGGGGGATATGCCGCCTATCTGGTCGGCCAGGTGGGCTTTGGCCCGGACAAACTCAACATCGGCCAGGAATTCATATCCGCGAACCAGCTCAGGGATGTTGGGACGAAGCAGTTCCGTAAAGTCCTTCAGGATGCGTATTACCTCGCGCTTCTCCTCGGCTTCCAGTTCACGAATATGATTGTTAACCTCGACCACCTCAGCCGGTTCTATAAAGACCGTCTTACCCGTTGAGCTTTCATCGTGGATGATACCCTTCAGCTTGCGCTTCATGGCAGGAGCGGCAGGGATAACAAGACGGCCGTCTCGGAGTGTAGGAACCACATCTTTATCTACCCATCCTTCAGCCTGTGCCGCCTTCAGAATCCTGTTTAGGGTACGGCTGACGCTTCCCTCGTGCTTGCGCAGTTCCTGACGGATACCGGCCAGCTCAGGTGTGGCATTGTCGCTGATACGTCCGTAGCGGTCCAGAATCTGTTCGGCCCGCCGGGTAACGGCGTGGAAGGTGAATACCCCCTCGGTAAGTTTATGCAGGGCAGGGTAGAGGGGCGTTGAGTCCTCATCTCCGTCACGCAGGATACTCACCCAGGAATGAAGTGTACGCAGTGACAGGTATAGGGTATGCAGTTCCTTCTCATCCAGGTGAACGCCCTCAATGCGTATGCGCTGGATGGTAGGACGCAGGTCAAAGAAGTCCTGCTCAGGCAGTTCCGTCACCTCAGCCATGATACGGCGGAATTCCTGCACCTGCTGATGCAGGAGCCGTATCTCCTCGGCCTTGGTCAGGAAGGTCATTTCCTCCACACGGCTCTTTCCCAGCGTGCTCAGGCAATGGCCGGTAAGCAGCTGGCGTATCTCGGCAAATCCTATCTTCTGTTCGAAGTGCTGTGGATAAATCATTTGGAGTCTGTTACTTCAAGTTTTTCTCTGGGTACATTGTGTTCCACCATGTGGGGTCATCCTGCAGCCAGCGGGCAAACCACGCCATGATGCTGTCGTGCCAACGGATGCGCTTGTTATAGTCCAGGATGTGATGATTCTCTCCCTCGACGGTTATGAAGGCAGTTTCCTTACCCAAAATCTTCAGGGCTGTAAACATCTGAATACTCTCGTTGATGGGAACATTGGTATCTGCTCCGCCATGCATAAACAGGATAGGTGTTTTTACCTTGTCGGCATTAAAGAGCGGAGCGTGTCCGCTATACAGTTCCATATTGTTCCAAGGGTAGGAGTGAGCGGCAGAAGTTGTGCTGTACGAGTAGCCCCAGTAGCCAAAGCCCCAGTAGCTGGCAGGATTGCTGATACCTGCATGACTCATGGCAGCCGCAAAGATATCAGTCTGTGTTTGCAGATACATGGTCATGAAACCGCCGTAGCTGGCTCCCATACAACCAATTTTTTTCTCGTTCACAAAAGGATGTTCCTTACAGAACTGCTTAGTGCCCTGAATAATATCATCGGCAGTATAGTCTCCGTAGGCATTCACGTGTCGTGAAGCAAATTCCTGTCCGAAGCCGCTACAACCAGAGGGCTGAATCACATATACCACATAGCCCATTGCTGCCCACTCCTGGTAGTTGTAGTAACTGTCGAGGTAACGACCCACAGGCGAGCAACCGCCATAGTAATAGACCAGCATCGGGTATTGTTTGGTTTCGTCAAAGAAAGGAGGCAGGTAATAGCAACCATAGATGCTGTCGCCGCGTTCCGCCTTAAAGTTCCAGTCTTGGCACTTACCCAGTTGGATGTCTTTCAGTCGGGTAGGGTTCAGGTCGCACAGCACCCGCTCCTTGCCCGTCTTCAAGTCACGCAGCCAGCAGCGGTCTGTGCTCATGCTGCTCTCGCCGATGTAAGCCAAGTAAGGCTTCTCCTTTGCCAGGCTGTAGCTACCATATATAAAAGGTTCCGAGAGTGGAAGTAGTTCAGCAGCTCCATTCTTAGGATCTATGCAATAGAGACTCTTCGTATCGCGGTTCTCGCAGAGGGCATATATCATCCCGTCCTGCTCCGACCATTGATAGGAAGATACCGACGGGTCAAAGTCGCGCGTCAGGCAACGAATCTCCTTTGTCTGCAGGTTTATCAGGAACAGTTCATATTCGTAGCTGCTGGGTATAACGCCCTTGGGCAAGGTATTGCCGATGCCGCCTAAAGCCTCCGGACTTCCTGTCAGGGCAATGTATTTGTCATCCGGAGAGAAAGAGTACGAGCCTATAAAGCCATCATGCTTTACCAGCGTATCCACTTTCCCCGTTACAGCATCCAGCAGCAATAGGTCGGTGAAGTTAAAGGGACGTTCCGTCAGGTCGTCTGTGTGAATGGATATAAGGTAACGACTTGCATCCTTATTGGCTGTTACATAAACATTCTTGGCACCTTTGGTGATGGGTGTGGTGATGCCAGTCTCTATATCGTATAGCGAGTAGTTTCTGCGGTTCCGCCAACCAGGCTGACGATCGTCGGGTTCCAGAATCTGATGTACATCCTTATTCTTCTCCTCAGGCACCTTCTCTTCGTAG
>JAEEGK010011966.1_pt1 | contig 19766 bp, 22 predicted proteins | sample 8958771 | NCBI WGS metagenome assembly JAEEGK01 (sample SAMN16246547, study PRJNA631951) | gut metagenome | biome: gut microbiome; feature: rumen; material: SC-attached | host: Bos | place: Iran: Karaj | collected 2018-10
CGTAACGATGCGTCCATTGTCAGGCTATACCGTCAGCAACCTCTTTACGGGCAGTAATACTGACCTTTCAATTGATGGTGAGATAGAGCGCGACATCCAGACTGCCGACGAAATCTATTGGATAGTGGCTTTTGTGCGTTTTTCTGGTGTCAGGATCTTTGAGAATGCCCTGCGCGAGTTTCTTGTCAAACCAAATGCCAGATTGAAACTCATTACTACAACTTATATGGGCGCCAGCGAACCCAAGGCAGTGGACTTCCTCAAACGACTTGCTCCAAACAAGGTAGAGATAAAGGTTTCGTACAATTGCGACTTAGACCGTTTGCATGCCAAGTCCTACATCTTTGTCAGGGAGAGTGGCATGAACACGGCCTACATTGGTTCTTCGAACATATCACGTTCGGCTCTGACAAAGGGATTGGAGTGGAACATGCGCATCACCAATCAAGAGAATCCGCATATCATCCAGAAAGCACTTGCAACGTTTGATACCTACTGGAACAGCGAGAATTTCGAGGACTACGACTATGAACGCTTTGTAGCTGCCATTTCAGAACGAAATGAAGTAAACAGAAATGTTGGACGTATTCTGCAAAAGTATCATGTGCTGCCCCATCAGAAAGCCATTCTCGACAAGTTGACAGTAGAACGTGAGATACATCATAGCAATAAGAATCTGATAGTAGCCGCTACAGGAACAGGAAAAACTGTTATCGCAGCCTTTGACTACAAACGGTTCTATGATACTAATCAACGGCATCGGCTCCTTTTTGTAGCCCATCGTAAAGAAATATTGGAGCAGTCCATCAATACGTTTAGCTCCGTTTTGAACGACAGCACTTTTGGCGAACTATGGGTGGGCGACCATAGACCATCAGCATCAGGAGATCTAAGTCATTTGTTTATTTCTATCCAGTCGTTCAATTCCAATCTTGATACATTCCGCAGGTGTGGAGCCGACTACTATGATTATGTTGTGGTGGATGAGGCCCATCATAGTGAAGCAATAAGTTATCAAAAGGTGTTTGACCTGTTCACGCCAAAGATTCTGATAGGTCTGACGGCAACACCAGAGCGTGCTGATGGTGTGAACCTGTCGAACTTTAACCAGCGTATTGCTGCCGAGTTGCGCTTGCCTGAGGCTATAGACAACATGCTGCTTTCACCGTTCCAATATTTTTGCATAGGTGACAGAACCACCGATTTGAGTCATGTGGCCTGGACTCAGGGCGGATATGATGAAAATGAATTGGTGAGAAAGTTGAACACACCAGACCGACTAAGACTGATTACGGAGTCGCTACCACGCTATCTATCTGATGAACATAGTTGTCGAGCTCTCTGTTTCTGTGCAAGGCTTGATCATGCACGCGATATTGCTGCTGGATTGAGTTCGGCCGGTTATCATGCCGCTATGCTTTCTGGTGACGATAGCTTGGAACGTCGTGATGAGATTCTGAGCCAGTTCAGGGCTAAGAAGATAAACTATCTCTGTGTTGTTGACATCTATAACGAAGGTGTTGACATTCCAGAGATTGATACTGTGCTGTTCTTGCGACCAACAAAGAGTCTTACGATATTCTTACAACAGTTAGGTCGAGGATTGCGCCTTGCACCAGACAAAGAGTGCTTGACGGTGCTCGACTTCGTGGCGCAGGCTCACGTGAACTATAGTTATGAGAGTCGCTTCAGGGCGCTGATTCCTAAGTCGAAGAATGTTACCACGACAGCCCTCAAAGGCGCTGTGGCCGAGAGTTTCACTATGTTGCCTCGCGGATGCACCATTACGATGGACAAGCTGGCTCGTGAGTACATCATCAGCAACATCAAGTCGGCAATCTTCAATCTGCGTCGTCTTGTTCTGGAAGTACGCCAGTTCAGGGTAAATAACGACAAACCATTGAATTTGCCAACCTTCTTGGCACAATACGATTTGGATATTCGTGTCATCTACAAAACCAGATGTTGGAATGCACTCTTGCGAGAAGCAGGCATGTTAACCTATCCAGCTGATGAGTTTACAAGAGTGTTTGAGAAAAACATGTCAAGACTCATCCATGTGAATTCCGTCAGGTATCTTGGTTTTATCAGCAAACTGATTAGCAATGGCTTTGAGTATGAGCATAATGCCAAGAACAACACTTTCGCGTTAATGCTCTACTACGATTTGTTTGCCAAATCGATAGATAACTTTGGATTCTCCAATGTTGATGAAGGTCTGAAGAAGTTTGGTTCGTATCCGTTATTTGTAGATGAGTTACGTCAGATTGTTCAGTACCTTTCAGAGCATCTGATGATTTCTACAAAACCCATTGCAGAACTTGGTGCAGACAATGTGATTGAACTATTTGGCTGTTATACTCGCGAGGAACAGCTTGCCATATTTGGCAAACGAACTGCGGAAAAGGCTGGTGCCATTCCTCAAAGCGGTGTGTTCAATGTGGACGATATCAATACAGAATTGCTTTGGGTGACGCTTAACAAGAGTGACAAGGACTTCTCACCAAGTACACAATATGAGGATTATGCCATCAACGAGGCTTTGTTCAATTGGCAGTCACAAAATAGTGCCAGTCATCAGAATTCTGGACGTCGCTATGTGGAGCAAAAAAACAACGGACGCAAATTTTTGTTGTTTGTCAGAGAACACAAGGTGGATGCCTATGGCTTCACCTCGCCCTATTATTGTTTAGGCCTTGTTGATTACGTCAAATCACATGGCGACAAGCCCATGACCATCACTTGGGCTATGCAGAATCACATACCAGGCTTTATCTTGGATAAGGCACAAAAAATGGCAGTAGGATAATGAAACAGATAGAAGTCGTAGCTGCGATTATTCGCAAGGAAAATAAGATTTTCGCCACTCAGCGTGGATACGGTGATTTCAAGGACTGGTGGGAGTTTCCTGGTGGGAAGATGGAGGCAGGGGAAACGCCTGAGGAGGCATTGATGCGCGAGATTCGCGAAGAGCTTTCGACAGAGATTAGCGTGGACGAGTTTATTTGTACTGTAGAATATGATTATCCTAAGTTTCATCTCACCATGCATTGCTACCTCTGTTCGTTGCAGACAGAGGCGTTGCATCTGAATGAGCACGAGGCTGCACGTTGGCTTTCTAAAGGCGAACTTGATAGCGTAAAGTGGCTGCCAGCAGATTTGGAGGTAATTGAAGTATTGAGGACGAAAGATTCATAGATAGATGACGTTAAAAGGGCTCTGTAAATATTACATCAGTTGCATTGCGTTGGAGAGTAACACAACGCTTCGAGCTTCAATGAAGGATGAGCAGTCTTTCATAGGCCTACCTTGGCTTAACAAGAGTGCTTTGAAGCAGCCTGCAATTGGAGCCTTTCTTCGTGGGAATCTTGAGAAAGAGAAGGATTTGCTGATTGGTTATCCTGTATTAAAGACCAAGCATTTCCTTTCACCGCTGTTCATTATTCACGTCACTTACAATGACGGGACCCATGGTAAGCCAGAAGGTTTTTCTATTGATGAGGAGCTGCTGATAAACAAGGATATCATTGACAAATATTCCACAAACGAGAAAACAGAGAACATCTATGAGCTGAGAGAACTAGAGGCAGAATTGGGCTTTACTGACGGGCATGCTGCGTTTGAAGATTTGACTGAAAAGGTAAGTCTGATTAGAACCATTCGTCCTGATTGGGAATGGTTAGACGATTTGAACATCGATAATCTGAAAAAGGGGCAAATACAGATTACTGATGCAGATGGTATTCTAAATCGTGCTATTCTATTTGCTAAAGAGCCAACACCATATACCGTCGGCTTAAGCAATGAGTTGGCCAATCTTGAAAGCTGGGGAGACCTTGATATAAGACATTCTATCTTATGGAAGTTTATTCATAAACAATTTCATAAGAATCCACCTTATACAAAAGAAATCCTTGAAGTACTACCTCTGAATGATGAACAGGAAAAGGCAGTTCGTTCTGCGCTGAGTGCAGACGTAACCCTGATAGCTGGTCCTCCAGGAACAGGCAAAACACAGGTAGTAGCCAATCTCATTATCAACGCAGCAATGGCAGGACAGAACGTTTTATTCACCAGCAAAAACAATAATGCTGTTGACGTTGTTGTAAAGCGCGTAAACGCCTTGAATAAAGAGTTGCCATTGATACTTAGATACGAAAAGAGTGCTAAACAATGCATCTCTGATTTTACCCAACTATGGGAAAAGGCCAAAGCCAAGAACGATTCGTATTCTGATGCTATTGACGCATACAAACGCGTGTATTCAAGCTATGATGCCAAGCGGGCCCAAAAGTTACAGATAGTCGCCAATCGAAACAAATTGGATGAATTGGAACAATCTGTCTGCGCCGTAAGAGATAAGTATCAGCACTTGATCGGTGTTCTGACTGAAAATGAAGTCAAGGAGGTCAAGGAGGCATATAACGCCTTTGTGAACAATCGCAAATCATTGCAGGAAGGGCCAGACAGGTTGCTGGATAAGTTGTTCAAGGAAAGATGGGAAAAGAGAATTGTTGACGATTTGAATACTTTCGTCCTGTCTATCAATTCCTTTATGGCTAAGTATCATCCTGGATTGAACATTTCTTCTCAGATGACTGAACGAGAGTGGATGTCTTTCGATAACGAGTTCAAATCTCTGATAGACGATTTAAGCTTAATAGCCAACTACAATGGTCTTCTTACTCAGATGTGTGATTCTGCATCACTTGAACAACTTGATGCAGCCATGATGACAGAGCATGTGGAACTGCAGGCGAAAGCTAAATTAGCTTGGAATTCGTGGCTTAATCAACATATAGGCACCTTTAACACCCAAAACAGAGGCGAACTGCATGATTATATTAGCCTTCTTGAACACAATCGAGTTGATGATTACACACCAGCATTAAAGCAGATGCTGCCTGTGAGTGCCATTACATCTTTGAGTGCGCGTAGGCGACTTCCATTCAGGGAGGCGGTTTATGACTTGCTCATTATCGACGAAGCCAGCCAGTGTGATATCGCATCTATGATACCTTTGCTAATGAGAGCAAAACGCGTGGCAGTAATTGGTGACAAGCAACAGCTCAATCACATCTGCCTGCTAAGTAAGCAAACGGATTTGTCACTCATTCTGAGCAACGAGATCGAACCTAGATGGTCATATCGTGGCAGTTCTATTTATGATCTAACAGAAAGTATGACGGAATCAGAAAACATCATACAATTACGTGACCATCACCGCAGTTTCCTTGACATCATTCAATTCTCAAATCAGGAATTCTATGATAACACGCTTCGCATAGCTACAGATTATAGCCGTTTACAGTCACCCAACAATGGAAAGCCCATTCTTGGTATGCAGTGGATGAATGTGAAGGGAAAGACTGTACGTCCAGAAAACGGTGGGGCTTACAATCTTAAGGAAGCTGAAGGTGTAATCCGTATTCTTAGACGATTAGCAATGGAGTTGGATTTTGACGGTAGCATTGGTGTAACTACTCCTTTCCATTTACAAGCGGATATGATTACTAAAGCTTTGGAGCGAGATGCAGAACTACGTAATCACTTGGAACTCCATAATAAGATACTCATCGATACCGTTCATAAATTCCAAGGCGATGAGCGGGATGTAATCATATTCTCTCCAGTTGTATCAGAAGGAACAAAGTCACAGAGTCTGATGTTCCTGAAGTCAACAGGAAACTTGTTCAATGTTGCCATTACAAGAGCAAGGGCTTTGTTGGTAACGGTTGGCGACAAAGAGTATTGCAAGAAATGTGGAGTCAGTTATTTGGAGCACTTTGCAGAATATAGTAGTGGAGAAGATGCGCCAGTAGAATCATCAGAATGGGAGCATCTGTTGCAAAAAGCACTTTCTGATGCCGGCATTCCTGTGACGGCTCAATATCATGTGGACAAGTACTATCTCGACCTTGCACTTTTCCACAAAGGAAAGAAACTAGATATAGAGGTAGATGGCGCAATGTATCACCAAACGTGGACTGGCGAACTATCATACAATGACCAACTGCGCAATCAGGCACTTATGCGCGAAGGATGGGACGTTATCCGTTTCTGGGTTCAGCAGGTTCGTGATCAGTTACCTTGGTGCATCGAACAAGTTAAGAACTGGATGGAAAAGGTTGAGAAACAATCGTAATTCTATATGGACAAACTCTCACCTCAACAACGCCATAAGAATATGGCTGCCATTCGGTCGAAGGACACGAAGCCGGAGATGATTGTGCGTCGTGGTCTGTGGAAACGTGGATTCAGGTATAGGCTTAACCACAAGAGGCTGCCTGGGCATCCCGACATGGTGCTGCGCAAGTACCGCACCTGCATCTTTGTGAATGGTTGCTTCTGGCATGGTCATTTGGTGGCAATGCCGCCAAATGAGAGTTCAGAGTTTAGCGTTGAGAGTTTAGAGTCAGTTGAAAGTTCAACATGCTGTAAGATTCCGAAGACGAATAGGGAGTTCTGGGTGGCGAAGATTCGCAGGAACAAGGAACGAGACAAGGAGGAACAGAAGAAACTTGCGGCGATGGGTTGGCACTGCATCACAGTATGGGAGTGTGAACTGAAACCTGCCAAGCGCGAGGAGACGCTAGACTCTATCGCTTTTACTTTGAACCACATCTGGCTACAGGATCATGGGGCAAAAACCATCCCATATCCGAAACTGGATGAAGAAGATTTGCAGATGCAAATAGCAGCTGAAAGCTGAGTCTAATTAAAAAAGTTGTAAATAATACGGGAAACATAAAAAATTAGAATTATGAGACACAGAATAAAATCAGGTAAAGTCGGCTCGTTTACACCAGAGAATCAGAAGGTGGAGGTAGAGCAACTGGAGGACAGAGAAGTTGCTGAAGAAGTGGAAGAAATCTTCGAAGAGGATTCCGACTTCAGCAACGATGACGAAGCCCTCGCAGCGATGGAGTTTTACGACAGCCCAGACGAAATGGAATAAAGTGAGAATATAATAAAAAAGATTGATATGAAGACTTACATCTTGTTTTGGAATCCTGCAATCTCCAGTTACACATTGGATGATTTTCAGGAGAAATTGGGAGAATTGGAATATAACGACCTGAACTGGGCCGTTTGGGAACATGAGAACGCCAGTTGTGGTGACCGTTTCTTCATGGTTCGCTGTGGCGAAGGTAATACTGGCATCTGCATGAGCGGGTATTTTGCTTCTGACCCCTATAAAGGTGAAGACTGGTCAGGGAAAGGCAGAGAAGTATTTTATATGGACTTAGACCCTGACGTAATGATTCATCCAGATTATCGAGCAATATTGACAACAGAAGAACTATGTCGTGCTATTCCAGATTTCGACTGGACTGGCGGTCATTCAGGCAGACTGTTAGAAGCAGGCCTTGCTGAACAGCTGGAGGCGTTGTGGAAAAAGTTCTTGGATGATAACGAGGAGGTTTTTGCTGTACATGCTGCAAAACAAGACATTGACCAGACATATTACACTTCGAAGAATGACGATAAGCAAATCATTTATCTGTCTCTTGATGAAGAAGGCAAAATTCAGGGATTCAACGAACCGTTTGAGGTGAAAGCGGAGGGGTATGATGATGTCGATAGTCTCGTAAAACAGATTACTGAGCAGATATATCAGAAGACAGACAAGAGACCCGAGATACAAATATATTATAGGTATATAGAGGAAGACTATCAAGAGCAATATGGAAAAGCAGTTAGGTTGTTCCTGGAAAGCAAGAAAGAGGGTGATACCTATGATGATGTGTATTATGAGACAGAGGGGCAAATCGTTTATCTTTTGAGTAAAGCATCCGTGAGCGCGTCGAAACTGAAGGAGATGGGGTTCACAGAGGAAATTGTCGATGCAGTGGAAGCGATGAAGAAGAAGAACGATGAGACGTTCATCCAATATGTGGAAAGGGCTGCGCAAAATGAGCTTGCCAGAGAGTTGATAGAAGACCAGGTACGTCTCGCCGTTGACATAAGTTCCCTGAAGAGCATCGATGAAGCCATGGTGAAGACTTTGAACGAGAACTTGGAAGCATTGCACTATCTGGAGTCGCTTGAAATTGTTGAGTAAATCATGGCATATACATACAAATATCCAAGACCAGCGGTAACGGCTGACTGCATCGTAATAACGAGGGAGGCAGAGCCAAAGGTGTTGCTGATTCAGAGAGGAGACCAGCCGTTTAAGGGTGGCTGGGCTTTTCCCGGCGGTTTCATGAACATGGACGAAACAACGGAACAGTGTGCCATCAGGGAACTGGAGGAAGAAACTGGGCTAAGACTGTCGAATGTGCATCAGATTGGAGCATATTCCAAGGTTGACCGTGACCCAAGAGGAAGAACCATCACTGTTGCTTATCTGGCCATCATCGATGACCCTATTGCTGTCACTGGCCAGGATGATGCTGCCAAGGCAGAGTGGTGGCCATTGTCGGATCTGCCCCATCTGGCATTCGACCACTATGACATTATGCAGGATGCAATCCAGAAGTATAAGGAGATTGTGAAATGAATTACAATGATTTTATAGAATACCGTCATAGTCTCTGATGGCTTGACGCCATTCATCGGGAAACGATATGGACTGTTTTTGCTCCAGGTCATAAAGCACCAATATCGACAGGCACCGGCTCTTCACTTCCTGCGTATCAATGTCAAAGATTTCCTGTTCCAGACGGAAACTCTTGTTGCCGAGGTGTACTGTACGGGTGCGGACAGCAATCCTGTCAGCACCTTTTATCTGGGCAAAAAACTCCACCTCTATCTTCACCACGAAAATAGCGTACTGATCCCAGTCAAAGCCTTTGCACACAGTAGAGACATAGTCAGTCTTACCAGAGTCGTAGAACTGAAAATATATGGTATTGTTCACGTGTCCGAACTTGTCAACGTCGTTGAAACGTATCTGAAGCGCCACCACATTGTGAAACTCTTTTTTTCTTTCTTCTGTCATCTTTTTAAATCATAATTGCTGAAATCGGCTGCAAAATTACAAAAAAAACGGCAAAACATCTAAATTCTGCCGTTTCAAATTTTTGAAAAGCGTTATCTGTCTGTTTCTGCGGATAAACAGATGCGGACAGAACAAGAAGAAAATCATGATTCTTCTTCGAAGAAAGAACCTACAGGCATGGCGGCATTTTCGGCGACACAGCAGTTGTAGCGTTCGCGGCTGCGGCGTTCACGGGCGAACATGGCCTTGGTGCCTGCTTCGTCCTGTTGGAACTCCAGGTGCTCGTCGATGGCGAAGGAGTGGGCCATGGTCTCTACATCGAGGTTGTCGGTACCGATGAGTGTGAAGGTCCAGTTCTGCTTCTTCAGCTTCTCAATCATCGTGCGGATCATCTTCAGCGTCCATTCCTCGCTGCTGTTCTCCTCGCCATCGGTGATGATGGTCACCAGCACATGGTCGCCGTCCTCAATCTGGGCGTTGCCCTTTGGGCGAGCCTGCTCACGCTCGGCAGAGTCCAAGCAAGCTTGATTCTGCTCTCGCTCAATCGCAGCCTTGACCTTAGAGATTCCCTTGCCAATGGCATCATAGAGCGGTGTGCCGCCACCGGGGTGGTAGGCTTTCCAGTCCAAGTCCTTGGTCTGTGCAGCGGGCAGGTTGTCGTAATGCCAGGTGGTATGGCCAGTATCGAAGGTGAGCAGGGTAACAAACTGCACTTGGTCGGGATATTTCTTCTGCATCTGACGGACGGTCTGTAGGGTTTCGTTCATGCCAGTGAAGGCCTGCTTGCGGATGATAGACATTGAGCCGCTCTCGTCGACAATAATCAGGTTGTGAACTCTCTTAGTCTTAACTTCATTCGTTTTCATAATCGTAACTTTTTAAATGGTGAATACTTCAATTCAAGACGTCTTTTATCTCTTTATCTCCGATGAAGATATTTTCGCTCGGAAATTTGCAAATGAATTTGCATTTCACTCGCTTATTCATATCTTTGAAGAAGAATTTGGAGAAAAATTAAGCTATGAAGCGATTTTTTTGTAATTTTGCAGAAAATATATCGAGTTATGTACTATCAGCGACTGTCAGACGAAGAGATTCTGAGCGGTTTCCGCGAGGGCGATGCCGACATTATCCGTGAGTATTTCTACGGGTACTGTCAGGTGGGCTATAACATCTTCGACCAGCGGTATCAGCTGCGCGAGAAGGAGAACCTGGACTTTATGTCGCTGGCTCACCAGTATGCGCTGTATCTGATGGAGCACGACTGGAAGCCGCTGGAGGATCACTCGCCGAATGTGAGTCTGAAGACGTGGCTCATCAACGGTTTCCGTTATGTGGTGCTCGATGCACTGAAATGGTACCGTAAGGAGTATGGCAGCATCACATTTGAGGACTATCTGATGTCGTTCGACGTGACCAGCGACCTGCGGTTGCAGTTCAACCGAATGGTAGAGGATGTATGCGACCATGCACCGTTAGACCGTCAGGAACGGCTGATTATCGACATGCTGCTGTTACAAGGCTTTAAGTCGAAGGAGATAGCGGCGCAGATGGGAATGACTCCGTCGGCCATCTCTCAGAAGTACAAGAAACTGAAGGAGCAGATCATCGTGCCGTATTTCAGGAAGAACTTCGACATGGACCTGGATATGCCGGAGGTGATGGACGAAATGGCCATTCTGCGGAGGGAAGCCACGATGGGCGATGCCAGGATGTCGATGCCAGCTCTGCCTATGTCGGGTTCGATGGCCGATATAGCAGAATCGATGGCTTGCGAGGATATGGACTTTATCAGAGAAGAAGTTATGGAACAGAAGAGAACAACACCAGAGTTTATCACGGAGCTGCAGCCGAACGAGATCTTTGTGTTCGGCAGCAATCTCAAAGGTATGCACGGAGGTGGCGCGGCCTATATCGCCTACCGCAAGTTTGGGGCCATCATGGGGCAGGGCGTGGGTCTGCAGGGTCAGAGCTATGCCATCCCGACAATGCAGGGCGGCGTAGAGACCATACGTCCGTATGTGGACGAGTTTATCGCGTTCGCCAAGGAGAACAAGAACATGACGTTCCTCGTGACTCGCATCGGTTGCGGCATTGCAGGATTCACCGATGATGAAATCTCTCCACTATTCGAGAAGGCTCACTACGTAGAGAACATCGTGCTGCCACCAGGTTGGTGATGTAGATTATAAAGAATAATAAGGGAACTAAAAAATGGATACATACAAACAGATAGACTTGACCGAGTATGTTCAAACTGGCGAGGGCGGCAACGGGAAGACTTATGTTACATCCGCTGATTCGGACGAAATCCTCAAGGTGAATAACGCCCGCTTGAGCACATGGGAAGTCGTGAAGCACGAATACGATGTTTCCAAGGCTGTTGCCAGTCTCGGAATTCCTGTACCCGCGATGTATCGCATCGTACAGGTAGGAGATGCATACGGCACCATCTCGCAGCGCATCAAGGGCAAGAAATCCCTCTCACGCATCTGCCACGACGAACCCGAGCGCACCGAAGAGATGGCCCGGCTCTTGTGCCACAAAGGGAAGGAACTATTCGCTAAGCCTTGCGACACCGAATTCTTCCCCAGCAGGAAGGCACAGGCACTACTGGCCGTTGAGAGGGCCACTTTTGTAAGTAGGAGGAACATAGAGAAGATGCGAGCCTTTATTGAAACCATCCCTGAGAATACTCACTGCGTGCATGGTGATTTCCAGACAGGCAACCTCATCCAGGCTGCAGCGGATTACTATTGGATTGATCTGGATCGCTTTGGGTATGGCGACCCTATGTTCGACATCGGCCACCTTTTCCTTATCTGCCACATCTACGCTCCCATGAAGCGTGTGCAGGATATATTCCACATGACCCAGGAACAGTTTCACCGCTTCTGGGATGCCTTTGCCAAGGAATACACCGGACAAGACGACCACGCTGCCTTCGATGCCCAGGCCGGACGCTTCGCCGCCCTCGACGTCATTCTCCGCAACGTCTTCCAGAAGTCAAACTTTATCGAGAAGATTTTCTTCGGCTTCTATGTACATAAACTGATGAAACAATATTATTCGTAATAACTATGGCTCGACAATGAACTTATGTTCGATGAAATACTCAATGTGAAATGAAACAGAAAAAACTTTGGATGCTGGCCGCCATCTTTGTAGTCACTTGCGGTCTTGTGATAATGCCGTCATGTAGCAATAGTGATAATGCCGTCAAACCTGATACTTCGGCTTTGGAGAACTGGCAGGCAGGACGGACGGTGACTGCCGAAGCAGTGAAAGCTTTCGGTGGAATAGATAAATGTTTTGCTGCCGAACCCATCCCTGATGGTGTGTGGGCACGCATGCAGGGCAAGACCTACAAAGAGAACCCCTACATTGGGCGTGACGACCTGCGACATATACGCGCCCTACACTGGGACTACGACAATCAGATGCATGTGGGCGAAATGATAGTCAACGTGCAGATTGCCGATCGTGTGGCCGCCATCCTGCGCCAACTGTTCGATGCGAAGTATCCCATCCAGCGGATGCTCCTACCCGACGTGTATGATGCCGACGACGAAACACAGATGCGTGACAACAACTCGTCGTGCTTCTGTTATCGTGCCATCGCTGGTACAATCAAGCTCTCGAAGCATGCCCGTGGCCTGGCCGTTGATATCAACACACTCTATAACCCCTATTACAAGGATCGTACCGATGGCACCCGCTTCATTCAGCCCGCCACTGCCGAGGCCTACTGCGACCGCACATGGGACTTCCCCTATAAGATCACCCACGACGACCTCTGCTTCCGTCTCTTCACTGATGCCGGCTTCGAGTGGGGCGGTGACTGGACATCGTGCAAGGACTTCCAGCATTTTGAGTTGATAGAGGAATAATATGAACAGTTAAAACAATGACTGTTGATTTCAACATACTGAAACGAAATGAACTGAGGGCTGCTGTCCGACTGGTGGGCAGGGCTTTCGAGGACTATGAGTACTTTACGAACTACTTCCCCGACTTGGAAGAAAGAAGAAAGGTACTAAGAGGTGTCGTCTATCGGGAATTCCTGACAAACTTCAAGAAGACACACTATCTGGTGGCTAAGAGAAATGGTGAACTTGTGGCTGTGGCCCAGGTCAATGCGCCAGATTACAAAAAGCCGTCAGACTTTCAGTATCTGATACATGGCTGGCCTCTGGTGTATATTGGAGTTAACAGACGGCGGCTGGATGACTGGCTGGCAATGGATGCAGCAGCAGGCAGACCCTGTCACGAATATCAGGCTACAGGAACAGGAATCTGGTATCTCAGTTCAATAACCGTTGACCCGTCAGCACAAGGCATTGGCATAGGAACGCAGTTTATTGGCTACATGGAGGATTTCATCCGGACACATGGCGGCAAGGAGCTTGTGCTATTCACAAACTCTGATAAAAACATCGCATATTATAAAAGGTGTGGTTTCGAGGTGTTCGATGAGCGGGAGTTTACTTATAACGGGAAGACGATGCGAAGTTGGAGCGTGAAAAAGATGCTGCTGGCTAACTAGAATTGAGATTGCCTTCGCGCCATGTCGAAGGCAATCTCAATTCTATATCTCCTCAAGCTTTACATAATAGCGGAGAAGGGGGCAGATCTGGTTGACAAATGAACGGTAGAATGCCATCCAGTCACGGCGCTTTGCCTGATTCTTCATATTGATATGCTCATTATAGATGGCGCATCCCATCTTGTGTTCAACGAGTTGGGACGTGAAATCTATTCTCTTGTCGCAGGCCTTGAAATATTCAAAGAGCTGTACCGACTTCAGATACAACAGCACTTTGTGAGTGTAGACAACCCATCGGGGGGCATGAATACGCTCCAGTTTCGTGATATAGCCGTAGGATTGAGCGATGGCATTACCCATGCCAAGCCACCGGACGGGGCGGTATTTCTTGAACTCCGGAGTGATTTGCATGACTTCATCCGTATAAATACGAATCAGACTGGTTCGGATGTCCACCACCAAATAGTTGAGCAAATCGGCCATAGACAGCGTGGAGTCGGCATCCATCGTGTTTCTGGTCATCGCTTCAAACTGTTCTCTCCCCTCTTCCGTAGGCATCAGGAAATGATGGAAGTCAAAATGCTCGCCTCCAAGATAGTTATCCAACAGCAACAATGAACTCAGAACTTCATAGAACTTGTCACCAGAGTCCAGGTCGTAGTCGATTTCATAACTCCGTTCGCCAGTCTTGCGGAAGGGCATCAATGGCGCATCGGGATTAACGACGAGCTGTGTTGCAATAGTGACATTGTACTTAGACTCCATCTGGCCAATGAGGTCATCGAGTTCGTCGATGGACTTGTTCTGGCTGATGGTGTAGGAAATGCCATAGTACATCTGGTTGGACAAATCCCTATCAGACTGAGACTGTTCGGTTTTGACCTCAAAGACCTCCCGGTAAAGCCACTCGTAGGCTTCATCGTATTGTCCGAGATTGTAATAAATGGACGCTATATACAGATATGGGTCAAAATGATCTTTATCGTATTGCAGAGCCGTTTTAAACTCTTCTATAGCACTGTCGTATTCGCAACGCTCCAGATACAAGCGTCCCATGTCCTTGTGAGCCTCGTAGCTCTCAGGGGCAAGTTCAAGTCGTCGGAGATAGTAGCCTTCAGCCATATTGAGGTCTTTCTTTGAGAATGCCATGTCGCCCATGATGCCGAAAGCCTCACTGTTGCTGCTGTCGAACTGGAGGACAGAGATCAGATGGTCGGTGGCGGTATCATAGTCCTTCTGCTGCACAGCGTCGCGTGCCAGCTGAAGGAAGTTCTCCATTGTTTCTTTCTTAATCTCAGGCATACTTATTCGATGGGACGTTTAGAATGGAAATAATCATCTGGGTATTCATCCCGCATACGCTGGATCTCGTTGTTTACATCATCCTCCAGCGTCTTGACGGTCTGATGCCAGTCGTCTGGTATGCGCCTGTCAGCCTCGGTCTCGTCCTCGTCATAAGACCTGGCAGCCAGGCAACGAACCTTCAGACGTTGATTGTTGAAGAACCAGGAGAGGCCTTTGACATCATTTGCAAGCTGATAGACCATGCTTGAATACGGGCCTTTTGTCTCGTTCTCTTTTACCTCTGTACCATCATACAATTTGCCGTCCTTTCCGACATGGCAGTACCTGTTAGGGATGTAATACCCTTTCCACGCAGAATATACGCGAAAGGTTTCCGGATTCTTCATTCGGTCGATTTCAAGCGTAATCGTCTCGGGGAGTTCTTCCTGCGGGTTGTCCTGCTGACGATTGGAAACGGTGATGCCGTGGCGTTCAACATCGATGAGAATGTCGGAATAGTCACCGCTACGCTCATCTACGTTAAGGTCGAGAACCTCGCTGAGCTTAATTAGGGGAATCGTATCGCCCTTCTTGCCAATGACCAGTGCTGCAATGCCATCCTTCAGGCAATCGTCTTCACGGACTGCCCAGTCATCATCGACGATGGGATAGGTCATAAACCTATCGCAGTAGTATTTCTTCTTGTCTTCTTCGGTAGCTTCTGCTATCAACACACCTTTGAGGTCATAGAAAAAGCAGCCAAGGCGAATCACCTTCTGCTCATGGTCAAGTTCTACCCGTACCTTCTTGCTTTCGTCTTCCGTCATGACTGCTAATCAGAATTTCACCGTGTATTCATCCTGGATATCGGGGTTCTCAATGTCGTATGTCAGCTCATGATGGAGAGTCTTCTTTGTATCGTTTTCGGGCATTTCAACGGATACCCTTGCATATTCTTGATTCATATATTTCGTATATTATTATCGTCTACTATTGCTATTTCGATTTGCAAAAGTAGCGAAAAAAAAGCGGAATCATGCGTGATTTAACTATTTTAGCATAAAAAACTATCGTTCTCTTGATGGCGGGTGACTGATAATTGAGGTATTTTTCGTACCTTTGCCACTGTTTTGAAAAATAAGGTTGTATGAAGAATAAGAAACAAGATCCATACGAGGTACAATTGGCAGACTTGGCCAATGAGATTGGCGGTAACATGGCCGTCGAATACTATAATGTGTCGTTTACGCTCACGAAGGAGCAACTTCAGGATATGAAGGAGAAAGGTCTCAGAACCGATATTATGTCATGCATTATGGCAGCTCTGATTATGAACGGCAAGAATGAGGCCGAAATCAAGGCATTCTTGGAAGAAGCCCATCAGGCCGGTGCTGCTCCCAGTGTCACTTTCGAAGCTCCAGACGATGGGGCACTTAACGTCACATCGCCTGAAGATAACCCTGAATTAGACAAACTCATCAAAACCATGGACCTTTAGTCGATGAAGGAAAGGATGAAGAAGAATAACATAATTCCTCAATATCTGCAGGACGAACTCAGCAATCTCGTCCAGCAGAAAGATACCTATACTAAAGAGGAAATCGATCAGTTGCGTCGGGACTATGACTATGTCCGAAAGCAAAGAGAACAGTTGAAGGAGGCTGAAGAGTATGGCGCAATCCCCAAAGAGGAAGCTGCCATCACCAATTTGGTGTTGATGGTAAAGCAGTTCATCATTCAGGAGACGACAAAAGATGCTGTAAGATATCTGACGGAAGAGAAAGAAAGGATTGAAAACAGGCTGAAAGAATTGCAGCAAGGCAATTAGCATATTGAGAAAACGTCCGTGTCAACAAGAGTATCACGGATGTTTTTTTCTATCACGCTTGTCTTCATAAAACTATTGAAGAGGAGATTTCCCTATACAAGAATAGGAAAGTCCCCTACCCTAAATAGGCATATTCCTTTTGAAATGCCACGAAAAATGCCGTACTTTGCAGCGTGAATCAGAACATAGGAGTCTGGACACAGAACAAAGTTGAACAATTAAAAAGAAGAAGATTATGAAGACAATGAATAAGGTGATCGCAACCATGATGATGATGGCAATCACAACAACAATGCCCGCAATGGCAGGTAATAAGAAGTATACAAATCACGACAAGAAGACAACTGTTGTGGTAGTTAACAACGATAAGAAAACCTCGCACTTCGATAAGGTAGACAAGGCTCTGTCGCACAATAATGCTCACAAAGGCAATGTCTATCGTCCTGAGTTGAAGACCTGCACCTTCAAGGTGAGCCGTCACGACTCCCACCGTAAGGTAGTTGCCAAGGTTGAGCACATGAAGGGCGTGATGGACACCAAGTGGAATCCCCGTACCCGCGAAGTGACAGTCATCTACGATGCCAAGGTAACATCAGCCCGTCATATCAGGCACTTCATGGCATAGCCATTCTACATACAATCCCAAAGAAGCCCCGGCTTGCAATTTGCAGGTCGGGGCCAATTTTTGCCTAAAAATCGTTAAAACAGAGCCTTTCTACAACTTAAAAAATCGAAAAAGTGAAGTTCTATGGCGTTCGTAAAATCGATTTTTTTTGTTAATTTTGTAACGTAAATCAGATACAAAAGTATCAATAAAAACGTAATTCACAAGCATTATGTCAAAGACAACAGAAATTCAGATTGAGAAGAGTCGCAACCTCATTGAGGGGCTACGTCGACACGTGAGAGAAATGGGTGAAAGAGGTGTTTCCAATAACGAAATCGAACAGATGGAAAAGACTGTGGCAATGCTTTCTGAAGCCAATGCCGAGGTTGAGCGCCTTCGCGAGGAGTTGACTCCCAAGGTAAAGAAGATGAACGACCTGATGACACTCGTCAAGGCCTCCTATGCCGAGTCGAAAAAGACATTGAAAGGCTACTATCCGCAAGAACGCTGGCCAGACTACGGCATTCCTGACAAGCGATAATTAGCAGCAGCTCAAACCAAAGCATCCGTGTCGACACAAGTTTTGACACGGATGCTTTAGTTATTATAAATCTCTGTTCAGTACCTCGCTGACATCGGGTGTTTCGGGCTGTGGCTGCCATTGGCTCATAAGCTCGCACACCACGATTCCGTCGGCATTGGTCAGCGTGTGGATGTAATTTCCATCTTCCGTGCGTGACATGCGGCATAGGAGGGTTTCGTCAAGATAGGTCTCGTGCAGCCAGTGGACAGTAATCGCTTTCAACGTTTGTGATGCCAGCACCTCGTCGGGCATGGTCAGCAGGGCGATGCTGACATAGCTGCGGTTGCTGACATGGAAGTTGAAGTCGAGGTCGAGGCGGGTGGCACGATGCTCCATCTGCATATCGCACGACTGCATCTTGGGGAACCGCGTTTTCTTGTGACTAGCAGTCATCGGCTCTGGTACCACCGTCAGCTTGTCGGCCAGGAAATCCGTTGTTTCCAGTCGTTTCGTGTCGAGGTTCAGGATGTTCCACTGGCTCGTGCCGGAGGCTATCAGCTGTTCGCTGTCTGCACGGACGATGCGGAAATCGCAGTAGATGCGGAGCGACGTCAGTTCACTCACCCATATCTCTACGGTGAAGTCCTCCGACCAGTAGGTGACCGTCGGCTGGACATCCATCTGCACCTCAGTGATGACCCACATCCGTCGCTGTTTCACGATGTCGAATGCTGCCACGCCGTGGATGGTCATCAGTCGTGCAAAACTGTCCTGAAAGTACATCAGCATGGCATTCGGCGTTAGCCTGTACAGCGGTGTAATGTCCGATGCCGTCGATGTGTAAGTATGTCTGTATTTTCCGTTTGTAATCATCAGTATATTTGTCTTGTATTTGTTTTAGTTCGTGATTATTTGCTCTGTTCAAACAGCCAGTCGCGGACGGCGGCAATCTTGTAGCCGTAGTCGAACGAGGCCATGTGCTCCATAGCCCGACCTGTCTCTGGAAGTACGCTTTCGGTCTCCCACTTGATAAAGTTGATGTTGCCGCCTTTGGCAATCAGTTCCTCTGCCAGTCGTTCCTGATCTGCTTGGGGCAGTTTTGCGCTCCATGAGGCAGAGTCCACTCTGGCATTCTGCTGCTTCAGGACTTCTGCCAGGGCTTTCATACCACCAGATGCCTTCTGGTCACCACCTGCCACAATGTAGAAGAAATGCTTCATACCGAAGTCCTTCATCTTCGTGGTGTCCCACTGACTGCTGACGAACAGCGAGGCAGCGAAGAGGTCTGGATGTGTGATGTTGAAGTAGAACGACATCATGCCACCCATCGACTGTCCTGTGGTGTACAGACGGTTTGTATCAACCTTGTATTCCTTACAGACGGCCTTTAGCAGTCGGATGGTCATCTCTACCTCGGCTGTTGTGCTCCAGTCATCCTGCACAGCCCACTCCGTATATTGAGGTACCAGTACGAATGAGGGATGTTTCTGCTGGTCTCTCTCCGAGGCAAATACCAAGGCGCCATAGCCCTGAGTCAGTGGAGCCGTCACGTCCTTGCCGACGGTACTGGCATCGGCCATGAACAGCACCAAGGGGAAACTCTTTGTACCATCATAGTCCGCAGGAACCATCAGGTTATACGCCATTGTTTTGCCCGTCTCAGCATCCTCGAAAGTAAATTGCTTGAACTTGGCCAGCGTCTCGTTTTTCAGAGCAACAAACGTGCTGTCGCTGTCCTTGTTGATCTCCATACCGCCACCATGTCGTGGGCCTCTCTGTTCGCCCTTTTGCTTCTGGGCACAGGCAGTGAAGCACATGGCTACAACTGCCATCAAAATAAAAACTTTCTTCATAATGTCGATGGAGTATTTCGAGTCTCAGCTCTGGTCTCTACCAAGACCTATTTAGATAATAACATTGGGCAAAGATACGAAAAAAGTCCCATTTCATTGTGAAACAGGACAATTTCTTATGATTATTTATAAGATTTGAATCTTTCGCCAACAAATCCGTCGCCGACATCGCCTACCA
>JAEEGK010011971.1_pt1 | contig 19764 bp, 16 predicted proteins | sample 8958771 | NCBI WGS metagenome assembly JAEEGK01 (sample SAMN16246547, study PRJNA631951) | gut metagenome | biome: gut microbiome; feature: rumen; material: SC-attached | host: Bos | place: Iran: Karaj | collected 2018-10
TCCTCGTGGCTGCGAGCATCGACTGGATCCATTCGTGTAGCGGCTTGAAGTCGCACAAGGAGGTCTTCGGGCGGGAAATCACATACGCTGATATGTACGAGTACAAGGATACCGATTATGATTACGTCGTCCGTGTCCCGTCGTTCTTCACTGCCCAACCAGATTCCCTTCAGGAGGAAAAAGGCCGGATGCGCTTCGAGTACGGCGACCAATGGATTACCGTCGTCATCGAAAGCCATGTGATGCCGGGCAACGGCCAGTCATTAAAGGACGGTATGGACTCATTGGCACAGGTGCTTCAAGCGACAGACCGCAAACTCGGAAGCGATTACTTCATCCTCTCCGGTCCACAATGTGAAAATGGCAGTCGCATCGACGGCTATAGTTATTACACCAAGATTATGGTCAATCATAAACTATGGTTCGTCTATACGATGATCTATCCCGACGATTATAAAGACGTCCTTACTCGTCTCTTCAAAGAGATTGACGACTGGCAAATCTGGGAACGTCCGCATCTACAACTAAAGCAAGGCGAGTCACAAACGCCCAAAGCAGTATCGGAATAACAGCATCATACCCAAGTACCAGTTGTAGTCGCTGGGACAGAGATACTTGGGTATGACGGCTGTTATGACTCAGGTACCCTCTATGTTCAAGGACGGCAAACGCGCTTACAGCAGTTATGTTGAGGCCAATGTCCCATTCAAACTTGCCACAGTCGACTGGACTGCTACGGCCGGTGCCGTCCCATTCGCCACAGACTTCTACGGCACGACGGGCTTCGCCGTCACCAATGTCGCACTGAAAGCGACAAAGGAGATCAAGGTGACTGACTCGTTCTCCATCCCTATTTTCGGACAGGTAGTCGGCAACCCCTGTTCACAAAAGGCTTACCTGGTTCTTGGGTTTACGCTGCAACCCTGATCTTTCCAGGCACACGTCCCTCCCCTCCGCCCCTGTGGCGGTCGGGAGGGATTTTTTGTTATACCGCTATCAGTTCTTGACTACATGCCTTTGGGGCTAAAAACAATGGTTTGTGATAAAAAGTGTGAAAATATTGCAAAAATTCCGAGTTTATTAATTTTGTTTTATAGAAAATACCTATCTTTGTAAGCCGAACTTAATAAAATCGGATGATTCTTATAAAATATAATTTATATGAGTATTAGTAAAGATGTCATAAAGCAGTGCCTGATTAGTAAGCAGCGCGAAGTGGATGAGGCGGTGATTGTGAATCGTCCCATAGACTTTGAAGAGAACGGCAACTATGTGATAGTTGGCGTGAGACATGCGGGTAAGTCGTATCTGCTGTATCAGCGCGTGCGTCAGTTACAGGCAGCAGGAAAGGGATGGGACGAGATCCTATTTGTGGACTTTGAGGATGAGCGTCTGGCGGAATTCCAGACGGAAGACTTCAACAGTCTGCTGGAGGCCCATCTGGAACTATATGGTAAGAAGCCGGTGGTGTTTCTGGACGAGGTGCAGAACATTCCGCATTGGGACAAGTTTGTGCGGAGACTGACTGATGCTAAATACAGGGTATATGTGACTGGCAGCAATGCGAAGATGCTGAGCAAGGAGGTGGCAACGACACTGGGCGGACGCTTCTTCATTTATGATGCGTACCCATATTCGTTTAAGGAATATCTGGCAGCGCAACAGGTGGAACTGAAGGAACATTGGGAGTATGACACAATACAGCGGAGCGAGGTGAAGCGACATCTGAACGAATACTTCTATTACGGCGGACTGCCGGAGATCCTGTCGTTTAAGAACAAGCGGGCTATGCTGTCGAGCCTGTATCAGAAGATATATCTGGGTGATATCTGTGCCCGAAACAACATCAAGAACGACAGGGTGCTGAACATCCTAATTAAGAAGATGGCGGAGAGCGTGAAGCAGCCACTATCGTTTAACCGACTGAGGAATGTGATCGTAGCAACGGGCTCGTCCATCAGCGTGCCCACTACGATAGACTATGCGGATTACGCATCTGACAGCTGGCTGATACTGCCCATGGAGAATGAGGTGGGGAAACTGACGGAGAAAGAAATGCAGAAGAAATATTATTTTGTTGATAATGGTTTGCTAAACCTGTTCTTGATGAACTCTGAGACGTCGCTGCTGGAAAACATGGTGGCGGTGGAGCTGTGCAGGCGGTTTGGCAAAAAGAATGTGTTTTTCCTGAACGCGGAGAAGGAGATTGACTTCATTGTGCCTGACGAGAAGCTGGCCATTCAAGTGTCGTATAGCATCAAGGAAGAGGCCACTTACAATAGGGAGGTGCCACCACTAGTGAAGTATGCCAAGGCGCACAAGGACTGGAAGTGCCTGCTGATTACGTATGATGAGGAGGGCACGGAAGATGGAATACCTGTAGTGCCCGTATGGAAGTGGCTGATGGATGTGTGACTTCTAGGGCTAAGAGAGGTCCTACGGCGGAATCATGGAAATAATGAATTAGGAATATTGGATTTATAAATGCCTTTTCCCCTCAGCCCACCCTACAAACGGTTTTCTCGGCCTCAGGATTCCATCGATGTCTTGAACCGCCCTTTCCCATTAGGGACTGGCTAATCGGTGCAAAGATACAAACAAATCTCCGAACCGCCAAGCGATTCGGAGATTATTTTTGGGATTGCACAAACTTGGATTATTCGTGTTCCGTGAGTGATATAGGCTGAAAACGTATTTTTGCTTGATTTATATTTGTCCGCGGCAGAGCCGAGCGGGCAGCAAGCCAGCAGAGCTGGAGCGTCACCAGTCTTCCTCCTCTTCCTCTTCGTCCCACACGTTGCGGCGGCGGCGCGAGGCAGGGTCTAAGGTTCCGTCGTCATCGACTCCCTTAAGGGATTTTCAGTTTCTTCCTTATTTGTCTTTTCTTTTTAGTGCAATGATATCCCAGTAGCCACGAAACCAGGCATTATATACATAGGGTTATCGTTTAGAGGGTTTCTGTTTAGATGTTGTTTTCTTTACCAATTCTATAATATATGCTAATGAACATCAAAAAGAAGAGTGCATTGACTATAATATAGTAAGGTAAACGCACACCAAAGGCTGCGAAACAAAAGTGACTTACCATGAACAGAAAAAAGAATAATGTGGACAATAGCCGCAGGTTGGTTTGTATACGTGATGAGGTGTGACTGATGCTCAACATGGGGATTAGCGTTCCTATGAAACATACTGCACTGCCCACTCCGCATAGGACATCGTTTTCTTCCCCCTCTGCTATATGAAATGCCAAATAGGCTAACAGCAAGCCAGCAATCGTGGCAATGCATGCAAAAAACAGATTCAATTTCATGGCTGTAGGTACTTTTTAACGGGTTGGTAATGGTGGTGGAGCCAAGGCTACTATCTTCAAGATAGCAGGAATGTTTTCTACGGTTTTCCATTCTGTCATGCCAGGCATCCATGCTAACGTGTCCTTGTTGACACGTTTTTGCATGATGAGTTGCGACATTTCACTATCGTTTAGGGGCCCAATGGGCTTGGAATCCAAAGCCACATAATAAATGTTTGGCATTGACTGTGCTGTGGATCTGATGGAGCCAGGGATGTCCATGTTGTGCATATACTGGTTCATCACACCAACCATCTGATTGGCTACGCCCATACCAAGGCCGAAGTCAACCAGACGGTCAATGGAAAAGAAACTATTGTCGTTCATATAATCACAGACGTTTATATTTTATTTGCTAATACAGCTTTAATCCATTTTTTGTAGAATTTACGTCCTTCTTCATTCTCGTCAAATCCGTTTTTCTTTATAGCATTTATGATACTTGATGCCGTCCAAAAATAAATCTTTCCCATTTGGAGATCGTAATCAACAGAATCTTGATCAGCTTCAAATGAAAATAGACGAACATTCTTTGGGTGTGTCCAAATAAACAAATCCCCCCACAGATACCACCAATGTTTCTTGTAGTAGTATGCATGCAAAATGTCGGAGATGTCGCCAACAAAAAATTTGTTCATCCCCTTTGGCTTTTCACGTTTAAACTCTTCTGGATATAAAATCCATAATTCCCCATTCCATACAAACTTTTTTTCTCCTATAGTGATTGATTTACGCTTTTTGGAGAATATCACTGTAATGAGGTGCCATATTCCTAATGTAACGATACTTAGTAGGACGCCTATCCATGATGAGTGGTAAGATTCGGAAAACTCTTCACCTTCAACTTGTCCTATTCTCTTCTCTCTTAACTCGTTTACTATTCTCTTAGCATCACCTGAACTGAATCTTCTTTTTGGAATAATGTTCTGCTCTCCATATATTATGAGCCTACGAGTAAAGCTATACCATGAGCCGGTAGATTGTACAAAATTTGTCTTTTCATACGGGAGGAACAAGTTGTCGTTGGTCTTGAATGTCTTTTGAGTAAAGCTTATGCCTTCGTCACCAAGACCTATTGTGGAAGATGTGAACCAAAGGGCAGGCTTGAATATTACGTTAAACGAGAATGCGTGTTTGAATGTTTTTTTACTAATCTCCCCTAATTTCGCTCCATTACTTAAAATATGATGCTTCAGATTCGCTACATCCTCACTATCAAGTTTGTTTATTCGCAAAGGATGATCAGAACCTGTTACAAGAATAGGTTTCTTCAATGGCAACAAACGATCCTCCGTATAGAAATATTTTATCTCCGGAATTTCCAAAGCCCAGAATGCTGAAGCACCATTCTTATAATATTCTACGACAAAGTCTTTGCCCGTCCATAGTTTATTATCTCTAAGCGATACGCTTGTCTCATCGAAGCATTTCACATGAGCCTCCTTGAAGGCGCTAATCAATGTATCCTTTTCTGGGGGACTGACAAAACCAAAATAATTGCTCAGGAAATGCCAATGGTCACCTCTTTCTTCTTTACATTTATCTTTTTCCACAGAGAGACCTAATTTGGTTTTTCCCATTCCAAACCACGTACTAAAGAAGTGGGCTGCCTCGATTTCATCTGGCGACAGCCTATGTACCTCTTTCCCGTTAATCTGCAAACTAATTCCAACTTCATTAACGACGATGGAATATTCCGGGAAAAAACCTATCCATTGAAAGGAACCGTTGAACGGCCATAAATGGAATTGTTTTGTTGAAAATTTTTTCTGTTCCATGATTGCTATTTATATGGATTAATTATCATTTACATGCTGGTAGGTGGTGGAGGAGGCATTGAGCCTGGAGGTGGTGGAGCAAACAGTCCTGCCAGTTCAGGCACATTCTTGGCAAAGTCCCAGTTGGCCATGCCTTGTTTCCATACATAGGTCTGTGGAGTCAGTTGCCCATTCTGTGCCATCTGTGTGAGTTGCTGCATATTAAAGGGACCTGCTTGTGAACCGTTTATGCTGACATGGAATGCCACTTGCGGCATGGGGGGAGGCGTGTTCATGGCGTTCTGCATCTGCTGACCCATGCCTTGCATCATACCAGCCATCTGCTGTCCCATGGCTCCGCCCATCATCATGCCTGTCATCATTCCTGCAGGATTCATGCCTCCACCGTGGCCACCCATATCCATGGTTCCCATCTGTCCGAGGCTTTGGGCACCAGTCTTCAGTACATTCGTTTGCTGGTCAAGGGCATGGGCACCCATGAAGTTCGTCTCTGTTTGCAAGCGCTGTGCTCGTTGTGCTTCTTCTCGTTGTATACGTAGAGTTTCTTCCATGTTCTGAGCATTGATACGCTGGGTGTCCTCCAGATTCTTGATGTTGATGTCGGTCTGAGCGTTGAGCGTCTTTGCAGTATTGCCAGCTGTCAGTTTTCGCAAGTCATCGTAATAGGGGCTCTCCTTGTCAATATCAAGTGCTCCTATGTCGAAGCCTTTTAAGTTGACACCGAAATCTTCTTCAAAACGGGGCTTCAAATAGCCTTGTACCTTTTCATTGATGGAAAGAATTTGTCGCTCCATCTGTACTACAGGGATGCCCATTTCTTGAGGTACATTCATCACCACCCCCTTCACGTACTTGGCCAGTGCATCTTTTATCTGCTTGTTGAACTGCTCATGGTCAAAATTGATGAGGCGGTTTAATTTGATGAAGCCCTTATAGTCAGTGATGTTGAAGGTGATAGTGCCTCTTACCGCCATCGGTACGCCGTGGTCGGGCAGGCGCGGGTCGAACACATCGAAATAAGGAACAGCGAAGCGCAATTGGTTGTTGCCGGCCAAATTGATGAAATATATCTCGGCTTGGAATGGTGAGTTACCACCAAAGGCCATTCCCACAATGCTGCTTAGCACGGGGAAGTTGGCAGTCTTAATGGTGTCATCATACGGGCCGACAATAAAGTCCTGCGTCGCTCCGTCTTTCTGTTTATACACAAAGACGGCCACCTCACCATCCTTAACACGGAGTGAACTGCCGTAGCGAATGCTGTTCTCACGGCTTGTAGAGTTGACATCCTGTCCTTCGGGACGCCACTTCCAGACAATATAGCTTTCTTCATCACAGCGGATGACGTTCATCATTCCACCGCTCTTTCCTCTACTAAAAAAAACCATACTATTTTGTCTCGTATAAATGTGATTGTATCGTTTTTATGTTCAAATCTTGCAAATATGTTTTAATACCTGCATTATGAATGTCTTGCAGTTTAGCATAATTTGCTTTTCTAAATGCGTCTTGGTAAGGATCTAATGGTTCCAACAAAACACGTGTTGTGAATGTTCTATAATCCACACCTTTAAAAGAGACTGTGTCATCTTTGTTTGAACTACTATCTAAAGCAAAAATACGTATTTCTTTTTCACCGGCAAATGCCTTTCGTTTGAAACTCATTATGTTTAGGAAATCTTCCAGATTGATGGTTTTTCCTGATTTCTTAATTGCTGTTATATCAGATAACAGCTTTTTCTTATCTTTCGAATAATCACAAACACAAATGTAAAAGTGAGTTTTAAGATTATTTTGTGATGCAATGTTTGAAAGGGTTTCAACCAACTTGAGAAAATCCACCTCTATCCTTATCAATTGCTCGTCACCAGTATATGCTTTCCATGCCCATTCCTCTCCAATGCTACCATTATAGGTTAAACATAGACATTTCAAATCTATCTCATTACCTAATTCGAGGAAAGCATTTTCAAAAGGATCTCTCCATAGTTTAGGCGACAAGAACGTCATACATTTTTGTTCTAATTCAGTATAAAGACGAGAAAATGGCATGAAGCGAAATAGTGTTAGGGGCCACTCTGGAGCTATCTCCAACTCATTATCCCCCATCACTTTGCGCACAGTCTTTGCGTCTTCTGAAAAGACGATCTTTTCTGAAACAAAGACCCCATTTTGTCTTTCTATGAATTTTTGCATAATTACGTTAGATAATGTTTATGCGCGCGAGATTAAAACATAAGGCCTCCTCCGATAGTAGTGACAGCAAAAATGATAACACCCAAGCAACCAAACTTGCGTTTCTTTTCAAAAAGAGGCTTGAACAGTGGATCTTCTGGGAACAACAATTTTGCTTTTAACAGACACTCCTCGTACTTTCCTTTAAATGCCTGCTGTAATGGACCATACGTGTTTTCATATTTAGACTTCATGCTAATAATGAATTCAAAAAGGTCTTCTTTGGTAGTGGGTACAGGGAACGATCTCACTGCATTTACTTTTTCACTATCATATGATACAGGTGGCAGGCCAAAAAACCAAGTTTGCTTGTTACTATATTTATCTTCTATCTTAGTCAATATGTCTGCCAACTTTTGAGCGGAGGAGTTAGCTTCCACACCGCGGAAAACGTAACCACACTCTGCACACTTTACTGCTCCTGCCTCAATCACAGCACCGCAGTTGGGACATTTAGTGACAACCCCTTGTTTTGCAGGACCTGTGGACTGTGCAGGCGCTGTCGCCTTAGAAGCAGCACTGCGCTGTTGTACTATCAGTCCGTCAACATAAACATCAAGCTCGTCAATGTCAATGCCTTCTGCTTCTGCTTTCTTATGAAGCACGGCACGTTCTTTCTCAGTAATCTCACCATCAGCTATCACCGATTGGATAAGTCTTTCAATTGTTTCTGAATACATAGTAATAATGGTTTTAATGTTTATAGGGTATGTAACGCAGTATAATTCGTCTGTCTCTAATAGCGGTGTGGGCCTCTCAGCATTCTTCTACTGGAAGGTCCTGGAATTACCTGTGATAAAAAAGAATGAAATCAGCCCACACCTATACGCTATGCCAATACCGCTGCCGCAGGGGGCAGGGGTACAGCTATTCGTCATAGGAGAAGCGCCTCTCAAACTTTGTTCCTTATCACTGAGGGTAAATTTTCCAGGTTTACCAGTGGAACGTTGCTTGCTGCTCCTCGCTTTGCGCCGCCAATTTATTACGACGGTGCAAAGATAAGCATTTTTTTTGAAACTTGCTCCATCGCGGGCTGATTTTTTTTATTTCGCGTACAAAGTTAATGAAAGAGGCGGAAGCATACAAATAAAAACTTGTCCATTTGCTTGTCCATTTTGTCCATTTTGAATGGACAAGTGGAGAACACCGATGAAATGGGCGATTTTTGGGGAAACAACATATCTCCATAAGTGAGGAGGGCGACGCCCTCAAAGCCTATTGCTTCATTGGCAAAGCATACACAAATCTCATCTTGGTAGTGTAGGAGTTGACGACTATCTGGCAAAGGAATTCTTCCTGCAACCCAAGAAATTATCATTTTTTGATAATTATTTTTTGATAATTGCGGCAAAAGTACTATCTTTGCACGAAAAACAGTGGAATATATGATTGACAATCCTTTTGTAACAAATGGTTATGCCGGACCAGAGTACTTCTGCGACCGTGTGGACGAAACGGCGATGCTTACCAACCTCCTGACCAATGGTAATCATATTGCCCTGATGTCGCCGCGCCGCGTGGGTAAGACCGACTTGATAAAACACTGCTTCCAACAGACAGGAATCAAAGAGGAGTTTTATTGTTTCGTCATCGACATCTATGCCACCAACTCATTCCGCGACTTCGTCAGCATGTTCGGGAAATCCATCCTCGATGCATTGAAGCCCAAAGGCAGAAAGGTCTGGGAGGGCTTTCTGAATACGTTGTTGTCGATACGTTCTGAAATATCCTTCGACATCAACGGCAATCCCCAATGGGGTTTGGGCGTAGGGGCGATGGTTCCACCGCAAACAACGCTCGACGAGATCTTCGCCTATCTGCGCACGGCAGAGAAGCACTGCTTCGTAGCTATTGACGAGTTTCAGCAGATTCTTTATTATAATGACAACCAGAATGTAGAGGCTGCGCTGCGTACTCAGATTCAGCAATGCCCGAATGCCAACTTCGTCTTTGCCGGTTCACAGCGCCACTTGATGAGCGAGATGTTCCTGTCGCCCTCACGTCCTTTCTACCAGTCGGTGGTGCCCATGAGTCTTGGGACAATACATCTGAACCGCTACTGGGCTTTTGCCGAACCACAGTTTGCCAAGAATGGTGACAGGCGTATATCCTACGAGGTTGTGGCGTCGGTCTACCAACGCTTTGAGGGGATTACAGCCAACGTGCAGCGTATCATGAACATGCTCTACATGCTGACGCCAAAAGGCGAGACTTGCACGCTGGAGATGATTGACAGGGCTATTGACACCTATCTGCAATTGTCCTCTGCCTATTACGGGGAACTGCTGCGCCAGATGCCAGAAAAGCAGCGCAACGTGTTTTTGGCCATCGCTGCTGAAGGTCAGGTGAAAAACATCTCCAGCGGCAAGTTCGTCCACAAATATCATCTTCCATCAGCCAGTTCCGTGGTTTCGGCCGTAAAAGGACTACTGGAAAAGGATTTCATTACTCAGACCGACAATGTTTACAGCATCTACGACCGCTTCTTCCAGTTGTGGTTAGAGGCTGGCAAGGTTTGAACTTGGGCAGTTTCACAAAGAAAAGCCATAAAGTCCACGCGTTTAATAGTTGCCGTAGTTCTTGAGGAAGGGGATGTTGTCGAGATTGCACCTGTCGGCTGCTCTGATCCTGAACCTGCGCTTCCTGCGCTGAACCTCATTATCAGCAGGTTAGGGGCAGGAAGTGCAGGTCATTTCAGGGTTTACGATCATGGGCGCTGTAGGGCCGCAGCTATTATGGCCGTCAGGTCGGTGATGTCTACCACGTTGTCGCCATTCATATCGGCGGCAGCCTTGCTGAAGCCGGTTGGGTTCTGACCGAGAATATAGCTGATGGTCATCCTTACGTCCTCGACGTCCACCCCTTCGTCACCATTGACATTGCCTTTAGAAACTTCCTGAGTTGGCAGTTCGCGATAGATTTGCGGCAACGTGGCCACGCTCGAGGTTGAAGCGTAGCACGAGAAGAGCGGGCTGTTATTAGTAGCATTGGGATTGTAACGCATATAATCGCGCGAGTTTTCTCCTTGGAATACGATGGTGGCATCGCCCTTACTGATGCTGATGGTCGCCTTGGCATTGTCGTCGGCCTTCGGTTCTGTCTTTAGATGATTTGCTGAACTGCTGGCGGCATAGAGATAGCCGGCGCCCACGTTGAAGAGGTAGTTGCTGCCATTCTTCTCGAGCGTGATGATTTGCACATCCTCGTCCGGAGTCAGTGTGCCATCGGTATTCTTGGTGATGTCCACTGCTGCACGGTTGTTTGTTTTCTGTTCACCCATCGCCTTCGCCACTTTATCATCGACGTAAGCAATCAGGATTCTGTCACCTGCTGCAAGCGTGCTGGCATCCTTCACCAAGGCGTAGGAGCCGGAGATTGTCGTGGGTACTGTTGGTTCCGTGGGATCAGTGGGCTCTGTCGGATCTGTTGGAGTAGTATTCTCTGGCTGCACATAGTTGTCATAGCTGAAGGCCGTCGTGGTCATAGTGCCCCAGATGTATTCCTCCAATCCAGGATAGTCGATGAAGGGGTTACGGTTCGTCTGGTACTCATAGACGGCGTTGTTGCGAGCAATCTCCTTCTCGCTGACGGGGTCGTTCTTCGCCCACTTCATCAGCATCTCCAGCTGCCAGGTTTTCAGTCCGGGATAGGCTTTGCCGTCGAGCACGTCCTTCACGGGGGTAGAGCTATTGTTCTTATACCAGTCGCTCAGCTTCTCCTCGTAGCAGGTTACCATATAGAAGTAGGTACGTGCGAAGTCACCCTTGTACTCATCGTTTGGTTCAAAGACGGTACCTGAGTACCCCGGATAGCTGCAGGGGCCCACTTTGCTGAAGCCGTTGGCTGAGGTCTTCGTCGGGTTCTTGGTTTCGCCAAACGGCATGTTCGAGCGCATGTTGTTGATATAGGCATCCGTGGGATAGACGTGGTTCAGGTCCGACTTCATGGGGTTCTTGTCACCAAACCAGCTGGAGGGGAACGAGTGCTCCCTGTTGTAGCCGGCACCCTCCTTACTGTTACCGCCCGTGTTTCCAGGTGTGTAGTTGGTAATGTTCGAGTACATATCCCATATCTTGCCGTTGCTGCGCACGTCAGACTTCTTATAGGCTTCCAGCAGACCGTCATACGACTCCTTCGTGCGATTATAGATGATGCCGCACAGTGCCGTCTTCAGCTGGGCACCCGTCTTGCCGTTGGCTTTCTGGTAGTAGGCGTAGGGCGAGGTTGAATTACGTACAAAATCCTGTGTGGCAACGCTGCTGCTCTCGCCGCTCTTCATGGCAATGGCCTTCACGGTAGTGGTCTCTGTCAGCGTGAAGGGCGCAGCGTATTGGGTGCTCGAAGCGGTTGGCGTGGTGCCGTCCAGCGTATAGTAGATGGTGGCACCCGTTGTGGCGCAGTTCATGGTCACCGTAGTGCTGTTGTCGAACGGTGTGGTTCCGCTGATGGTGGGAGCCGCCACAATAATAATGGGTGTTGGCGTGGTGTCACCGGTTCGCTTGTAGAGGCTCAGGGCGCCACCAGTTTGGGTTCCATAGCAAGCAAAGCCGTATGTGCCGTTGCGACGCAGCCATTTGTTGTTAGGATCTGATTTCGCAGCAGCTCTTGCTTTGTTTTCAAATTCATAGGTGCTCGATCCCGTAACAGTCCATTTTGAATAATCTGTCACAGAAGTCTCCAACTTTGCTTCATTCTTGTTAGTCGTACTTGCCGCATATTTTTTTTCTCCTGCATTGTAAATCGTGTAGTAGCTGCCGCTTGGTGCAATGTGCCAGATGATGGATGCATCAGTAGTCGAAATAACATTGTTATTAGGATCCACGGTTGAATAACCCAGTCGGTTGCTCGACACCGTAGCCTTCATCGCCCCATTGTTATAAACGATGAGGTAGTCGCCTTCAACGATGTCCGCGGAAGTAACAAGGGCAAAGTCATTACCTGTAGGCACTGGGTCGGAGCCGCCGCCCGAGGTTTCGCGTACTAATGTTACCAGCTGGTTATCGGCCTCAAACTCGTAAATAGAGCTGTTATACAGCGTCAGATTTCCTTTGACAACTACAATATCGCCCACCTTGATGTCGCCGTCAGAAGTGAAGTTCGCGCCGTTGTAGCTCTTGCCGCGATACACTCTCAGCTGGTTGCTTGTCGTCGTGCCGTCAGCAGAGATGTCGTAGGTGATATTGCCATACCTGCTGTTATATTTTGTGACAATCTTCGACACAATGCCTTTCGCATAGACACCAGTGATGTCCGTTCCTTCGTCGATGGCCTCACGTGCCTCGTCCACGGTGTAGGGACTACTCTCTGAGCCCGACAGGCTGCCGCCTATCCTGTAGGTGGCCGAGGCAACGATGCTCTCCTCGCCGTCCTTCACGGCCAAGGCCTGCAGGGTCGTGTTCTCGCTGATGGTGAGTGCCGAGCTATAGACGCTCGACCCGGTAGTAGGCGTACTGCCGTCGGTGGTGTAGTAGATAGTGGCACCTGCAGTGGCACAGCTGACGGTCACCGTCTGTGCCTCAGCATAGCGTCCGCCCTTGGGCGAGAATGTCGGCGTGGCCACGTTGCTGGCAGCGACGAAGCGGAACGAGATGGTGCCGTCGGCATTCTGCGTGATGTTCTCAATGCGGGAGTCCAAATAGTAGGTGCCATCCTCGTTCTTGTTGAAGAACTTTGCCGCTGGCGTAGTGCTCTTGCTGAAGGCATTGACCGAGCCATAGGGGAAGGGGTCGTTGGCGGCACCTGCCTCCGTGTAATACTTATCTCCGTCGTACTTCTCGTACTGATACACGTTGTCGGCAGGAATCCACGTCATGCGCTGGTGGCTGGGGTCGTCGTTGGGGGTGTTATTGGCCCACGACGTTGCGTTGTAGTCCACGTGCAGTATCAGCAGACCCTTGCCGGGCAGGTCGGCATCCCATCCCGTCAGCTGGCGGTTCTCCAACAGGTAGTACTCGTTGTTGTTGCCCTTATTATAAATAATATAGGTGTCACCGCCGTCCTGCAGGGATTTCATGTCGTTGACCGTCCGCGTGGCATCCAGCTCGACGGGCTCCTTCCATCCTGCTACCCAGCGCTCGTAGCTGGTGTAGCCGGCGGGGCGGTAGCCGTTGCCGTTGTAAGAACCGCTGTCCATCAGGTCCCACTCGAACATGCCCTGTCCGCCGCTGTAGTCGGTATCGTAGAAGTCGGGATAGCCCAGGCAGTGGCTGAACTCATGGCACATCGTGCCGATGCCGGCAATACTGCCCGTCTGCCCGTCCAGCTCGGCTCCGCAGGCGTAGGTATCAATCTTCACGCCGTCGAGCGTCTGCGCACCATCGCCGTCGCTATACTGAGCAGCGTCCGACAGCTGCCATTCGTGCGGCCAGATGGTGCTGGCGGCACCGCCGTCGGCCTCGCCTTTGCCGGCATAGACGACATAGACCTGCTCCACCTCGTTGTCATCGTCCCAGTCGTAGTCGGCAAAGTTTACTTCAGCGTCGGCCAGCTTCAGGGCTTCAATCACCATCTCGGCAGGATGTTTGTCGTTGCCTTCAGTGTCGTTCGAGCCATAGTAGGACTGGTTCTTGCTGACAGTCACAGGGCCTACTATGTCGAAGTCCAGCTCAAACTTCCCCTCGCTCTGCTTCAGGAAGTAGTCGCGCATAGAGCCTTCGAAATCGCCTTCAGAATAATTCTCCCCGTTGGCAATGTTCTGGTAGAGGGCTTTGTCGTGGCTACTTTGGAACGAGCTGTTGTTGAAGTTGACCAGGATGATGAGGCCCTTCTTCTTACCCGTGATGCCACTCACCTCGCCTGCCCGGCGCGGCGCAAGCCGCTTCACGCGGCGGTTGTTGGCGTTGGCACGGCGCTGCTGCGCCTTCTGCACAATGTCCTGGCCGTCCACCACCTGATAGACATCGGTACCTGCTACCATCTGGTAGCATTTTCCGTCGGCACCCTTCCAAAAGTGTCCGTGCTCGTCGCCTACGAGCGTTGCGGTGACGGTAGTGCCGTCAGCGAGGGTTAACAACCGTTTCAGACCCGGTTTGACAGGTACGGCCAGCATGGCCACCGCCATCAGCAGCAGCGTCATAAGCATCAGGCTGCGCTGTCTGACTCCTGATAGAAATTCCTTCATCATCATATTGGTTTTTAATTATTGTTTTTCAGCTTGCAAAGTTAGTAATTTTCTACGAAACGACCAAATAAAACACTAAAAATCGCGCTGCCAGACAATATGCTGTTTTTCTTGACAGGTGTCATGAATGTCATGGTGAAGTGACCCCCAAAAGTTAGATAAAAACTTTTGGGGGTCACTTCAAAAACAGGTACGTCTTCTTCGATAATCGCAGGGACAGGTACTTGATTTCTGAAGAATCAAAACCCATCCCCGTAATTCGCCGGTCGGTTAGTTACAGCTCTACACTGACGGCCTTACCGTTATAGTTGACCATCCGTCCCTCGGGACTGTCGAGGTCGAGCGGCTTTGGGGCGTCCTTCGTAACGAGCACGACGTTGAAGCGGCGCTGCTTGAGCATTCCGGGGAACTGACCCTTGAGCTCGCCGATGGTGACGGTCTGCGAGGCATCGTCGTAGCTGATGTCGATGGTGGCGTACTAAAACACAGGAAGTTAGTGACCCCACCCCCAGCCCCTCCCCTACGATGGGAGGGGAGAGCGGCGGATGCTATCTGCAATTTACAGTACATACCGTTCATCATTCAATACCCCATTCGCGAGGTGTCGACCTCCTTCTTTTTCTTCTCCTTGAAGTTGCCAATGCGGTAGACTGCCGTGAGGGAGGCACTGGCGTAGTTCATCCAGACGCGCATGGCGTAGTCCTGGTTGCCAAGCATGGAACGGGTGTTGGCATAGCCGTTGAAGATGTTCGAGCCATTGGCGATGACGCTCCACTTGCCGTTTGCGGATGTCCAGCGGAGCGAGGCGTTCAGATAGAACAGCGGGGCGATGTCATAAACGCCCTGAATGGCTTTCGACTGGAAGAAAGGATTGAGGATGAAGCGGATGTCGTTCCGCTGAGACAACTTGGCTACGGCCGTGCCGCCGAGAATGGCTGAGAGCCGGGTGCGGTCGAAGGGCAAGTCGAAGAAGCTGTCGCTCCTGTCGTGACGGTAGAGGCCTGTGGCCATCAGGGTGCCGTTGAGCCAGCTGCCTGCGCTGAACTGCGCTGAGGCTTGCAGGCCGTAGTAGTTGGAGTAGTCGAAGTTGGTCTCCTTCATTATGACGGCCATGCGGTCGGAGGGCTGGTAGGCCAGCTGCACGAAGTAGTCGGGTTCCAACTCCGCAAAGGCAGTAAAGGTGTATTTCCGGTTCAGCTGCCACATCAGGTTCACCTCGTATTTCGACATGGGCTTCAGGTCGGGATTGCCCCAAATCTCAGTGTAGGCCGACGCATAGTAGATGCTGCTCATCGTACTCCAGTAGCTGGGGTAGACGGCCTCGCTGCTGAACGAGAGGTTGAGCATATTCTTCTGGTTGACGTTCCACATAGCATTAAACTGCGGATAGACGCGCCACTCGTTCCACTTGGTAGCGTGATACTGCTCTGCTGTCACAGATGCTTCGAGGCTCAGCGACTTGCCAATCTGCTTGCTGAACCCTGCATAGCCGTTCAGGATGCGCTCATTGTAATCCACACTGCTGGTGGCATCGGGCAGTTGCTGACGGTTTTGGTCGAGCGTCGTCTGATAGCTGTTGTTGTTTGTAAACTGTGCCTTGACGCCGTACGTCAGTTCCCAGTCGTGAGACAGGGCGTGGGTCTGGTCGGCGGTGAAGAGCCACTTACCCACCTTCTGCCGGCTGTCGACAAACAGATTTCGCTCGTTGTCGTACATCGAGCCGTCAAGATGCTGCGTGCGCGGATTCTGATAGTTGGTGTAGGATGCGCCCAACTCAAGTCCGAACGGCGTGTCGTAGCTGACGTCGACGTTGTGCAGGTAGTCGTGCTCTGTAGAGTGTTGCACGGAGTTGGCTGTGCCAGTGGTGGTATTGGTAGACTTCGTCTTGTCCCATTCGCCGGTATAGGCTGCGGTCAGACGGTGGTTGTCGGCAATAGCGTAGTCAATACCGATATGGTATTCGTGGTTGATGCCGTCGCTGCGGTTGCGGGTCTCGTCGCTGTAGACCTTGCGCGTGCCGTTCAGCGGATGATTGGCCTCGTGCTCCACCTGCCCGTAGCCCGAACCGTCGGTGAAGGCGTACGAAGCATCGAGGCTGAGCTTGCCGTGATTGTAGATGAAGCTGCCCCCTACTTTCCCCGTACTGTACTTGTGTTGTCGCCAAGTACCCTGAAGTTGGCCGGAGAGCTGGTTGGTGCCCGAAAAGTCCTTTGTCACGATGTTGATGGCCATTCCACGTACGTGGTACTTTGCGGGAGCCGACGGCATCACCTCAGCCTTGGCAAGCATAGCGGCGGGCATCTGTCTCAGCCGGTCAACGACCTTGTCGGCATCGAGCGTCGTTGCCTTGCCGTTGATGATGAGGGTCACGGGCTGGCCACAGAACGTGAGCCGGCCACCCGACTCGAATACGCCGGGAATGCGGGTCAGCGCCTCGTAGGCATCGTCGGCAGGAAAAACTTGCAAGAGCATAGGCATATTATAGGTAAGATGCCCGTTCTCTGCCTTTGAGAAAATACGGTCGCCCGTCACCTCTACGCCCTTCACCATATAGGTCTCCTGCTGGAGGATGATTGTACCGATGTCGCCCACCTCGCAGGGACGGAACAATGTCTTGTAGCCTACAAACGAGCATTTCGCAATGACGCGATAGGCTTCAGTGGGTATGACGAAGTCGCCGTTCTCATTGCTCACGCCACCACCGATGAGAGAGGAGTCGGCAGGGTTGAGCAGTGAGATGTTGGCGTAGGCGACTGGCTGGCTATGCTCGTCGATGACGCGGCCTTTCAGGTGGTGCTCCGTCTTGTGGGTACACTCCACGAAGAACTTCTCACCGTCCTTGACGATGCGGACAGGGTAGAAACCGGCCACTTTTATCAGGGCGTCCTCAATGCTGAGGCGCTCGAAACTGCAGGTGACGGTAAAGTCCTCCAAGTCGTTGTAGACGAAGGATATCTCGTATCGCCCGGTGGCAGCGTTGAGGTCTTCGAGCACTTGGCTCATCGACTGGGCCTGGTACTCGCGGGTAATCTTCTGGGCCTTTGCAATGCTGACTGCTGCGCATAGCAATAGCAGGATATACAGTTTCTTCATAGCGCACATCAATCAGGGATTCACAATCAGTTTGTCGCCCTCGACGGTAAGGCTCACGTGGTCGAAATGGTTCAGGTCGTTGATGACGTCCTCCAGTTTGTCCTTCCGTTCCCACTTATAGTAGAGGCGCAGCTCGTGGGCCTGAGCACTTCGGATGTCAGCCACCTTATTATAATATGTGGCCAATTCGCCAGCCAACTCGTCGAGCGGTGCGTTTGAGAAGATGTGAATGGAGTCAGCTTCCTCAGGCCTTTCTGAAGGAGAAGGCGTCTGGTTGTCCTGTTGCTGCGAGTCAGATATACGCGTTTCCTCTGTCGGGGCCTGCAAATTTCCTCCAACGGCTACACGATAGGCAGCATACGCAATGCCACTAAGCATCAGAACGCCGAGCAGTGTCGCTGCTACTCGCAGCCAGCGCCGCCTCTGTGGGGTTGCCTTTACCTTTTCCGCATAAACAGCATCCGTAGCCCGCACCATCTGCTCATACAGTTGGCGGCACTCCTCGTCAGTCATCAGCTGGCGGATTTCCTCGTCGGTGTAGCACTCTGGATGCTCCTGCATCTCCAAGAGTCGCTTTAGTTTCTCGTCCTTTGTCATTGGGTGAATCTGTTTTTGAGTTTCTTGATGGCCTGAGAGAGATGCTTGTAGACGGCGGCCTCGCTGATGCCCACCCGTGCGGCTATCTCGCGGTACTTCAGTCGCTCACCGTAGTGCATCATAAAGATACGGCGGGTCTGCGGTGTCAGTTCCGTCTGGATAAACTGCTGGTATTGGCTGTACTGCTCCTCCTCGTCAAGCTCCCTGTCGAGTTCACTGTCCTCGAGGGGCAGGGCGCGGCGCAGGCGTTCCTGAAGCTTCATCCGCTTCAGGCGGTTCAGGCACTCAAAGCGTACGCTGCTCCTGACGTAAGCCAACAGTTTCTCCCCATCGTCGGGCAGGATGTCCGTCGCCATCAGCCGCGTCATCACGTCGCTCACGGCATCGCGGGCGTCCTCCTCGTCGTGCAGCAGGATACAGGCCCGACGCAGCAGTTCCCCGTAGTGCTGACGGTACAACGCCGCCACCGTTTCGTCTCTCTTCGGCATTCTTCTTGTTTTGTCCTTTTATCTATAAGACAATCTCACGGTCAGATTCCCAACCCCTAAGAGCAAAAAAAAGCGCCGCTCCCTTGCAATAACACTCAGGGAGCGGCGGTTCCGTTGTTGCTTATTTGTCAGTTAAACTGCTTTTCACATCAATGCCGTATTTCCGGCAGTATTTCAGAATCTTGGCCCGAGTCTCCTCCAGACTGTCGATAACCAGTTGGTATTCTTCCTGACTAAGACTGCTATGGTCATCTGAGTCTGGCCTGACAAAATCCCATACCAGCCCCTCGCTCAGTTTCCAGGTGCCAATCTTTATCATGAATTCCTTGTTCTTGTACATATCAATCAGAGTTGTATGCTCACGGCCTTACCGTTATAGTTGACCATCTGTCCCTCGGGACTATCGAAGTTGAGCGGTTTCGGGGCGTCCTTCGTAACGAGCACGACGTTGAAGCGGCGCTGCTTGAGCATTCCGGGAAACTGGCCCTTGCGCTGGCCGATGGTGACGGTGCGCGAGGCGTCGTCGTAGCTGATGTCGATGGTGGCGTACTTGCCCTTTTCGTAATTATAGTTAGTGCCCTCGTCCTCGTAGAGCTGGAACTGGCCGTTCTGGCCGGCATAGACGTAGAGGTTAATCAGCTCGGCAGGCTTCTCGTCGCTCCACTGCATCTCGGGGCCGAAGGGGATGATGGCTCCCTCGCGCACGAAGACGGGAATGCGTTCGTAGGGGGCATCGACGACAAGACGCTGACCGCCCTGGGTGTACTCACCCGTGTAGAGGTCGTACCAGCCGCACTGACGGGGGAAGTAGACCGAGCGGTTGCGGGCCTTGTAGTAGCCAACAGGACAGGCCATCAGCGCGGGACCGAACATCCACTGGTTGCCGATGTTCTCGACCTCACGGTCGCCGTTGAAGTCCATCACGAGGGCGCGCATCAGCGTGTAGTCCCTGAAGTGGGCCCAGCCAGCCAGCGAGTAGATGTAGGGCATCAGACGGTAGCGCAGACGGTCGTAATAGACGAACGACTTGTAGGCGGGATGCTCGTCGGGGGCGATGTTCCAGATCTCCCGCAGGGGCCACTGGCCGTGACTGCGGAAGAG
>JAEEGK010011972.1_pt1 | contig 19763 bp, 5 predicted proteins | sample 8958771 | NCBI WGS metagenome assembly JAEEGK01 (sample SAMN16246547, study PRJNA631951) | gut metagenome | biome: gut microbiome; feature: rumen; material: SC-attached | host: Bos | place: Iran: Karaj | collected 2018-10
TTTTATTCATATCTTTAAAATGAATGATAAAAAGATAGTAATTTTTGTAATTAAAGATTAGGGAAAATGTTGAAAATAAAATTGAATAATTTTCAAATTATTATCAAATTGCTTTAAAAGGATATAAATGATATTACCCTTATTTTAGAAATTTATTTTTTTCATTAATATAAAAGAAAAAAGGAAAAAAAAATAAATAAAGCAGAAAATCAAAATTAATTATTGATATCTTCAAAAAAAAATCATTATTTTTTTATTTTTTGATTTATAATCGTTATTGAAATACCGTAAAACATGTTCCAACTCCCCTTCCAAATTACAAAGACGACAAAATTATTTGAGAGTTAGAGCAAAAATGAATTTATAATTTTTTCAAAGTCAATAAATTATAATATAATTTAATTAGGCTAAAAATTTTAGAGGGAGAGAGTTGGAACTAAAATGAAATTGTATGCCTTGAATAAATTTAAGGGGGGAGTTGGAACGTGTTTTAAGGTATATTTTTAATATAAAAGATAAATCATTTCTTTTTTAATAAGCTTATTTTTGAAAATAAACCATTTAATTTCTAAAAGTAGAATAAAAGAAGAATTTTTAAATTTTATGAAGATATATTTCTTTGTTTTTAGAAATAAAATTTTTTTATATTTTTGATTTCTTTTAAATCATTTTTGCGAAACTTATTAATATGCATATTTTTAAAATAAATGTGATAATAATTAGATATATTCTATGATATTTTGTTAATTTTTCTTATTATAATATGTAATTTTATCACTTTATTATTTTTTCACTTTGGAATAATTTGTTTTTTTAATCTTTTTGTCAATTTTTTGGATAAAGATATTCTTGAATAATTATTATTTGAATGAAGAAAAAGATAATTTAACCATTTTTTAATATAAATAAATATTATATTAAAGATATTTATAGGATATAAAAAAGAATTAAAAAACTATATAAAAGATTTAATTTTTTTTCAATTAAAAGTAAATAATCTTCCTCTAATATCAATTATATAATATCATCTTAAAAAATATCAATCTTAATGAAGAAGAAATCAATCAAATGATTTATCTAAATAAACAAAAATAAAGAAAATGAACATTAAAATTTTTTTTTGAATGTTTTCTTAAAGGAAGAAATCCTTTTAATTTATAATTATTGTTATAATATAAAATCTAACAAAAGGTATTAATTTCGTATTTTTTTTTCGACTTTTAATGAAAAGAATGAACACAATTGAATATAAAAGAAAGCTATCATCAAATAAAAAAAAGAGATTTTCTTCGGAGATTAAAACTATTAATTTTTTAATATATTATTTTTAAATCAATATCTTAAATATTTTATTTTATAACATAAAAATAGAATCAAAAGAATTCATCTATGAATATAAATCAGAATTATTTTGAAATTTTCCAATCTGTTAAATTTAAAGTATTTTTACTTTACTTTCTTTCCATTTTCATTTTATTTTATCTAACTCTAATTTCATAATTTACTCTTTTCTTTTTAATAATCATAAGTTTTTCTATCTTATTTATTGTGGAATAAATATAATCTCCATTCACTGTTTTCTTCTTATTTTCTTTTCCTGTGTTACCAATTATTTCTTTTTTATTTTATAAATCTATTAAAATAAGTTTCCTTGAACAATTAAATTTATTTTGGTCATAAACTCCAATTCTTTTTCTATATATTAAAGAAATATATTTTAATTGATTTATCTTTTGAATATGAAATTAAATTCACTTTTGAATTATATTTTGCATTTTTAATTCATCTATTCTTTTTTATTTATTTAACATTATTTTTTTCAAATTCATTTTACCTTTTTTTTATTTCTATAATATTATTATTTTTTTAATTTATTTATTTTTTTAATAATATTTCTTTCATATTTTTCAATGAATAATATAAAAATCTTTATTTAAATTTTCTGTTTTTTAATTTAATTACCAACTTCATCTTTAATTCATTAATTTTTAATTTATTCTTCAAATATAATTTTAATCAACTCTTCAAATCTAATCTATATGAATTTTTCAATAATAAATAATATTTAAACTCTAAATAATAATCAATAATTTATATTATATAAATTTAATATTTATTATTTAAAAGGTTTTTATAATTTCTATTTTTTCAAAAACATTTAAAATTATCTTTTAGAAAATTTAAAAAAAAAAAGAATTAAAACACTAAAATATATTTGAATTTTTTTATAAAGGATTATTAATTTTAGGTAAATAATATTTTTCTTTTGGAGGAGGAGAATACCTATTAAAGTCTTTATCACAAATCCATTTTTTTTTATTTTCTTGATATTCAAGATATTGTTCATTTCTAAAAGGTTCAATTAAAGGAAAACTTTGAGTTAAACCAATATCAGAATAAGCAAAATAATGTTTATTATCTAATAAATATTTTTCTCTTAACTTCCCAAAATAATTATGATAAAAATTCTTCTTTAATCCAGAATTAAATAATATTGGTTCAGTATAAACTTTTTCATATTCAGGCATACAAAATTTATCCATTTTTTTTATTTTTCCACTTTTTATATCTTCTTCTAATTTTAAAATATGATCTTTATTATTTTTAATTGTTTGTGAAATTGAAGGTTTAACTAAATTATTAATTCTTTCTTCAAAATCAATATTACGTGTATCTAATTTAGGTCTTAGTTTAATTTTATTTTTTTTTTCTTCTTCATTTTCTTTTAAATTTAACTTTATTGTTGCTTCTCTACTTCTTTCATTATTTAATGTTAAACTTTTAACAGTTGATTTTTCCATTAATTCATCAATATTTAATCTTTTTTTTCTTTTCTTTATTTTTTTAACTCCTGTCATATCTTCTTCTGTTATAACATCAGCATATTTTCTTTCTAAATTTAATAAAGAATCAGCTTCAGAAAATAAATTTTGTTCTGAAATATCTTTTAAAGTATCACACTTTAAAATAGAACCTAAATTTAAAAAAGCATCATAAATATCTTTATATTTATTAGCTTTTGTATATATATTATAAGTAGTTAAAATATGATCTAATGTATCTCTTAACTTTATGAATTTTAATTGTAAATCAAATTTAGAATATATTCTTTTATTAAATAAAATATTCGAATTAGCAAAAATTTTTATTTCATTATTATTCATTTGATTCTTAGGAAGAGCATTTCTAACTTTTTGAATTCCTTTTCCACTTAATCCTTCAATAATAGTTATTCTTCTTTCTTGATCTAATATTTGTACTCCACTAATATAATCAATTTCATTATTATCTCTTTCTTCTTCTGTTAAAGCCTTTGTGTATATTTCTTTCACTGATTTTAAATCAAAAGCAGGTTGATTTATTTCTTCAAAAAGACTATGAAGAATTTCCATTGTTTTACTATCTGAATATGTTGTTATATAAACGAAACGTTCTAAATTTTTTTCTTTTTCAGGCTCAGGTTCTTTCTCATTCTCTTCTATTCCTTCTTCTGGTTTTTTTGTTGAATTTTTATCATCTTTTGGTTTCATTTTTTAATTTTTATTTTTTATTATTTATTTCAAATATACAAATCAAAAATAACATTACTTAAAAAAATAATAAAAAAAAAAAAAAAATTTAAAAAAAAATGACAAGTCAAGATTTAAATCAAATCCTTCAATCACATTTTAAAATTTCAGTAAACCCTTCATCTAACTTTCCTTATTCTTCAACACATCAAGAAACAATCGCGCTCTTCCGTCATCAAGAACTTCCTCAAGATTATCAATATATAGATCCTCGTTTATCACCAAATGAAAAATATTTATCTGTGGTTGCAAAAGGAACAATGGATGATTTTGTTTTAATTTACGACACTGATAATTTAAATGAATATAAGTATAAATATAAAGAAGGAAAAATATTCGGAGTTGATTTTGCTCCTGATTCAAGAAGCTTTGTTATTATATATAAAAATCAACCTCCTATTCATTATAATATTTCATCTGGGAAAAGAATTATTTCTTTTAAATCTCATAATAAAGAAAGTTTTACTCCTATTTCTTCTACTTTTTCTGCTAAATGCAGATTTTATGGCTTAGCTTATGATTTCGGCTTTTGCATTTGGGATGCGTTAGATGGAAATTTAGTTAAGTGTATGATTGAAGAAAGTGATAATAAAATAATTAGAGAAAATTTACTTATTTCTATTAATAAGAAATGTAATGTTAAAATTATTAATTTTCAAAATGATCAAACTATTAAGAATTTTAATATTTATGATATTAATTATAATGATATTTTAGCTATTATGCTTTCTCCTGATTTAGAATATATTTTTATTGGATTAAAAGCAGCAATTGTTAAAATGGAAATTGAAACAGGAAAGTTTGAAAATGTTATTACTTTTAAAAGTGAAGTTTCAAGTATTAAATTAAATGAAAAATGCGAATTGGCAGTATCAACTAATTATAAAAATATAGATTTTTGGAATTTAAAAAATAAAAAAAATATCGGTTCAATTTTAAAAGACCCTTTTAATTCATATACTTTTAATTTCTCTAAAGAAAAATTAGTAATTGCAAATGACATAAGTATAAGTATATTAAATTATAATGATGGAGAAACAGAGAAATTCATATGGTTAAATTTAAACCCTGAAAAATTTAATTATTTTTCTTTTTCTCCTGATTTTAAAGTATTATTAGCATATATAGATGAAGACAATGCAATATTATACAATTGTGAAAATGGAGAAATAATTAGGAAGTTTAAAAATAATGAAAAAAAATATCCTTTAATATGTGAAATGGTTCCTTCATCAAGTGACTTTGGAGTTTTTGCTATTAAATCAGATAAAAATATAGTTAAAATCTATAATTACATTAATGGAGTTGAATTAATGAATTTAAGTGGTTTTAACACTTATTCTTTTTCTTTTTCAGAAAAAGGAGATTTATTAAGTTGTGGTTGTTTAAAAGGAGAAGAAATAACTCGAGTTTGGAATTTATTAAAAAATGAATTTTATTCTTATTCTTATAATGGGAAAAATAATAATATAAACACTTTAGTTAATATTACTAAAAGTGAAAGACCGAAAATAATTTGTGTTTCCGAAAAGCAAAATCCTATAATTTTCGATTTAATAAGTCAAGAATTATTATTCGAATGTGATTGTCCTTTTATTTATGAAAAAGTAGAAAAAATATCAAGTTCTAATAACAGTAATTTTTTCATTGTTAAAGGAATGGATTCTTCAGGAAAAAATCAATGTGTTGTTTTTTCACTTGAAGATGGTAAGTTAATAACTCAGTTTAATAATTGTAATTGTATTCATATTGGAAATGACAATTTAATTCTTTCAAAAAGCCAAAATAAAAATAATGGGAATTTAATTATTTCTGATTTAAGTGATTTTGATGATATTAAGGAAATTAATTGCGAAATTAATGCTGAAATTTCTAATTTTTTACAAGATAAAAAAACTATTGTTTCTCCGTTTGGTTCTGAAGAAAAAAGTAAATTTATTTTAACGGATGTTAATAATGGAGAAATTATTGGAAATGTGGAATATGAAAAAATTAAAGGAAATCATGCTGAAGTTGATTTAAGTGCTAATGTTGATGATAATACTTTAATTTTTACTTATATTGAATTGGTTGATAGAAATTTAAAGTAGGGTATTTTTTTTTTTTTCTTTTTTTTTTTTTTATTCTTTTTTTTTTTGATTTTTGATTTTTTGAATTTTTTTTTATTTATTTAAAACAATTAATTATTTATTTATAACTTTAAAATTAATATATAAAATATAAATTATTTAAACAGAAATATTTTTGTTTAGTTACATTCCATTTTATTTCTAATAAAGAATCCATATTATATAAATTAGATTGAGTAAAATTACAAAATCTTATTTTATTATCATATATTAAAATATCATCATTTTGTATTTTTTTAGAAATATTAATTTCTTTAAAAGAATATAAATGAACAATTTCTTTTTTTATTTTATATAAAGAAAAATAAATAGTATAAGGAATTTTATCATTTTCATTTTGTTCTATTTCAATACATTTTAAATTATTTAAATCATTTATTTTATACATTAATTTCTCAGAAAAGCATTTTCTTTCGTTTATTTCAATTTGAGAATTTTTTAAAAATTTTTTAATTGGATTTTCAATTGTAATGTTTTTATTATTTATTTTGAAATTTATTGATAATTCATTAGGGAAAATAAAAGGAAAACATTGAGTTAAATTCATATATGTATTTATTGGATAACATTTATTTTCTTTTTTATTATTTTTTATTTTTTTAGTTTGAGTGAAATTTGATTTTTTTTCTTTTTCTTTTTCTTTTGAATTTTTTCTTTTTGATTTTGAAGAAAAATAAAAGAGAATTAAAAGAATAAAAAGAAATAAAATTAAATTCCTAAAAGAAAGAATTTTATTTCTTTTTTTCTTAAAAACTAAAGAATTACTAAAATAAATGAAATTATAATTTTTCATTTAATTTTTTAAAATTAAATTTAAAAAAAAATAAAAAGCCTTTTATATTAAAAAAAAAATAATAATTATAAAATACAATTTTAATTAAACAAATAATTCAGTTGAAATTTTAAATAAAAAAAATAAACTTTTTTTAAAAAAGGAAAACTACATTTTTACAGAAGTCCTTAAAGATTTTTCAGTATTCATTCTTTCAGTATCAACCTTTTCTCTAATTTGTTGTCTGAACAAATCATAAAGTTTAGAAACTACTTTTTGTTCATAAAACTTAAAACTTTTTTTCCCACTTCCTTTACTTTCGAAAAACAAATTAAAATAGTCTTTTTCTTTCATAACATTTACTTTTTCAACATCATCAACTTTTAATTCAAAAACACTTTTAAATTTATCATCAATTATAATAAAAATTTTATCAGTCATAATAACAGTATTATAATTATTACTATCTTCTTTTTTAATATCAGCGAAAAATAAAATTTTATTAGTATCATAAATTCTTAAAATATCTTCTAATAAATTTTGCACTTCAGCTAAATTTTCTTTATAAACTTTAATAGTTTCATTTTCTGTTATTACTCTAGGATGTCTAAATCTAACTTCTTCAGGGACTTTCCCAATAAAATATTTAATCGAATCATTTTTCATTTCAAATATTATAGCAGAACTTTGAATATTATGATTATTATTATTATTATTAGAATTTTTTAATTTTTTATAAAAGCTTTGAACACCATCAATAATAACATCTTTATAAGGATTAAGGAATATACCATTTAAACAAGGACTTTCACTTTTTAATTCAAGTGGATTTCCTTTAGTAATATATTTATTTCTATTTCTTTCAATTTGCTTTTTTATTTCTCCTATATTACTATCATTTTGCATATTTAATAAAGTTCCTGTTGCTGTTGTTAAATATTCTTTTCCTTCATTAAATAAATCATTTATTAAACTATGAATTCCTAAATTTAATCTTTTACCGAAATAACCTGGTCCAAGCATAAAACCTTTTCTTGTTTCATTTACTAATTCAATAAATCCTGTTCCTACAGAATCTAATAATTTAATTGGATTTGTTATTAAATTTTTAAAACCTAAATTCTGATAAAATTGATTTATTGTTTGAGTTTGATAATGCTTTATTAATAAAGTATGTAATTTTGATAAGCCTATAAAAGCATTTTCATATATCATTTCACGGAATTTAATTTGTCCATTTTCAAATTTTATTTCATCGGAATTTTCATCGTTTTCTTTTTCTAATTTCCTTAAGAAAATAGGAATATTAAATTTATCAGAATCTGAGATATTAAAATTGACATTTATTTCAAATTTAATTGCTGAGCAAAATATATAATTAAAAAGTAACATTCCTGAATCTATTTTTTCTAAATTTACTCCTCCCATTAAAAAGTTATCTTCAGGAATATTAATTTCTGTTGTTAATAAATTTGATTGTCTTTCGATTAAATTTCTTTGTTCTATATGTAATATTGTTAATATTGAATAATATTCTTTTAAAGTTTGAATTATTTTTTCTAATGAATTTTGAGATAAGTTAATCACAAATTCTTGTAAAATAAAATCAATTTGAGGAAATTTTTCTACTTTTTCATCGGTTTTTAAATTATTTGTTTTTTGTCGACATATTAAAACTTGTAAGAAAGGATAATAGTCTTTATCTTCTTTAAATAATTTTTCTTCATTATAAGGTAATATTTGATTTTTAGGAACAAAAATAACTTTTTTATCCCAATCATTTAAGCAATAATCAATTTGAGCGTTTTTAATAAAAAATTGAATAGTTTCATTATTTTCTGAAATAGCATCTTTTTTATCAATTGCATTAGAGTATTTTAAATCAATACCATAAATTGATAAATAAGCAATTTCTTGTGGTTTACTGTTTATTATACTTATTCCAATTCCTTTTAAAGAAACTTTAATTTTTGTTATTTTTGGTACTTTTTTATTTAAAAATATCTTTCTTACTACACTTATGTCTTTTGAAGGAATATCTATTTCAATTTTAAATAATCTCGTAAATCCATTATTACTTGTTGACACTGAAGTTTTAATTATTTTATCTACGTTTTTATCTTTAAATTGAACTTCTTTTTTATCAAATCTTGCGAAAGAAAATAAAATATCGGTTTTAAATAAATGACATTTAACTTCTGAATTTTCTTCTTTTCTAACAAAAGGAACTGTTTTAAAAGGTAATATAGTAACTAATTCAGTTCTTGATAAACTTAAATCAACTGAAGTATTAGTATTATTACATATTTCAAAAAGAGGATATTTTGGTTTTGAAAAAGTAATATAAATTAAAGCAGAATCAATTGTTGTTATACTTACTCTAATAATCATATAAAACTTAGTATTATCATATGAAAAACAAGAACGATCAAAATATTCATCATCTTTAGATATTTCTATTTTAACATCTATTTCACTTATATTTTCTATATTAATATCTTCAGACCAATTCCCATTTATTCCAATCATATATTTATTAGTCTTTCTTGCAAAAATTAAAGGATGTTCAGTATCATCATCAATAGAAAAAGAATAAGTTCCATCTTCATCGAAATAAGGTTTTACTTTTATAGGAAAACCAATTTTATTAATGAACATATATCTAGGTTCAAAAGTAATAATAGAACTATTTGGAAATAAATTACTAGATCCTATTGTCATTGCAATTTCAGGTTTATCAATATTTTGATCTTCTGATAAAATTTCAAATTCTTTTTTTTGAGGTTCAAAATCAACTAAACCACCTAAGCCAATAGAATTAATTTTAAAAGGTTTACTTATTCTATTTTTACATTTTAAAGTCATTGAATCTCTATCAGATGAAAGTAAAGATACTTTATTTTTAGGTAAATTATATGAAATATTTAAAGTAGTTTCAGAAGGAATTAAAAATAAGTTTATCATTGTTTTATTAATGACAATATAATCAATGTAAAAAATAAAGCATTTTGACTTAATTAAACTTCTTTCAGGAGCAACTTTAAAAATATCATTAAAATGTAAATATTTTTGAGTTTCATCAATTTCTCTTAAGCTAATATTAAACTGTTCTTCAGGAGGAATATCCTTTTCAAACATAGTATTTTGAACAACTGATTTTCTAATATACTCTCCATCATCTTTAATAACTGAAATAGTTTCTTTGCCTTCGAAAATACTAAATAAATAAGATTCATAAGTCATATTCGGAGGCATTCTAATAAGAATTTTCATTAAACTTTGAGTGTCATTAGGAGGAAAAGCATATATTGCATTATCATCTCCGAATTTAATTTCATTTTCAAATCTTTGTTCAGAAGTGAAGTTAATATAATAAAAAGGGAAAAAAGAAGGAATTTGACTTTCGATTTTAACTGGTGAAGTTATGAAAACGTTAAAAACAAAATCTTCTACGTTTTTATCTAAAGGATTCTTTTGTTCGGCTTCTTCATCAATTGGTTCTAATGCAAATGAGTCTATACATATATATTTACCTGGAGAATTTTTTTGATTTTTATCTATTAACTTTAATACTCTTTTATCGACATCAATTGATGTGTTTATGTTTTTATCTTTAGAAAAACTCTTTTGAGAGTTTATTGATTTTCGACTTAAAAAAGCAAATAATTCGGTTTTTGCATTTAATATATTATTAAATATAGGAAATGTCTCATCTTGATATTTAAAATTAACATTATCATAATTTGCAGCCCATTCTAAAGGAAGGAATATTTTTTTATTTTTTATTAAATCTCTTTCTTCTTCTTCATAACATAATTTTAATCCTTCTATATTTGTTTTATTTTCAACCATAAAAATAGAAGAGAAAGTAACATATTTAATTAAATTTTTACTATTAACAGTAACATTAATACAATAATTCGGTAAATTATCATCTTTAGGAGTTAATATAATATTCGAGCTTTTATTTTTGGAAAAATCAAAATAGTATATTTCATTATAATTTGGAATAGTAAAATTAATTTCTTCATAACCGATTTTTTGATTTAATAATTCTGGATTTTTTCCTACGACTAAATCTAATTGAACTTGACTATATTTTTGTTCTTCTCCATCACTTAAAGAAAAACTATTTGTATTATCATCAAAATTTTGACTGAATATTATATCTATTCTTTCTCCACATCTGTTTCTAAAAACAAGAGCAACGTTAGAAACTTCTTCTCTTTTTTTTATTGTTGAAACTAATGTCGTTGCATTAACTTTATTTTCATTTTTTAATATATTTAAAGCCTTATTTAAAACATATAATCCTTTAGGAGTTATATTTATATTTAACATTGAATCACTTGTAATTTCATATTTTAATCTTGTTTCTTTAGAAACTTTAGTTTTTCTATATAAAATATGATAAGGTTCTATTAAAGGTTCATAACCATTTAAAGAGGAATTAAAGTAAAAAACAGAAAATTTAGTTTCTAATAATTCAAAAATAAACATTGTATTTTTATTATATTGATTAAAAGGAATTTCTTTTTCTCCTATCATTTCTATTATACAATTACCCATATTTTTTCCATCAGAAGGATTTGAATTTTGAATACTATTTAATTTAATATCATCAAAGTTTATTGTAAATAAAGTTATTTTTTTTCCTTCTTCACTTTCATCATAAAGTAAAATTTGCAATTTTTGAAAATCAACATCTAAATTAAAATTAACATTAAATTCAGTAATATTATACATTTGTTGACTTAAAACATCTCTTTTGTATTTTTCTATTTTTTCTCTTAATTGTCTTTTACTTTTTAAATATTCTGTAACAGCTTGTTTTCTTTCGAAAGAATCTAAAATTGTTTCTTTTCTTGAATTTTTAGTTTTCATATTTCTTAATCCACTTCTTCCACTTTTTAAATCATCGAAATCTTGATAAATACTATTAAATAATTTAATATGAGAACATAAAAAATTTATTTTCACAGGTTCAATAATAATATAAGATTGAATTATTGAATTTTTAGAACTTACAACTAAATTATCATCACTTCTTGCTGAAATACGAAAGTTTTTAATAACATCATATTTTATTATTTCATCATTTATAAACTCATTTATTTCTAAAGTTACATTTGATAAAAGAAAACTTACATAAATATTTCTAGTTAAATAATTAAAATATGTTATTTTATCTGTTGATTTATTAAACTCTAATTCTATTTGAGAATCTGTTTTCATTCTTAAAGTAATTGTTGAATTTAAATTAAAAGAAGTACAATTTGGTTCTTTTGGTTTAACTGGAATTTTAAGTGAAATATTAGAAATTTCTAATAATATACTTGATTTAAAATCAAATATTTTTTTATAAATATCATTACGATCTGTTTTAACTGTTACTGATTCTTCTTGATTTTTAGATATTGTTTCTTTTGATTGGTCTTCAATTGCAATGTTTTTATCTGTTTTCTTTTTAACATTATGCTTAACTTTTCTAAAATATTTTGGATTTATTCCTTTTTCTAATTTACCTGCATTTCTTTGTTGTTGAATTAATTGAAAAGATTCTAAGTCTCTATGTAAACTATTACCTTCACTTTTGTAATTTGCTATTCTAAATTCTTGTAATTTTTCAAAGAAATTATACACTCTGTATATTGTACTTATATTTGGTATTGCTTCTATATTTCCTATTTTTATTTTTAGCTTTTTTTTATTTTTAGAAAAGTCAAAATTATATATTAAAGATAAACATCCATTTAAATTTTCTTCTTCTTTTTTATTTAATTTTATTTTATTTTCTTCTTTTTCATTTTCTTCTATTTCTAAATTTTTATCTTCTTCTTCTTCTTCTTCTTCTTCATGAATGCTTTTATCATTAGATAAAGTAGAATCAGATATTGATTTAAACACACATCTATAATCTTTAGATAAGTAAAAAGTATCTCCTTTATTTGATTTAATATGATCATAATCAAATAAATTAATATTATCAAAATTTACTAAAACTTTTATATTATTTTGATGATCTTCATAAGAATGAAAATTAATACCTGTAATAACCAAAGATAAGAAATCTTTAGTTAAATAAGAATCAATATCAGCTCCTTTAACATAACTTTGTTCATATTCACTCATCACTTTAAGTAAATTAATATTAATTTCTTTTAAAGAAAAAATAATATTATATTTCATCCCAATCATTTCATTTTCATCTATTACTTTACTTCTTTTTTTATCTACAAATTTTTGACTTTCATTCGGAGTTTCAATTGGACTTAATAAATCATATAAATTTAAAAAGGAAATTGAATTATCATTGATTCCAAAAACTGAATAAATATTATCTATTCCATCTAAAGCACTTTGAGAATATAAAAACATTGTTTTTAAATGCTTATCTGAAATATTTAAAGTTAATACCTCTAAATTAATATTCACTTTATTTTGATCTTCATTTATATTTTGCTTAGCTAAAGAATCTAAATGAATATCAATATTAAATTTATCTAAAATAGTTTCAAAAATATTTTCTTTTCCAATTTCGAAGTTATATCTTTCAGAATAGAAAATATTCATTTCTTTTAATTTAATAATATAATTTTTATATAAAACATCTTTTTTTTCCATTGAAGATTCAGTAGGTTCTAAAGTATTTATTTCAAATTTTCCAGGATAAACAAAAATACAAGAATCAATTCTTCCAGATTCACTTATTCTAACAGGAAGAACAAATAAAGGACTAATAATATTAATATCAAAATAATAATTTTTAAACTCATAAATTGAAGGATCTAATTCCATTATTTTTGTTAAATTTCTATAATACTTTTTATTTCTGTTTGATAATAAATTAAATAAAGGATTTATTTTTAATAAAGAAGGTTTTAATTCACTTTCCATTTTAAGTAATATTTTACTCCAATAATCAAAGTTTAATATTATGAAAAGTTGCTTTGTTGATTCTATTTTTAATTTATGTTGAGTTAAATTTGAAATTGGATTAAATTCATATTCTAAAGAAAATATATTATCACCATCAGAACAAAATTCATTTGTTGCATATAATATTTTTTTAAGTCTTCCACTTTGAGGAATATATAATATTATAATATCTGATAATTGAAGTTCTATTTTTTGTTCTATTTTCTTTTGAATTACTTTAATAAATAAATTATTTAATGTTATGTTAAAATATTCAACTTTTATTTCTTTCTCATTGTTTAAATTTGTGTTTATTATATTATTATTTGTATTCTTTTCATCAATTGTTCCTTCATAAACTATAATATTTAATAAAGTTAATCTTATTTCAAAATAATATATTTCTATGTTATTAGGTATATTATCTAAATTTTCTTTTATTTCTTTTTCTAATTTAATATCATTTATTTCATCAGAATTAAAAGACTTTAATGATTTAGTTCTTTGAACTTTTAATCCATCAAATTTCTTTTGATTTTCTTCTAAAAATTCTTGGAAGAATCTTTCTCCTAAGTCTTTAAATAAAAAATTTATTTTTTCTAACTGAGGAATTTTATTCAATGCTAAAATTCTAACTTTCATAATATCTTTATAAGAAGCATTTTCATCTAAAGGAATAATACTTTTAGGATATTCACATTTATCATTTTGTTCAATATATTTTTGAATAAAATAATTAGAATATTCATTTATATAAGTTTCTTTATCTGAAGTTGATAAAATTTTCATAAAAGATTCATTAATATCACTTAATTGATTTATATTACTTACATAAGAACTTTGAATCATTTCTAAAATAATTTGCATTTGTTCTAAGGTTAAATTAGCTTTTATTTGTTCTAAATTGAATAATATTTTCAAAAAGTTTTTTTTATTTTTGACATAATTAATATCATAAATAAAAGAAAAGAATAAATTAATATCTTCTAAAATATAATTATGTCTTTTATTTTCTAAATCTTTATTTTCAAAAACTAAACATTCATCTTCGCAAAATTCATTAAAAGGAACTAATTTTTTATTAAATAAAATAGCTCCTTCATTTTTTAATCTTTTAGTTTTTAATCTATTAATACCTTGTTTAAATAATAATCCAACTGCTTTTTCATCTTTTTTTTCTTTAACTTTCTTTTGATTTTTAGTTAAAAGAGAACTTATAAAACTAAATTTTTCCATTTTTTCACTGTCTTTATTTTCTTCTTTTTTCTCATCTTCTTTTTCTAAAATTTCAACTTTAAATTTATCTAAATATAAATAACCAGAAATAAAATTAATTTTTTTCGAACAGAATTTAATATCATTTGAATTTGTTTTAATTTCTTTAATATTAACATTTGAATCTGAATCATTATTAAAGTTTCTTGGATTAGAAAATTCAAATTTTTTTAAAGAAAAACCTAATCTATAATAAATTGTCTTATCATTTGTTTTAAAAGGATATTCACAGAATATTACAATATTTTCAATATTTAATTGAATGTTATTAAATAATAATTCTGAAAAAGGAGTTTTTATTTCTTCTTTTTTATCTTTATTCATTTGATACATTTGACCTAAGAATTGTTCTATTATATTTAATTTTTCTTGTTTTAATTTTTGAGATTGCTTTTTTTCATTTTCTAAGATTTTATTTGATTCATCGTTTAAAATAAAATGAAGATATAATTTATTTATTGATATTTTTATAGGATTTAAATAAAAATTCGGAAATGATGTTTTTACTTCAAGTGTATCTATAAAGCTTTTTTTTAATTCTAAACAAGAACAGTTTAAATCTTTTAAAATGTTTTCATTTAAGGATATTTGGTTTAAAGTAAAAGAACCTGAAAGTAAATTTGCTTTTGTTTCTTCTTTATTAAAGTTTGATATTAATTTATTTAGATATTTTTCTACTATTATATTCACTATGGCTGATGACATTTTTATATAAATTTTTTTTATTGGTTTATTATGTTTATATTATTTTTTTTATTTTTTTTTATTTTTTTATAAATTAATATAATTGTAATTTGAATATTTATGTTTAATGATTGAATAAAGAAAGTTTTAAGATTTTAAGTTTATTAATTTATATTTATATTTGAGAAATTATATATAATAGGTTTTTTCTTTTTATATAAATTGGATAATAATTAAAATAAGGATTAACTTCATATATTCTTTTTTATTTATTTGTTTGAAAAATAATAATATGATAAGTAAGAAAAGAAATATTATTTTGAAAAGATTTTTTTGAAAAATATGAAAATTTATGGATTAGTGTTTAATAAATTAATATTATTTTTAAAAAAAAGTTTTATTATCTTTAACCTTTAATTTTTTCTAAAAAAAGAGAAAAAAAATTATTTACATGATTACCAATATCAAAACAAGATAAATCAAAAGGAAAACTTTTTACAAATTTTTAGTCAAATTTTCATTCTTATTTTTTCTAAATTTTAACCTAACAAATAAATATTATAATTTAATCGATAAAATCCAAAACAAATTTTTATCTCTTTCTCATATAATTTATATATTAAAACCTAATTCAAAAATAAAAAAAATAATTTAAGAAAAAAAAAAAAATTAAAAATCCTCAAATAAAAAAAAATAAAAAATTATAAAATTAAAATATAACCCCAACCAAAAGAATCCAAATTAAAAACTAAAAAAATGGAACAAGAGAACGAGAATATCCAAAACAACGAAGCAGCAAACGAGAACGACGACGACAACGACTACTATGAGCATTTACCAGCGGATCATCCTCATCTTCGTCGTTTCCAACTTTCCTTAGAAGACCAATTAAAAACTGAAGAAGAGAAACTTCGTCTTTTATTTAAAGAAAAAAATGAAGATTCTAAAAAATTAAAAAAAGAAAGAGAAGAAATTGGAATTTCCCTTTATTCTCTTCAACAACAATTTGCAAATGTAGAAAATAATTTTAATGAACAATACTCAAAGTGCAAAGCCTTAGAAGAACAACAAAAACAAGAATCCGATCGATTGACTGAAGAAGTGAAAATGTATAATGATAAATTTCAAAGTGTGAAAGAACAAGAAAAAATGGTTTTGCAATCAAGTGAAGATTTAAATCAATTAAATTCTATGTTAAAATACGTTGAAACTTATAATTTACAAGTTCAAAGTGAAATTAAAGTGACTAAGACAACTGCTAATAAAGTAGAAGAAAATATTGTTAATCAAGAAAGAAAAAAGAAAGAACAAGATTTTTATATTGATATGTTAGAAACAAGGATTAAGAATTTAACTGAGAAAAAATTATTGTTTGAAGCTCAGTTAAAAAGCCAAGAAAATGAAACGAAAGAAGCAAGAATTAATTTAGCTGAAGCTGATGAAGAAATTCAACATATTATTGAAAAGAAAAGAGATTTAGTTAAAGATTTAGATAAAGCTGTTTTTAATTTAAGATTAAAAGACAATGCTAAAAATACTGTTATTAAGAATATTGAAGAACAAGAAGAAGAAAAATTAAAATTATATTCTCAAATATCAAGATATAATATTTTAATTAAAAATGGAAATGTAAGAAATAATGAATTAGAAGATACTTTAAAGCAAACTCAAAGAAAATTAGAAATTGTGGAAAATAATATTAAAGAATTATCTGAGAAACATCAAAAATTAGATGAAAAAAAACACTTTATTGAAACTTCAATTGATAAAACAAAAGCCGAGTTAGATGATTTACAAAAAATTCAACAGAGTTTAGATTTCGAATTAGATTTAATTAATAAAAATAAAGTAAAGTTATTAAACGAAGCTAGAGCACTTCAAGATAAAAATTTAATAGTTTTATCTAATAAAGAAACACATGAAAAACAAGGAGATAATTTAGAAAAAGCAAATCAGAATATAAATAAAGAAATGTTTGATTTATTAGTTGAAAAAGATTCAAAAGCAAATGAAATAATCAGAGTTCAAATAGATAAAATTAATGTTGAATCACAGAATATTAAATTACATAATAAATTAGAATTAATGAATTCAGAAATGACTAAATTAGAGGAAGATTATAATAAGAAAAATAATAGAATAAAAGCTAATCATAAAGCTTTAGAAAAAAAACAATTAGAAATGGATCAATTAAATAAAATTTATGGTGAATTAATGAAGAATAAGAAAGGAGAAGATCAAGGTGAGTTTGAAGTAGCAATTGATAAGTTACAAACAAAGATAAAAAATTTAAGAAAAGATATTAGAAACAAAGAATATGAATGGTTAAATAAAAAACAAGAATTAGTTAAAAAAGAAAATCAATTAAATAACATTTCCGAAGAATGTGTTGATAAAAGAAGTAAAAGAATGATATTAGACAGAAAGAAATTAAGACTTAATGAAAATTACTCAATGCATGAAAAAGAAATAAAAGAAATAGAATTTTCCTTAAAACAACTAAGAGAATATGAAATGATGAAGTTTGGTAAATTACTAGGAAAAAATATGGATTCAAATCAAGCTTTAGAACATCAAATCTTTGATGTTGAAATTCAATTTAAAGAAAAATTAACTCAAATGGAAAATGAAAGTGTTAAATTAGAAATGGAAATCGAAGTTTTAAGAGAAGAAAAATCAGATACTTTAGCACAAATCATTGAAACTGAAAGACAAATTCACTTATGGGAAAGAAAGATAGAATTACAAGAGCAAATGCAAAGAATAATTAAACCTGAAAGTGGTTTAAAAGAAATAGATGAAATGAAATCTTATATTCATAGACAAAAGCTATTATATAAGAAGTTATTAGCTGAACAAGAAGATGTTATTAAAAATATGGAAAGAAGTGTTCAAAGAAGAGATTTTATTAAAGTAAGATATCCTATTGATGAATTTGGAACTGGTGATGTGAAAAATAAAGTTAATAAAACTAAAGAAATTAATGACTTACAAGAACAAATTAATCATATTAATAGAAGGAAAAAGGAGTATTCTAATAAAATTAATTCTACTAAAAATGCTGTTGAAGATATTAATAATAATATTAATCAATTAGAAGATGAGAGCTTTAATATTCAAACAAATGCTTTTGGGTTAAGGAATGAATATTTTAAAGAAAAAATTAATACTAATAATTTGTTTTGTAAAACTAAACAGTTTCAAGAAGGATCGAAAATGATTGAAGATTTTTCTAATAATAAATTTAAACCAAAAAGAAGAGATAATGTTCAAAAGGAAATTGAAAAATATCAAAATGAAAATGAACAGTTAATTGAAACTTTAAGGAATTTTAAAGATACTCATAGTGAAATGGGAGTTATTATTGAAGAAGTTATGAAAATTTAATTTTTAAATTATTTTTTTAAAAATAAAATTTTTAAACTATTTATATAGAAGGAAAATATTTTCTTTTTTTTTTTATTTTTTTTTAATTTAGTTTTTTTTTTAATTAAATGAAAAATAATAATAACGGAGAATTACAGAAAATAATTTCTTTAGGAAGTTCATTAAATATTGAATTTATTTTGTCTTTAACAGAAAAAGAATATTCACATTATAATATAAATTACAATAATATAAACTCTTTATTAGATTTAAAAGCATATTTAGAATGTTATAATATAAATAATTTTTATTCTCCTAAAAAAAAAGATATGAATATATTAAATTTAATATTAATTAATTCAGAAGATTCTCTTTTTAATTCTCTTTTATTTATTAATAGAGCAAATAAAGTAAAAAGTTTTATTGAATTGTTAATTCCTTTTTCTCCTAAATTTTCAGAAGAATTAAATTTTATGAAAGACAGTCTAAAATTTATTTTAGAAAATAATTTCATTTTTATTGAAGATTTTAATCTATTAGATATTAAACCTAATTTAAATTTTTCTATTAAATTAATTGATGATAATCATAATGTATTAAATAAAAAAACTTTTTTAATAACTAATGATAATAATTATAAAGAAAATACTATTAGAAATAATAAAGAAGAAGAATTTGATTTATTTAAAGGATTAAACTTTGAATATGATGGAACAATATTTTATACTAATTTATCAGATTTATTTAACTGTAAAAAAAAAGATAATAAAGAGATTGAAAATTTTATAAAAAACATTATTAAATTTTATCCTTCTATGAAATTATGTATTAATTATTCTAATTTTATAAATAATTACATTACAATTTCAGAAGAAATTTTAAATATAATAAATGAAATAATTAGTTTAACTGATTTTTTTATTTTCGAAGAAAAAGAATTAGAAGAATATTTTTCAATGAGAAAAATAAAAGAAGAATCAGAAAAAAAAGCAAATAAAAAAAAAATTAAATTAACTAAATCCCATAGTCAATTAAACATAAGTAAAAATA
>JAEEGK010011976.1_pt1 | contig 19758 bp, 15 predicted proteins | sample 8958771 | NCBI WGS metagenome assembly JAEEGK01 (sample SAMN16246547, study PRJNA631951) | gut metagenome | biome: gut microbiome; feature: rumen; material: SC-attached | host: Bos | place: Iran: Karaj | collected 2018-10
AAAAGCTTCTTGGCCGTGGTGATATGCTTTATGCTTCTGCCGTTGATCCTGCTCCAATCCGAATCCAGGGAACTTTCGTAAGTGACCAGGAAGTTGAAAATGTAGTTACAGCTGTAAAAGATTACGGCGAGCCAGACTACATCGACGAAGAAATTTTTGTTGAAGATGATGATGAAGAAGGAGCACGCGACCTGTTTGGCGAACCAATGAGCGACGATGATCCGTTGTACGATCAGGCTCTCGAAATTGTTGTTCAGAGTGGAAAAGCCAGCGCAAGTTATATTCAGCGCCGTCTCAAGATCGGCTACAACCGTGCAGCCCGCCTCGTAGAAGAAATGGAAGAGCGCGGAATCGTAGGCCCTGCAAACGGTTCCAAGCCTCGCGAGGTAATTCATATTCCATGATTTTAGTGATTCTTTCTTTCATCGCCGGAGTAGCCTTCTGCGCTGCCGGCGTGTATTTTCTCTTACCACGATATTTAGATAAGCTCAACGAAGCTACAGCAGACAAATCACCTGAAAACCTTCGCCGTAACGCCTTGCGCGCTAAAGCAAGCGGATACGTTGCACTTGGCTTGGGTGCACTAACTCTGGTCTTCAGCTTTATGCTACTGAGCTTCCCGCAAATCGCCTCGCCGCTTGTGCTCGTATATATGTTTTTCCTGTTGGCTGCAGTCAGCGTGCTGCTGGTGATGTATAAGTAATTCTATTTATTACTCTTAGTATTATTACAAAGTCTGCAAAGCATCTGCAAATTTTCATAAACAGTTTTACCGCCGCGACTCCAGGGAACAATATGGTCACCCTGCATTTCCGTAAATTCAAAATGCTGACCGCAAAGAGGACAAATCCCTTTCTGCTCCTCATATTTTTTACGCTTCATCTTATCATCAAATTCCCGCAAACTTAAATGACTTTCTTTTCTATCAAAGAGATAATAATAAATGCCCTTATGATTTGTAACTTCCTCATTATCAATTAAAGAAACAATTTCCTTTTCAAGAACTGCCGGATCATAATCATTTTCGTGATACTGATTATAAAGCATACCCCAGTCAATTCCCTTCATCTCTTTTCTATACGTTGGAAATAAAGCTTTAATCCAGGCAATCACAAATTGAAAATAAACCCAGAGCTCGTTTGCATTAGAATCATTCTGATGCTTTCCCATGTAAGTACAAATCAGCTTATCATCTTTTCCAACGTACCAGCCTAATACAGTTTCAAGAAGCTCCTGCCGAATAGGATTTCCGTTTACATATTTATCGCCCAAAAGCTTAGCCGCACAATTCGATTTAGAAAAAATCTTTTTGGCTTCTGCAGTCCATGAACCCGCATAAACAGCATTTCTAATTTCCTGTTCAGTAAGTTTTTCCCCGGCAATATTTATAGTTTTAAACCAGCTCAGCTTTTCACTGTCTGTACCCTCACAAAAATAAACTTGTAAATCATAATTCAGAATCTGCTCTTTTTCGTCCGGCTGCAGGTTTGTAAAGTAGCGCATATTGTGAGAAAAAGTTCCGTTCACATAGCGGCAAATCGAAATAGTTCTCTGCTGCCCATCCAGAACTTCATAGCGGCCATCTTCGCGAACAACCCAGTACATCGTGTTCAGAGGAAAACCGTTCGTCAGCGTATCCATTACCGCCTGCTGCTGATTATCGTTATAACAAAACTCCCTCTGATAGGGCGGCCTGATATCCAGCTTGCCGTCAAAGCCAACAACCCCGGCCTCGTCATTATCCTGATATCCGTTTACAAGCTCGCGGACCTTAATTGTGTGTAAAGTAATTTTCATAATCTTCTTTTCTCCTTGGAGGCTCCCCTCACTCCGCCTGCCTGCCGGCAGGCAGGTTCGGGTCGGGCCTTCCGCCATTCCGCTATCGCTCCAGCCTCCTCACTTCATTCACTAACTAACGTTAGTTCATTTCGTTGCGGTGGCCGCCTTCGGCGTGGCTCCACGCCCTAGCCCTGTAAGCTCGCAGGCGGGCCTATTTTTTACGCTTGATTAGAATTCGAAAATAAGGGCATTTCCCATTTATTGATAAATCCTTTTCATCATCACCTTTTCTAAATTTTATTATTTCAAACTGCTTCGGATTATATTTATCTAGGAATGTTATTGGAACTCCCATTACTCCATAATAATCTTTTGGTATATCTGTAACCTTTCCAACATCTATGGCATCGTAATTGTCATATTTTGGATATTCTTCCGGAATATATTCTTTATATGAGATAATTTCTTCAAACTGTTTTTTAGTTGGAAGGTTAGTATACCAACACGCCATAATATGTTTTAATTTTTTTCCATCTACAATTTTTTCATATTTATTCCCTTCTGGAACTTCTAACCAAAAATCAGAATTCATATTTCTATAACCAATCCATACTTTATTCTCTTTAATGAGATTAAAAACTTCTTTATAAGTAACTGCATTTTTATTTCCCACAATAATAAATTTTTTATTGTATTTAGCTAATTGCATAATATATTCTCTAAAAAGACTAAACGGAGGATTTGTAACTACAATATCTGCTTCTTTCAAAAGCTCTATGCATTCTTGACTTCTAAAATCTCCATCACCTTTTAATTCTTTAACTTCAATGGTTGAAAAATCCGTAGATGTAGGATCATTCGCGTTTCCTTTATAATCCAACCAAACAGCTTTTTCACTATCATGCTGACTGAATAAATCTGCGTTTTGGTTTTTATAGCATGTTGTTATTAAGCGCTTAATCTTAAAATTATTAAAATTCAAAGCAAAATATTTAAAGAAATTTGATACTCGTGGATCATCACAATTACATAAAATTGTTTTATTTTCAAAATACTTCTTATAATAAGACATTTCTTTTTCAATATCTGATAATTGAGTATAAAACTCATCATTTTTATTCTCTTTTGCTAAATCTAGTGTTCGATCTGCCATTTAGTTTTCCTCAGATTTTTTTAATATTTTTTTACAAAATCAGAATTATCTGAGTATAACACATAAAGTCAGAATTATCACATTTTTAAAAGAAAAAGTCAGATTTTTTTCACATATTGATTACATGAGTGATTTTTGGAAAAGAGTTGATGAAGAAATCGATTACAAATGTATTAATCGCGCTTACCTTGCACGAAAATGCAATTTTAGCGTAACAAATATCGGACAGGGAATCAAATCTGGAAGCACTCCCTCCGCCGACACCGCAGTAAAAATCGCCGCTGTTCTGGGCGTGTCTGTTGAATATCTTGTGAACGGAACAGATAATCCCAACTCATCAAAAAATCACGAAGAAGAGCAGAATCAACTCAGGCTATATCGAAAACATTCAGAAATCATAAAAAAATGCGAAGAACTCTCTCCCGAAAAAGAAAAACTTCTTGTAGACTTTATCAGTAATTTTGGGGAATCGTGTGAAAAATATACTTAGAGGAAAAATTATACTGAATCATACCAGTCTGAGGTATCATCCGGATTGTCTTTCTTTTTGTAGACCAGGTAAACACAATATATAATTCCAATTAATGCAATTATTCCAAAAATCATATACTGCTTAAATTTTAATCAACCCAAGGATAGTACTCTATGCACTCGCCTTTCTTTGTTAAACGGATTGCTATTACAAGAACAACTACAAAACCTATTAATTCAAGCATAAAGTACCTCCTTTTTTTTAGAAATAAAAGATGAGTAGATAAATAAAGCCGCAGTAGTCCTTTTCACACATACTTCGGCGGCTTTTACACAATATGGAGACGTCCCAATGAATCGGGCATTTCCTTTCTTTTAATATAGCATACACCTATAACCCAGTCAAATTTTCATCGAATACACGCAGCCGCCGTAGTCTTGCCGGTACATGCCGTATTCTTCGCTGAGTTCCAGGCGGAGCTTGTAGCAGCGGCGGCAGCGTTCACCTTTTTCGGGCTCCTGGGCGAGCTCAGTCTCGGCACGCACTCCCACAGCTTCATAAAACTGCTCCGGCTCATACTCGCACTCAACGACCTTCACTCCAGTATTCAGTGCAGGCGGAAAAACTTCATAAAGACATATTTAGTATGGGATTTTTGCTCTATTTCTGCAAATAGTATACCCTTTTGGATTTTTCCGACAAACAGCTCTCAAGCTTTCGAATTTGTCGGAAAAATAATGCCTCGTAAGTACGAAATTCCGACAAAATATCATTTTTAATTGCTTTTTGTCGGAATTTTCCTCAGAAAAATCATAAAATTTTTGATTTTAAAAATTAAATAAACAATTTTTTCCGACAAATTTAAGTATCCTATGGCATTTTGTCGGAAAATCTCTATTTTCAAAAACATGTATTTCCAACAAAAACTGTAGTTTTCTTCATTTTTGTCGGAAAATTCCGACTCGAATCGATCGGCAAGCACAGCCTTATTTCATGAAGTACGTCTTAATCGGCGGGAATCCATTAAATGCAACCGATGCATAAGTAGAAGTGTAAGCACCTGTCGAAAGCCAGTAGAGCTTGTCGCCAGCCTTGAGGGAAATCGGCAGCTTGTACTTTGCATCCTCGTACATAATGTCCATAGAGTCGCAGGTTGGGCCGGCGATAATCACAATGCCTTCTTTTTCGCCCGGTTTGTCGCGGCTTGTCACAACAGGGTATTTTATAGACTCATCAAGAGTCTCAATCAATCCATTAAATTTTCCGGCATCTACATATACCCAGCGGGCAAGAGCAGTGTTATTTTTGCGGCTAGTCAAAATAACCTCGCTGGTCAAAATACCACTGTCGCCGACAAGGGAACGGCCCGGCTCAAGAATAATTTCCGGAATATCATCGCCAAAGTCTTCCTGAATGTAGCGGGTAATCTCCGACGCATATTCTGCCAAAGTGTTTGTTGGCTCAATGTAACTGGCCGGGAAACCACCGCCCATATTAATCATGGAAAGGCGGATTCCCTCTTCTTCTTCAAGGGAAGTAAACAGATACTTTACCTTAGCAATAGCATCGTTCCACTGACCAATATCGCGCTGCTGGCTTCCAACATGGAAGCTGATTCCATAAGGTGTAAGGCCGAGGTCGCGCGCCAAAACCAGCAAATCATAAGCCATATCAGGGTGGCAGCCAAACTTGCGGGAAAGAGGCCAGTCTGCACTTACTGAATTCTCAACAAGAATACGCACATAAATACGGCTACCAGGAGCGTTCTCAGCAATGGCCTTGAGGTCATCCTTACTGTCGGTTGCGAACATGCGTACGCCCTTGTCGTAAAAATATTTGATATCCTTTGCTTTTTTGATTGTATTTCCGTAAGAAAGACGGTCCGGAGAAACATTGAACTTAGAAATCATATCCAGCTCATAGCGGGAAGCAATGTCAAAGTTAGAGCCCATTTCAGCCAGCATTTCAAGAACCGGCTCGCCAGGGTTAGACTTCATTGCGTAATAAATACGCGCATAAGGAAAAGAATCTCTAAGACGAATAAAATTCTGCTTGATTGTGTTGAGATTGATTACGATATTTGGGGTTTCCAAATCTTTAGAAAAGTCGAGAAAACGCTGCCAGTCCTTATCACTGACATAGTCGTTACGATTAAACATCCAAATCACCTGTGAATAAATGATATAAATGAAAAATACGGTCAACGCCGCTGTCACGCTGCCTATGTCTAAGGAACTTAGTTTATTTCAACGTTCGGGGAATATTACAAAAAAATGTACAATTATACAAGAGTTTTTTTACTTGTATTTGTATTTCTTTAACAGTAAATTTTAGATATGAATCAGCTTGATTTTGAATACCTGAAAGACAATATGAACACCGCAGATTTTTTTGGCAGCGATTCATCTCTGGCAAATATCTTTCTGCTTCAGGAAAAATATAATACAGAACTCAAAATCAAAAATGATATACTAATCCGATATTATTATGGCGATGAAAACCGAACAGGTTATGGATTCCCCATTCCAATAAATCCCGCAGGCAATAATGAAGACTGGCTTAAAGCGGCTCTCAATGTAATTATTGAAGATGCCCGCCAGCAGAACCGTCCGCTGCAATTCTGCCTTCTGACACAGGAGCAAAAAAATCAGCTGGATGCCTGCCTTGCTGCAAGCCTTTCTGTTTATCGTCCGGCCTGGAAAACAAACCGCGACGACTGCGATTACATTTACCTTCGCAGCAACCTTGCAGATTTACCAGGCTCACATTTTCAGAAAAAGCGAAATCATATTTCCCGTTTTACCCGGATTTATGGTGCTTATGGAACAAACTGGGAATTTAAGTCATATCCTGAAAATGATATAAAAGCAGACATACTCACCGTGGCCCGCCACTGGTTCAACGAAAAAAACGGCGCCTCCGACCCGATTCTTCAGCTCGAGCAGGAAAGCATTGAACTCGCACTGGAAAATACCGGAATTCTAAAACTCCGCGGCGGCGTTCTCTATATAAAAGGCGAACCTGCCGCAATGACTCTGGCAGCCCCAATTTCGCCGGATGTACTCGACGTGATTTACGAAAAATCCTTCGGAGACTTTGAACGTAACGGAGCCTACGCTGTAATCAACCAGCAGTTTGCCCGCCGCTGCCCAAGCTTTCTTTACTTCAACCGCGAAGAAGACATGGGCGTAGAAGGCCTGCGCAAGGCAAAGCTTTCCTACAAGCCGACAATGATTTTAGACAAGTTTTACGGTATAATCGAGTAAAGTCCGGAGGTTTTACATGTTATCATCTATCCTCGCAAAGTCCGACTGTGCCGCCTGTAAATTCTGCTGCAGCTTCCGCCGCACCAGTCTCTGGGAAACCCCAATCTTCCCCGCGGCGGACCTTCCCAAACTCAAAGCCCTGAATCCCCAGGCCCGCTTCCGCTCCGCCGGCAGCACCGGGGAGTCCTACACCTTCGACCTTTCTGACGCTTATAAAACTACCGGCCCCGAAATCGACCCCGACGAAGAAGCTCCCTGCCCCTTCCTGGATCCAAAGCAGGGCTGCACTCTCCCGCCAGACCTCAAGCCTTTTGACTGTAAAATCTGGCCCCTGCGCGCCGTTCGTCAGCCAGAAGGAAATGTAAAAGTCGCCCTCACCCCAACCTGCCCTGCCATCAACAAGGTGCCTCTCGACCGCGTCCGCGAACTTGCCGCCTCAGGCCTGGGCCAGCAGATTTTAGACTATGCAGCCGACCACCCCGATATTATAAAAGAAGCTACAGAATTTCTTTCTAACATCGTTTTTCCGTAAAATTGCCGGCCTTCCGTAATTTTCCTAATTTTCCTAATTTTCCTAATTTTCCTAATTTTCCTAATTTTCCTAATTTTCCGTAATTTATAAAATAATAGCCATAATCAGAGTTTTCCCTTATAATATTATTTCATGGAATCAAAACAGTCGGAAAAAGTAACTTATGACATTTCAACCTTAAGCCGCCTCATGAAAAAGGATTTAATTTTTGTAATTGCCGTTTTCCTGATACTTCTTTTGATTTTTACTGACATCAGTATTTACGAATCCTTTGGTTCCGTACGCTCACGAAAGCTCGAGGCCGAAAATCTTGCCTATCTGTATGTTTCAGATATTACCCAGAACTATAACGATGCAACTACCCACAACGAACAGACCTTAAAAAATATTCTTTTCGGGCATATGAATTTTACAGCCCTCGAAAGCCGCGACTATAAATATTCAATTTATAAATTTGATAAAGCGACAAATAAATATCTCCTGCTTTATGGCACAGATTATACTCTCCTTCATAAACCAATTTCTGTACCAATTGATTTACAGGATGTTAAATGGAATTTCGCCGTAGCCCCGGACGGCCACTGGGTAAATATTCATCTTGTACTTGTTCTTACAACCTTATCACTTCTTTTGATTTGTGCCTTTACAATTCTTACTCTGCTTTTCTTAAAGCTGCGACAAAGTAATATCCGCCTGGCACAGCTTGCAACACTTGATCAGCTTACAGGACTTTACACAAAACAGACTGCAATTTTTACACTTAAAAAAGAAATTGATTATGCAAACCGCAACGGAACTCAGGTTGCTGTCTGCTTTATTGATATGAACAACTTCAAACAGATTAATGACAGATACGGCCATACCGTTGGCGACACAGCGCTTTCCAAGGTTGCTAAACGCCTGCTCGAATCTGTGCGACCGGAAGATATTGTTGCCCGCTTTGGTGGTGACGAATTCATTATCATCTTCCGCGGTAAAAATACCGGCACAGATTATCTGACCACAGTAGACCGCATCAAAGCGGTTTTAAATGTACCGGCCAAGCTTTCCGCTCATATCCTGGCTGATATTTCTGCGGCTGTTGGAATTGCCGTTTATCCTAAAGACGGTAACTGTGTTGAAGATCTTATTGCCTTTGCAGATAAAGCCATGTATGCCGAAAAGGCAAGAATCAAGCAGGCAGAAAATCCAGATTCAAATTTAGATATTCTTTAATTTTCTAATATAAAAAATATTTCCGAGGTCTCTATGAAAAAAACACGTGTTATTGTTTTGATTGCCCTTGCGTCTATCCTAACGTTCGGTAGTTGCAAAAAAGCTGATGCCCAGGATAAAACCTCCGGCTCTACCGCAGCAACAGCAGCAAAGGCGGGCAGTAAAAAATCAGGAGCTGCGGCCGGCTATGCTGGAACTCCCTTTAATGCAGATTCCTATTCCGAGGAAGCTCCCGAATATAAGGAACGAAATTCCCTCCTGTTGACTACAAACAGCTCTAATCAGGTTGATTATGATTCCGTAAATAAGTTCTTTACTCTGGATTACACTCCGGAATATCCGGATTCTCTTTTTGCGGAAGCCGCTAATAACACGAAAGAGTCTAAAGACTCAAAGAAAAAAGGTTCAAAAAAATCTGCAGACAATACAGAAAAAAGCGAATCAATAATTCCAGGTATCCGAAAGCTTTCAGACTACATCACAAAATACATGACTAAAAAAGCAAGCCTTCAGGATTACAAGCCAAACGATGAAGCTGAAGAAGACGATTCTACAAAAGAGTTTTTCATTGAAGACTGGGGACCTCAAGGAAAAATTGTTGCAGGTGAAAATCATCCGACTTTTTATGTAATCTTTTCGCGCCCTGCCCGCTCTCTTCAGGCCTTAGACAAACCTCAGACAAGCTCGGATATAATGACCATAGATCCTCCCCTTCCCGGAGTTTTCCGCTGGTACGGCACAAAGCACTTAAGCTTCGAATCTGATATTCCTGCAGATCCAACTGTTCAATATACAATCAAAATTAATTCAACAATGAAGTCTGCCGGCGGAAAAAAGCTTACAGGCGACACAGTTTTCCGCACAGAAGCAGAAGCGGTTGAAGTTATAAATCTCTGGGGCGGTTACATTAAAGACAGCGACTGTGCCTACAACTGGAACACCGGTGCCCTTCCTCCTTACGAAAACCGCTTTATAATGCGAACAAATTATACGGCAACTCTAAGCACAATAAAACAAAATCTTACAGTGCTTGTAAATGGAGTCTCAGTCATAGCAGACATAAAACCGGTTTATCAGGATATTTTCCACATGTGGTCTAACCAGGCAGAATTCGACGAAGAGGCAGGCCGCACTAATACTTTCCTTGTAGAAATCAAAAGCGAAGTTCCTCATAATGCAAAGGTCGTAGTACAAAACACAAAGGGAAAATCAGAAAGCTACGATACCCTTCTGCCTTTTAAGATTGAAGAAGTTGAACAGATGACCGACTATTCTTCTTCAAAATATTCCTGGCCTCTAAGAATTTATTTTACTCAGGTTCCAGACAAACAGTCGTTAGTTGAAAACGTAACCTACGACGGCGGTAAAAAAATCACAGAAGATAATGTTGTAGTAAACGGCCGCACTGTAAAAATCTGCAATCTGCCTTTTGACTATAATCAGAGTCATACAATCAGCTTTGGTAATAATCTTAAAGATAAATATGGCCAGCCTCTTACTTCTGCAAGAGCCGGCTACAATTTTAAAACTCCGGAAGAAAAGGCTTATGTAAGATATCAGAATTACGGAACTACAATGCTCGAAGCTCAGTTCCCTCACAAGATGATTTTTGAACATCAGAATCTTCTTTCCGGAAATTACGCCCTGCAGAAAACCGACCGTCCTGCCGGCAACGGAATTTACGGCTTCAACAAAAATGAATCGGTTTACGTTGACCTGGATTTAGGAACAAAAAATCAAAGAAATTTCCAGGAGCTTAATCTTGATCCATATCTTGATGACGGTTACGGCTTTGTACGCTTTGAAAGTACAGCAAGCTACAAAACCTATAATCACTGGCGGGAGATTTACGAAATAGACAAGAGCTCAATGAGCGGTGTTGTTCAGGTAACAGATCTGGGAATTACAGCCCGCATGTCTATCAACAAAGCTGTTGTAATGGTTCGCAGTCTTTCTACCGGAAAGCCAGTTGAAAATGCCGACGTTTACATTGTTCATAATCTTAATGATTATCAGAAGTGGGTAAACGGAAGCTATGAGTCAAAAGAAATATTTGTTTATGGCAATGAAAGCACTTACGACAAGCTTTATGCAAAAGGCAAAACAGATAAAAATGGTCTGGCTGTAATTACTTATTCTGATAATGAAATTGATAATATCCAGAGCGAAAACCGCAACGCCTTTGTTTATGTTGTAAACGGAAAAGACAAGGCTGCCTTTGCTCCTTCCTCTCATAACTCCTGGCGCGAGGGTGTCAGCACTGCTTCCCTCGACAGAGCCAGAACTCCTCAGCAGCGAACCTTTATGTTCGTAGACCGCGGTATCTACAAGCCGGGCGAAACGGTTACCTTCCGCGGAATAGACCGAGACCAGCTGCTCGGAAGCTTTGCACCTCACAGCGGCTGGTATACAATCACCGCCAAAGGTGCCTGGTGGAATTCAAAAGAAATCATTGAACCTATTGTGGGCTCTCTTTCTGATTCCGGCGGCTTCTATGGTTCCTTCAAAATTCCAGACGACCTTGAACGCGGCTACTATAACCTTGTTTACAAACGAAATGGAAACTCTTCTGAAGCTGCAAGCATCAGCTTTACAGTTGCAGATTTTGAGCGCGTAAAATTTGAATCTTCAATTACAGTTCCAGAAATCTCTTACTACGGAGGCGACAAATTAACTGCCAGCCTTTCGGCTGATTATCTGGCAGGCGGTTCCCTCAGCGGCGCAAAGTACGAAGTTTCCTGGTATAAATCTGCAACCACCTTTAAGACTTCAGAACCAGCAGCAAAGGGCTACAGCTTCTACACGGGGGTTTATCCGGACAGAACTTATTATTCAAATGATACAGGTGCCCTTGGGGTAGACGGATCTGCTTCCCTTTCCTGCGAATCAGAAAAAATCACAGACGGTGCTCCTTATGTTTATCATGTAGAATCCGCTGTAACTGACGTTTCAAATCAGCGCATTGCGGCTCAAAATGATATCTTTGTTCACCCGGCAAAATTCTATGTTGGAATTGCAAACGCTAAAAACACAAAGGGCTTTGCAAAGGCCGGTGACAAGTTAGAAATGCCTTACATCCTCGTAAATCCGGATGGAAAAATTATGGCAGAAGGAGACGTTCCTCTTAAGGTTTCTGAACTGCAGTATTCTCTTACTCACGAAGTATGGACTATGGTTCACGAGCAAAGTGTAGATGATACAATTTACACCCGCTATGAACGTTCAGATGTTGAAGATGCCAGCGGCGACCTCAAGCCTCTCGTAAACGGCATTCTTCCGCTTACTCCAAAAATCAGCGGCTGGTATACTCTTACAATTACGGGTAAAGACAGCCAGGGTAACAAGGTTTTAAGCAAAAAAGAATTTTATGTAACTGGAAGCGGCTCAAGCTGGTTCGACCAGTACAATTCAAATTCTCTTAAGCTTACTCCGGATAAGTCTCAATACAATCCGGGAGAAACAGCTCACGTACTTCTTGAAAGCCCTCTCCCTGCAGGTGATTACCTGATTACTGTTGAACGCGAAGGAATCTTTACAGAAGAGGTTCGTCATTTTGAAAATGGCGCCGAGGTCCTCGACATTCCTATTGCTGGAAATTATGTTCCTGTCGTTTACCTTTCGGTTTCTTCTTATTCTGAACGCCACGGCCAGCCTTCACACGAATACGGCGAGCCAGACCTGGACAAGCCAAAGGGCTACTATGGCGTAACACCTTTGTTAGTTAATCCTTACGTGCGTTCTTTCTCTGTTGCAATTGAATGTGATAAGCCAAGCTACAAGCCTGGTGATACTGCCACAATCAAGTTCAAGGCTACAAAGGGCGGAAAGCCTTATGCCGGTGCCGAGCTTACCGCTATGGCAGTAGACCGCGGTGTTCTCGACCTCATCAATTATCATGTTCCAAATCCTATTGATTTCTTCTACAACAGAAATAACTTCCCGTTACGCGTTTATGGTGGCGACTCCCGCGCACTCCTCATGGATCCTGTTACCTACAGCGTAAAAAATCTGGTAGGTGGAGATGCCTTGGCTGAAGACGAAGAAAAGGAAGAAGAGCGAAAGGATTTCCGTCCGACTGCCTTCTTTGAACCGGTTCTTATTACAGACAAAAACGGTGAGGCTACAGTTACATTTAAATTACCAGACAGCCTCACAACTTACCGCATTACAGCCTTTGGTGTAAAAGATGATTTGTTTGCCCTTCAGGAAGATGAAGTAAAGGTTCAGAATCCTATAAACATTCAGCAGGTTCAGCCACGCCGTCTCCGTGAACGTGACACCGCAGAATGTGGAGTTCTCATCACCAACCTGGACAAGGACGGCCAGAAGGTTACCGTAAGCCTCGAGGTTCTTTCTCCAACAAAAGACACCGAGCAGGACAGGCTGGAAGGCCGCAAGACAATTCCAGGAAAGGGCTTTGTAGACGGCGAAAGTACTCATACAGTTTACGTTGCTTCGGGTCAGTCTACGGTAGTTTATTTTGATGTAGCCGCCTCACAGGAAGGAACGGTCAACCTTGTTTACTCTATTAAGTCAGACCTGCTTAATGAAAAACTGATTTCTCCAATCAGAATTGAAAAAACCTACGTCTATGAAACAGTGACAATGACTGGCACAGTTTCCGGCGACAAGTCTGCTTCAGAAAAAGAAAGCCTGATTATTCCGGGCTTTGCAAAGGAAGGCCGCGGTGATTTGAAGTTCACTCTCGATGCTACCCGCCTTGGAGTTCTTGGCAGCTCGGTAAATTATCTTTTCGATTACCCTTACGGTTGTCTTGAACAGCAGAGTTCGCGCATACTGCCACTGATTTGCTTCGATGAATACATAGACATTTTTGGTATGGATAATAAAGTTGGAAATATCAAAGAATGTGTAAAGAGCTGGACTAAAAACTGGAAGGACTATCAGCATTGGGATGGCGGCTTCGGCTACTGGCCTGACTCAATTCACTCTTCTGACTTTGTAAGCATGCGGGTGCTTTACGTTTACGCAATTGCAATGCAGCGAGGTTATAAGCCTGAGGATATTCCAATTGATTTACGTAAGCTTATTAATTACGTTTCTTCCGCAATCAAGGGCTATAAGACAAAGTATCCAAACTCAAATTATTATGATTATGACAAGGCCTTTGCATGTTATGTAATGAGCCTGCTGAAAGACAATTCTCTTGACGGTATTCGCGATGAGCTTTTTGCAAAGGTTGATCAGCTTACTCTTGATGCCGCTGCCTACCTTTCGTTAGCTTACTCAAACAGCGGCAAAGCAGCGGATCTGGAAAAAGCAAAAAATATCAACACAAAGATACGTGCTTACCTGCAGCCAGACCAGCGCACTGTTACACTTTCTAAAAAAGCAAAGAGCGGTTACTGGTTCTGCTATCAGAATGAAACTGTTCAGTACGCGGCAATCCTTTCTGCCTTTGCTACAGTTAATCCTGATGATGAGATGGTAGACCGGCTCATCTACACTCTCCTGAAAAAACAGTCTAAGGGCCGCTGGCAGAATACAATCACAACCTCTGCCGTGCTTGAATCAATTTACACCTACATCCAGAAGCGTAATCTTGATTCAACAAATTACACTGCAACTGCTTCCCTCAACGGAAGACAGCTGATGAAAGAAAGCTTCAATGGAGTTGCCGCAAAACCAAAAACTCTGAGCCTGCCTTTTGAAGATGAGTTTGTTGCTTCTCTTGCCCGCGATAAGACAATTCCTCTAGTATTCGAAAAGGATGGCGAAGGCTACCTCTTCTACACTGTAGAAATGAAGTATGCACTTCCTGATGAAGCTCAGGCTGCCCGCGACGAAGGCTTAAAGATTACTTATGAGATTACAGATTTTGATACCGGCGAGCTCATCAATGTAACTAAAGATATAAATGATGTAAAACTCGAAAGCGGAAAAATCTATAAGGCTAAGGTATTCATTGAAACAAGCCGCACCCGTGAATATGTTGCTGTACGAGCTCCTATTCCTTCTGGTGCAGAGATTCTTGATTCTACTCTCGTAACAAATGGTTCTGCCGCTCAAAGCAATTCTTCAAGCAGCTGGAGAAGCTGGGTAAGTCACAAAAATATTACCGACAACGAAGCCCAGTTCTTCTGGGACGAAATGCATTCGGGAAGATACTTCTTTGACTTTACCTTCCGTGCAGTTCGCCGCGGTGTTTATCCTACTCCGCCTGTTCAGGGTGAATGTATGTATGAGCCGGAAGTATTTGGACGCAGCGACGGTTACCTCTTTATAATTGAGTAAAATTGTGCGACGTCTGAAATTTAATCGCGGGGCCAGGCAAGCCATTCTCATTGCCTCTATAGTTCTCGGACTTCTCTTTATTCCGCCGCTGCTGCTGCGCCTCGTGCCATTTCCGGAGCTGGCGGAATTTTGTGCGCAGGAATACAGCTGCAGGATTTACGACCGCCGCGGCGAATTGATTCAGGTGACGGCGCTTAAGGGCGGCGGCCGTCGCGAATTTACTCCCATAAAAAAGATTCCAAAAGAAATACAAAAAAGCTTTATCCGGCAGGAAGACCGCCGTTTTTATTTTCACCACGGCGTAGACTGGCTTTCAATTTCTGGAGCAATTATTCAAAACAGGAATGCCGGTAAAACTGTTCGAGGCGGATCCACAATTTCCATGCAGCTTGCAAAGACTGTTAATCAGGATAAGTCTCATACAATCCGCCGAAAAATAAAAGACATCTTTTATGCCTGGCGCATAGAAGCCAAGCTTTCAAAAAAAAAGATTCTCGAGCTTTATCTCAATTCAATTTATTTTGGAAACAATTCTTATGGAATTACTTCTGCCGCCCGTACTTATTTCGGCTGCGAACTCAATCAGCTGGACTCGGGCCAGATCCTTGTTCTCTCCGTTCTCCCAAGAAATCCATCCTATTATAACCCGATTGAACACAGTAAACGCTTTGCCTCTTTTTCTAAGGAAGCAGAAGATGCAGCCTCTAAAGCCCGTTACTTTAATTATCCCTATAAGCTGCCGCATTTTGTAAATTATATTTCAAAAGTCCAGGGGGACAGCAAACTTCCCTATGAGCTTCACACAAGTCTCGACCTTGAAATTTCCGACATGGCTCAAAGCTTTCTCCTCGAGGCCCTGGAAGAAGCAAGAGGCTCACGCATAACAAACGGCTCTCTTCTCCTGCTGAATAACGAAGACGGTTCTGTTATTACCTGGCTGGGCAACGGTGATTTCTTCGACAGCGAGAACAGCGGCCAGATAGACGGAGTTCTTGTAAAAAATCAACCGGGAAGTTCCATGAAGCCTTTTCTTTACGCCCTGGCTCTGGACAAAGAACTTATTCAGCCTTCAACCGTAATTGCCGATGTTCCTTCTGAATTCGGAAATGAAAAGCTTTACATTCCGGAAAATTTTAATAACCGCTTTAACGGCCCTGTCCGCATGCGCATTGCCCTGGCTTCCAGTCTTAATGTTCCGGCAGTAAGCACTCTTAATAAGGTTGGAGTAAAAAACTATCTGGAAAAGTTATACGAGCTTGGCTTTAAATCTCTCCGCGAAAATGACAATGGCTTAAAGGCGGATCTGGGTTTAGCCCTTGGAGCAGGAGAAGTTTCTCTTTACGAGCTTGTTCCGGCCTTCAGTGTTTTTGTCAGAGACGGAGCCTTTTTGCCTCTTACTTATCTTCAGCCTACTCAGCAGACTAATCAAACAAGAAAACATCAGCTGATTAAAATTCCATATCTTTATTCAAAAGATACTTCTCGTCTTATCTGTTCAATTCTTTCAGATAAAGGTGCACGTGCTTTAGGCTTTGGCTACACACAAACTTTCCAGACAGACTACCCTTCAATTTTTAAAACCGGAACTTCAAACCAATATCAGGATATTGTTGCTCTTGGAGCTACAAAGAATTTTACAATCGGAGTATGGATGGGAAACTTTTCTGGAAACACCGTAATGGGAAAAACCGGTTCTTCGCTTCCTGCCTGGGTAGCAAAAAATATTTTGGATAAACTCGAAGGTGGCCGTGATCCCGCAGAGCTTTCTTTCCCAGAACCAGAGCATTGGCACAAAGAAAGAATCTGTTCAGTTTCTGGAATGAAGGCTGGAGAAAACTGCCGTTCGGTAGTTACCGAATATATCAAAGATGACACTCAATTATCAACCTGTAACTGGCATACTTTAATCGATAATGAAGTTCAGGTTATCTATCCACCCGAATATCAGCAGTGGTTTAGAATGAGAAAAGTTTCTGGTCTTGTAGAATATTCACAGTCCAAGCTTTCATTTATCACACCAAAAGATAACGCACTGTTTTTCTACAGCAGTCTCAACGAACAAACACAGGCTATTCCTTTTGAAGTAATCGGCGGTTCTGAACCAACGCTGGATGTTTATTATGACGAAAAAAAAGCGTTCCAGAATCTGGAACGCCCTTTTATCTTTTCTCTTCCTGTTGAACGCGGCAATCATACCTGTCGTATCATCTGCGGAACAGAATCAAATGAAATCAGTTTTACTGTAAAATGATCTAGCATTTCCACAGCTTATGAAGATTACAGAACTCGTAAGCTGTAACTACTTTCTCGCCCTCAAGCAAAGCAAACTCTGCCTTTGGTTCATCACCTGGCTTAAACTGCTTTTTCTGAATTCCCTTATCAGTTACAAGAACAACCCATTCAATATAGTGTTCAGGGAGCATAGGGTGTGTTACAGAACCTACACTTACAGAAACTTTATTTCCATCAACATTTACTACTGGAACATGTTTTTCAACAGCAGCATCAGTTGTTCCTGGAATCATTTCAATCATATCTTCACCACAACAAACTGTTGGTACACCTGAATCCTTAACTACTACAATGATCTTACCGCAATGTTTGCAATAAAAAAATTTAACTTCCATTTTTTTTCCTCCTGAAAAAATACTTAAGTTTAAGGTTACCTTCAGAATTCCGTTTTGTCAAATTAATTGGATATTATTGTACGTTTTGTAAATTTTTGACATAATAGAAAAAAAACGAGGAACACGCCATGAATAATAAAATTCCAAAACGCGCAGATTATATTTCCTGGGACGAATACTTTATGGGAGTTGCAAAACTTGCAAGCTTCCGTTCTAAGGATCCAAACTCACAGGTTGGTGCCTGCATTGTAGGTCAAGACAATAAAATTCTTTCAATGGGATACAATGGTTTTCCTCGTGGCTGTTCAGATGACGAATTCCCTTGGGCGCGTGAAGGCGATACTCTCGAAACAAAATATGCATACGTAACTCACAGTGAACTCAACGCAATCTTAAACTATCGCGGCGGTTCACTTGAAGGCTGCAAAATCTACGTTACACTTTTCCCTTGCAATGAATGTGCAAAAGCTATTATTCAAAGCGGAATTAAAACTGTAGTTTATGCAGAAAATAAATATGATGGAACTCCATCTGTAGAAGCATCTAAAAAATTAATGAATGCCGCTGGTGTACGCTACTATCAGTACCAGCCGACAGGAAAAAAGCTGGAAATCAATGTCTAAGACTGTTTCCACTAATAAACTCTCTCTCATTTTTATTTTCCTCGTAGCATTTTCTTTTCAGAGCTGTAAAACAACCCGCTCTCTTGTAAAAGATTCTTTTGAGCCGGGTGCTCCCGAAGATGCTCATTTTATTCTGGCTCATGATATTGTTTTTCCTGAAATTGAAGGAAATTACAAATACATTTTTTTCCGTCTTTATAATCCTGCTTATAAAAATCCACTTTATATTGCAAACATTCTTAAAAACGGAATTTCACTCACTAAAACTGAAGATGTTCCAGATTTAAGTCATGCTTCAATAAATTTCACTCTGGATGATAATTACTACGGACTTACACTTGGTGGCGAATATCAGCTTGCAGAAGAAGAATGTGCCTTACCTCAGAACAATAAGTACATGAAAAACTGCGATCCTACAAAATCTGAGCAGATTACTTATGCACTCAAAGTTTCTGAAGAAGAATATCAAAAAACCAAAGACTTCGTAACAAAATATGTTCAAAGTACTGATATTAATTACGCTTCAAGTTTAAACTTTAAAATAGCTCTTTTCAGTATTAAAAGAAAATTCTTTACACCAAAAGATCATAAACAGTTTGGTTCAGTTGTCTATCCTACAGATGCAAACAATAAGAAAGTTGATTTAGACAATGATGATGAAATCTTAAATAATTTTGTATGTTCAACTTTTGTAGGCTACGTTCTTTATAATAATGTTGATAGCGTTACAGAGTTTTTTGATGAAAATGATATTAAATATGAATATTTAAACGTAACAGACATCTCTTTAATACCAGGCATTGTTCCACTCTTTTATTCAAACTGGGACACCTATCCGGAAGCCGCTCGTGCTTTTGTTGCAGAGTATCCGGAATTTAAGGAATACTTAAATAATTAAATTTGACTAAATTTTACTAAAACTGTATTCTTTTGACATTATGATTATCGATTTCCACTGTCACATTTATCCTGCCAAAATTGCAGAGAAAGCATCTAAAAGTGTCGGCGATTTTTATAACTACCCTATGCAGTATCATGGAAGCCCTGAAGAACTTCTTGAAAGCGGTTCTAAAATTGGTGTTTCTAAATATGTTGTTCTTCCGGTAGCCACAAAACCAATGCAGGTAGAACCTTCAAATAATTTTATTATTGAACAGTGTGAAGAGCATCCGGAGTTTATTGGCTTTGGAACCATGCACCCGGATTATGATAATTATGAAGCAGAACTACATAGAATTAAAGCCTCAGGCCTTCGTGGTATAAAACTTCATTCCGATTTTCAAAAGTTCCAGATTGATGCTGCACGCATGGATTCTGTATATGATATTATGACAGATCTTGCAGGTGATAAGCGTTATGATTTTTCTGGTCCGCAGCGCATCTTAAATCTTCATAAAAAACACCCTAGGCTCACTCTGATTGCAGCTCATTTTGGTGGCTATACTGAATGGGATAAATCAATGGAATATCTTGCTGGTGAAGATGTTTATTTTGACACTTCAAGTACTCTTGAATGGCTGCCAGTTGAAAAAGCAAATGAAATGATTCGCAAACACGGTGTAGAAAAGTTCCTGTTTGCTTCTGATTTCCCTATGTGGGATCACGAAGGAGAACTTGAGCGCTTCAACCGCCTCGACCTCACCGAAGAAGAAAGGGAAATGATATTTCATAAGAATGCTGAACAATTGCTAGGTCTATAAAAGTCGGCAAGCACAGCTTGCCTCTGAGCCATTTTTTCGATAATCCTAAAACGACCCTTTCGGCTCGTTTTTTAACGGATTTTCGATTATAGGCATATAAATAACGCCGCCGCCAACAATCACGCCGTCTTTATAC
>JAEEGK010011983.1_pt1 | contig 19753 bp, 8 predicted proteins | sample 8958771 | NCBI WGS metagenome assembly JAEEGK01 (sample SAMN16246547, study PRJNA631951) | gut metagenome | biome: gut microbiome; feature: rumen; material: SC-attached | host: Bos | place: Iran: Karaj | collected 2018-10
TAAAATTATTATCATTTTTTTTTTCTTCTAATTTTTCCTGTAATTGTCTACAACCAACTTGATCTTGTAATTTATTAAAAATAGAATAATAATCTTGATTATTAGTCCAAGGTTGTTGAAAATTACAAGAATTTCTTTTAAATAAACTTTCTTTATGATGATTATTATTAATTGTATTTGAATTAAATTGATTATTATTATTATTTAAACCATTTAAATTATTATTTAAATAAGGTGAAAATCCTTGATATGGATTTTGAAAAGAATAATTATAATATAAAAAATTAGGTAATAATCCCAAAGAATTTCTTCTTAAATCATACATATTTTGAAGATAAGAATAGCCATTAATATTTTTATTCAAATTATTTTCTTTAATATGATTTGAATTAAAAACATTATATAAATTATTGTTTGAAGGAGGATAAAAAATATTTCCATCTGATATTTTTTTCCCAGTTTGATTACTTTGATGAATATTATCAGAAAATTCATCATCTTCTTCAGAATTATCAATATCAGAAGAATTATTTGATGAAGAAGTATATTGTATATTATTATTAATTCCAAATAATGAAATATATTTATCAAATTCTTGATATGCAAAAAGTGAATTACTTCTTAATTTTATTTTCTTTGATGGTTGATTTTGATTATTTGATATTATATCATTTGATTCAAATAATTGAATATCATTCATTGATGGTGTTATTACACTTTTATGTCTTTTTGATTGAATAATTTCTTTTTCATTTTTATTTTCTTGTGAAGAATTCATTTTTTATTTTTTTATTATTCTATTATATTTGTTATTTAATTATTCATTAAAAATAATATATATAATCTTTTTTTCTAATTAATTTTTTTTTTAAAATTAATTTTTTAAATTTTTTTTTAATTTTTATTTATAACACTAATATCCCAAATATTTGTATTTGATAAATTTGCAAAGGGATTTCCTCCTAATTGTGTTTTTGTTAATTCATCAATTTTACTTTCATCTTTTTTGTTTAAAATTAAAGAAAAATCCATAAAATTATTTAATTTAATTGTCATTTCATGTGGTAATACACTTGTATCTTTATTTATTGATATATTATCCATTGAAATATTATTATTTGTTCCATTTTTAATTATATTATTGTTATTATTATTTTCTTCATTATTTTTTATTAATTGTAAAGATTTATTTTTATTAAATGAAAGATATTTAAATTCTTTATTTAATTCATTAAAATATGATTTTAACATTTTTATTCTATTTCCAATTATAAAAATTTCTTTTTTATATTTATTTATTGTATCTTTTATTTTTCTTTCATTTTTATTTTTGACTTGAGAAATCATTTCATCATTCTTTTTATATTCTATTTGAATTTTTTTATTATCTTTTTTTGCTTGATTTATTATTTGTTGAAGTTTTACTTTGTCTTTAACTAATAAATTTTTTTTATTTATAATTGAACCATTTTCATCTAAAAAATTTCTTAATCTCCAATTTTTATATTTATCATATTTTGTTCCATGAAGATTTTTAGTATTTTTTTGAACATAAATTTCAACTTCATATAATTTTTTTTCAACAATTTTAATATATTCAATTTTATTTGCACAATTTATATCATGTTCATTGATTTTTTCTTGATAATAATCATTATTTTCTTCTATTTTTCTTTTTTTTTCTTCAATTATTTGTTTATCTATTAATAATTTGGAATTTAAATCAATTATTTTTTTCTTTTTTATATCCTTTTCCTTTATTTTTTTTTTCAAATTATCAAAAATACTTTTTAATTTATCATCTTTAAATTTCAAATTCAAAGTTTGTTCTAATAATTGTAAATTTAAATCTAAAGTTTGGTTTAAATCATATAAATAATCTTTTGTACTTTTGTTGTTGGAAAAAAATGTTGCGCTTAAAGAAAGAGTATTTTTATGTGATAAAAAAGTATAATCTAAATAATTTATTTTGGAGACTGTATTATTTATATCAGTAGTACATAATTTATTTACTTTATTATTATTACTATTATTATTATTTGAAGATGTTGTATTTACATAATTCCCAAATGTTAATTCTGAATTATATATTATTGGCTTTAATTTGTTTTTCATCATTATTGTTATAATAAATAAAAAAAATAAATGTTGTTAAATATTAATTTATTTTAAATAAATAGATTGTAAATAATAATTACTTGTAAAAAATTTTTAATAATATTATAAATTTTTTTGAGATGTATTATTTATTGTTAATGTCTAAAATATTTATTATTAGGAATAAAAGAAAAAAAATCATTAAAATTATTATTTTTATTCTCAATATATATTTTTAAATTAATTTGTTTATTTATTTAAAAATGAAAATAAATTAAATTATTTTAAATACAATTATTTACATGATTATATAATAAATGTTTTATTTTTTCATTTATTAAATTTAATTTGAATTAATTTATTATATTAAAAATATATATTATTTTTTTTATTAATACAATTATTTAAAAAATTTTATCCTATTATTTAAAAAAGATAAATAATAAAACTCTATTCAAATAAAAATATTTCATAATTTTTATTTTTTATTTTTTCAAATATTAAAAATAAAAATCAAATAAATTAATGAAGAATAAAATAAAAAATAATAATTATTCATCTTTAAAAAATACAAATTTATCAATTTGTAATGATGAAGAAATGATATTTTTAATAAATGCATTAATAGAAGAAATAAAAAATAATTATAAAAATATTAAAAAAGAAATTAAAGAAGGAAAATTACTTTTTGAAAAAGAAACTGAATTTATAAAAATAATTACAAATATTGAAAATCAAATGAATTCATTTATTTTAAATGCAAAAGAAACAATTCATAATTTAAAACAAACAAGAAAAACTCAAATATTAAGTGAAGAAAAAAAAAATTTGATTTTAAATTCTCATCAATTAACGAGAAATAGTAATTTACAAACATCATTTATTAGTAAAAATAAATCTTCATTTTCAAATAATAATGATTTGAATTCATTGAATTCCTTTGGGAATCTTAATAGTTCAAGTATTAATTTAAGTTGTTTTTCTGAAAGGAATAATAATAATAATACTGATAAAACAATAAATAAATTTCATAAAAATAATTCAGTTCAAAATAATTTTATTTGTAGTGAAGATAATAAAATAAATAAAAAATTAAATAAAAAATGTTTAAATCTTAAAAATAAAAATAACCTTAAAGTAAATAAATTATCAAATAATGAAAATCTGGAAAAAACAAATTTTATAAATAAATTACCTCATGAAAATAAACTTAAAAATGAAAACAATCAATTTAATTTACCAATTTCTAAACAAAAAATAAATAAAGAAAAATTACATAATGAAGTAAAAGAAAAGGAATTAATTAATAATAAAATAAAAAACAACCTAAATGCTAAAAATAATTTAAATAAAAATATGCAAAAAAGTAATGAAAAACAAATTAAATCAAAAGAAAATATAATTAAAAATTTAGAAGCAAAAGTTGCCCAATTAACTTCAGATTTGAGAATGACTAATGATTTATATAATCAAAAAATAACAAAAATTAAACAAGAAAATGAAGAACAAATTATACTTATTTCCAGCTTAAAAGAAGAATTAGAAGAAAAAAATAAAACAATTAATGAATTAGAAAAATTAAAACCTGAAAAAATGAAAATAAATGAATTTAATAATTCTGAAAATTATTTAGCTATTATTGAAAAAAATAAATTAGAAATATCAGAATTATTAAAATTAAATACTGAATTATCTTCAAGAAATAATGATTTAAATATAAAAAATGTAGAATTATCAAATTCACAAAATGAAATATTTGAAGAAAATAATCAATTAATCAAAACAAATAAAGATTTAGAAAATAAAATTATAAATTTAGAAGATAAAATAGATGAAATGACAAAAAGTATTAAAGAAGAAAATATATCAAATATTAATAATAAAGATTTTTCATTTGATATTCAAAATAATAAAAGTCAAATAAAGGATTTAGAAGATAATATAAAAATAAAAGAACTTGCAATAAATCAAATAAGAAATGAATTAAATTTAAAAGATAATCAAATCTCCGAATTAATAATAGAAAAAACAAATTTATTGAATTTATTAAAAAATACACAAAAAGAACAAAATAACTCAGGGAGATATATTGAGCGTTCAAAATCAGAAAAACGTTATTCCTATTTAAAAAAAGAAAATAGTCAATTAATGAATCAAATTACTAAAATTTCAGATAGTTTAGGTAAATTATATAAGGAAAATCAATTAAATAAAAAAACCATTGCTAAATTAAATAAAAAAATAAATATTTTAAAAGAAAAAGAATATATTTCTCACTCAAATGAGATTTATGAAAAATATGAAGAAAAGTTAAAAGAAATAAATAATGAATATAAAAAAAATGAACAATATTTATATGAACAAATTAAAGAATTAAAACAATTAAATCAAGAAAAAGATGAATATAATAAAACATTACAAAATGAATTTGTAAAGTTAAAATGGGAATTAGAAAAACAAAATAAAAATTAAAAAAAAATTAAAATAATTTTTTTCAATATATAATTTTTATAAATAAAATATTTTTATTTAATTATGGATAAATTATGGAATGAATTTTCAATTTACGAACTGGCTAAAACAAACTGTTTTCAAGAAGAAACTTTTTTTAATATATTAAAAATAATTTATAATTTAATAAATGGACAATATGAAGATATTAATGAGCAAAAAGATTATTTAAAAAAATATATTACTAATATTAAAAATGAAAATTTAGAACAATTACTTTTAAAAAAAAGAATGATATTTAATTATTTTGAAACAATAAATTTAAATAATGATGAAGAAGAAAGAATATATATTCTTCTATTAAATATATATTTATATAATGATGATATAGAAAAAGAATTAGAATATATTCTTATATGTTTTTTAAAATGTATAAATTTAAAAAGAAAAGATATGCATGATATATTTGGATTATTATCTAAATTTCAAAGAGAATCTCAATTAGATGGAAAAATTTTAGATAAATTTTTAAATTTTATTTCAATATTATTTAATTATGAAAATACTAATAATTCAACACAAATAATAAATTATTTTTCAATTATTCCTGGAAATGGTTTTTTAATGAAAGTTCCTCAATTATCAAATTCAAAAGAAAAAGATTTAACAAAGCATTGTAGTATAGTTTTTTCTTTTAAACCTCTTCATTTTAATCAAATCAGTACAATTTTTTCTGCAAAAAAAAATAATGAAGATCAATTATTTTTAATAACTTTAGAGCAAAATAAATTAAATTTCTCTTTAAAAGATAAATCGAAAATATTAATTGGAGAAATAAATGAAGAATGGAATAATATAAATATTTATATAGATAGAGAACAAAATAATATACATATTATATTTAATAATTCACAGAAACTTAAACAAAGAATTCCAGAAAATAATTTTATTTCTGAAATTCATTTATTTGGTAATTTCACTGGTGAAGTTTCATCAATTTTTGGTTATTTTAATAAAGGAACATTTGGTTTAATGAGAGAAGGAAAAAATGAGATTTTATTTGATGAATTAAAAAATGATTTAACATTTGGTATGTCTTTTAATAAAGAAACTCCTGAATATAAACAAGGAATTTATTATATTGAACAAAATGAAGAAAAAAAAATTAATTTAATACCTTATGCATATTTTATTCATAAAGATAAAGAATTACCAAAATTAGATGATTTAAATAATTTGTATGATGATTATAAATTAAGATTTTTATTATCTCCTTTCCTTTATTTAAATTCTTCACCTGATAATAAAAATAATATTTGTAATTATTATTCTTTTTTTACTTGTAATATTTCAAAAATTATTATTCATAATTATGAAGATAATAAAGGAGATATTAGTTCTTTGGGTGGAATTGATATTTTATATCCTATTTTTTTAATTTTAAATAATGAAGAAATTAGAACTGTGAAAAGAATTGATATGTTATTATCTATTATTCTTAATTTAATTAAAAATGAGAATAATTTAAAGGAATGTTGTTCAAGCAATTTTTGGGATTTAATTTGTAATATTTTTGAAAAATGGCCTTTAGACTTTTTAAATGATGAGAAAATTTTAAATAAAATTTATTTAATTTTTAATATAATTTACCCTAATGATGAAATGAATAATTTATTTAGTTTTTATCTCCCAAAAAATAAAAACAAAATATTATATGTAATAAATACAAAATTAATTCCTTTTTTTGATTCAAATGATAATCAAGAAAAAATAATAAGCATTTTATTAATTATTTGTAAATTAATGAATATAGAAATTCCTGATTTAGGAAATAATGAATTAGTTACACAAATTGTTATATTATATGATAAAATATTTGAAAATTTTACAAGTGATATTAAATATATCGATGAAATTTATTTACAATTTTTATATAGTTATCTATTATTTGAACAAAAAATGAATATAGGAAATAATATTAATATTGAAGAAACATATTTAGTTAAATTAACAAAAGAATTATATAATATATTTAAATCTCAAGATTATACTAATTATAAATTAGATGAAGAAAATGAATCTAGCAAAATATTATGTTTGTATATCCCTATTTTATTTATTATTCATTTTTTTTTTACTGAAGACAATATTTTAAATCAAATTAAAGAAAAAATTTCATCTTTATTTAAAAAATCTTTAAAAAATTTTTTTTTTGACAATCCTCTATTGTTTTCTTCAATGAAAAATGATTTCCAAATCTCAGAAAATAATTTCAATATAATTTCTCCTAGTTTTATAAATAATTTATGTATCAAATTTCCATATAAAAACATTAATTTATTTAATTATTTATTTGAAATAATAAAAAATGAAAATGAATTTATTCTTGAAAATAATTATAATATAAATACATGTCATGGGGATTATTTTTTATTTATAATAATAATTTCAATATTCACATTAAATGAAAATAATCCTTTTTTTTCTTTATTTTCTAAAATTAGTTTCCAATATATAAAACAAATATATAAATTTCTTATTGAAATTAAAGGAAAAAATAAAGAAGAAGAAGAAATATTAATTTCACATAATGAATTTATTAAAAATCATTTATTATTAGCTCAAAAATTAATAAAATATAAAAATAATGAAACATTAACTAATAATCTTTTTAATGGAATTTTTAAAGAATTTTTATTTGATGAAACACAAATTATTAATATAATAAATGAAAAAAATGAAATTTATTATAATAATTATATTATTGAAGAAAAATATATTTTCAATGAAATAAAAACAAAACATATAAGGAAAAAATTATTAAAAAAATTATTTTTATATAATGGTTATTGGGCTGATACAAGTCTATTTTTTTTTGATGATGAAGAAAATGAAGAAAATAAAATTAAAACTTCTCAATTTAAATTTAAAATAATGAATTTTTTAACTAATGATTTTAAAAAACCTATTTTAACACCAATAATTGATATTGATGAATACATAGCAAATTTTTCAAAAGATAATAATAATGAAAATCTAAATAATCAAAATGAGTTTTATAAAAAATTTAGTTGGTTTAATCATAATATTAATAAAGAAGAAACAACACCATTTAAAAAAAATATAGATGAAATAAAAAAATTATTATTAACAAATAATAAAAAAAATGCAATACTACAATATGTATTAAAAATATTAGATATAGAGATTTATAATATATATAATCCAAGATTAATTAAAACAGGATATGAAATAAATACTTTATTATATTTTACTAAAGAATTAGATGAACATATAATAAACATTTGTACTTTTGACGAAAATATCAAACAATCTGAAAATGAAATGTATTTTTATTTTGAAGTTCTTCCTTGTTTAAATAAGGCAAAAAACAATTTAATTCAATTAAAAATTGATAATATTATAATGTTTTTACCTAGAATTTATAATTTTAAAAATTCAGGTTTAGAATTATTTTTGTCAAATGGAAAAAATTATTATATTTTGTTTAATGAAGAAGACATTTTAAAAGATATAATAAAAATATTAACAGAAACAATAAAAAAATCAGAAGGAAATAAAATAATTTTTTATAAAATAATAAATGATTGCAATGATAGTAATTTTGGGTTAGATAGAAATCAAAAAACAATAAAAGACTCATTTATAATTGGTTATATATCAAAAAAATATATTAATGAAAATAATCTATCAGATTGTGTTAAAGACATAATAAAAATAAATGAAAAGGTTTTCCTTTTATCAAAATTAATTGAAAAATGGAAAGATAATCATTTATCAAATTATGTAATGTTAATGTATTTAAATATTTTTTCAAATAGATCATTTTGTGATATTTCACAATATCCAATTTTCCCTTGGACATTATATCAATCAAATAATAATGATATGAAAAAAAAAAAACATTTTCAAAATGAAGAAGAAAATAATTTTGATGAATTAAGAGATTTATCCAAACCAATGGGACAAGTTTTAAATAATGAAAGAACTGAAAAATATTTTCAAACTTTTAAAAATATGACTCAAAAGAAAAAACCACAAGAATTAAATAAAATTTCATTATATCAAACTAATTATTCAAATTTAACATATGTTTCAAATTATTTAATTAGATTATATCCTTTTACTTTTATATTTAAAGAAAGCCAAAAAAAAAATTTAGTAGATAATGAAGAAGAATTTACATCAATTCCAAAAACATTTTCAAATGCAACAAATAAAGACAATGATGTAAGAGAAATAATTCCAGAATTTTTTTATTTATATCAAATGTTTCAAAATATAAATAAAATTACAAATTTACAAGATGTGATAATATATGATGAAAAAGATAATTTTGAAGAAATAAAATCATTTGATTATTGTAAAAAATTAAAATCTAATTTAGAAGATGAAGAAGTTTCAAAAAATTTAAATGAATGGATAGATTTAATTTTTGGTGATAGTCAAAAAGGAGAAAAGGCAAGAAAGAAAATAAATTGTTTTAAACTTGAAAGTTATATTGATAACTCAAATCATAATAATTTATCATATTATTATAATAATAGAGAAATTATGGAAAATATATATAAAAATGGTTTAATTCCTTTACAATTATTTAAAAAATATAAATTTATTCAAAAAAATTTTAAAATTGTTAAATATTCTCCATTTCATGCAGCAATTCCTCAAAGTTTAATTAAAATAGATAATATTAATCAAAATATAAATTCAGAATATTTAAATAGTGTTTTTTATATGGAAAATTTTAATACTCAGAATTATATTTTTTATAATTATTATTTTTGCTTTACTTATAAACCAAAAAGTCTAATTTCAAGTTCAGTAATTAAAAAATATAATTTAAGTTTTCTTGGTGGAAAAATACTAAGAGATTTTCCTTTAATTGATACTAAATATAAAGTACAATATCAAAATCATGCTATTTATATTAAAAATAATATTTATTATTCTTTTAATGGTGGATTTTTCAATGGACAAATTCAATGTTTTTCTGTTAATAATAATCAAATAAAATTAATTAATATTTCTTTTATAAATAATATATATAAAAATGAAATTGCACCTTATATTACATCTTTAGAAATAATAAATAATGAAAATCTTTTAATAACAGGAGATTCGAAAGGTAATATTCAAATATTTCAAATATCTAAAATTACAGAAAATAGTATAACTCTAATAAATATTCAAACATTATATGATCATTTAACTGAAATAATATATATTAATTATAATAATGATTTGAATTTATTAATTTCAGCATCAAAAGATGGATTTATTAATTTATATAAAATAAATCCATTTGAATGTATTCATTCATATAAATCACCTTATAAAGATATTAAATTTGTTTCTTTAATTTCAAATCCTATACCTTGTTTAATTGTATATGCTTCACAATATTTATTTACTATTTTATTAAATGAATTTAGTATTCATGAAAAAATTAAGTTTACTTCATTATTTAATCCAAGAATAATTAAATCTCATAATCATGAAGAATTCTTAATGTTTACATTAGATAAAAATATTTTTATTTATAATCCATTAAATTTGACTCAAGAAATTAAACATATTGTATTTGAATATAATATTTTATCATATTGTTTCTCTAAAAAGTTAGGAGAAATTTATGGATTTTGTCAAAATAATAATAAAGAATATTATATTCAAACAATAAAAGGTAAATAAATAGTAGATATTTTTTTTAAATTATTTATTATTTAAATACTAGTTTACTTATATTTAATATTATATTTTTTTTTGTTTAAAATAATTGTAATGGAACTGAAAGAACAAATGTATTTAAAAAAAGAAAAAATTTTCCTTTGTAAAAAAGTCATAAGGAAAAAAAATTGTATATTTGATATATGTAAAATAAAAAAAGATAAAAAAATTAATGAAAATGATTTGAGTTTTATTTCAACAAATGAAACTCAAACTCAAATAAATGATAATAATTCTATTAAAAAAGAATGTTGTTTATTATATAATCAAATTTTAGTTCCATCTTTTTTAAATGATATTATACAATCAAATATTCAAATTCAAGAAAAATTAAAAAAATATAATGAAATTTCTTATCAATTTAAAGATAAAGAAGAAGCAGAAATTTATTTAATCACAAAGAGTAGTATAATATCAGATGAATTAATTAATGAAAAATTAATTAAGTTTTAATTTATAAGAATAAGTTTTTTATCAAAGGAAAAAAATATAAATATTTAAATTTATCATAGAAAATATGTGTTACTTGTATTTATTAACATAAAATGGTATTTTTTTAACATAAAAAAATTATTATATAATTAAAAATTAACAATGTAAAAAAAATAATTAATAAATATCTTAAATTAAAAAATACTATAATTAAAAAAAAAATAAAAAAACTCAAAAAAGAAAAAAAATAAATTTAACTCAATAAAAAAAAAATGGATTTTACTTCAATTAAAAATTCTCCTCTTACAAAATCACCAATTCCATATAAAACAACAGAAATAAAACGTTCACCAATAAATATAAATACTGAATCAACATATAATCAAAACACTTCTACTAAAATAACATCTCCATATAATCCATTATTGAATGAAGAAAATGCTTCAATTTCAAAAGTAAATCAACTTTTAAATAAATCAAATTTTGATCTTCAAAATCAAGTAAATGCAATGGAAAGTTTTAATCATAGAAGTAATCAAGTAATGGATAATTTAGTAAATTATGTTGATTATTTAAAAAATGAATTATCTTCATCACAAGCAGCAAGTAAAGAATTAGATAATCATTATAATTATTTACAAAATAAATCAAAAGATATTTTTAATAAAAATACAGAATTGAGAAATGAATTAATGAAAAAAAAAGAAATGAATGAAGAATTAATAAGAGAAAATAATGAATTAAAATCTCAATATATGCAAATATTACTTAAATATAAAAGTGAATATCAACAAATACAAAATCAATCAAGAGAACTTGTTGAAAATTTTAAAGAACAAGAAAGAAAAAATAAAGAATTAGAAAATGTTAATAATATGCTTAAAAAAGATTTAGTTACTGGTGAAAATATAATTGAAAATTTAAAAAAAGCAATTAGTATTCTTTCTGCTGAAAGAGAAAATGAAAAATATAAAAATGAATTAGATGAATTAAGTCATTTTGTTGATTTGAAAGATAAAGAAATTTATAAAAAAGATGAAATGATTAGAAAAATGATAGAATTAAATAATGCAGTTAAATTAGAAAATGAAGAAAAAATTTCTCAAAGTAAAAAATTAAAAGGTGAATTAAAACAAAAAATGGCTATTTCTTCAAAAGCTAAAGATATTAAAGAAGAAATTGTTAATTATAATAATAAAATTGAAGGATTAAATGAAATTATTAAAGAAAGAGATAAAACTTTAAATATGTTAAAAGGTTCTAAACAAAATATTTCTGATTTACTTTTTATTTCTTAAATTATTTTGAATTAATTTTTTTTATTTGGATTTTTTTTAATTTAAAATTTTTAAATTTTAAAATTTGCTTTTTTAGAGGTTTAATTATAATGAAAAAAAATATTTTATTTATTTTTAAACTTTTTATTAAATTTTATTTTTTTTTTGATTTAAAATCATATACAAATTAATTTATAACATAAATTATTGAGAATTAATTTATTCCGACAGAAAAATTGAAAATAAAATTGCATAAATTAAAAAATATTATATATAAATAAAAAATAATCTTAATGGAACAAATGAATCAAATTAATTCAAATCTCAAAAAGTATAGATTTTCAATATCAAATTTAATTCAATTAATTGATCTTTTTGATATTGAAGTTGAACAACATATAAAAGAAAAAAAAACAAAGCAAATTTTTAATATAGGAAAATTTTTAGGACAAAAAAGAACAAATTCAATTAATTCTTATTTTAATGAAAGTGAAAAAAAAACAGTAATTTCGAAAAACATTTTAAAAACCAAAGAAAAATTTAATAAATTGGTAAAAAAAGATGAAGAATTCAAAAAAATTATTTCATATCAAAAAACATTATCAACAATAAATTCTACAATAACTTTTCATAATTTTCCATTAATTTCTGAATTAGATGAAAATATGAAATAAATCTTCAAAAAATATTTTTAAATAAATCTAGAATTTTAATAATTGTAAATATTTAATTAAAAAATTAAATTAATTGATAATTTATTAAAAACAATAAGGAAAAAAATATTTGAAAAAATTATTATAACCTTTTAATAAATTTAGTTATTCATTATATATTCAAATATATCAGCAAAAAAATTTAATATATAAAAATTTATTTATTTTTTTAAAATTAATATTAAAATTATAATAAATTTGTTTTTATTTCTTTTTTTGATGTATTAATTTTTCTTAAAGTTTTTTTTTTGATTGAATAAAGGCTTTTATTATTTTTCCTAAAAAAAATTTTTTTTAAAGATTAATTTAAAAATTGTTGTTTTTCTATTTATTTCTCTTTCACTCTTAATTATATGGGTAGAATATAAAATTATGATAATTAAATGAAAAAAATATTCATTAAAATTATTTTGTTTTGAATTTTGAAATTATGTAAAAATAACTATATAAATAGTTAAATTATATTATAATTAAATAGTAAAATTTTACTTTTTATAATTATAATAATATAAAAAATTTGAAAAATTAAATTTTTTTTTGAATTAAATAATTTAATTAATATTTATCAAAGGTTCATTATAACTTAAATTTTCATCATATTTTTTATTTTTTTTATCACTAATAAAAACACTATCATCAAAATAAGGTGGAAGTTTATCTCCTTCAATTCTAAATTCAAACAAAATCATAAATTTATTAAGAAAAACATCAAAACAAAGACAAAACAAAACACCAACATAAATAGAAAGCATAAATTTAAAATCTAATATAACATTTTTCCAATGTCCAGCAATCATAAAATTTTGTCTTTGAAACTTAGTAGATTTTTCAATAGTAGAAATAAATAAAACACTCAAAAAATACGAAGCAATAGTTGCAGCATTGAAAGTAACACTATAAATAGAATGTGTATTAGTATCAACAACAATTTTAAAATTAACAATAATAACAATAATAGAATAAATAAATTCTCCAAGAACCCAAAAATCATAAGTAATACCTTCAGAATCACAATTTCTAAATGAATAATAAGAAATTAAAAAAATAACTAAAGCTTGTATAAAAGCATTAATAACCCATTCCCAGAAAATTTTAATATGAAATAATTTCCCATAAATTCCTTGAATATAATATTTAGGATTTTTAACAAGAACATCAGGTTCATATTCCATATCACAAACACCAAACCAACCAATAGGAATTGCAGTATATATTGTATTATACATTTGATGAATGAAAGGATCATAAATTGTTAAACCACTGAAAAGATTATTAAAACCAAATAATAACATTGGTATAATAAAAATAATATTTTTATAAAAATTATATAAGACAACATATGTATTTCTTCTATAAGCTTCTCTACCATGAAAAAATAGTAATTTTCTCAAATGAGAAAATTGTGTTATTGCATAATCAGATGCTCTTGCTGCTTGAGTACCTTCTAAACCATATATTCCTATACCAATATTAGCTTCATTTATCATTCCTACATCATTTGCTCCGTCACCAATTGCTAATGTTATTGCTTTATTTGATGTTTTTATTAAATTTACCATTTCTGCTTTTTGCTTTGGTGATACACGAGAACAAACTACACTTAAACATCTATTACATATTTTATAAAATAATTTTAATAGTTTATCTTCTGAAAATATTATTGATAAAATCTCACTTGATATTAATAAACCATAAACTATATTTTTTTGATAAAATGTTGTTTCATTTATTATATTTTTTAAATCTGTTTCTAAATCATGATCAGAATCAAATTGTATTATTTTCATTTGATTTTCAAATAATTTACATGAATATGCAATATTTTTTGCAGTATCTAATTTATCTCCTGTAAGCATCCAAACTTTAATTCCAGTTTCCATTAATGAATGAATTACTGTATCAACTTCATCTTGTAATTCATCTTCTATTGCAGTTGAACCAATTAAATTAAAATTTATCTCTATTTCATCATATAATTTTGGTATTAAATTATCTTTTTGAATTACATCTTCTGATGCTTTCATATATTTTTCTTTCCAATTATTATATTCTTCATTTGATAATTCACGATATGCTAACATTAATGTACGAAGTCCTTTTACTGCAAATTTTTTTAAATATTCATTTGTTTTAATTGACATTTCAGAATTTTTACTTTGAGAATTTAATAATGATTCTATCATTGAATCAGCACCTTTTGCATAAATTATTATTTTATTTGTTTCTGGATCTTTACATATTACACTCATTCTCTTTCTTTCACTTGAATATTCTAATTCATTTAATATTTCATATGTTTTTCTTACTCCTTTTATTTCTAATATTATTTCATTATTTACTGTTTTATTTATAAAAATATAATCTTGACTTCTTGCAAAATATATTAATGCTTTTTCATCTGGTGATGATGCTTGATATTCAATTTTATTTTCTTTTTCAAATTTTTTATTATCAATAATAACAGAATTACATAAACATAAACAAAGCATAAAATGATTAATTAAATCATCATTTTTACTTAAATCATTACTAAATTCATTATTAATATCTTCAAATTCAACATTAGTAATAACACCATATTTATCTTGAATATTATCTTTTTTATTTGATAAAATTTCCATATTACCATAAACATTATTTCCAATTGACATACATTTAAATTGCATATAATTTTTAGTTAAAGTTCCAGTTTTATCACTAAAAACAAATTTAACTTGTCCTAATTCTTCATTAATTGTACTTGTTTGTACTTTTGCTCCCATATCTCTATCAATATCATACATATCAATATCAAATCCCATAAACATTGCTTGGAAAAATTTTATAGTTTCTAATGTTACTAAAAGTGATATTGGTACAAAATTTGTAAAAATTAAAACCCAAGTTCCAGTTAATATTAAAAATATTTTTGGAGATGATAATTCTTCATTTTTTTCAGTTAGAATAATATAATTATGTATTTTTTTAAATTTTAAATATAAAACTAAATGACATAATGAGCAAAAAAATGAAAGAATAATTTGAAGAGAGAAAATAATAACAATTAAAAAATTCATAATATATTCAACAGTAGAATGTTTACTTCTTGCATTAGGTGAATTTAACATACTTTTTGTATTTTCTCCAACATAAATTACAGCTCCAATAATATATTCAGTTTGTCTTAAACAAGAACCTCTTAATAAAAATGACTTTTCATTTATTAAAATGCATTTATCTCTATTTTTTAAATGTACACCTTCATATTCATATAAAGTAGCATTAAATTGATATATAAATTCATTTGGTTGTTTTGTTACACAAACATAATTAAAATTTGATAAATCTTTTTCATCTTTTATTATATTAATTAAATCTTTATTAACTTGTCTAGTTTTTAAATTAGTTTCACCATCAATATTTTTAGTTTCTATATAACAAATTCCATTCTCATCAGAAGTTTTTAATAATAATAAATCAGCAGGAAATGATTCTTCATTATTTACTTTTACAATTTCTCCTAATTTTATATCTCTCCATTTTTTAGGATAAAAAGTTTTAGAAAGTGAATCATAAACAAGAGTAATTTTATTATTTTCTTCAGTATCACTTTTTTTTCTAGTAAAATCTTCATATAAATCTTTTATTCCATTTAATATAACAACTACTGAAAGTGGAATTAAAATAAGTGGCATTTGTCCTGTATATGAAATTGCTCTTACTGATTGTAAAATTGCAATTATTAAAAAATATACATTTGCTAAACGAGAATATTGTTCCATTAACATTTTAGGAAAAAAAGTATTCCATCTATATTTTGAAGTACTTATTTTATTTCTTTCTGGAGGATTGTTTTTTTGGGAATTTATAAATATTAAATATGGTTCTTCTTCTTGTTCAAAATCTGACATGCTTAAATTTTCAAAATTTTTTAATATTTCATCATCTTGATTTTGTATATTATTTTTGTTTTCTTCTGACATTATTTTTTTAATAAAATAATATTATTTATTATGTGTTAATTAATAAAGTTTTTATTAAATATATAATTTTAAATCTAATTATATTATATTCTAATATAATAAATAATTTTATTTAAAAATTAAAGTAAAATAATTTTTAAAAAAAAATTAAAAAAATGGAAATTGAAACAAAAAAATTAAAACATCAATTAACAATAAATGAATATGACGAAAAGAATATAGAAAAAAGAAAGAATTTAATTTTTCAAAGAACAGAATCAATACAACAATTAGAAAAGTTATATACATTAAATTTAAATCAAAAACCAAAAAGAAAAATAGTAATAAATAAATCACCAATGGTAAAAATACATAGTTCAAAAAATTTAATTTATAATCCATTTTCAAATAATAAAAAGAATTCAATTGAAAAATACAAAAGAAAATACTTTTCAAAAGAATCACTAAATCCAATTAAAATTGATAATAACAATTCAAATCAAAATAATAATTCAAATCAAAATAAATTAAATTTTAATTCAATAAAAGATTTTTCACGTGGTGTAATGAAAAAAAATACAAATATAAAATTATCAACTAAACATTTAAATCCATGGAAAAAAGAATTTAAAAATCATAAAAGTATAAATATAGTATTAAATTCACAAAATATTTTAAATAGTATAAAACAATTAAAAAATAAAAAAAAAATTAATCCTCTTGAAATTCAAGAAGAAGATAAAATATTTAATGAATTAAATAATAGTAAAAATTTAAAAGAAGAAAAAAATAAAACAATAATTAATGAAAATAAAAAATCAAGAAATTTATCTTCAGATTTACAAAAAACAAAATCTATGTTTTATTATAATAAACTTTGTTTAAATGATAATGATAAAATTTTATATGATGTTTATAAATTACCTTCTGATTATTTTGAAAAAGTTGATAAAGTAAAAAAATCAAAAGATAAATTTGATTTAAAAACTTATCAAACTAATCTTTTAAATACTATTAGTGATTATTTTTCAAGAGATGGAGTAAAAAATTTAGAAAAAAATTTTATTCATTTACGAAATTATTCTTATCAGAAAATTGTTTTAAATAAACCTTTTATAAAAGATATTGAAAAAAAGGAAAAAAAAATTATTAAAAGGATTAATAATGTAAATCAAAAATGTAAAGATATTTTATTAAAAACTGCAGAAGATTTTCGTAAGTTAAGAAAATTAACTTTACCAAAAGTTAAGTTTCATAATGTTATAAAAAGAAAAAAAATACATTTTTTCCAAACTGAATTATCAGATGATAGTTTCTATTAATTTTATTTTAATATATTATTCTTTTTTGGATAAAGTGTAAGGTATTTAAATTATAAATGTAATAATATAAGTAATTTATTTTGTAATATTATAATTTTTAGAAATATTAACCAGTGTTTTAAGTGTAAAAAATATTAATTATCATTTTTATATAATAAAAAAATTTTATTTTTTTTAAATTTCTATTTTTTCAATTTTAAAAACTGAAAAAAAAAAATAAAAAATAAAAAAATAAAAATAAAAAAATAAAAAAATAAAAAAAAAGAATATAATTTTTGGTAAAAAGAAACAAAAATAAAAAATAAAATAGAACTTATACAATCCCAAAAAACGAAATTTAATCCTTTTTATCTTCTTTCTTATAAGGTTTAATCCTCAAAATTTTTCCAATAGCAATAGTAGCACCTTCATACCTCATAGAAAATCTTCCAAGTGAATTAAAATCAGCATATTTTTCTCCACATAACAAATTCTTAGTTTTAACAAAAGCTTTAATCCTAGATTGAGATCTAACAAATTTAACTTTTTTTTCAGTTTTAGTCTTCCTATCAATTTCGCATTTAATATCAATAGAGCATTCTTCAATAAAAGTATGAAAATGTAACATACAAATAAAACCATCAGCAATAATTTGTTTTTCTTGTAATTCCAAAACTTGAATTTCTGCTTCAAAGACATTAAAAACATGACAAAAATTATCATTTGAGCATAAAATATAACCTCTATTAACTTCAGCTTCATTATCAATTCCTTTACATCTAATTCTAACATTTTCACCTGGTTTAGCATAAGGAACTCCTCTTTCTTCAGTATCAAATAACCAATCAATAGTAACTTTTGCTTTAGTTGGCATTAATGTATATGTTTCACCATATTTTAATGTACCACTTTCTAATTTACCCATTATATATAAAGCATTTTCTTTATAACGATCTAATATTGGTAATCTTACTGGACCATTATCATCACGATTTGGAATTTCTATTTGATCTAATAATTCTGTGAAATATGGTCCTTTATACCATGAACATTTATGACTATCAATTGGCTTTACTAAATTATCACCACTTAAACCACTTAAAGGAATCCAATGTACATAATTATCAATATCATAACCACAACTTTTTAAAAAAGGAGTTAATTTTGTTTTAATTTCCAAATATCTTTCCTCACTCCATTTTACACTTTCTTCATCCATTTTATTAACAATAACAATTAATTGATTTACTCCTAAAGCTTTAAGTAATAGAGTATGTTCTCTAGTAGAACCACTTTTATCAAAACCAGCTTCAAATTCTCCTTTTTTAGCAGAAATGACTAATCCAGCAAAATCAGCTTGACAAGCTCCTTGTAATAAATTAGGAATATAACCACTATGTCCAGGAGCATCAAGTAAAGTAAATCTTTTATGAGGAGTTTCAAAAAATGCTTTTCCAATTTCTATTGTTTTACCTTTTTCTCTTTCTTCTTCATTAATATCCATAATATAAGCCATAAACCATGATTCACGATTTTTTACTTTTGCTTCTCTTTGATATTTTTCTATTATTCTTTCATCAATTTGACCAAGTTTATATAATAAATTACCACTTATTGTACTTTTACCTGCATCAACATGACCTACAAATACTATTGACATTGGCTTTTTATTTGGATCTACTTGTATCATTTTTCCTTCAAAGGAGTCTTCTATTAATTCTGTGTCTATTTGCTTTTTTTTATTATTAGAACTTGTATCATTTTTATGGGAGTCTGTTTTTTTTTTTTTT
>JAEEGK010011985.1_pt1 | contig 19752 bp, 16 predicted proteins | sample 8958771 | NCBI WGS metagenome assembly JAEEGK01 (sample SAMN16246547, study PRJNA631951) | gut metagenome | biome: gut microbiome; feature: rumen; material: SC-attached | host: Bos | place: Iran: Karaj | collected 2018-10
TCAGTACGGAGAACTCTACAAACAATGGGCAGAGAGATTGGAGGTCGAACTTGGCATTTATAATCTGATTAAGGGCTATGATATAGACCAACTTGTGATGGTAGAGACCTTCCCTTGTGTTGACAAGATTATTGCCATGTATCTTCAGAATGAGGTTCTTGAAAGCACTATGCCTGTAGAGAAGATGGAATCTATTGTAGACGAACGTGAGCATAAGATCTTCTTCTCAGTTGCAGCCCACACTATCAAGGCACTTTTGGAGGCACGTCGTATGATGGAAGACATTGATCAGAAGATGCAGAAAGGACACCTTCATATCAATTCTGCCGAAGATGGATTCCAGATGTATCAGCGTGAACTCTACACCGTTGACATGCACTATCGTCACTACTTCAGAGAGGAACGACTTTCGGAAAGCAAGAACCTTCTGGCAGACGTAACTAAGATGGTGGAACGCAAGTACACCAACAGTTACCTGATGGAACTTGCCAAGAAATGGCAGCCACTAGTGGACAATATGGCGCAATGGCGAATTGACAATGTCATGTCGCAGCGTTTGTTCTTTGAATATCATGTTGCACCATTTGTAAGGAAGGGGAACAAACTATTTGTCATCATTAGCGATGCACTCCGCTATGAGACCATGGTAGAAATGGAGCAGCGAATTGCACAGATGAGTCGCATGGTAACGACTATGAAACCTGCTTTGTTAAGTACTCAGCCTTCATATACCCAGTTAGGTATGGCTGCATTGCTGCCAAACAGGGAGCTTTCATACGAGAAACAGCAAGATGAAGTCTTTGCAGATGGCATAAGTACTAAGGGTACAGATAATCGCAAAAAGGTTCTCTCTACACGAGTACCTTTGAGCCTTGCCATCTCGTCAAAAGAGTTTTTGGAGATAACTTCTCCCAAGACCTATTTCCGTGACTTTGACCTGATATACATCTACAGCAACAAGATAGATTTTGTTGGTGATAAGCGAGAAACGGAAAAAGAGGTGTTTAAGGCTACCGAAGAAGAATTCGACAATATCATCAAGATCGTTGAGCTTATTCGTAACGGCAATGGCTCGAACATCTTGATTACCTCTGATCACGGATACCTCTATCAAAATGAGGAATTGGACGAAAGCGAATTTACTGACTTCAAGGTTATGGGGGATATAATAACTGATACTCGTCGTTTTATCATCGGCAATAATCTTCAACCTGGTTCAGCAGTCAAAACATGGGAAAGCAAAGACGTGGGACTGAAAGAAGGACGGCAGGTGCAGATAGCCAAGGGCATGATTAGGATGCGAAAGCAAGGCAGTGGTAGTAGATTTGTACATGGCGGATCTATGTTGCAAGAGATTGTCGTACCTGTGCTTCATGTGAATATCAAGAAGGTGGCAGATGTCAGTCAGGTGGATGTGGATATCCTCAACAAACGTGCACAGCTAACGACGAATAATCAGACCATCAGCTTCTTCCAGAGCGAAGCCGTGACAGAGAAGATGAAAGGATTGACGTTACGTGTAGGCTTCTATGATGCAGAAGGTAACCTTATCTCCGACTCACTTACAATGGTGTTCGACAGCGAAAGCAATGACACGACCCAACGCGAACAGCGTCACGTCTTTGTGTTCAAGAACCAACTGTCAAAGCTCAACGGTCAAGAGGTTGTCCTGAAGATGGAGCGTCAGGTAACAGGCACAGAGCAGTTCGTGGCATACAAAGAAGTGCCTTACAAGGTAAGAGTTATGTTCCAAGCAGAATTTTAAGTTTGACGGGTTATGAATGAACTGGATAGAAAATTAAATGAATACTACGGAGGTAAGGTAGTACGTAAAGACCTCACAAAGAGTATTAAAGAAGGAGCAAACGTTCCAAGCTATGTGTTGGAATATTTGCTGGGCATGTACTGCGCCACCGACAATGAAGAAGACATTGAAAACGGCAAAGAAATGGTGAAACATGTCCTAGCCGATAACTTCGTACGTCCCGATGAAGCTGAAAAGATAAAGTCTAAGATTCGCGAAAGGGGACATTATAAGATTATCGACAAGGTTTCTGCCAAGCTCAATGAACATACAGACAGCTACGAAGGTCAGATCTTCAATATCAACATCAATCATATTCACATTGATGATGTATATGTGAAGAACTACGAGAAACTGCTTTGCGGTGGTATCTGGTGCATCATCGACATGGAGTATAACTATGATGAGAACACGAAGGCAAGCCCATTCCAGATATTATCGTTAAAGCCCATCCAAATGCCTGCGACAGATGTGGAGGAGTTCATGGAAGGGCGCAAGCATTTTACACTGGACGAATGGATAGAAGTTATCTGTCGTAGTGTTGGCATGGAACCCACCAACCTTGACGAAAAGACACGATGGCATCTGGTGGCCAGAATGATACCGTTCGTGGAGAATAACTACAATATATGCGAACTGGGACCTCGAGGAACCGGTAAGTCATATGTCTATGACGAGCTGTCGCCATACTCAATCCTGATTTCCGGTGGCCAAACAACAGTAGCCAACCTGTTCTACAACATGGGACGTCATACCGTGGGACTTGTCGGAACATGGGATGTCGTGGCTTTCGATGAAGTTGCTGGTATCAACCTGAAGGACAAGGATGGTATACAAATCATGAAAGGTTATATGGCCAATGGTTCATTTAGCCGTGGCAAAGAGAGCATCAATGCCAATGCCTCAATGGTTTTCGTTGGCAACATCAATGGCAGTATCGAAAACTTGGTGAAGGTGAGTCACCTGCTGTCACCCTTCCCGAAGGATATGATTGATACGGCTTTCTTCGACCGTTTCCATCACTATCTTCCTGGCTGGGAGATACCCAAAATGAAACCTGAGTTCTTTACGGACTCCTTTGGATTTATATCTGACTACTTCTCTGAGTGTCTGCGTGAATTAAGAAAGCGCAGCTATAGTGATGCCATTCAAAAGTATTTCCGCTTGGGCAAAGATCTCAACCAACGAGATGTTATAGCCGTAAAGAAAACGGTGAGTGGACTACTGAAGCTTCTTTTCCCCGATGGCAATTTCGAGAAAGAAGATGTTCGCCAATGTCTTGAGTATGCGCTGATAGGAAGAAGGCGTATCAAAGAACAATTGAAGAAGATAGGCGGTTTGGAGTTTTATGACGTACATTTTAGCTATATCGATTTGGAAGATGGCGAGGAGCGTTATGTAAGTACACCAGAGAATGGTGGTTCTGCCCTCATTCCAGAAGGCGACTTGCAGCCGGGTTCTCTCTATGGCATAGCCCATCAGCCCGGAGAAGGCAACCTCGGCCTTGTACGTCTGGATCTCCAAGCAATGCCCGGTAACGGAAAGTTTACCCATACTGGTTTTGGCAGCGGTAGTTCCATTAATGATGAACTGAAAGAAGCAGTCAATTACTGCCGCTCGAACCTGAGCCGTATTTCGCAGAGCGCACATTATGCAGACTATGAGCTGCACATGAAGGCAACGGACATCAACGGTATAGGAACACTGGAAGGATTGGAGCTTGCAGTATTCATTTCCCTTGTCTCAGGACTAACGGAAAGGAGCGTACAACCACAGATGTGTGTTCTCGGTTCTATGAGTATTGGTGGTACGATTATCCCCTCTAACGACCTTGCAGGTGCTTTGCAAATAGCCAGCGATGCAGGTGCAAAGCGCATCCTCATCCCTGTTGCAGACATGATGCAGTACTCCAAAGTTCCTGCTGATCTCATCTCGAAATTCAGTCTGGAAGTTTATTCTGACCCTGTAGATGCAGCTTTCAAGGCATTAGGGATAAAGTAACCACGTTCCTAACATTAACGATTATGAAAATAAAAATCTTCTTAGCTTCGTCGAAAGAACTCGAAAAAGAAAGATTGGTATTTGCCGATTTGGTTGGACATCTTAACAACGCCCTAGAAAGTCGCGATATTACCATTAGCCTAGTAAAGTGGGAGTATATCGATGCTTCAATGGGGCCAGAGCACAAGCAAGAAGAGTATAATGAGCAATTGCGTGATTGTGACCTCTGTATCGTTTTATATTGGACCACGTTTGGAAAGTGGACAAAAATGGAACTTGACACCGCGTATGAAGAGAAATGCGCAGGGCGCAATCCCAAGAAGCTTTATGTGTATTTCAAGGACGGGGAACAAATATCAGAAGATCTCCAGAAGTTCAGAGACTCTTTCCCAGAGAATTATGGTCATTTCTTCACGGACTATAAAAACATTGACACCTTGAAAGCTCATTTTCTGCTACAGTTTATGGATTATCTGAGCAACAATATTAAGGATTCTGGAGTAATTGAGATTCATGGTTCGAAAGTTGTAATTAATGGTAAACCTTATGTGGAGTTGTCAAATGTACCTATTGTGGCGAATAATGACAAATATAACCAGCTTCTCAAGACGATAGATGACAAGCAAACGATCCTGTCCTTGGTTGACAAATCGCACCCTAAGTATTCGGAATACAAAACAGAACTCGAGAATGCTAGGAATGAACTGCACCAAATAGAGGAGAGTATCTGGGATACGGCTCTTTTGGTTACAAGCATGAGTAACGAAAAAAACAGCAAAAACCTGCAACTTGCAATCGATCTTCTGAATCAGGGCGACAACAAAGGTGCTCAGGCATTACTTCTCAGTGAAAATGACGAAAGTGATATTGCCCAAAATATGAAGTTAATCAAATTGGGGGAGGAAGGTCAAAAGGGAATAAAAGACATCATCAATAAAAAACGGCTTCTCATCAAAACATACGAAAATGAGATGTCTGAAGGATGGATCGACCAAGTGATTAGTCTTCGAAAGCAAATTGCTGATATCAGTAAGGAAGCATTTGGAAAGGAGAGCTTGGAATATGCTACTGCTTTAGATGCCTTAGGACATACCTATTATATTCACGGAAAAGACGAGTTTGCAGAGGAGACCTATTCGAAGGCTTTCGTCATTTTTGAAACTGACAGATTGAACAAAACTCCTGAGTATGCTACATTATTGATTCACGTTGGAGATTTGTATATGCGCAAGGAAATGTTCCTCCGAGCACAGCCATACTACCTTGATGCTTTGGAATTGATTAAGGAGAAATTTGGAGATTCAAGTATTTCATATGCTCTGCCATTATATAAAATGGGATGCCACTACAGCATATTTAATATGTTTGACCATGCTAAGGAATGCCTTGAAGATGCCTTAAACATCATCGAGGGCAGCAAAGGCGACAATGTTTTATTGCATTCTCAAATACTTAGAGAATTGGCTTTATGTTATGCCCAAGTCAGTAATGATTACGATGAGGAAAGGACTAAGACTTATAGCAAGGACGAGAAGGAATTATATCAGCAAGCATGTTCATTAATCAACAAATCTATTAATCTCATTGAGACGAATTATGGAAAGAATAATTCGACATATGTGCATTTACAAAAGAGATTAAGTGATATTCTTAAAGTGACAGGCCATCGAGAAGAAGCAGAATCTGTGCTACTTAACGCATTAGAATTATCAAAGGATATCAATGATCATCACGAAACATACGATTACATACTTCATGCCATAGGCTATTTCTATTATCTGGGTGAAAAGGAAAAAGCTGAGGCATTAGGATTCGACTATTCTTCGGCAGAGGCAAAAGATATCCCCATTTTTATCAACGACGACAAAAGATGGGTAAAAAAAATGGAGGAGTTAGATTGTGAAAAAGCCTTTGAAGAAGAGTTTTCTTCGCAGTTGGCAAGCTTATACATGAAAAAGTTTCCGCGGGAGAAAAGCTATTCCATAACACTAAGTTCTGAAACAGACGATGGGAGCGTTGGTTATTTCGAGTTAAGCGATAAAGAGATTGATATTTTCAGAAGCTGGGAAGAGAATCCTGTTATTGATGATGTTGAATATGGTCTCAATGAGTTTTTGGAGTTGAAAGGATATGAAGATCTAATTGATAAAATTTGTGATTCTTATTATTATACTGGGTATAATACTCTCGTTAATTGTGATATGAACTCCTATCTAAAATTCACCGATTTCTCCATACGAACACTGAAAAATGACGGGACTATCAGTGGTCCTTCATATTCATCTATATCTTTGTCTGATGAAGAATACTTTGACCTATTAAAGGAACTCATAGGACGCAAGAACAACTTATCTGTAAACATGCTTGTTTTTATGAAGCCAGAATTAGGTAAAAAGATTATGTGGAAGTTAACTCCTGACTGGCGCACAGAACCTTTTGTATGTGAGATGTGTGAGCTGAAGGAGGCTGTAATTAATATACTTGATCCTTTCAAAGATGTGCTTCATATTTTTGATTCTACGAACAAGGATATCAAGAAATTTGCGATTAAACATCAAATCCTAGAAAACTCTAATGATGAAATTTTTGATAAAACCACTGATAATGATAATTTCCACGTAGAGGCCTATTTTGAAGGCAAGATTTTGGTTCTCTCTCAATATGGCTACATCTTTGGTGGAATGTTTGGAACCTATCATGACCAGGATGAGTTTAGAATCGACGCCCAGAAAGTGATGACTAAGTTTGGTCTGAACAAACCAGAACAAATAATTCCCTACATCAAAGATCATTTTGGAACTAGGGATGCTATTTCTCAAATACGTGATATTTTTGAAGAAAGCAAAACAACGAAATAATACTATTATGGGCATACCTATTAAAGATATTAACTCTTTTGAGAGAAGACTTAAGAGTCGTACTAAAAGATGGACTCTCATTATCTTTGCCAATGCAGAATCAGATAGCAAGGCCGTAGATTACATCTTTAGGAATTTCCATCTTCTTGATTCTTTTGCAGATGATGTTGATTTCTTTATGCCAGGTTACGAGGTGAGGCGTAGAAGAGGCTTTTCTGAAGGGGAAATCAGAATAATGAAAGATATAACTCCTCGGAATTATCCAGAATATGCTGAATTCAATAAAGACTGTGTTAGGTTTATTGAGAGTCCGCGTTTAGGGCAGATTGCCTTTAATCAGGCTGAATTCGTTGACTTTGCCATGGAACTGACGAGGAAATGTCCAAATTACATGTATGGTGGAGTTTGCCAAATGGTTTTTATGCCAGTAATCAGTGGAACACCAGATTATATTGGTGCAGATATATACGATCTTGATGCAATTATTAACACCCCATCAAGAATTTCATTAGAACAGTTTTTCGCAAGGGTGTTTGAACTTATTCGAAAAGCAGGAGAGCCATCGAAAGTAAGGACTCACTTTGAGAAACTGATTGGTTGGCAAAGTGCGGTGGTTAAAGATGTTAGAAGATTGTATTGTGAGGCAACAACTATGAATAATAGAGAAGACTGGTATAGAAATTATCTCGACAAAGCTATAAGTTCTCTCGAAAAACATCTAAGATGGAGTCTTGAAGATGATTATTTTTTTGTCAGTTACTCTTCAAAAAATGTTATGAAAGCAAATCTTCTGAAGCAATATATCGAGAAAGAAGGATATCATGTTTGGATGGCTCCTGATGGAATACCACAAGGCACTGAGTACTCCTTAATGGTTCCTACAGCGTTGAAGTTTGCTAGTCATTTTGTAGTGCTTCTTACACCAGATTCCGCAATATCCGGATGGGTAAGAAGAGAACTTGATATTGCACTAAATAATGGAGCCAATACGAAAATCAAAGTCGTATTGGGTGATGGTTTTACAATTGACGACATGAGAAGAGACGATGAACTCCATTTCTTCTTGAACAGAGTTCAAATTCGATATGAATATAATGACATCATCTCTTCTCAACTCTTATTTCATACATTCTTGAATGACTAATTGTAATACTGATGAATAGTTTATTAACATATATAAATCGTAAGGTTAAGCGTCAGGAGAAGCATCTTGATATCAAGGTGAATCTCAACGGTGAGGAGGTTGACACTTTGTTTTCCCGTTTTTCATCATTTTCATCCGACAGCGCAGATATTGAGTTGGGCTCTACAAATAAGAAATTAGTGCTTCATTATGACTTTAATACTGGTAGTCTAATAGAAGCAAAAGAAGGAACAGATGTGGATATCAATGACCTGTTCAGCAGTCGTCATCTTCGATCACTGTTGTTCACGGCACATAAGGAGTGTTTCTTGAAAACTGCAGATAATTGTAGTCAAGATTTCGCCACGAAATTCCATAAAGAGTATTCTCAACCCGTTTTCTGCATAGAAACAGCTGGAGAGAAGAAATGGTTTTCTATAGAATCAATTGACGTTGTAAGGGATGCCAAAATCAAAATGGCAGGCCTCCTGTCAATAGAGGATACATATGTTCAACAACCAATTATAGCAAGATGTGAATTTGACATTATCAGAAAAAATTTCAGTTGGGAGTACAAATTGAACGGCAAACTCAAAAAGGAGACTGAGGATGAGAACTATTATAGTTGGTATAAGCTCAAAATGAGTGATGTCCTCTATTGCTTTACAGAGTGGAAGATTGCCAATCCTGCCCCTAATGAGCCTGCCATAGTATATGAAATGTTGAGATCGCTTAAGAAACAGAAGTTTATATTTGTCTTAACCAATAAAAGAACTGCATTCAGTAAATTGGGAGAAAACATCATAAACGCTTTATTCTGGGATATAAAATCTATTAGTAATGACGAGATTGTGTTTCTTGCATGCGACGGGAAGACTTTACTCAGGGAAATTACATTTAATAGGAACGATAGGAAAATATATGCCATGGCGTCAGGTCTGAGAAGAAAGGCGAAAGAGGAATTCGAATTCACCAACAATCAAGACAGCAGTAAAAACAAGTTCTTAAAAGTGATTAACTTAATCGAGAAGGAGCTAGGCACATCAAGGTGATTTCAGCCTAATGGTATTGGGATTAACCGTAACTTCGCAGGAATTGATAGCAGAAAAGACTGTGGCGACAAAAGCTGATGCGTATGTGCCAAATTCGCCACGTAACTGGCTCTGCTGAATACTACCGTAACTCTGAATCCTCGCGAGGATTCTGCGGAACAGTTCGGCACTCTCACGATGCCGCTTGCCATTTTGATTCGTATAGGTGATGTCACCATCTGTGACTTTTAGGATGTTGTAACTCGTACCTCGGTTGTTGATGATTGTCTTTCCTTCAAGCTGACGTATCTCCTGCCAAAGAGTGTTGAATGTGTCGGCTGTTTCTTCGAGAGAGACCTCTGGAAGTAACTGATCCAGTTGATGTTGATCGAGATAAACGAGTTGAATCCCTAGTTTTTCTGACACTTGCAAGGCATCTGGCATAATTCGTCCATTATAGATCAACATGGCTCTCTGGCAATCGAAATAATGCATCACGCCATAAAGTTCCATCATCATACGGCGGGTAATACTGGTTTTACAGTCACCATACATTTTAGCCTGAACAGCAATGCGAATGCCATCTTTTTCGGCAAAGACATCTACGCCCCAGTCGGCTACGCCTTGGGTAACTTCAACTTCATAACCTTCTTTTTTCAGGTACTCACCTGCAAGGAACTCAAATCTTCTGTGTCGTTTCATTGTTTTCATTTAATCGTTCTATGTGCAAGTATACGTAGGAGAACGGACTTTACCCTCTCTGAGTTTTTCTAAGCTTCCATATATCACGCATTATAAGCTTGTCTCCTTCCTTTCGAAGCAAGCCCAACACAAAGCCAGGCCAATACTGGAATACTTTGCTAGGTATGTCGAAATTTGCTTCCTGCACCTTCTTAATGAAGTCGTCATATATTTCTCTGACCATCACGAGGTTATTACCTGCAAACAAGTCAATGGTCCGCCAATCTGGATTATTGGAAAGACAATCGAACATACGCCATGAGATATCCTTAAATACGGGGATGATATCATTGATGTGGTTTGTATCAATAGGATCATCACCCTGACAATAGTTTGTATGGTATATCTTCCCATCCCGGCTAATGATATAGATTGCCCCCATTTCACCCATTGCCCCTTCGTACGCAAAGGAGAATGCCACGATATCAAGAGACAGATAGTCCCGATAGTTTGATTCTGTAATTTCTATGATACTCATGAATTTTGATTGATGTTATAAAGATAAGTATTTGGACTGTGTGATATGATTACGATATTCGAATGTGTCTATACATATCTCGTCTATGATGAAAGCCGTCACATATCGGTAAGACTCCTTTGACTTTGGCATAGCCCTTCCATATTCTCGTATTATCTCCACATAGCACGAAGGTGGGGCAGATACCGCTTTCAGCAATGATGGAATCTAAGATGCCACCTCTGCCAAAACAATCATAGTTGCACCCAAAGCCATGGTCTTGCAGGAGGAATATCCAAGGAGCCTTGCCGTATTCTCTGACAAATAACTGATAGTAGGTAGCTATGCCATCGGCCAGTAGGAAGGTGATAGCAAAGTGTACAGCTCCACGAGTATCATCTTGGCCTTCATCGCGCTCCATGATTAGCGTGAAGCAATATGGTTTCTCGTCTGGATCGACAAAGGTGTTAGGTTCGAAGAACATTGGTTCCTTGTTGATGTTAAAAGGATACTGGCCATTAGGCATCAGATCTTTCTCCGTCCACTCTATCTTACCAATTGCATGATAGCCACGGATGCTGTTTCTCTGTGCTATATGTCTCTCCAAGTCGCTTCTCTTCAGCAGATAATCTACATATAGGAAAGAATGGACAGAATGGGACATGTTGCCCACTTTCATAAGTGTACCGTCGTAACCACTGCCTGGATAATAGGCTACCCTCGAAGACATAATGTCTTTGAAAGTGACTTGTTCGTTGCGAAGATATCTACCTATCCAGGTTGGCTCTTCTTCACGATAATTGCTAAGATATTCCGCTACGTTCATCATAATTTGTTACTTCTTTTAATCTTCATCATATTGATAGAAACTGGCCGGAATGGGTTCGTAGTCAGATGTGGTCTGTTCGGTTGTGGCATCGGAGCTGCTACACTTAATCAGCAAATAGATGCCAATAAAGAATATAATTACACCAAGTAACCTGCCGATGCAGAAACTAACATACTCACCTATGGAGTTAAACTCCCAGATAATACCCCAAACTTCTTTGTAGAATCTCATATCGTATTCGTATTTATAGATTTATCGTTATGGGCGAAGGACACAGGGATCTCCCTGGTTTGTGAGATGAAACATCACATCTTTGCTAAACGCGGCATAGAGCATCTTGTTAATAATCTCCTTTGGATACATCCACTTGTTGTAATATTGATGTGCCATCAGAGCATTCCAGACTATGACGGCCTGCTTGGATCCATGAATTCCCTTCTCGTCGAAAGTAAGCTCATTGAATTCCTTTCTGGTCATCTCATGGCTGATAAAGGTACGGAAAGTATAATTGCCCAGCGCAGACTTATACGCAAAGAAAATGCCACTGGAGGTAAAGATAAGATGTGAGAGATCAGGAACATCATCCACAATATCGATATTGCTGAGGGCCTTGAAGAATACATTATCAATATATCTGTTACAGATGCCTATCTCATGACATTGAAACATAGTGCAAGGAAAAGCGGCATTACCTTCGGCACAGAACAGATTCGTATTCAATTGGCGCTCCTTATAGCGGCGAACGGCATGGGAGGTGAGCTTAATAAAATAAGGCTGGTCTGAAAGGCCTCTGAGCAAGTAGTAGTCTTTACGTCCTTTCTCTCCCTCTGCCTCACAACATGCAGAGAGGTTCCAACTGGCAGTTCTGTCACGCTCGTAATAGACGCAACATACCCAGTTGTTTCCATTTTTAGTACGGGTTGTCAACACTTCTACAGACCCATTACGAATAGTGTGTCCCCTTTTCTGTGCTGTACGCTGACGTTTTTTCACGCTTTTACGAACATCACGCTTTACTTCTGCGTAATCGGTTAATAGCTCGTTGAGAATCTGCTCTTCTTTTAATGTAGGTAATATCATTTCTTTCTGGTTTTAATGAGTTAAACAATCAATTTCTACTATATTAGTACATAGAAAAGAGCAAATCTAACAATCTCTACATAAAAAATGAGCGAACCTAAAAGATTCACCCATTTTATTGAGAGTTTCCTAATTTATTATAGGAGGGTTGTAAGAATGTTTCCATTACCTATGACATGGTAGTTGGAGTCGAGAGTCTGGTTGCGTCCTGGCTCATAATAGCCAAGGACATGGTTGTTACTGTCACGCAGGACCTGGCGTCCGCTGAACTCGACATCGATGTAACCAATCACATGCTGGTTACGGTCTCTTAATGTTTGTCTTGTCATGTTGCTTGATATTTTAGTTCAATAATGAAGTACAAAAATAAATATTCCAGCCCAAACTACCAAACATTTGGGCCGGAAATGAGTCGCTGTTAGGGGAGTCGTGTGGCCAGTACGGGAACATCGATGAAGTTCTCGTCGGTTTCATACTGCTCGACGGTCACAAATTCGCCCTTTCCCTCAGTGATATAGCCTCTCTTATCTCCCTTGATAAAGACAATATCCGCCTCGGCATCCATTTCCAAGTCATCATACTCAGGAAGTACACACTGATAGGTGTCGAGGTCAATAACACCGTACTTATCCCCACTGAAGAGCTGTGCAATACCGTTGCAGGGTTGAGCGTCATAGGAGGTCAGGATGTTCGGACAGATAATTTCTCCGTTGGCAGCAATGATGCCAAAGTTCTCTTTCACACCATCCCAGCGAGCCAGGAACAAGGAAGTAAAGGTATAAGTGCGGATGTCATCGAACTTGAAATCACAGAGCAGCAGGTCGGTTCCGTCACCTTTGATAATACCACATTTACCGTCTTTGATGGCAATAACAGGAGCATGAGGTGAATAGACGTAGCTCTGTAATTCGTTAAAACCATCATACTGAGCAGGAGCTATCAGTTCTCCAGCAACGGTCTTAAGACCTTTCTTGCCCGTTATGGGGTCTGTGAACACGACGTTGAACCAGTCGTACTTTTGCTCAAGTTCATAAATTCTGCCTGATACCTCATTTGCCTCCTTGTCTGTCCATGAAGGGTCAAGACCTTTAAGCTTCTGCTGCAGTTCGTTGTACTCTTTTACAATCTCGGGGGTTGCCTTTGGCAGTTTTTTCTGTTCTTCTTTCATTTTCTTATAAATAATTATATATAAACTATCTACTATATTAGTACACAATAAACGGAAAATCTAACACTAACCCAGAGCTTTTTTGATGATTCCTGCAGGTATCTCTACAGAATAGGCAACATTGTCCATGTCGAGATCGGCGTTCATGTGCTCGTAGAAGAAAGACTTCGCCTCTTTGTCAGACAGTCCGTTTACATAATCGCTGAGCCACTCTGAGAAGGCCTCGCTTTTATCCTCTTCAATCCGGTCTTCATCAATATCTGGTTCTTCACCTTCTTCCAAATCCTCAACATCATCGAGATAGTAGTCCTTCTCGTCATACTCAAATTTGAAACCAAGTTCTCTCTCGCAATAGTCCATTAGTTTCTCGTCATCATACTCGAAGTATCCGTTGTTGTAGCCTTCCCATAACCAATGCATCTCCTCTGCATTGTATGCCATTTTGCTGTAGGCATTGTCTAATTTTTCGTAAAGAGCAGGATGAGATGTGGCGATATCGAGTTCATCGACATCGGTAGTACCCTTTTCCTTGATCAACTGGATGAGAATGTTTACTTCTTCGTCAGAGAGTTCCACAGTACTCTCACCATTCACTGTAACTGCTCCCCCAAAATGGGCCATTCCGAGACATTGCTCACTTTCAATACTGTATAATGCCATAATATTATTGTTTTAATGAAACATCTACCATATTAGTACACAAGGAGAGCATTATCTAACAAGAAATACATTTTTTTTGCAAAAAAACTCGATTTCTGCAAAAAAATGCGTATCTTTGTACCATATAAAACATATAATAGCTGATTACCTATGGCAAAGAAAGATTTCTCCAGCAGACTTCATGATGCAGTGGAAAATTATTACCACTACAATCCAGACACGCTGATGCCTCTGATGATGGTGGCACTGGCTGCAAATGGCAAGTTAAGAATCGCAGCAGGAACCAGCATTCCAGAAAACGCTGCATGCGTACTCACACCCCAAGAGATCATCGACTATGATTGGGTGGAACTGGATGCGCTCCTGAAGCGCAGAGTCAACAAATGGATCAAGGATGGTATATCCACCGTAGCCGTCGACATGGAGATTGGTCGCAGCCTCCTTCAGATCTACAAGACGCTGAAGAATAACGACGAGCAAGATGTAGTTCGCGAATATCATCACAGAATAGGGCGTCTGGTTCATCATTCCAGCAATGAGGCCAGCGAGAAAGCACAGCGCCAGTATGCTACATTCGTTCTCGCCGAAGCCCTGCTCGACACACCGGTCTCGTACCTGAAAGATCGGTATCTCAACATTTTCAACCATATCTGGAACAAGTCTGGTGTTCAGCCCAAGCGCCCACGTTTGAGAGTGGCCCATGCTCTGAAAGCGTTATTACAATATGATGGTAAAGGACTTGTGTATAACCCGTTTGCCGGTTGTTCTATCGCAGGTGCCATGTTGCAATCAAAAAACAATTACTATGGCGATGGCGATACTAACGACAAGATTTATGCGGGCGGACTCTTGCTGAACTATGGCATGGGTGTATCAAACGAGCATTTCCTACAGCGCGATTCCACACAATGGCTCAACGGCAAGCAGATTGATTATATCATCTCCACTTATACTGGATTCATCAATGGCGAGTCAGCCTTTGATTTCTGCTTAGGCAAATGTCTGAACGACCCGGACTTCAAAGGTCGCTATGCCGGTATGGTGTTGCCGAAGGAGATCTTCGAAAAAGAAACCGCCAACTTCAAAGAAGCACTGAAACGTGACTGGATTGAAACTATAGCCTTGCTTCCCTTTGGAGAAGTGGCCGTATTGGTGAATGCTCAGAAAGATACTGAGTTAAAAGGACTCATTCGTTTCATAGATGGCACTAACCCCTTGGCTCAAAGCGCATCTATGCAAGAACTTATCGAGGACGATATGTACGCTGAGTATATCAAGGTGAGCAACGTTAAGAAAAAGGGATTTCTTAAGTCGTTAGTCGTATCAGAACTGCCAGATCAAGACGGATACAAGAAAGTTCGACTTGGCGACATTGTATCAAGAATTCCACGTGTAGTGCTCGATCTTGACAAAATAGATGAAGACCAGCACGTTTTAGCATATATCAATCGTAGCGAAACATATTATGGACAGGTACGTCCAAATGAGAACATTGAGAGGAGAGCTATCAATAATCTATTCAACCCTGCATATCTCCTGGATGAGGACTGTCTGGTTGTCAATGCATCAGGTCCAGCTGAGCCAAGAATCTTCGATGCCGACTTTGGATCAGCTTTCTTTGAAGATGGCTATGCATTCTCATTAGATGGATTTACCGACTATGGATGGCTCATTAATGAACTTAATGAGACCTATGTTCGTAGACAGCTTCATCCATATGGACAGAACAACATGGTACCTGAACCTGTTACCGAAGAAGATTATCTGAACCTTATTCTTTATAAAGAAGTAAGTGAAGACGAGGACTTAGGTCTGTCAGAGTTGAATGATTTGGGCTTAGATGAAAGTGACACATTTGAGCTGCCAGAAGAGGGAGCAGACGCACTTCCTGCTGGGTTCGAGCTGAGAGACGGTAACAAGAAATATACTATTCTAAACTACATCTCGCATGGCGCATTCGGCTATACTTATCGCGCAGAAATGCAGAATTGCACTAATGGTTCAAAGGAAATCGTTGCCATCAAGGAATTCTATCCTACAGGTGTACTTGACTGCGGAAGAGAGAACAACCGTGTTGTTTATGATCCCGACTTTGAGGAGCAATTCAACAATTACAAGAGAATGTTCCGCAGTGAACCTGATTTCATTTTAAGTATGGCAGACACTCCAGACAACCACGTGACGGAAGTTAAATCGATATTTGAAAGCGAAGTTACAGGTACAATTTACTACGTTATGAAATTCTATGCAGGAGAATCTCTTGACGATATGATCAAATCCGATCAGGTTCCTACATCAGAGAAACTTATCATAGGAAAGATTGTCCTACCAATATGTAAGGCTCTTAATGCTATGCATAGTCGCCGTATCCTTCATCTTGACATCAAACCGGAAAATATCGTGATTGACGAGAACGGAGAGGCTGTACTCATAGATTTCGGAGTTGCTCAGCAATATGATGAAAATGGTAAATTAATTAGTCTCCGAGACACTCATTCAACTAGTGCTTTCTCTGCTCCCGAAAATAGTGATGGCAATATGAGATACTTTGGGCCGCAAGCCGACATCTTTGGCACAGCTGCAACACTCTTCACACTTGTATCTGGGAAATGGCCACACCCAATTAACGATTCGCAAGATAGAAAAAGAGCATTTGAACTGATGAACTGTTCTGAGGGAATGAAACAAGCTATTGCTGAAGGCATGTCATTGTATTCAAATGATCGCCCTGCCAATGCCCAGCTATTCCTCAACCTGTTCCCAGGATGTGAGAATATTAAACTTGACTAAATGATGCAATACGGCTATTACATAGTACTCGATTTCGATGGCACGGTGGTGAAGCATCGCTATCCGGCTGTCGGAGAAGACATTGGAGCTGTCCCAGTCCTGAAAAAGTTGGTAAAGAACGGTCACCACTTGCTGCTCAATACTATGAGAAGTCGTAATTCTGAAGGTGGTGACACTCTCCAACCTGCTATCGACTGGTTTGCAGAAAATGATATTCCTTTGTTTGGCATCAATGAGAATCCTACGCAGAAGGAATGGACGGCTTCACCAAAGGTATATGGGAACATCTATATCGATGATGGTGCACTTGGCGCTCCCTTGAAAGTGGATAATAGTGATGCCCCACCATTTATAGACTGGAGTGTCGCAGCCATCTATCTGATGTATCATGGATGTCTGACAGAGCAAGATGTTATAGAATTGGTGCAGGAAGGTGCTATCAATTTAGATCATATCAAAAAGAAATAACAATTAGTGCAGCGAACTTCACAGTTGGCTGCACTAATTTCGTCAAACAATCATGTCTTTAAGGCTTCTGGACTCAATCAAGAGGCCAGATTCTATCGCAGAAGCCTGTGGCTAGAACTCGATTTCGATTAGCGATAGCGCTCTCGTCCCAACCGTGCAGTGAGTCAAGTATCTGGCCGCTACGGATGTCACGGCACCACTTCTTGAAGAGTTCAAGTTTGCGGTCGAAGCCTACATTGTGGTATTTCTTCAGCCCCTTCTCGTTGCAGATGTGCAGGAGGAAGTAGTTGCCAAGCGTATTGATAGCCTGCTGACGATACTTCTCCTCATCAGGGTCCTGAAGCACCGGCCAGTTTTCGTTGGCTGCGGTGCAGGGGCGTGGCATGAACTGCTCAGCGTAATAGGTGTTGAAACCGCCATTGAAGACTCCATCAGAGGTCCTGGTGAGTTTTGTCTCGTAGAGGTAGAGTATGATACGCGCAGTTGTCTCGTCCATGCGGCTGAACTTCAGTTTGAAGTCAACAGCTGAGTCTGTCGGCATGGCCAGAGACTTCTCGCTACCCTTACTCTCGATATAGGCCTTCAGGGCCTGACAGGTATTGATGCGCTGTCCTATCAAGTTCTCAGAGAAGAGGTCACTATAGTTGTTGTTAGTACTCTTCACAAGGATGCGACGCACAAGATAGGTCTCGAGGAACCCGAAAATCTGGTTGCGCTCAGCCTCAGAGCCAACACTGCGAAGTATATAGAGGATATACGGGATGACTGCGTAGCTTCCAGTTGCATTAATGAGGCAGGCGATGCGCTTGATACCGGCATGCTGCGGGATGCGAGTGTCGAGAATCTCCTCGTTCAGGTGAGTCTTGAACAGGTCAGCATACTCGAGAATCTCCGTGGCGAGTTCCTGTTTGCTCATGCCGAATACTTCGACAAAGGCTTTACAGGTTGTGAAGATATTCTCGGTTTTGACGAAGTTCTTACGCTGAACCTCCGTGAGAAGGTCCTTGAAGTCCCACATCTTGATACGCACAAAAGCGTGGAAGAAACGCTCGATGGTAGTGTTGTCCTTCGACTTAGACTGACGTGATGAAGCAGCGTCCGACTCCCAGAAGTTACGAGCATCATCGGTATCGAACATGAGACGCCAAGTGTTGCGATACGCGTCTTCGTCGTTAGCTTCATAGAGGAAGTTCTTCATCAGTTCGCCCGTGGTAAGGGGAACGCCGAGGGAGTTGATAGTATCGAATATCTGCTGCTCATCATCATCGCGAGTCAGAGAGATAGCGACGAAGGTGACACAGGCATTGACAGTGTTAAGGAGGTCGTTAAGGCAGACTCCTGCATTGCGGCGAGCCTCCAGATAGGCACGGAAGTAGTTGTATGCCTGCACGATATTGCTTTCACCTTGCAGTTCGTTGGGGGTGTCAAGGTGCATGATAGAAGAGAACTGAGGGGTATCCTCGCAACTGTGGATAATGACAGGCGACTTCATGGCATCGGCCTGAAGGTATTGATTAGAAAAGTCGTCGTTCTTGCCAACCATCATGTGAAGGACTTTCATAAAGATGCTCAGTGTGGTGAGACGCTGCTGTCCGTCAACGACGAGTTGCTTCTTCGCAATACCGTTACGACGGTCAATCATGGCCACAGGCTCTTCCTTGAGGATGATAGCACCGAGGAAATAGCAACGGTCGCTGTCTAGTGTTGACTCCATGTCGATGGCAAAGCGTTTCCAGTCTTCCTCACCCCAGACGTAACGACGCTGGAAATAAGGGATACGCAACAAAGTGTTTCTCTGAATAACTCCGTTAATTGAAATTGTTCTAGCTTCCATATAACCTTAATTTATATATTTATAATGTTAATTGATGATCGTTGTATCAAACACCGTTCATATAGTTAGTACATGAAAAGTGGTTTTTCTAACACCTTTAAGGGAAAAAAGTTATTCTGGGAGAATCTCCACTGGGATGTCGACTGTGTAGTTAGGGTTATAATCATCCACACTTACCTGATCATCGATGGAGTAGCGTGAACGGATCCATCTGAGACCGCTACAGCGGATGCGTGCCATCTCTTCATCGTACCAGTCGTAGTAGAGATCCTGATCGTAGTCTTCTTCGGTGAGGTTGTAATCCTTCAAGAAGTTGCGACGGAGCTCTTCGTCGTCAAACTCGATATAACCCTGACTGATGCCGTCTTCATATAGGAAGTCGATGATTTCTGAGCGGGCTTCAGCAGCAATACGCTTATAGGGTTCAGGTGCAGCATCTTTCAATACGGGCATGATACCTTGACTATAATCCTCGTCTTCAATCTGGCTGACGAGTTGCTTCATCTGCGCAATCTCTTCGTCAGTGAACTCTACCTCTATGGCGAGATCATTAACAACTGCACAACCGATGCAGGTATAGCCCTGAAAGAGTTCCATGTCGAATTGAATTGTTTGTTTTTCCATATTCATCATTTGTTTGATTATTGTTTCCGATGACAAAGATACGAAGGACACCCCAAAATTGGTTTCTTTTTAATATGTATAACACAAACGAATGGTGTTATAGATATGAAAAGACAGGATCATATGACCCCAAAAACTACCTTTGTGCTTAGAGATTAGAAAAGTAACAACTATGATAGCAGATTTGAACAGCATGCCAAGAATTTATTGGTACTGCAGGAAGAAGTTCTTCAATAATGACTTGCCTGATCCAGACTGTGACATCAGCGATTCTTTTAAAGTGA
>JAEEGK010011986.1_pt1 | contig 19751 bp, 9 predicted proteins | sample 8958771 | NCBI WGS metagenome assembly JAEEGK01 (sample SAMN16246547, study PRJNA631951) | gut metagenome | biome: gut microbiome; feature: rumen; material: SC-attached | host: Bos | place: Iran: Karaj | collected 2018-10
ATCCCCAATCCCCAATCCCCAATTAAATATTTAAATTTATTTTTATTTTAAATTTTTTAAATATTTCCTCAATTTAATAACAAAAAAAATATTATAAATAATAAAAAAATCTTATTTTTATAATTTTATATTTTTAATTTTTTAATTAATAATATTTCAATTTCATAATTTTATTAAAAGAAATAATATTATTATTTATTAAATTAATAATGTCTCAAAATTCAAAAAAGGAAAATAACAAAAAAAGCTCAAATACAAACGCCCCAAAAATTGAGAATAAAAAAAACGATTCAATAAAACCTCCAACAATAGTAATAACAGATAACACAAAAAATAATACTTCAAATAAAAATTTATTACAAATGACTTCAAAAAGTCCAGATAAAAAAAGATCCGATTTATCTAAAAAAGCTCTTCCTCAAATAGTAAAAAAACAAAACAAAAATTTTTTACAAATTCCCGGAATGGAACCAAATAAAAAAAGAAGCAATTCAAAAATAATAAAATTAAATCCAACAAATAATGAAAATTCTCCACCAGAAAATAATAATGAAAATAATAACGATAATAATGATAATAATAAAAAACCAAAATCAAGAAAAAATTCTTTATTTAATTCCCCACAACAAGTAAAATTTCCTTTAAAAAGAAAAAGTATTTTAGACACATTTAAAGAAAATTTAATAGAAACTTTAGAAAAAGATAAAAATATCGAAATTAACGATTCAAATTCACTTTCATTTATAAGTAACAAAACACAACAAACACCAGGAGTTAATAAAGGAGTTAAATTAACAGCAATGCCAAAAAATATTAATGAAAACAAAGACATAAATTCAAATATTAATTATCAAAAATCAGTTAGAAATGCAGTTATGTTAAGAAGATTAGAATTTACTGAAAGATTAAAAAAAGGTATGTTAGGAGGAAAATCTAAAAAGAAAAGTAATGTACCCCCAAAAGTTGTTAAACAACCTGAACCTGAGCCAGAACCTGAAAAAGAACCTGAACCTGAAAAAGAACCTGAACCTGAAGAACCAAAAATTGATGAGAATAAAGTTATTTTAATTCAAAAAAATTATAGAGGGTATATTAGTAGAAAAAAATATTTTAATCTTAAAAATAAAGGAAGAAAACCTTTGGATTATATTGAATTTCAACAAAAACAAAAAGTTAGTGGGGTATCTAAAGTTTATGTTAAAAAAAATGGAAAATTGTTTGTTATTAGTGGATTAAAATCTTTTCCCAGACCAAAAGTTGAAATTTATTTTGATCCATTATTGTTAAGAAAATTATATTTAAAAACATATAAAAAAGGTGGGAAAGATTCTTATGTTATTAAAAGAAGAACAAATGTGGTTCAAATTGAAGGAGAAAAGAAAAATTTCGAATTAGATAATGAAATAATAAATAATAATAATTTATTTTTTAATAGCGTTCCAGATGAAATAAAAGAAAAAAAGAAAAATTTTATGAAAATGAAATTATTTTGTATTTTATTATTAAATATAATTCATGTTAAAATAATTAAAAGTGTATTTTATATATTTTTTAATAAATATTATATGCCTTATAAAGACAATGCAAGCAATGCAGATGAAATGAACACAGATGATAGAATTAATATGAAATTATTAAATGGTTATTATATGACTTATGGTAATACAAATATTAGATATAATAGTGAAAATATAGAAACAACAAATTCAATTGATTAAATTTTATAATTAAATTACTTTTAAATGTAAATAATTTAAATTATAATTATTATTATTTTATTACAAATTCATAAATAAAATATAAATAAATATTATATTAAATAAATTTATTTAATTATTTTTTTTTAATTTTTTTATTATTATTATTAATATTTGATTTAATTGAATCTTTATTTGTTTTTTTATGTGTGCTGTTTGTTGATAGATTTTTTTTGATAGTTTTATTTTTATTATTAACATTATTATTATGATTTGTATTATTATTATTATTAATTACTACATTATTTTTAATCCAATTTTTAAATCTACTTGAATCATCAAAAAATTTATGATTTTTTTGAACGATTTTAATACAAATTTCTTTTAATAAACTTTTTTTTTCGAGAATTTTTTTTGGTAGTAAATTTTTAAATAAAACAAATTCTTTTTTTTGAATATCTAAACAATTTAAATTTTCAACAGAGAAATTTTTTAAAATAACATTTAAATTATTTTTTTTAATTTGTTCATTTTCTCTAAATTGATTAAATTTGAAATTTTTTTTATTCAAATTTTGGAAGAAGAAATTAATATTATTTAAAATAATAAAATTTCTTTTTTTTTCTTTTTTAATTTTATTAATTTCTTGATGATAATTTTTAACAATTTCAAAAGTTTTATCAATCATTAATTCTAATTCTAATCGTAAAGTATCATTTTGAACATTAGATAAATAATCTTCAGTGTAAAGTAAATAAAAATCGTCTTTTAATTGAAGAAATTTTGAATTATCAATGTCATAATTATTATTGCTAATATTATTATTATTTTCGTTATTATTATTTAAATTAATGTCATTAATAATAATATTTGAATTGCTAATGTCAGTTTTTTCTTCATCTTCTTCAACTAAAGAATGAAAATATTTATCAAAAAATTTATCTAAAATATTATCATAAAATTCATTGTCATTTTTTAATGTATCAATGTATTTATTAATTTCTATTTCTTTCATTGATGCGCTTTTATTTTTTAATGTTTTGTTGTTATTATTATTATTATTAGTTTTATTATTAGTTGTTTTTTTTTTATTATTTGAAACATCAATGAAATTATTATCTAAATTTTTTACAATAAAATTTTTATCTGTTCCTAAAATTTTTTTATTTAAACCTATTCCGCTGACTGTGCTATTATTAAGTCTTAATTTATTTTTATTTTTCGGTGTTTTTTCATTTTTTGAATTTATTTTTTTTTTTATAATATTTCCACTATCATCATCAAAAATATTTCCATAATTTATATTTTCATATGATTTATTATGTTTATGTTTTGAAATTTTTTCTTTATTATTAAAATTTGAACGAATTTTTGCGATATTTTTTTTTGGAATTGCGATTGTTCTTGAAAATTTTTTTTCATCTAATTTATCAAATTTTTTATCTATTTTTTCAAATTTTTTTTCACTAAAAAAATTAGCTAATTTTTTATTATTATTATTCAAATTATTTTTATCTTTAATAATATTAAATTTTAATTTAATACAATCAATTAAATCAATAGCTAAATTATTTTTTTTATTTTTTTCTTTAAATGTGATCCATTGATTTCCTTTAGATAATAGAAAATTTGTGTGGCACATTAAATTTTTATTTTTTAGTAGTTGTAAATTAAATGATTTTTTATCAGAAGGAATTTCAATATTTGTTTCTTTATTTACTAAATCAGTAATTGAATATTCTTCATTAGTAGTTGGAATATAAATTGTATATTTATTATTATCAACTAATAATTCATCAGCTGGAGGGAAAATATCTATAACTTCTAATGTTATTTTATTTGCTGAAGATGAATTTGGAGCAGAAAGAAGGATTTCATTATCGGACATTTTATAATTATTAAAAAGTTTAATTTATATTATTTAATTATTTTTTATTATAATAAATAATAATATTATTTTTATATAATTATAATAAATAATTATAAATGAAGTTAATTAAGTTTAAATAATAATAATAATAATAATAATAATAATGACAATAATAAATATTTTATATTTATAATTATATTTTAAATAAATAAAACTATAGAAAAATTTCTAATAGCTAGATAAAAAATTAAAATTATTTTGATTTATCAATAAAACATTTTCATTATTTTCTATTACAATTAAATAAAATAAGCTATTTATATAATTACTTACATTATATATTATTTTTTCTTTATTAAAAAATATATTATTTTTTTTAATTATTAGTTTATTATCACTTAATTCTAAATATAAAATATAATCTAAATAATTTTTTTCTCTATAAATTAAAATATCTTCAACTTTTTTATTATTAATTTCAAATAATTTTTTGCCATTTATTGTAAAATTAATAATAACATCTTCGAAATTTATTAAAACACAAGGAAAAGGATTTGAAATTAAATTAATGTATTTTAAAATAGGAATATTATAATTTTTTAAATCAATAATATTTAAGCAATCTAATTTATTCCAAGTAAAAAATTTAATAATTTTATTTTCACTGTAAGTTAGAATTACATTTAAATTATTATTAAATTTAATTTTACTAATATGATTTGAATCAATAATTTTTTCTTTAATTAATCTAAAATAAATTTCTTTTTTATCGTTTTTTATATAAATTTTATTTAGTAAAATTTTTCCTTCATTATTGCCACAAATAATGTAATTATCAAATAAATATTTAATTAAACACAAAGAAGTAAAAATAATATTTTTTTTATAACGATTATTAATAAAATTAAATTGATTTGTTAGTTTATCAAAATATTTTATTTTACCGTTGTTGTAACCAGAAAAAAACACTAAATTTAAATTATTTGTATAAGCTATTAAATCATAATTTTTTTTTAAAAATGAGAAAAATCTGAAATTAAAATTTATTTGAAAATAAATTTTTTGATATGAATTTTTATTTAAATCATATTGTAAAAAAACAATATTGTTTTTGATTAAATAAATGTAATTTATTATATTTTTTTCTATATCAAAATCAAACGCAAGTTTTATAATTTCGCTTTCTTCATTTTTAAAATTATAATACTTTTTTTTATACAATCTTTTTAATTTAAATATCATTGTATTTTTATAATCTTTTATTTTACATTTTGAATTAAAAATTAATTTAGGCATAATTCCAATTTCATAATTTAAAATATTTTTTTTATCTTTTTTATAACTTTTATTTAATTCTTTATTATTAATGTAACTTTCTTCTCTAAATAAATTAAAATATTCTTCATTTTTTGTATTTTTTAAATTAACAAATTCATTTTGTTTTATTCCAAAAATTAAATCAATCCAATTATTTAAAACATTCGAAACATTTTTTGATTCTAATTCTTTACTTAATTTATAAATAAATTCATAATTATTATTTTTTTCAGGTAATTCAACATCAGAAAAATTATTAATTTCTTTGTTATTAAAACTAATTTTATTTAAATTAATTAAATTTTCTGGTAAATAATAAATTTCAGGAATTAATTCATATATAAAATCATTTAGTGTTAAATTATAAAAAAAAGATTCATTGTATGAATTAAAAATTTTTGTGTTTATTTTATTAATATTATTTTTATTATTATCATCTATTTTAAATTCTAATGCTAAAAATGAAAATGGAATTGTTCTTATTAAATAAAAAGTTGTATTAAAAGGATTTGAATAATTTGATTCATAAACAATTAAATTTGGTTTTTTAATATTTTTCTTTTTTTTGTTGTATTTATTTTCGTAATATTTTAATCTATTTTGACTTATTTTATTATCATTTATTGATATTTGAGCTAAAGGTAAATTAAGATCTCTTATTTTTGGTTTTTTATCTGGGTTTAATTCTAAATAATTAAATAACCATGGAAAAATTGGATAATTATAAATATCTGAATAAGAACGATTTGAAAAAAAATTAATTAACATTAAAAAAACAAAATTTGAGTAAAAACCTTTTTGCCATTTTTCACAAAAAAATTGTAAATTATCTTCTTTAAAATTGAATATTTTTGAATTTATAAAACAATTTATTTCTTCATTTTCTTCGTTATTAAAAATTTTTTTAAAAATATTATTTTCTAAAATAGAATTTAAAAAACATTTTTTTGAATATGAATTAATAAAATTAAAATAATAATATTTTCCATTATTCATAATAATTTCAATTGCAGAATTATTATAAAAATAAATTCGTTTAAAAATAAATAAAATTTGTTTTAAATTTATTTTTATTTTTTTTAATTCATCTTTCAAAGGACAAAAAAATTTTGAGCCAAAACATTTTTTTTCATTAAAATCATAAGAATTGCATGTGAAACAATAATTATTATTTAAATATGAAATAAAATAAATAAAATTTTGATATAAAAAAATGAATCCTTTAATATGATTTAATTTTTTAACTAAACAACAATTAAAAATGATTTTTAAATTATATTTTTTTTTGTAAAAATTTATTAAATAATTTATATCAAAATATTCATCGTAAATATCAAATAAATTATAAGATGTTGTTATTTTTTTATAATATGAAATTATTTGATTTATTGGTGAAATATTTTCATAAACTTTATTTTTATAACTTATTATTATTTTTGTTATTTCTTCTAATAATGAAATTGTTATTTTTTCTGATGAATTATTATTTATTATTTTTAAAATTAATTCTACATTTTTTTGTATAAAATTGGAAAAATAATTATTTGTAAATAAATTTTCAATTATTATTTCTTCCATAAAACTACTAATATTAATAACATTTTTATTATAAGTTTCAAATAATTTTTTATTTATTTCATTAATTAATTGCTCTAAAATTGAAATTGTATTTTCATAATTAAAATTATAAATATAATTTTTAATTATAATATTAAAATTTTTTTCATCATTTTTATCATTTAAAATAATTTTCTCTTCATTATAAAAAAAAGGTAATAAAAATTTAGTTAAATTATTATTATTATTAATATCATTAATTATTAAATTATTATTATCAAATTCTTTTGGTTTATAATAATTTAAATCTAAAATTTCAGTTAAAAAAGGCAATTTTAAATCATTTGTTAAGAAATTTTTTAATTTAAACAAACCTTCATTATTATTAATATTAAATTGATTATTAATATTCCAACTACAATTTGAATTAAAAAGCGATTTTATAATTTTTTTATATTTTATTGCCGATTTTTTTTCGTTTATTAATAAATTCATTTTAATTGAATCTAAAGATAAAATCATATTTTTATTTTTAAATTGACATTCAAAGAATTTTTCTACGTTTTCTAAATAAAAATAATTAATATTAATAAATTTTAAAAAAGTTTTGAAAAGTAAATGAAATTTTTTTTTTAAATAATTTATATAAACATCTTCATTTTTCATAATATTTTTTATAATTTTAATTTCTTTATCAAAAAAAGTGAAAATTTTATTAACAACTAATTTATAATCTTTTTTAAAAAATTTTTCTTTAACATTAAAATTTGAAAAATTAGTTTCTAAAAATTCTTGTGTAATTTTGTTTTGTTGAAAAGATAAATTTCGTTTATTTTCAACTAAAATAAAATTATTATTATAAATAATTTTTAAAAATTTATGAATATGAAATTTTAATATTTTATAAATAAAATAATATAAAATATCATTTTTGAATTTATCATTTGCTTTTTTAAATAATTGTAAAAGAAATAATAAAAATTTTTCTTGAATAAAATAATTATCAGAATTATTTGATAAATTTTCTAAATAATTACTAATTGAATTTATTAAATTTTCATTGTCTTGATGAGGAAAATTTATTATAAAAATTAAAATAAAATTATAAACTTTTTCATCTGAAGAATTAAAATAATTATTATTAAAAATTATTTCATAATTTATTTTTTGAATTTTCATTAAATTAAAATCTTTATGAAAATTTCTTAAAAAATCAATTATTGAATTTATTATTATATCATAAATAAAATAAAAATCTTTTTGATATTTAAATAAATATAAAAAATAATAATAATAAATAATTATTTCATTATTAATTAAATCATAAAAATTATCAAAATCAGAATTTTCCATATTAAATAAAGTACAATATTTTTTTTCATGATTCATTACAATATTTTTAATAATTTTAATATGTTTTTCATCTTCAAATAAATCACCAGATTTTAATTGATTAAAATATTCATCATCAATTTCTTTTAATTTTAATAAAAAATGAATTAATAACGATTTAAAATAAATAATTAAAATAATATGAATATTTTTTTGTAAAATAATACAAATTTTTGAATAAATAATTTTTATTTTGTTTTTTTCATCTTCAAAAAAGTATTTTTGATTAATTTTAAGTAATTTAAAAATATAATCAATTTTTGGTTCTAATTCATTAATAATTTCCATTAAATTTTCTTTATTAAATTTATTAATTGTATTAATACAATCTTCAATAATACAAAATATAATTTGAATAATTTTAATTTCTGAATTTTTAAAATTAAAATCATTTTTTATTAAATATTTATATTCAATATTATTACAAATAAAAAATTTATTTTTTGAATATTCATTTAAATTTAATAAGTTTTTAATAATTTCTTCATTTTCAATTTCATATTTATTAAATAAAAAACATAAAATTTCATAAATATTTTCTTTAAAAAATAAATTTTGATTATTTTCATTATTTAAAAGTAAATTATCAATTAAATTTAATAATTCATTTAAATATTTAAAATCTAATTTTTCATCTAAAATTATTTTAAATAAAGGAATTAAAATTTTAAATCCAGAAAATAAATTTAAATTTTCATAAGGAAAAAAAATTTCATAATTAACAATAATATTTGGATTAAATTCTATAACAACATTATTATAATTATCAATAAATTTATAACCAAATTTTTTAAAATAATTGTATTCAGGAAAAAATAAAAAATCTTCAAAAATTGGATTATATTTTTTTATACTTCGATTAAAAATTGAAATAAAATTTAAAATATTTTCATTTTTATTATTATTAATTTCTTTTTTGTAATTTTTACTATCATTATTATTATTATTATCATTTTTGGTATTTTTATCATTTTCAAACATAGTTTCATTATTATTATTTGTATTATTATTAATTATTGTACTATTATTAATTATTATACTATTATTAATTATTGTACTATTATTAATTATTGTAGTATTATTAATATCATTAGATTCATTTGGTTCATAAGATTCATTATTATTTTTGTTATTATTATTATTTTCATTACTATTTTCATTATTAAGATTTTAATAAATATCATTATGTAAATTGATAACATCATATATTATATTTTTATTAGATTTAAATCCGTATAAAAAATATAATTTTCCATCAAATTTTTTAAATAAAATAATTTCTTTAAAATTTTTAATATCAATTTTTACTTTATCAATAACATTCATTTTAGAATTAATAATAACATAAATTTTTTTTTCTAAAAAAAAGAATGTTATTAAATTTTTTTCTTTTAATTCACCTTCTAATTGAAATTTTATTGAATTTTTATCCGAAAAAAATTTTTCATTAAGATTAAAAAAATATTTTATTTGATTATCTAATAAAAATTCGCAATCGAAATTTAATAAATATTTAAAATCAATAATAAAATTCAAACAAAAAAAAACATTATTAAAATTTTTACTATTATCATAATAAATTTTAATAAATTCTTCATTATTAAAACTAAAATAAGGTTCATTTAATTTAAAATGTTTTTTAAAAAAATAAATTTTTTTAAGTAAATTAAATAATTTAATTATTGTTTCTTCATTAAAATTACTTTTATTTTTGTAATAAATATTTGAAAAAAAATTAAATAAATTTACTAATTCAATATTATCAAAATAAAAAAAATTCATATAAAAAATAATTAATTTTAAAAATAATTCATTATTTTCTTTTGAATTAAAATAATTTTCTATTAAATTTAAGTAATTGCTTTTTGAACCTAATTTTATTAATGTTTTTATGTCTGTATTATTAATTGTAATATTTAAATCTTTTTGATTTTCTATTAATTCTTCAAAATAATTTAATGATTCTAATAATGTTTTATTATATTCTTTATTTTTAAATTCAAAATCATAAACCCAATTTAACATAGAAATTATTTGAATTAATTGACTATTAATTGCGATTTCATTATTATTAATATTACTATTATTATTTTCCATTAAAAAAATTAAAATATTTTATTAATTTTAAATTTTATTCAAATTAAAATTAATTTTTAATTATTTTATATTAAAAATATTAAATTAAAATTTTATTTATAATTTTTTCAAGGCAAAATATTATTTGTAACTTGTTGAAATAAATCATATTTATTCGTCCAAAAATTATCATTAGATTTATAAATCATTTCATCAACAATTTTTTTAATTTCTTCATCATTTTTCTTTTCATAAAATCTTTCCCTAAAACAATCAATAATTTTTTTCACATCTTTTTTATCAAAACATGGCATAGTAGAACCATGGCTCATTATTTCAATAATTTTACACAAAATTTCAACATGATTTTTACATTCAATCATTCCATCACAAATCAATTTCTTAAAATATTTAAATTCATTAGAATTTTCACCTCCCATAATTTCAACATATTCTTTAGTTAATTTAAATGGAGCTGATTCAAAATTTAAATTTCCTGGACTGATTCCAAGAATAAAACCAAAATCAATGTGAATTAAATTACCGTTTAAATCTAATAAAATATTTCCATTATGTCGATCTTTTATTTGTAAATAATAACAAATTAAACAATAACCTGCTAATGATTCAATGAAATTTTTTTGAGCAGAAATGAAATTTTTGTTATAAAAAATATGATAAAAATAATTTAAATTTGTTGTGTTGTATAATTTTTTAAATGTTTTTTTAATTCCATCGATGCTGCTTGTGCTATTTAAAAATTCTAATAATCCGCTGCTATTGCTTGTTATTAATATTTCATATGAATGTAATTTTAAAGGAAGATTTTTTTTTTTGAAAATTGATTCGAAGGTTTTTATTAATTGCATTGCTAAATGTTCCTGACGCAAATCATCATTTGCTTTTGCTATGAAGTTTTTTATTTGATATGTTTTAAATAATTTAAAAGGAGAATTTTCTTTTAATTCGTTTGTTAATTCAGATTGAGTTTTTCCGAAAATTTGCTTTAATTCGAGAATTTTTTTTTCGTTTTCGTTACTGTCGATTATAATAAAATTATTAAATGTATTATTATTATTATTTTGAATGTTATTATTATTATTATTTTTTTTATCGAGATTGTTGTAAAATTCGTGTAATTTACTTTCTCTTTCTTTAATAATTTCAAAATGTTCCTTATCGAAATTTGATATTCGAATTGAATCGTTTTTTAAACTACTAATTTTACTTTCTCTATTATTATTATTATTAAAAATAATATTATTACTACTTATGTTACTTATTGAATCTTTATTATAAAAAATATTATTATTATTATTATTAACACTAATTGAAGAAGAATCATCTTCATTTTCTTTATTATTATTATTTTTATATAATTTTTCCCATTTTTTACATTCATTAACTTTTACACATTCAACACAAATTTTAGTTGGAACTCTTTCTTTCGTAGAAAAACAAAACGAATATTCAGGAATTATTCTAACTATTAAATTATTATCATTATCATTTGTACTTTTTGTATCATTAAATGGTAAAATTATTCCATAAAACAAACACGAAAATTTTAAATTATCTTTAAATTCATTTCTTTGATTTATAATTTCATCATTAAATTTATTTAAAAAATTATTCAATTCATTTTTTCTTTTTTCGCCTTTTTCAAAATTTCTCAAATCTTCGCACATATTTTTTAATTTCATATAAAAATCAATACAAATATTAAAATAATTCAATCTAATTTGTTTTTGAACACTTTTATTAATAATATCATTATTATCATTATTATCATATTGAACATAATTATTTAAACTACTTCGAATTCCATTCACGAGCGTTTCTTCAATTTTTTGTAAAAATTTATCATAAATTTCTTTATTAATCAAAGAATTTTTTTCTTCTATAAAAGAAGTTAATAACCACGTAATTTGAAGTGAAAATTTTATTTGATTTATACAACGATCTAACAAATAAGATTGAAGAGATTTCATATGAATCTTATAATTTAACATTACACACAATTGAGGCAAATAAAATAATGATTGATGAATGAATTTTGAATAAATTTTATTTATTAAAACATCAAAAATACTTTCATCATTAGAATTATCGAGATAAATTAATATTAAATCTATTTCAAAAACATCTGAAATTAAATAATTATAAAATTTTCCGTTATTTAAACTTTTTTTTCGGTTTTTTATTGAATCATTTTCATTTTCAATGTTTTTATTTTTTGTTAATTTTTTCATGAATGGCAATGATTTAAATATTAGTTCATTTAATTTTTTACGTTCATTGTAATTTGCTAAGTTTTGTTTGTGCATTAATTCTTCTGCTAATTCGCTATTGAAAAAATTTGGTTTCATATGTTCACTTAATTTAAATGTGTCGTTTGAATTGTCAATGTGATCACATTCAGCGCGATTTGAAAAAATTTTTTTTATTAAATGATTATTATTATTATTCATTAATTTAAATATTTTTTTATTTTAATATTTAAATGTCAGAATTTAATTTATTTTCGAATATATTCAAAAAAATCGGGTTTTTTATTACGAAATTTAAAAATAATGAAATTGATAAAAATATTTTAAATAAAAAAATGTTTATTGTTTTAAATTTAATTTTGGAAATTCAAAAATTTTCGTATAAAAAAATTAATAAAATTTTACCAAATCATAATAAAATTATAAATAATCTTTATTTAATTGAATATGAAATGATAAAAATTAGAAAAATTGACCCAAAAATTAAAAATCCAAATATTATTAATTTTGAATTAGAAAAAATTAAAAAAATTGAAGATGAAATTATTACAAATGAAATAAAAAAAGTTGAAAATGAATTAACAAAAGATTTAACAATTCCGACATTAAATTTTTATATTCCTTTTAATTATCTTTCTTTTACATTTGAAAATGATTATTATAATAATATTTCAAATAAAGAATTTTATAATAATAATAATAATAATGAAGAATTTTATTTTGAACAAGAACCAATTTTAAATAATAAAAATAATAATAATTTTGAAACTGATTTATTAACAACTTTAAATAAATTAAATGATCAAGAATTTATTCAAAATAATAATAACAATATTATTATTAATGATAATAATTTTGATAATTTTTTTCTTGATTTTAAAGAATTTAAATCAAATTTAAATTCTTCAAAATATTCAATTAATAATATTTATAATATTAATTACAAAGAAGATGAATTTAGTAATTATTCAATGAATATTTCTAATGTTAAAACTTGTGAATCTTCTTATGTAGAAAATCAAAATATTTTATATAAAATTGATTTTGAAGTTGAAGATGAAAATTTTTCAATTTCAAAGAAATTTCAAACAATTTCTTTAAAAACTTTCAATGAAAAATTTTTAGATTTTAAAAACACAGAAAATTTATTAAAATTAATGAATATTGATTATTTAAATTTAATTTTTAATTTTTATAATATTATTAAAAATCAAGCTAATAAAACAGTCGATTTTTTACAAGAAAAATTATTTTTAAATTATATTAAAATTTTTATATTTAAAATTGGAATTAGTAATAAAAATGATTATGATGATTTTCTTTTATTTTTTAATAAAAAAATTACATTTGAAACTTTTGTTGAATATTTTAATAAAATTTTAAATTCTGACAATAAAATTATCAAAATTAAATATTTATTATATTTAATAATTTATTCAAATGATAATAAATTATTTTTTGATAATATTAATCAACCCGAAAATTATAAAATCAATGAAAATCAAATAAATTTTTTATTTAGATTTTTTAGTTGTAATGTGTTTAAAAATGATGTTTATTTTAGTGAAGTTAAAAAAAATTTATTTAATTTATATAATAATAGATTTAATAATGTAAATAATGTTATTAATAATAATAATGAAAATAATTATGTAAATAAAGAAAATAATTGTATAAATAATTTTGAATTTAATAAACTTTTTATTATTTTGGAAATTATAAATGAAAATTTATTAAATAATTTAAATTGATATTTTAAATAATTTTTATTGATTTAAATTAAATAATTTTTGTTAATTTTATATAAAAACTATTATTATTATTATTAATTATTTAAATCAATAAAAAAAAATAATAAAAAAATTAATATTAAAAATCATTTTTTAATAATATAATTAATTTTTTTTATTATTTATTCCATTGCATAAGATTTCAATAATTTTAAATTATCAAGAATAATAGTTAAATAACCTCTTGGATCTTCATTAAGAACATGACATTGCATTAAAGCATTAATTTGTCCTTCAGTTTGAGCAACATCAATATTTTTAACATCTTTAATAGTATTAACTGAATCAATAATAGCTTGATTATATTTAGGTAAAAATTTCAATCTCAATTCTAATATTCTTTTATTATATTGAGTTACATCGAAAGATTTTGGAATTTTTTTATTATCTTCAATATAATCTTTAATTTCATTAATTTCAGTTTCGACTTTTTTACTTTTTTCATTTAATTTATTAACAATTTCGTCTAATTTATTATTTTCTTTTTTATCTTTAATTATTATATTTTTATTTAATTTGTCTGCGATTTTAATCATTCTTGAAGCCATTTCCATATAAATAGGTTTAAATTCATGATAATCAATAGTTCCATCTCCATCTAAATCATGGGAATTAAATTGTTTTTCTAAGGCTTTTTCATCAACTTCTCCTTTTCCTAAAGATTTTCTTATATCATTTATATGATCTCTAATTTCACTTTTTTCTATTGACCCATTTTTATTAGCGTCTATTTTATCAAACATTTCTTTACATGCTTTTTCAAATACATTTGGATCATTAAGAATTTCTTTTAATTCATATGAAGACATTTTATAATAATTTTTTTTTACATAATTAATAATATTATGTATTTATTATTATTTTTTTAATTATTATTAATATATTATTAATATTTAATATTATTTTAATTATTTTTTTATTCTAATAGTTCTATCATTTTTTCAAGCATTGATTTAAAATATGGTTTAAATTCATTATAATCTATAACACCGTTTTTATCTGTGTCTAAAGATTCAAATAATTTTTCAAATTCTTTATTATCTATATTATCGCCTAATAAATATTGATGAACTTCATTTAAATGTTTTTGAATTTCTGATTTTTCGATTTTTCCGTTTTTATTTTTGTCAATTTCATTAAAAACTTTTTTACAATTTTCTTCAAATTTTACTGGATCATTCAACATATCAATTAATTCATCAACATTTCCTGACATTTAATATTTTTTATATATATTTGTTATTATTTATTTAATAAAAAATATTTAATAATATAAATAATTTTTTTTTAGTTAAAAAATATGTTTTTTTTCACTTTGATTATTTTATTTGTTAATATTTCAAAAGAAATAAAATTTTTGGGCAAATTTTTAATAAAAGAAAATGAAGAAAATAATTTAATTTCTAATTATAATTTAATTCAAAATGATAATGAAAGTTTTTATTTAAAAAATTCCTATTTTTTATATGAAATTTTTTTAACTGAAAATGAATTTATTTACAAAAAAATTAAAACATATAAAAATAACAAAACTTTTTTAATTCAAGTCAACACACAAGAAAATATAAAACCTTTTATTTCATATTACAATGACGATTATTTAGATATTAATTTATATTTTAATAACAATTCAATATTTAATATTACACCTGAAAAATCAACTTTTTTTTCAAATTTAAATTTAAAATTCATTTCATTAGAATCAAATAAATTATTATCATTATGGATAAATAAAGAACAAAATAAAAATTATATTTTATACGATAATATTATTAATAATAAAATAATAAATATCTGTCCTCTTTCGCAATTATATTTCAATAATAAAATTCATTGTATGTCATTTATTACTGAAACAGATTATTATTTATTTATTTATGAACACGAACGAGATGAAAATAATTTAACAAAAACTGAATTAATAACATTAAATTACAAAGAATGTTCAATAAATTATCCAAAAAATTTTATTCCAAAAATTATAGTTCATAACATAAGTAAATTAATATCGAATACAATTTTATTAATAAATAAAAATAAATTTGCACTTAATTGTTATTTATATTATAACAAAGAAAATATTTTATTATTTGAATGTCAACATATTTATATTTTAAATGTAAGTGGATATTATTTACCTGATATTAACAAAGTTATTTATAAAACTAGCGAAGTAAATAAAAATATCAATTATATTAAATTAGTTAATTTAAGTGATAGTTATATTGCTGTTCTTACTAATATTGGATTTTATTTATTTAGAATAGTTGAATATAAAATAGAATTTTTTTTTCTTGGCGAAGGTCCAGTTTATGACACTAATAAAAATAATGTTGAGGTTTTTTTTTATAAATATGATGATTGGTATTATAAAGAAATTTTATTTATTAATGAAAGATATTTTGTGCATGTTTTGAAAGAATTTGAAGAAAATAAAGAAATTGTTATTAAATTATATGATATTTTAGGTGAAGATGAAATTGATGAAAATTTAATTGAATTTGAATGTTATAATAATAATAATAATAATATTTTATTTAATTTGTATGTTGATTATAATATAAGTGAAATTTATTTTAATAAAAATTATGTTGAGAATTATTTTATTAAAATTAAATCGAAATTAAATTTTGGGAAATTTAATATTGAAGATTATTTAAATAAAAATATTGAAATTAATAGTTTAATTTATTATGTTATTGAATATACTGAATTAACTCATTTTGATTTAAAATATGATTTAATTAGTAAATATAATAATAATTATGATATTAAAAATTGTGAAATTAAAATTATGTTAAATTCTTCAGAAAATTTTTTTAGCTTAAATTCTAATGAAAATATTTTAAAATATAAAAAAATTTTAAAATATTATTTTAATTCATCAGAAGAAAATAATAATTTAAATGAAAATCATAATAATAATAATAAATATTATTATAATTTTGAATTAAATAATAGCGAATATGTTCTTTCAATTTATTCTTCAAAAAAATGTAAAAAAGAAAATTTTTATAATTCAAATAATAATAAATTACCATTTATTTCAATAGAAAATGAAAATAATTCAAACGAAGAAAAAAATAATAATAATAATAACGAATTTTTTATTATGGAAATTATAAATAAAAATAATATGAATGAACTAAATTATTCATTTTTTAATAAAGAAAATAATGAAATTGACATAAATAAATTAAATATTATTATATATTATCCAATAATATTAAATTATAAAGAAAATTTTAACAATGAAAATATAATAAATAAAATAATTTCATATGATTCGAATTTTTCTTTTTATAATATTTCTTTAGATTTTTATACAAATCCTTGTTATATATTAAACAATAATTTAAGTTTATCATTAGATACTCGAAGAGAAATATTTTTATATAATTTAAGTAAATGTCCAAATGGCTCTAATTTTATAAATTATTATTCTGATTATAATATTATTGAATGTTCGATTCTTCATAATAATATTATTTTAAATAATAATTATTATTGTTATAATAATAATGTTAATAATGAAATATTTGAAACTAAAAATATTAATAAATTTGATATTTTAAAATGTAAAAATTCTTTTAATTTATTTAGTAAGATTAATATATTAAATTTTATTATGTTAATTATTACTGGAATTATTTTATTGTCTTATTTGTATTTTATTATTTATTTTTTGGGATATAAAATTAATAAATATAAATTTTTAAATGAGATTTTTATAAATATTATTAAAGAAAAAAAATTTTATACGAAAAATAATTTTCATTCTTTTTCAATTAAAACTGATTTAAAAATAAATAATCAAAATTCGAATGAATCTAATAAAAAATTATTTAATCCGTTTTTAATTGAAAAAATTAAAAAAGAAAAAAATAATACAAAAAATAATAAAAATTTACAAAATGAAAAAAATTTACTTAATTCAAAAATTCCCAAGAAATTAAAAATAATAATTAAAAATTTAAATATTAATAAAGAATTTAGAAATAATTTTGATAATAGAAATTTTATTATTTATTTTTGTGATATAATAAGCGAAAAAATTTTTATTTTATCAATTTTTTTATCAAATAATATTTTATATCCTCTTAATATAAAATTAATGAATAATTTATTCATAATAAATTTAATAATATTTTTAAATTCTTTTTTCTATTCAAAAAAAATTTTACATTCAATAATAATTGGAATTTTTAATTATTTAATTTTGATTAGTTTAAATTCTCTTTTTAATTTTTATGATTATTTAAAATTTAATAAAAAATATGATAATAATAAATATAATTTTGAAAAATATTCTTTTAATATAAAATTAAAATCTTTTTTAACATTTTTAATAATTATGGTATGTAATATTTTAATGTGGATTTACATTGTAATTTTTGGAAATGTTCATAGAAATTACGATAATTCTCAAAAAATTATTATAATATATTATTCATTAAGTTCTATATTAACAATTATTATATTACAAATATTAATATGCATATTATCTACATTATTTAGATATTGTTCAAATAAAAATAATAATTTTTTAATAAAAATTTCTTTGATTTTTTATAGTCTGTTTTTATAATTTAATATATAATTAATATATATATATTTTATATATATTTTAAATAACAATATATTTTAAATTTTAAATATTATTCTAATTATAAAAAAAATATGAAAACATCAACACATAAATCGAAAAATTCTTCTTCATCAAATAATAAAAATAAATTTCCATTAACAATTCAAATGAATGGTTTAAATCGAATAATAACTTCTTCATCTTCAAACAAAAAATATTATAATTCTAATATAAATAATTCACACAATAATAATATTTTTTCTCCAAAACTTTCTTTAATTAACCTAGAAAAAATCATATATAAAAAATTCAAAAAAACATATTCAAACAACAAAGATTTTTATAACATAAAAGTTATAAACGAAATTATATGCAATGAATCATCACATATTGTAGCAATGTTTAAAGATTATTTAATTAACGGTGATTATTCAGAATTTTTACAACGTTTTTACAAAAAATATGAATGTTACAACAATCTTCCGAAAATTTTTGAATATTATGATTCATGTAGTGTAATTTTTCCTAATTATGTAATTTTACCTGAAAGTAAATACATATATAAAAACATTCAAAGAAAACAAAGAGTAATTGATAATCAACAAGAATTAGAAGAAAAACAAGAACAATTAAAAAATCAACAAAAAAATAAAAAAAAAAATAAAAAATCTTATTTATCTTTGAGCTCATCTTTAACTTCTAATGAAAGTAGTATTGATAAAGTTTTTAATACTCAAGATATTGATAGTATTTTAAACCAAACGAATCATAGTATTTTAAATAAATTTTTTGGAATTAAAAAAGATAATAATAAGAGTTTAGGAGAAATTAATAATTTAATTGATACTATTGATAAAGCAGAATGTTATTGTTGTAGTGATAGAAATTTAAATAAAAAAATAATTAGTTTGAATTTGAGAAAAAATAATACTGAAATTAGTAATAGTACGAAAAACTCAAGTTGTAAAAATGAAAAAAATCATACGATTAATATTAATTATTTAATGAAAAAGCAATTTGAAAAAGATAAAAAAAATATTGATAATAATGATAATAATTATAATAATAAATTCGATTCAAAAAATAATTTAAATAATATTAATAATAATAATAATAATTATAGTTTAAATTCAAATACAATTAATTCAACAAATCATAAAAATGATAATAATAATAATAATAAAAATAAAATTG
>JAEEGK010011988.1_pt1 | contig 19750 bp, 1 predicted proteins | sample 8958771 | NCBI WGS metagenome assembly JAEEGK01 (sample SAMN16246547, study PRJNA631951) | gut metagenome | biome: gut microbiome; feature: rumen; material: SC-attached | host: Bos | place: Iran: Karaj | collected 2018-10
GGCGAATTTTCAGACGCATGTGACGTTTCGGCCCGAAGGATGATGTCACCGCCTTCCGCTTCTACCGCAGTCAGCACCATGGAATCAGCGTCCGTAAATGCTTTCACGGATTCCCCTTCGGCAGTTGTTGCATTCACAAGATCTGTAAACGCAATATTACGTTTTGCCTGCAAAACAGCACCGTTTTTGATGTCTATGTTACCCGCTCCCAGCACGATACCGCTGCGGGTGTTAATATGACCGGCGATTTCGATGCCGTTGCTATTAGCAGCGCCCGAATTAAATGCCAGACCCGTCGACTTGAATTCTCCCTTATGCTCTCCTTCAGTATACCGGGTTCCGAACTGCATCAAATCGTCCTTGAACGCATTTCCGAAATCTCTTTCATTCCCCGTCAACTTGTCATAATACGACTGCGTAGGCGCCAGGGCAACGAGACGGCCGGCGTTGATAACACCGGTGTTGCCCACCATCATTCCGTTGGGGCTGACGAGAAACAGATTGCCGTCAATTTTATTATCCTTAACGGCATTGACAACGCCACTAATATTGATTCGGCTGTCTACCAGATTCACCAGGTTATTCGCCTTCAAACTGCCGCTTTCATTCCGGAAATGCAGATTGGCTATGTTGCCCTGAGACAGATCAAAGTTCGTAAAATGGTTCCGAAGGACCGTGTGATCCCCGGCCACAATCGCCTGGTCCGGAGCATATATATTATAAACGGAGCTTCCATTAGCATTTCTGACGACCGTCCCACTGCCACTGGCGGCGTTAATATTCGTCGCCCACGCGCTCACCGGCTGCAGCAGGATGCCCGCCGTAACAAAGGGCAGTGCCCAGCGGCCGGCCCGGGCCAGGGAATGGGCGGCCAGGCCTTCCACGATCGTGCGCACATTATTTTTGCCGCGGTTCCTTGCGATTTCCGCCACAACCACGTAGCACTTTCTAACATCGCTCCAGATAATCTTGTATATCTTATTCATAAAATTCCCTCAACTTTGCCACTATCAGCATTTATTCCAACAGCGTCATGAATTTATGTGTCTCCGGATCTATCAGATCTTTGGTTCTAAATGTATCAGAACGTGGCCGACATAACGAAGTCAAACCGTGTGTTGCTGACTTTCTTCGTGGTAAACTCAAACTCCCGTTTCAGCGGGATTCCCAGAGTCAGGCTGGCGTACACGTTCTTGATTGATGCCGCTAAACCCAGACCTGTGGAATAGGCCGAATAACTGCTGGCGTTCAAATCCAGATCGTCCGATATCCAGCCATAATCAAAGAAAGTAAAGGCTTGCAACCTCTGCTTTTTATCCAGCGGCACCTGGTAGGTAAGGCCAACTGTTGCACCCTTGTTGCCGCCGATAAAGCTTTCCTCATAGCCCCGCACACTATTGACTCCGCCCAGATAGAAACGGTCTGCCGAGGATCTGTCCTTGTCGTCCGCCAGCTGTCCGTCCAGCCGTGCGGAGAACATCTGTCCGTGCTTGTATTTTTTCTGGTACAGCATATTCAGCTGGTAACTCACGTAACTGGAATTATCTTCCCCACTCCACGAGTTTGAGTTTTTAAAACTCGTGACGGGGAAACTGTGCTTATGGTACAAGATGCTGCTGTCCCCGTATTTGGTAAAGGAAATGTACGGAACAAATGTATTACGCTTATCCTCAGTCCAGTAGTCAATGCTTCGCCACTTCGTTTTGGATTTCTGGTTCAAAAACTGAAGCCCCACCTCATCGCGGTGCTTTTGGTCCACACGCAACGGATGGCGGACGGCAAGCCCCAATGAGTGCCCGTTGCCTTTGATGTCCAGCGGCTTTGCATCGCCCTTGATAATCTTCGTTGTATTGGTGCTAAAATCAAAATCAAGCCGTGTGCCCAGTTTGCTGACGGGCATAGAGTACCCCAGTCCGTACATGTTCGTACCCTGACTGCGCAGATAATTCAGCCGCAGGCTGTCGCGCATGCCGGTCAGACTGCGAATGTTATAGAATATTCCCTGGCGGAAACGCCCCGAAGTCTCGTAGCCGTTGTTGTCCATGTATAGCGTAACGGACTGGTTCTGCTTCGGTTCATAGGCTGCGATCTCGTAATCTGTGGTTCCCGGTTCTTTCCCCGCATGAACCAGAATGCGCAGCTGCACATCGTTGGTCCCGTTAAAGCGCTGCAGCTGTTTGTTCAGGGCAGCCGTATTGGCCACCGTCCCCGGTTTCAGCGGCACGCGTGCAGTCACATACTTTTCCTTTGTATGCTTCAGCCCCTGCAGGGTCACCAGCCCGGTTTTGCCTTCCAGCAGCTTGATCTGCACCACGCCCCCGTGAATACGCTGAGGAGGCAGATATGCCTTGCAGACCATATATCCTTTGTCGTTGTACAGGTTGTTGATCGCCCCGGTAATGGCATACAGATCCGCCAGCGACACAGTCTTGCCGATATAAGGCTCTGTAATCTTCTGCAGTTCCGCTTCCGTCAACACTTCGGAAGGGTCTGTCTGAATTTTTGTCAGGGTAAAGGTAAGATTGGCGGCGGTTTCCTCCGGCGCTTTCAGCTTGGATTCCACCTGCGCTTTCTGCTTCTTCCGTTCTTCTTCCAGCTGCTGTTCAGTGAGCTCCCGCTCCATGTATTTCCGGGCCTGGCTCAGCTGGGCGCCGGGGTCATTGCGTTGCACAATCCATTCCTGCTCAGGCGTAACCGGAGACGGAGTTGGCGGCGTCTGTTGGGCCGCCAACGCTATGGAAGATCCCGGCAGGAACGTTCCCTGTATCCGGGCAGTCGTAGTGTCTGAAAGACCAAATTCTACAGGAGACGTTAAAAGAAGCGTAGAGACCGTTGCAATTACAACTCGTTTCTTCACAGATGTACCATCCATGTCATTCACCTTTCCGTATTGATTTCAGTTAAATCAATGCTATCTTTCTATTTCATGTTATTCCGCATTTCTATTTCATGTTATTCTGCAGTAATCTCGTCAGGATCTGCATCGGAATAGGAACCTTCATCGGAATATAAACCGATATCTTCAATCTCAATCAGATTATTCCGGTCAAAATACGTAATCGTATCACCCATTGGAATGGGCTCTGTCCGGATCCGCATCGTGTCCACCATGCTGACCGAGTCGCCATATATATTGCGGTACCAATGGGCATCCATCAGCACGCCGTAGCGGGAGCCCACATTTCCGTTGCCAAACAGGTCCAGATACATCCACTCCGGATCGCTGTAGGACCGGTCGTACCAGCGGGCCAGCCGGCCGGAAGGATTCTTCGCCTCCGCATCGTTCCAGTAAATCATCCGCGCCCCGTCATGGTACGGCGGAACCCCGAATACCCCTACCGAAATGATGTCGTTAGCCACATGGAGTTTTTCTTTGACCACGACTTTGCTGACATGCAGGTTCGTATCGCCCCTCATATACAGCAAGCCCCTTTCTGTCCACAGGTCCTGCACCACCGCGCCGGACGCGGACTGGATGCCGCCGGTGTACACGCCGTCGGCAACCCGTACGCCGATGTTGATATCCTTCATGGCCTTGTCTTCGTCGGAACCCAAAGTCGAGACGGTCAGCGGAGTTGAACCGGAGCTTTTGTTTACCAGACTGTGCACATTCAGATAGCTGCCGCCCAGCTTCACATCCTCTGCACCGGTGCCGTTTGCGTTACCGCTGGCCTGAACCCGGACGGTGTTGGCCGTTACATAGCCCTCTGCTCCTTTATTGGTCAAAGAGGCAGACACACTGTCAACCGTTCCAAGTTCAACACCCCCATCGCCGTTTGCCACATCCACATGCTTCCCTGCCTTCAACGTACTTGCTTTTGTTAATCCGTTACCGTTTGTAACAGTAATATTGTTATCAGCAACTACCGAATCCGCGGTAATATTACCTGTCCCCGTCGTCAGCATAGCGTCTTTTCCTGCGGTTACGCTGTCACCAGTGATATTGCCGTTTTGTGTTTTCAGTTCCGCGTTGTTCCCCGCCGTGAGACGGTTCCCCGCTACAATATCACCGATATCCGCCGCCAACGTTACATTGCGCTTAACATTCAGGTCATCGTCCAGGAACACATCCCCCGTACCCCGGGTTATGCCGTTCACATCACGCTGCGCCGTCACTCTGTCCGTCACGTGGAGGTCGCCGTTCTTCGCGATCAGCGTCGCATCCTGTCCGGCCGCAATCTGTCCGTTATGGTCGATGATAATGTTCTGGCCGTTTGCCCCTGCTACATATTCCTTGTTAGAAGCCTTCAGCGTAATGTCCCCGGTTTGGGTTGATGTCTTGCCGTCTACCGTAATCTTGCCATCCGCGGTTTCCAGCGTCACGTCTTTCTTTGCCGTTACAGTGTCAACGTCCGGGCCGTTGTTACCAACATGAACGTTGCCGTCCTGCACCTTCATGTTCACGCTGCCGCCGGAAGATGTTACAGACTTCACAATATCCACGTCGCCTTTGCCAACGGTAACCGCCACGTCTTTCCCTGCTGTCACGCTGCCCTCACCGTTGCTGCCGACGATTACATCGCCGGTCTTTGTCTGCATGGACACGTTACCCTGGGTCGCCGTCACGTTTTTGCCCACCACAATGTCGCCATTTTCGGTCTGCATGGACATATTGTTCACAACCTTAACATCTTCATCAAACAGGATATCGCCCTGAGTCTCCGTCCTGGCATACAGCGTGTTCTTCGCGCTTACATTGTCCGTCACATGCAGGTCGCCGTTTACGGCGATCAGGTTTGCATTCCCGCCGGATTCCACTTTACCGGTGTGGTTAATAATAATGTTCTTGCCTGCTTCCCCTTTCACATACTTTTCATTGGCAGCTTTCAGCGTAATATCCCCTTCTTTGGTTGAAGTCTTGCCGTCCACCGTAATCTTGCCATTGGCAACTTCCAGCGAAACAGTCTGTTTAGCCGTCACGGTATCCGTGTCAGAACCGTTGTTGCCGATATGGATATTACCGTCCGCTACGTTCACCTTTACATCAGCCGCTTTAGATTCTACAGAAGTTTCAATATTCACATTTCCATTGCCGGCATTGATGTTCACATTACCGCTTGCATTAATGATACCGGCTTTCTGGCCGTTTCCGTCATCTACACCTACAGTAATACTGCCGGTACCGGTGGTCAGCGTAACGTTGCCCTGGTTTGCCGTAATATTCTTTCCAACGGTGATACTGCCATTGTCCGTCCGCAACTCCATATCATTTTCTACGTTAACATTCTTGCCAAGCGAAATATCGCCCTGTCCCTGCGTCTGTGCATTTACAGAACCCCGGGCCTTCACATTATCGGTCACCTGCAAATCGCCGTTCACGGTAATCAGATTCGCATCATTCCCGGATTCTACTACACCGTTGTGGGTGATACCGTCGTTATTAATGATGATATTCTGGCCGGCTGTGCCTTCCGTATAATTCTCACTGGAAGTCTTCAAGGTAATATTGCCATCCTTGGTAGAGGTCTTGCCGTCAATGATGATCTTTCCTTCCACGGCTTCCAGATTCACGTTTCCTTTTGCCGTTACAGTCTCTGTATTGGGACCGTTACTGCCGATATGAAGGTTACCATTCACCGTTTTAACATTTACATCCGCATCCCTGGATTTTACGGAAGTAACAATATCTACAATATTAACATCGGTCGCACCGGGTTTAGCCGCATGAATCGTTACATTGCCGCCAGCCTCGATCTTGCCGCTCTTGTTTCCGTTACCGTCAATCGTCCCGACCGCAACAGAACCGGATTGGGCGTTCACCGTGACATTACCGTTTTCGGCCATAATATTCCTGCCGACCGTGATATCGCCCTTTTGCGTCTGCATCGTCATGTCTTTAACAACGGTAACGTCCTTATCCAGCGAGATGTTGCCCTGACCACGGGTCTCCGCATTCAGCGTGCCCTTCGCTGTTACGTTATCCGTTACATGCAGGTCGCCGTTCACGGTAATCAGGTTCGCATTCCGGGCGGATTCCACTACGCCGCTGTGATTGATGATGATATTCTTTCCGGTATCACCGGGTACATAACTGGCATTGGTCGCCTGCATGGTAATATCGCCAACATGGGTAGATGTCTTGCCGTCAATGATGATCTTGCCGTTTTCAGCTTCCAGTTTTACATTTTGCTTAGCCGTTACGGTCTCTGTATTAGCGCCGTTGCTGCCTATATGGATATTGCCATTCACCGTCTTTACGTTTACATTCGCATTTCTTGATTCAACCGAGGTGAGAATGTCCACCAAATTAGTATTGGCAGCACTTTCCTTTGCTGCATTGATCGTCACATTCCCCCCCGCATTGATTCGGCCGGTGCCATCCGCTTCGCCGACGGTGATGGTTCCGTTTCCGGTTGTCAGAGTAGCGTCTCCCGTAACGGTGGTAATCGTATCGCCTACCTGTATAACGCCTTTTTGTACATCAGCCCGCACACTGTCGCCTGCTTTAACGCTGGCATTGTAAATAACCGGTCCCTCATTCGTCGCCGCCGTTACACTACCGGAAGCTTCAACGCTTTTTGAATATAAGATGCCGCCCTTGGGAGTCGTAGCTGTAATATCTCTGCCTGCTACCGTGGTACCGCCATACATGATGAGCCCGCCCTGAGTAGCCTTCGCATTAACATCCCGGCCCGCCTTTACATCGCCCATAAACACCACAGCGCCTGTATTGGTTGCAGTAAGAACATCGCCTTTGTCCGTGGTCACTTTTCCGGTTACCAGGATTCCTGTATTTTCCGTTGTCAGACTCACATTGTTTCCGGCATGAACATTGTATTTGTCCTGATTGCCGCTCCAGACGGCTCCACTATTATTAGCATTGTTTACATCATAATTTTCGATATAACCGTTCAGCAGTATGAGGCCGTCTCCGTTTGTTATTGCGGTAACATCGTGCCCGGCATCAATGTCGCCGATCAGTTTGATCGTTCCCCCCGAAGTACTTGTCGCACGAATATCGTTTTTCTTGGCAGTCACATCGCCATTGGCAGTAATATCACCGGCTTCCGTTTTTACGATAATATTCTGTGTCGCATCAACATCGCCGTTGAATTCAACATTGCCACTCCCATTAGTAACGTTTACATCATTACCTGCATTAACAGTTCCGGTCAGTTCAATCTTACCGCTCGTATTAGCGGCATTGATATTATGGCCTGCCTTAATCTTGCCTCTTAGATCAATCTGGCCGCCCGTATTGGTCAGATTAATATTGTTTCCTGCGTAAATATTTCCTCCTGCTGTATTACCGCTTCCTGCTTTATTGCCTTTAACCTCAATAGCGCCGGTGCTGTTGCTTGCAATAAAATCGTTGCCGGCATTAATATCGCCATCCAGTTCAATTTTACCAGATGTGTTGGTAACCTTTATATCATGCTTTGCATCAATTTCGCCATCCAGTTCAATTTCACCGCTGGTACTTCCTGCAATGACATCAACACCCGCATCGATGTCGCCCATTGCATATATTTTACCACTGTCAGATAAGAGGGTTACATCATTTTTCTTCGCTTCCAGTACCCCGAAAACATTCAGTTTTCCGTCCTCGGTTTTAAGATATACCGTATTCCCCGCCCGGACATCCGCTTCCGCAACGATCCCTTCCGAATCAACAGAGCCAATACTTAATGTTCCGTCTCCGCCTGTCACAACCGAAATTTGCCTTCCGGCATCAACATCCCCCAGCAGTTTGATATCGCCGTTCGCGCTCTCTACATCAATATTCAAACCGGCACTTATGATTTTGTCTGTTATATTACCATCCTGCGAAACGCTTCCCAGCGTAATATCTCCATCGGTTGTTCGGGCGACTATTTCGCTGGCTACAGTTATATTACCACCCAGCGAAATATTGCCGGCAGTTCCATTTAAAATTTCAGCATAAACAATACTGCCGGATGTAACATCGCCGGTGACCGAAATATCCCCATTTTCCGCATTCAGTTTGATATCACTGCCAGACGTAACGGTTCCCAAAACCGTAACATTACCGTCTGAGTTGTCCAAGTCATCGTTGGTCGCCTTCAAAAGAATCTCGCCGTTCGTTGACTTTATGTTTCCTTTAACTCTAACGCTACCCTGTTGCGCCCATAACGTTACGTCATCTGTTGCAGTCACATCAGCGCTCAGATCGACGTCACCTTCAACGCTTCCCAAAGCCACGTCCTGACCGGCGTTCATGCTGCCGGAACCTTTTACGTCTCCGTCATGTGCAAGTGCAGTTATGTTCTGGCCGGCTTTCACGCGGCTCGCATAGATGATATCGCCGGATCCGGCTTCTGCCATTACATTTTTGCCGGCTTCCACCACACCGTTACCATAGTCATCGCCGTACTGAATAAATCCACTTCCAGTCGGAGCAATGGTTGCTTCAATATTACCTTTTGGGGCTTCTACTCTTCCAAAATAAACAATCATGCCATTTTTCACGACATTTGCTTTCACGTTGCCGTTAAGAGCGCTCACATCTCCCGAGAACAGGATGCCCCCGTCTATAATTTCCCGGCCGTTTTCGCCTGCAGTCACCTTGCCATTATTCTGCATGGCAACCACGTCGCCATTTTTGGCAGTGACGTCTCCGCCCACCCAGATGGATCCTTCATCCGATGTCAGGCTGATTCCTTCCCCTGCCTTAACATGACTGTTGGTCAATCCAGCCGTATTGTTTAGATAAATACTACCTTTTCCTCCTGTCGTCGCAGTAATGTACCGTTTTGCTTCGATGTCTCCGGTCACTTCAATGGTACCGGAACTGCTGTCCACTATCACATCGTTGCCCGCATCCATTTCGCCCACAACATTAACAGCACCGGATGTTGTCTGCATAGTAATGTCACGGGTTTGCGCGACCACTCTGCCGCCGACGGTAATTGCCCCAGCCTGAGCCATCAGCGTTACGTCACGGCCTGCACGGGTTTCCGCGTTTTCCCCGGAAGGACTGAGCAGTATCGTACCATTGCCGAGCGTCCCCGCCGCAATATCATCTGCTGCATATAAAGCGCCTGTCAGGGAAATATTACCTCCCTGAATTACGTCATCCTGGTTCAAAATACCTGTACTGCCAGCAGTAATACTCTGTCCAGCCACCGACGAAGTCTCAGTAAATGTGATATTGCCGCTTTCCGTTGTAACATCCACGTCACGGTTTGCAATGACCGTACCGCCCAGAATCACATTACCCTGTTGAACCACGTTACCTTCCTGGTCAACACGGTCTTTGTTGGTCACTATAACATCAAGGCCCGCCGACAGTATGCCCTGTACCGCTATATTGCCACCGACGCCTGCTGCTTTGATATCACGGACAGCACCCACAACGCCATTCACAGAAATATTTCCTGCCGACGTACTTGCAGCAACGTCGTTACCGGCACTCAAAGAAGACTCAACCGTAATGTCGCCCTTCGCGGTATTCAGATCCACATCATTTTTAGCCGTCACAACCATACTGGTTTGGTTGAAAGCAATATTTCCGTCTTTTGTTTTTGCAATTACACTGCCTTTATCCGCTTTGACGAAGCCGGTATCTGCGAACTGGTTCCCAAACTCAATACTCCCCTTTTCTGTTTCCGCAGTAATATTAATAGTATCCTTTGGGTTTCCTTCCGCATCCGTAACAGCAGCAGTGCCAGCGGAATGTACATTCGTATAGATAATATTTCCTTCATTTGTAATCTTCGTATTAATCTCACCGGCAGCATACACACCGCCCAAAAATCCCACATCACCTTTATTCGTCTCAGCCACTACCGAGCCGTACGTTGACGTGACAAAAGAGCCTCCGTAAATGGATCCGGTTGCTGTTCTAAGAATAATATCCTCGCCGGCAGACACGATATCCAGCGGATCGATCGGAATCTTGCCCAGAGAGATGTTCCCCTGCGCCGTATTCGTCCCTGTATACGTAGTTGCCACGGTCACATTCCCTATAGCAGACATGCTGCCCGTCACCGAAATATTGCCGCTTCCGGCACTGTTGTTCCCGCTTGAAATTTCAATATCTTCCCCGGCATGCGCGGAATGAATTGTAACATTCCCCGTCAGGGTCTCAACAGCAATATCACGTCCCGCAGACAGTTGTTTTTCCGCAGCGACTGCACCCGCCAATGCCCCAATCTGAATATCCTTTCCTGCAGACACTTCTTCGGAAAGCTGAATTTTGCCGAGAGGCTGATCCCCGGAAGGCTGATTGCCGGAAGTCGGATCATCGAAGTATAACGATTTCACCTTCACATCTCCGGTTACGGCTGTAACCGTTCCCATGGTATGTATCTGTCCGGAACCCGTTCCCAACGTCACGTCCGTCCCGGCCAGAATACTCTTCTTATTGACTACTGAACCGGCACCGATTATCTCATCCGGATCTCCCTGAACGACCTGGTAACCTGTTTCCGTCACGCTGCCGTCTGCCTGCAACGCGCCTTCCACCAGAATATCGCCCTGCTGTTGGAAGGTAATCGAACCGGTCTCGTTGTTATTGCCTTCTTTCGCCACAATATCCGTGGTAACGGTCAAGCCTCCATAACCCAACTCGTTGCCGTTCGAATCCTTGCCCAAATAGCCATCCAGGTTTTGCAGCGCCACATCACCATAAACCGTTGTCGAATCTATGCCCGCGCTTAGATTTTTACCTGCATGGGCGCGTACATCCACGCTGCCGTCAATGGCCTTTTCTTTTATTGTCTGGCCCTGGTCGGTTATTTCCTTCTCCATGCCTTTCGCCACAAATTCGCGGAACGTGTTGCCGGCATCGGCCAAAGTTATCGCTTTGCTGCTGGTTGCGGTAACACGGCGCGCCGTAAGAGCGCCGCCTTCGCTCTGGGTAATCAGCCCTTCGGCTGAAACAAGATTGATAAGACCATTGTCGGTATCAGTATGAACCGGCCCGTTAACGATTATATCTTTCGTCGCTTCCAAATTCACGTTGCCACCGGCGGTAATCAAACCATTAATACCGGGACCACTCTCCACAAGCCGGATTGCTCCCGCTTCCAGATAGCTTTCACTGGAGGCATAGAAATTACCCACCATTTCAACCACGCCCAAACGCATGGTGGTATCATTGCCACGAATGCCGTTAACACCCCTCACATATGCGTCTTTGCCTTTCAGGTCGATAATCATGCCATTGTCAGCCGCCGCGCCGCCATAGTTTTGCGGAGTTCCTGTATTATTCAGGATACGGATCGGATTTATTTCGGTACCGATTACACCCGTATTGGGATTGGTAATCAGGTCCAGCTGCTTGCCGGCATTCAGATACCCCAGCTTGTAATCTTTATTTTCTGTCATCGCAAAGCCGGCGTTAGACTCCAAATGAACCGTGTCGCCGGCATAGACGGAGCCAACTCGCAGCAAATCCCCTGCTTTGGCGTTCTTGATATACACGTTCTTATTAGCATTTGCAGTCAGCAAATCGCCGGAAAGACTTACTGTCAACGGCTTATCCTGTGTTCCTATATCTTCTGTTCCGCCATAGGCGATCAGATTTTTCGCATGGATATTCCCATCGTTTTCGCCTAACTGGTCCGCATCATTATAAATACCTTTCTGTGTATACAGCCGCACATCTTTGTCTACTGCTGTAATTTGCCCTACCCTTACCTTTGAGAAAGCCGCCCCATCCTCCCCGCTGCTGGTGGAACTACGGCCGGCAATAAATACATTATCGCTGATGCCCGTAACATCAACCTTCCCCTTTGCATATACGCCCAGCGGGCTCAGGTTGCCGATGACAAACTTATCAATTTCATAATTGGATGCGTCTGTATAAGGAACCTCTACTAACGGATCATCTGCCTTAAATGCTTTCCACGTGTTAACTAACATACCATCAGCGGATTTTGTTGTCTCTAAACGCAGGATGTCGCCATTTCGATTTTTCATGGTTACGTCCGTCGCATCCGCATCAGCCAGTTGTTTCATTTTGGCAATGGATGCTTCGGTACCGCCGCCAAGCTCACTGACCTTAATTTCCGTAATCTTATTTGTGTTTACACCAATACCCCGGGCCACCAGCGTCACGTTCTGCCCCTGTACGTTGGCCTCTTTCGCCTGGGATTCGGCATTCACGCCGCTATCCTTGTTCACGATGGCATTACGGATCGCATAGAGAAGCTGATCCTTCGTCCAGGTATATTCCGGATGTTCGTACTTTCGTACCATTGCGTTATAGGTAGCATCGTCCCGCAGATACGCCGCCGCGCTATCATATGTCTTGCCGCTGGGCATCGTGAACATGTCCGTCAGATGGCCCTTGCTCGTATTATTCGTGAAATGAGAAAACTCTTCACAGATTCTGACTTCGGTCTGGTTCTGTTCCGCTATCATTTCCAGATAGCCGCCCGAAGACTTATCAGCCAGCAAATATTGCGATACCGTGTCAAAACCCGCAAACTTTTGTGCAATCTCAGCACTGGCTGTGCCATTTTTGTAATCTGTAAATTCCTGATTGATCTGTCTTACATAGGCGTTGGTTCTGTTTTGCGTATCCTTTACCAGTTGCCGATACGCCGTCGCTTCATTTCCCTTATCATAATTCAAGTATTCGCCGGCAGAAGTATAGTAAGTCCCATCCTCTTTAGTAAATTTTGTCCGGATACTGTCTTCCACCGTAAACAGAGCAAATTCCTTCTCAATACGGTCTTTATAATTCGCGGAAGATGCAAGCATATTCTCATAAACTTCGTCCTGCGCCAAATAGTCATCAGCGGTTTCAAACTGACTATACTTGGCCTGCCAGTCGGTATTGTCTTCCTGATGATTAAACTCATATTCAATATGGGCTTTATAGTCAGCATTGGAATTTTCCATCACCATATAGGTCTGGTCTTGCTTCAGATAGTCTTCCACCTTTTTATATGGCTCTGAAGAACCCGGCTTAGTGAACTTCTGCCGCAGCGAGACCTCCCTGCCGCCTTGCTTAAACGCTTCATACTGTTCTTCTACTCTTGCCTTATAATTGGCTGCGTCCTGCTTCAGACCCTTAATATAGGCGCCTTCGTAGTCTTCCGTGCCGGCAATCAGGCCTGCATCAATCCAGTGATGGATCAGGTCATTTTCGTCCACATTGTTAACACTGTTCTTCTGGGGCAATGCGTCAATGAGGCGACCGTCCGTTGCTTCCAAACGCACATCGCCGTTCCGTGAAATAACGGAACCTACACGCATATCGCCCTCTTTTTCCGTCAGGTAAATATGCGATTTTGCTTTTGCGTTCACGGCGGAGGTGTCTTCGCTGACCCCGTTGGCTTCCGCAAAAGAATTAATGATTACGGCCTGCCGGGGTAACAGGTGATCGGTTGTTTGGTTTTCTTCAAATGTACCAATACCGCCGTTTACGCTGGTCAGACTGATCCCGCGGCCCTCTACGGTCACCAGTTCCTCAGCAAGCTGGGTAATGTTGCCTTCCGCTGTCAGAGAAACATTGCCCGGGGTTCCGGCCGCGTCCTGCCGGCCCATGCTGGCCAGTTTGGTAATGATGACATTGCCGGGCAGTTTCTGTCCTTCTACCGAGCCGCCTGCAACATCCACATCAATGTTGCCGCCGTTATAAGAGACCGCACTAAGCGCAACCCCGTCTTTGGCAGTATAGATTTCTTTCCCTTCCGCATCTTGCTTACCGGTGTCGATCCGTTCACCCATAGACGTGATATGGATATTTTCAATAGTATTCTTTGCCCGCAGGTCAGCGTGGCCTGTTGTCAGACCGGTACCGCTCTTCTGGACGATGCTGCCGCCTGCAGACTGAATTGTCAGCGTCGCGTCTTTCGTATTGTTCTGAATGTTGCCGTTCAGATTAACATTGCCGCCCGCCGTATTGGTATTGGATACGTTGATACTGCCGTTTTCCTGTCCCAGGAACCCCAGTGCAATCGGATTGTCCGCTTTCAACGAGAATGTATACGACTGGGTAGAACCGGTCTTGGTCGTCCAAGTCGTATGATACTTCGGATTCGACCACAAGGCCCACCAGTCGCCGCTTTCTTTCCATTCACCTGTAACCGTCCGTGACGAATTGGTAACCTGGCTTTCCAAAATAGCGCCGAACGGTGTTGAAACCAGGGCAGTTGAGCCATCTTTATAGGAGTCGGAAATCGAATCGATAAAGGTTCCCTGTCTCAAATCGTGCGTTTTGGAATCGCCGGTCTCGTGGGGTGTTGATTGCTCCTGCAATTCCAGCTTGGATTGATCGGTGCCGATATCCAGCCCGCCCCAGAATAATGTGTCTGTTATTTTATGATAATAAACCGTGTTTCCGGTTTCCTGCCCCAACGTCCAGTTATATCGAAGTCCTTTCTGGACAGCGTATGAACCGGAGGCTCCTGCACCGGTATTATATCCGATTCCGCTTGCTCCAAACGAAACCTGTTTTTTCAGTTCCTCTACCGTAAGTCCGAGCTTGGCCGCTTTTTCTGCCTCCGTCATGGACGCAAACGCGTTCTTATCTGCATCCGGAAGCTTCAGATATTTTTCATACGCGTTCATGGACATGGAACTGGTAGCACTTCTGGAATATTCCGTCCAGGTATTCCTGGCCAAATCGGTAATGGAAATTTTGCCTTCTATATTGTTATTTATAATCCTGCCCACGGTCAGATCGCCGGAAGACGCATTGGTGATTGCAATTTCCGCCCCGCCGTCTGTCGCCAATATCTTTCCGTTGCCGGTACTGGAAATACGGCCGCTCAGGTAAATTTTGCCTCCCTTGGTATCAATATCTTCAACGACCAGTCCTTTGGTCTCAGGGTCATAGTATACCTGCACGATGTATTTGTAAGCGCCGGTGGTTTCATCATACACCGCTTTATTACCGTCGTTGACCTTGTACATAGTACGGCCCTGCACGGTAACCTCGCCACCGTTGTTCTGGTATTTCTGAATATTTGCTTCGCTCAGGGCATCGGCTCCGATATCGGCTACATATTTGCTGAAGCCGCTTTGAATCAAGCCGTTCACATTGATATCCGCCGCCGCGATATATACACTGTCCCCCGCAATACGGCCGGCCTCGGCTTTCGTGATATCAGAACCGTACGAAGTCAAATTCAGTCTGGTTTTGATATCAACTGCCTGATTTGTGTTCAAACCGGCATGATTGATGACCTCATTCACCACATCCCGGTTCATATCCTGGGGATTACCTCCCACATTCACAATGCCGTCCACGTAATTTTGAGAAATGCTTCCGTTCACAGCAATAAGCTGAATGGCCCTGCCGTTGATATTGGCGCTCTTTCCCACAGTAGCGGAACCAATGGTAATATTCCCCTGCCTGTTATCAATCCGGATATCGCCGATATTATTTGTTAAATCACCTAATACCGCCACATCGGGAATCGCAGTATAGGTTCCCATCTGCGTACCGTTTTTGTACTTAATCTTGGTCCCGATTGCGCTGTTATCATTCAGAACCGCGATTGCGCTGACATTACCCGCTGCCGCATCGCTGTATAACCTGTTAAAATCAACCGTTTTATTCTTATCTTTGTTCAGCTCTTTGATCTGGTCAATCCCGTCCGGTTTCTCTGCCGATTTGGGCTTAATGCTGGTTCCCTGGAAACGGATATCTCCGCCGTTTTCTCCTACACGGATCCCGTTCAGCTTCAGATAGGCATTGGACCGGTTGTTGATTTCCACCTGCGGCATGCCGCTGGCTTCTAATTTTCCTGCCCCGTACAGATTATCTGACTGAATAATAATACTGCCGCCACTGACCACAATATCCGGAATTTCTACATAACTGACGGTAATACCGCCGGTTACCACCACGTCTTTTGTAACCGAATGGTTGTTGTCGTCTGTTTCCGTTACCGTCTGTACCAGTCCGCGCTTTCTCATCTCATCCAGGATCCGCTGGCGCTGCTGTACGTAACCTAAATAAGCTGCCAGACTTGTACTGTCGCTTTTACCGGTACTGTAATCCTGTATCAGCTGATCCAGCGTGATCAGCTGATTTCCCAGCTGAGTGGCATAATCCATGTTGCCGTGTTTGATATCGTCTTCGGTGATCACCGTGCCGCCGTCTTCCCGGCCCGGATTGGTTACCGAAACGTGGAAATCGGGCAGCGTCCTGGTAGTACCATCTTCATTCACCGCCGTAACCGAAATCGAATTATTCTGACTGTCATTTATATCGGGCACCAGCGCTCCGGTAATATCAATCCGCAACCGGTTCTGGATGCCGGTCCTCAATAGTCCATATTTTTCGTTGGTTTTATCCCCTGCAATATATACAAAGTTATTGTTTGTCTCTTCAACTGTCGATTTGCCCGACGTATTGGTGGCAGTACTGGAGTCTTTATTCTGGCCGAGGACCAGCCAGTAAACCGCTACCGTGTCTTTCTTAATGGTTTCTTTTCCATTTTCCGCCGACACATTGATATTACGCACAGAAGTAGCGCTGCCGGTGGTTCCTACTTTCACCTGCTGGTTGTTCTTCAGGTTTAACTCTATTGCCGGACTGGTATAGGGCGGAATCACGGAATTGTTATGGGCTTCCGCCAGAGCGGTGATATCCAGCGAGGATTTCGTTCCGTCCGCGTTAACACCTGCGTAAATATTGGTATCATGTGTACTGAACAGCTTGCCGTTCACATCCACGCCGTTGTTGCGGGTAACAGGAGCATCCACTAAGGCGCGTACTGTACCTTCCAGCCCTCCGGCATAGGCTTCCGCCGCCAGATTCATCTTGATCTTGTCACTGCTGCTGAGGGTGATGTCGCTGCCGTTTTCGTATTCGCCTTTCTGTTCCAATTCCGCTTTTTCATTTACGGTAATCTTATTTGTAGAAGTGACATACGCATCGCTGTATGTATATATGTTTTCCGCTACGCCGCCGCCCTTGCCTTCTACCTTGTTGTAGATATCCAGATCGGAATAGGCGTCGTAAACCTGACCCTTGCTTGTGGTCACTTTGGTTACGGGATCATTGGAACTGCTGTTCCCGCTGGCAGCCTTACCGATTTCCACGTTGGCATTCGTTTTTATTTCCTGCCTGGATTTAATATCCGGCGCTATCTGGATGACGCCGCCGACACCCATGAAATTATTCCAGGTTTCGCCGTCATAGGCGCCGGTAACCACCTTGTTGGCTGCCAATGTATAGCTCTGCCCGGCGTTTAACCGGGCGCCTGCCATGAACTGCGTCCGGGTATCCATCTCCACGTTGTTGTCGGAGTTGGCCCAGGTCACACTCCAGTAGCCGCCTGCACCTGTCTTGGATGTACCTTTGGCGGTAACCTGCTGAAGAGCTCCGATGTCAGCATTACCGGTCACATCCCATGCACCGGACAAAGAGGCGGTGTTTGTGGTTTTGGTATTCATGGTAATCGTAGCCGCCGCGCCCCAGGCCGTAAAACCGCCGGAATCCCCGTCCGCCAGACCTTTGGCCGTGTTGCTGCCGCCTGCATTTATTTTCAGGTTATTCAGTTTTACCGCTGCGTTATTGTCGGCATTTGTGCCGACGTCGCCGCCCTTGGCTTCAACGATACTTTTGTCATCGCCTACGGCTTTGGCGTCGCCGGTACCAATGGAGAAGCCTAGGCTGATGGACGTATTCCCAATGATTGCCCTGCGGCTGGCATTGTTTTCTGTAATAAGGGCCAGATTCGTTGCTGCTTTCGTAACAGTTTCCGCTTGTTCCTGTCCATTCTCATCAATGACCTTAACTTCTTCCTGTACGGATTTATAGGTTTCTTCACCCACAATTACCTTGGCTTCCGTTTCGGTAATTGCCTTGGCCTTGTTGGGAGATACATTGGCAATAAGCGAAAAATTAGTGCCGTGGGTTTCGGCATGGGTCATATCCGTTCCTTCCTTGCCGATGACCGCCCTTGCTAAAACCAAACCGCCCTGCAAGCTGTTATGGTCCTGTATGGTGACGTTTGCCTTGGAGTAAGCCTCCGCGTTGCTCTGCATGACGGCAACACCCAATGCGGATACGCCGGTACCACCGGCTTCCGCCTTAAGAACGGGAGCATTAACCGCCTCTATACGTATCGCGTCTGCAGTAAAGGTATTAGTGGCAGTGTGGGTATTGTTGGTATTATTAGTATCGTTATTGGTGTTGTTGTTAGTACCGGAAGTACCCTCGTCACCTTCTTCCACGGTAATAGTTGACGTACTTCTGTCATATACCTTGGCCGTGTTCACGATGACTGCCGCGCCGCCTACGCCAACGCCTACGGTCTTGGCCGCTACCCGGCCGGTGCGTTCCGTCTGCAGATCGATAAAAGCCGGAACCTTTTCCGTCACCGGATTGCCTGTACTGTCGTTACCCGTCTGTGTATTATTGTTTAACGCTGTCAGGACACTGCCGCCCTTTACCGTAACGAAGTTGTTCGCTATGTTCGTATTATGCGCCACACTTACGGGCACAGAAACAACACCGGCCGATACGCCGATCATATCGGTTTTACTCTTTGCATTGTCGCTGGATTTAATGGTCAGATTGCCGTTGGTGGCAGTCAGTGTACCCTGATCAATCGTAATTCCCGTATTGCCCTTCGTGGTCAGGCCCGCATAGCCCACACCGATACCTGCAACGCCCAGACCTGCCTGCACCGTCTGAAGATGGATAGCTTCGTCTTTGTTCTTCACATTTCCCTGATGGGCCGTCAGGGATACACTGCCGCCTTTGACAGTGGAATTTTCAACAGAAATATCGTTCAGTTCGTTCAAATGGTAGACTACATCAGCCACATTCACCGCCGCAATTCCCAAAGACCCGCTGCCGCCGTTCAAGTCGGCGTCGTTCAATTCGGTATTCGTTACCGTCAAAGCGCCGTTGGTGGCTTCCAGCGTGGAATTGTTTCGCACATAAGAATGCACGCCCGTACCGTTTGTGTTATTACCGGTTCTGGCACTGGTGTTAACCATTCTTTGCATTTCTGTCTGTTCCGTTTTAGTCAGGCCATAGAAATGATCGGAAAGAATGCGTTTGGTATTGTTGTTGACTACACCCAGTACCTTGCCGATAGTTTCCTCATGGCTGAAGTTATTGCCATCCTCATCCTGGGCATTTTGTAACTGGTTAATTCCGTCATTTACCGTAACGGCCAGCACGTTGACAGAAATCGCCCCCGCGCCGACACCCACGCCGGCCACGGTAGAGTCAATGTCCCGCTGGGTTTTAGTGTTAACGGACAGGGTGTCGTTTGCTTTCAGGGTACTCTTATTCTCTGTACTCCCTTCCCCGGTGTGATCCACAATAGTGCTTACACTGTCGTTAAACGTATTGACGTCCACACCGACACCAATACCGGCTAACAGACCGCCGCCGCCTGTACCGGTGGCGTCTTTCACCGTAAGATCGTTCGTTGTGTTTACATTGATGGTATCCGCTGTCAGCTCGCTGCCCAGAATACGGCTGGTAACATGGGTATCAATATTGTTCACCGCAATACTGCTGGCTACACCGCCACTGAACAGACCGGCTGCCACGCCCGCGGAAACCAGCGTAGCTTCCAGCCTTGTTTTGTTGGCAGCACCAATGGAAAGATCAGACTTTGATGTATCGCCTTCTGCTCTGTTGTGGAGCGTCAGTTTACTGTTTTCTATATCCGCCAGCACCACGGAATCTTCATTCACCACGCCGATACCCACGTTCAGGGAACCGGCCATCCCGTTTGCACTGGCAGCAATGGCCAGACCCGCATCCACATTCATATTGTAGATGGCATCTTCATGGCTGGCTTTTATTTTGGCGTTCTGCGTATAATCTACCGTCGAATTGGTCACCATAGCGACC